>QFCS01000415.1_pt1 | contig 76510 bp, 73 predicted proteins | sample 3576561 | NCBI WGS metagenome assembly QFCS01 | reverse complement strand
GGGCAGTACATGCAGTCGACCGACAACGCCTATGTCGCGGCCGACAGCGTTGTGGTTTCATCAAAAGTGGCCGGATACGTGGACGCGGTGCTCGTCTCTGAGAACGGGCGGGTCAGTCCCGGCGAGGCGCTCGTGCAACTAGATGTGCGAGATTATAGAGCCCAGGCGCAACAGGCGCGTGCGCAGATTGCGGCGACGCTGGCCGGCGCCGACACAATCCGCTCGCAAGTAACCGAACAGGACTCAGCGATTCGACAGGCGCGGGCCCAACTCGCCGCCAAGCGCGCGGCGCTCGACCTCGCCAATGAGCAGGTAGCGAGGTATCGCCCCCTCGCCGCGACCGGTGCGGAGCCGCGAGAAAAGCTTCAACAATATGAGACACAGGCGCAGCAAGCGCACGCCGACTTTGTTGCTGCCCAGGCAGCAGTCTCTGCCGCCAACGGTCGGAGGGCCACCTTGTTCAAACAGATCGACCAGACCGAAGCCCAAGCTGACGCGGCCCGCGCGCAGCTGGAAGCGGCCGACCTAGATGTCACATCGACCCTGCTGCGAGCCAGCAAGGGAGGTCGCGTTGGCGATCTAACAGTAAGGGTCGGCCAATTCGTTCAGCCCGGCCAGCGATTGATGACGGTGGTTCCGGTAAACGAAATCTACGTCATCGCTAATTTCAAGGAGACGCAGGTCGGCCTTTTGCGGGCGGGGCAACCGGTCAAGCTCGAGGTCGACGCACTTCCCGACTTTGAGATTGCCGGACGCGTTGAGAGCATCTCCCCCGGAACCGGAGCAGAATTTTCAATCCTGCCGCCCGAAAACGCCACAGGGAATTTCACCAAGATTGTTCAGCGGATAACGGTTCGTATCGCGATAATAGCCTCGCCCAAAGTGCGTCGTCTGCTCGTCCCGGGCATGTCGGTTGTGGCAGTTGTCGACACGCGAAATGCTGCCGGAGAGCTGAAAGAGATCTCGAGTACCGACAAATGACCGCCGAGTTGGCATCGAACAGCGCCTCTGGTACTCCGACTGCAGACAGGCGGAATGCCGATATCACCGCGTGGATAGCGGTCGCAGCGGGCGCACTTGGCGCCATGCTCGCAACACTCGATATCTCTATCGTCAATTCCGCGCTTCCGGTGATCCAGGGCGAAATCGGAGCCAGCGGCACCGAGGGAACCTGGATTGCCACCGCATTTCTCGTAGCCGAAATCGTGGTAATTCCGCTTAGCGCCTGGCTTGAACGCCTTTTTGGACTGCGAAATCTGCTCATCATTGCGGTTTCCGCGTTCACCGGCTTTTCAATTCTTTGCGGTATGGCGACCGACCTCACGACCATGATCATCGGTCGCACGGGTCAGGGTTTCATGGGTGGTGCGCTGATACCGACTGCGATGACCATCGTGGCGAAAAGATTGCCGCCCCATCAACAGCCGATCGGCATGGCGCTGTTCGGCATGACAGTGATTCTGGGTCCGGTCATGGGGCCGCTGATCGGTGGCTGGCTGACCGAAAATTTGAGCTGGCACTATGCCTTCTTTGTCAATGTTCCAATCTGCGCTGTGCTGCTGCTGCTGCTATTCGTCGGGCTTCCTCACGAAGAGCCGAAGTGGGAGTATCTGACCGATGCTGATTGGGCGGGCATTGCCGGCCTGATTTTGGGGTTGGGCGCTTTGACTGTGTTGCTTGAGGAGGGGCATCGCGAGGAATGGTTTGAATCCGCTCTTATTCGCTGGCTGGCCCTCATTGCCGTCATCGGTTTCGCTTCACTGATCTACGGGCAGCTGAATGCGTCCAAGCCCGTCCTGAAACTCCGCCTCCTTCTCAATCGCCAATTCGGAAGCGTTGCGGTGATGGCTCTCGCCTTGGGAATGGTGATGTATGGTTCGACCTACGTCATTCCCCAATTTCTTGCGATCATATCGGATTATAACGCTTTTCAAACCGGGCTCGTTATATTTTGGATGGGTATTCCGGCCTTTGTGCTTATGCCGATCCTGCCCTTAATGATCCGTAGGCTCCACATCCGCATTGCCGTCGGAGTCGGAATGCTTCTGATGGCGGCCAGCTGTTTCGTCAGCATAAGCCTCACCGCGGAATCCGGGGGCGCCGTATTCATCGAAAGCCAGCTTATTCGGGGTGTTGGCATGATTCTGTCCATGATGTTCCTGAACCAGGCTACCGTAGCCTCAGTGGCAAATACAGATGCTGGCGATGCCTCCGGTATTTTTAACGCCGCTCGAAATCTCGGAGGATCTTTCGCTTTGGCCGGACTGGCTTCGTTTCAGGACCAGCGGATCTGGCACCATAGCCGGCGCATGGAAGAAACGCTGAATGCCAACAGTGTTTCGCTCCAGATTTATCTTGATGAACTCGCGAAAAGCTTCGGCGGGATGGAGGGTGCCATGTCGATGCTAGGCCGGACCATCCAGCGGGACGCGTTCGTAATGACCTACAATGATGTGTTCTTGGCGATGGGCGTCCTAACCTTGATGACCGTTCCTTTGGTCATCTTTTTGAAGCCGCTTCCCAGGAATGTTTCCCTTTCGATGCACTGAGCCTGATATGATAAAAAAATCTGTAATATCGCTTCTCGCCTCGTTTCTGCTGGCCGGTTGTGTCGCGGGCCCAGACTACGCCGGGCCTCCAGAAGTATTCTCGGCGAACCGAAATGACGGCTTTGTCCGTGCCGGCGGTAACGTCAGCGATGCCGAGCCCGAGCTGGCAGATTGGTGGCTCCTTTTGAACGATCCGGAATTGAACAGGCTTATCGAGGCCGCGTTATCGGACAATCCTTCGCTTCAGGCTGCGCAAGCGCGGATCGCGCAGGCGCGGGCATCCGTGAGACAGGAGAAGGCCGGAAGATTTCCGACGCTTGGAACCCAGGCGACGGCTATTCAGGGCCGCTTGCCGGGCCTTGATATTCAGAACAGTGCCCCGCCTTCGGCGAGCGCGCCTGTTAGTCCGCAGGGACAGGCGGATGATAGCCTCAGTGTCTACAATCTCGGGCTCAACGCTAACTGGGAGCTGGATTTCGCAGGAGGAACGCAGCGACGGATCGAGGCCGGCAACGCTCAGGCAGCGGCAGCGGTTGCCAATGTGGAGGATGCCAAGGTCCAGCTGACCGCCGAAGTCGCCAATGCCTATGTCAACCTGCGCGAGGCCCAGTTTCGAGCCAAAGCGTACCGAACCGAGTGCGAGTTGCAGCATCAAATCCTCTCGCTAACTTATCAACGGTATCAGCAAGGCGTTTTGCCCCTGTTCCCTCTCGGCAATGCAAATGCCGAGCTCGAGTTGCTCAAGTCTCAGCTCGCCGAGGCCGAAGCTGACACGGCGGTATTGCTCGATGCGCTTGCCATTTTAGCTGGGCAGATCCCAGGGACAACGGACGAAGCGCTGAAACAGATCTTCGATGTTCCCCTCCCGCCGGAACAGGTCGCGGTGGGCGACCCCTCAAACCTTGTCGCACGTCGGCCCGACATCCGCGCGGCCGAACGCAGCCTGGCGGCAGCAACGGCTCGGATCGGTGTTGCGGAGGCCGCACGATTTCCGAAGCTGTCATTCATGGGAATCTTGGGACTTGGCGGAACGTCGCCAGACGATCTCTTTGATGTGAGCAACCCGTCAATTCTCGCTATTCCGCAGCTGCAGTGGAACTTCCTCGATTTCGGAAGGGTCGATGCCTCGGTCGATCAGGCGAGCGCCGCCCGTGCCGAGGCGGTTGCCAACTATCGACAGACAGTGCTTTCTGCACTTCAGGACGCCGAGCGCGCGTTGTCGCGCTTTGGCCAGCAGCGCTCTGCCCTGGTGGCGTTCGCGCAGATCAAGTCCCAGGCAGATGGCGCAGCCGATCTTGATCGACAACGATTTGCCGGCGGAGTGATCTCGCGCGCTGACCTAAATCGCACGCTTCGCAAACAGGAGCAGGCGGCAACCGACCTCGTCCGGGGAAAGGCGGCGCTCACGCTGTCATGGATCGCCCTGCAAAAATCACTCGGCCTGGGATGGCAAATGCAAGCAAAGATTTAATGTCACCTACGAGTGTTGTTAATATAAACTCCAAGGTGCGATATCGGTTCAGAAAGAATCTCATAGGGATTTCACCTGACAATTTTATCTAACCTTAGCAAGAGTATCCTGTGCTTATTCAAACGATCTGTCGGCCGATTTGTGCGCAGCATACTCCTTGCAAGCGACCTGATATAACGCTACGCTGACGTTTACATAATGTCATTGAGGCAAGGCGCGATGTGTGGATCGGCATGGTTAAATGTGTGGGGTCAGTGGTCCCGCTTGCTGGCATGATCCGCTCGACGACGGGCTATGGGAGAGGAAGTTGCCACGGGCGATCCGCTCTCCCGACACCGGTTGGAGACTTGCTGCGATGAATGCGCGCACAGCACCGAACATCTTCGTTCGCGAAGGAGATGGCATTTCAACGTTGGTCGTTGAAGGTGACTGGACAGCGATTTCGATCGCAGGCCTTTCCGGGCATGTTCTGAGTCCCTCGAACCTCTCCTTCTCAAGCGACTTCGGAAACCTGGGAAGGATAGACAGCGCAGGCGCGCTCGCCATCCTGACTCTCGCACCCAATGCGGCATTTACCGCAGACCTGCCCGCCAATCTTGCTGATCTGTTCGCGCTGGTGGGCTCGGCCATGGCCGACCGCGATGTCCCGTCTATCAAAACTCCCCCATTTCACGTGCGTCTTGGCCAAAAAGTTTATCGAGCTGTCCAGGAAATCGGCGCAAGCGCTCGATTTCTCGGGCAACTTGAGGTGGCGCTCATGAAATCTCTTGCACATCCCAAAAGGATGCGACTGATCGCACTGGCGTCGTCAATTCAGAAGGCCGGCTTCGATGCGCTGCCACTCATAGCGATCATGACATTCTTTATCGGCGCAGTAGTGGCTCTCATAGGAAGCGATCTGCTCAAGACATTGGGTGCATCGGAACTGGTCGTCGAACTGGTTGGCATATCCGTCCTCCGCGAGTTCGGCGTCCTCATTCCCGCGATACTACTTGCCGGTCGGTCCGCTTCCACTTTCGCGGCCCAGATCGGCGCAATGCGAATGAATCAAGAGACGCAGGCAATGAAGGTGATGGGCATCGACCTGTTCGACGCGCTGGTTGTGCCACGCGTATTGGCATTGCTTGTAATTATGCCCCTCCTGGCGATTGTTGCCATGCTGGCTGGGTTGGCCGGCGGGCTTGTCGTCAGCTGGGGCATACTCGACGTGAGCCCGACATATTTCGCCGAACGACTCTCGGCTGCGGTCGATATCCGACACTTCTGGGTTGGAATGGCAAAAGTACCGGTGCTGGCCATTGTGATTGCGCTTGCCGGATGTCGCCACGGCCTTTCGGTACGCGGAGATGTTGAGGATCTGGGCGGGCGGGTGACCGTCGCCGTTGTCCAAGCGCTATTCGCAATCATCCTTCTGGATGCCGCCTTTGCAATTCTCTTCAACGTGCTCGAAATATGATTTGCGATCCGGACGTCGTTATTCGGGTGGAGAATCTTAAAACCCGATTTGGCGATCACATTATCCACCAGGATTTGAACCTAGAAGTCCATCGTGGCGAGATTCTTGGTGTCGTCGGAGGGTCCGGTAGTGGAAAATCCGTCCTGATGAACACCATTTTGGGCCTGATTGCGCCTAGCCATGGGACAATCGAAATCTTTCAGAAAAAAATTGGGAGTCGCTTTGATCGTACGGAAATTAATCACCGAATTGGCGTCATGTTTCAAAATGGCGCGCTTTTTTCTTCTCTTAGTGTGCAAGAAAATGTCGAGGCTCCTCTCATCGAACATACCCGTCTTAGAGAGCCGTGGCTCGAGGCCGTGGCTCTGATGAAAATCGGCCTTGTCGGACTCGATGCCGAGGTGGGCCGGCAAATGCCCGCTGAACTTTCAGGCGGAATGCGAAAACGTGTAAGCGTAGCGAGGGCCTTGGCGCTCGATCCAGAATTGCTGTTCCTTGACGAACCCACTTCGGGCCTCGACCCGATCGCAGCCGCGGAATTTGACCAGCTGATACGGACGCTGAGCGACACGCTGGGGCTTACTGTCGTGATGGTGACCCATGATCTCGACAGCCTGTATTCCATCAGCGACCGCGTGGCCGTGGTTGCGGATCAGAAAATTGTCGAGGTTTCGCCAATCGCGGAACTTGAGAGGTCTGACCATCCTTGGATCAGGGCGTTTTTGGGAGGGCGGGCGGAGCGCGCCAAGGAAAGGAACCGCTAATGGAACGCGACGCGAACTACGGTCTGATTGGGGGCCTGACGCTGGCTCTGCTAGCGGCGGCTTTCGGCTTCATCCTCTGGCTCGGTCAATCCCAATTCGCGCGTGATTTCGACGAGTATCGGATCATTTTCGATGGTCCTGTCCGCGGGCTGAGCGAGGGAGGCGAGGTGCAGTTCAACGGAATTCCGGTGGGAGAAATCACGCGTATTAGTCTTGATCCCAGAAATCCAAACAGGGTGCTTGCAGGAGTGCGCCTGCGCGAGGATACGCCTGTGCGCGTCGATTCTACCGCCGCGACGGAGTCGCAAGGCATAACCGGCGGAAGCTACATCCAGATCAGTGCGGGGACGCCCTCTAAGCCGTTGTTGAAGGAGGTTTCCAAGGAAGCGCTCCCAGTGATTAAGGCGGAAAAAAGTTCGCTACAATCCCTGATGGATGGAGGTGGCGCATTGTTGGCGGATGCTTCGCAGGCCCTGGAAAGGGTCAACCGGACCTTGTCCGACGAGAATATCGAAAATGTTTCGGCTGCTATTGCGAATGTAACAGCTACCACGGCGGAATTGCGATCTAGTCGCGGAATGTTCAGCAAGGCTGAACAAGCGTTTGCACGCCTGGACCGGGCGGCGGCCGATATCGAGGCCGCGGCCGCATCGGCGCGCACGACGATCGATGGCGACGGTCGCAAGACGTTTGCCGATGTCTCGGCAGCCGCTCGAGATCTTCGAGAGGGGATCGCCGAGGCGAGGGTGGTCATTCACAGGCTTGATGACGCCGCGAGTGGATTGGCGGCGCCCGACGGCTCCGGGATTGCTGCAACTTTGAAATCGCTCGATAGCGCGGCGCAGGAAATCGAGCAGCTCGCCGGCCAGCTACGACGGACCCCTCGTGAAAGGAAGCTCCCCCAATGAAAACGATCTCTGCAAGAATGTTTTTGCTGATGGGCGCGCTAATTTGCCTTTCTGGTTGCGGGAATATTCTGGGAACTGGCGGCAAATCGACGTTGTACCGGATCAGTAGCACGCCCGTACCGGAGCGTGAAATTGCACGACAGTGGATTCCGGTGTATATTACGCGACCGACGCTTCCGCCTGGGGCCGATGGAGACAGGATCCTCACGATCGAGAATCGCGAAGTCACGTATCTGGCCAAAGCACGGTGGATGAGGCCTGCGCCCGAGATGATCCGCGAGGCTATTGCCGGAAGCGTAGCGCGCAAAATCGATCACGCATATATCCCTGTCCAGAGCGTTGCTTCCGATCATTACGTCCTATCCGCACGGCTTTCTTCTTTTGCAGCCTATTACGACCAGGGGCCCGACGCGGCCCCGATCATTCGCATCGCCGCGCAAGTGGAACTAAGCCGATCCAAAGAATCGGAACCACTGGCAGTCACGCGCATCGTCCTTGATAGGTCAGCAAGTGCAAATAGCGTTTCGAGTATCGTCGAAGCCTTTGATCGCGCGAGCCTTGAAATGGCCGACGAAATCGCGAGTTGGACGGCTGCGGCGATCAACTAGCGTGAAGCCAATGGAAACTTAGTCGGGACAACGGCCCAGCCCAAGATGAAGCGGGAATGTTATGGGTGGCTCCCCTTCAGGGAGGGGCGGCAGCCGTACACAAATAGATCGACAGCTTGCCTCATTCGGGCTGAAGAGGTTTCATTGTGACTGGTCACTCCCACTCCAAGAGCGGCCCGACGAAAAGGTGACAAAATGACGCTGGAGATAAACTGCTCCGCAGCAAAATTCGCGTCTGACACCCTGATTTCTCCCCTCTCCTCGGCTTTGCGCAAGACCTCTGCCACCAATCTCGTCGTGCGTCCTACGCCGAATTCGTAAAGGTTTCGCGCTAAAGCGGGAAAACGTGCAGCCTCAGCCATTACAACGCGTTCCAACGCGACGTGAATGTCGGTAAGCATCCAGGATAGCAGTTCATCGGACAGCTCTTCAAGCTCGAGCCGAACGTCGCCATGTTCGGGAACGTGCTGTTCAAGGAAGGAGAGCCGATCCTCGATTTCCATGAGTATTGCCGCTTCGAAAAGCAGCTTTTTGTCCCCGTAACGGGCGTACAACGTGCGCTTGGAGATGCCTGCTTTTGCAGCAATCCGTTCAGCCGTTGAACGACCGAATCCGTCGGCAAAGAAGACATCGCGGGCGACACGGAGAATTTTCCTCGAAAGTGCTTGCGAGGCTTGTCGAGTGGGCCTCCCTGTTCGTCCGGAAGCTGGTTCTTTGGTTTTTTGGGTCGACGCCATGCCTCATCTTGGCCATACCTTGACCGCGCTGCAAGCGTAGAGCGCTTTGCCTTGGACAGCCCGACCGAGATTGCCCGGGCTTATGCAAGACTCACGAGGCCCGCTGAAATTATCCCGCCTGAAAGGATCGCTGCCATTCGCACGGAATGGACGCAGTGTGATCTCATCTAGGCGAGTTGGTTACGATACGCTTCGCGTAAGGCCTTTTTGTCGATCTTTCCCGTTGCAGTGAGCGGTACTGTCGCGAACAGGATGTCGTCCGGCAGCCACCAACGAACAACCTTCGTCTCCAGATGCGCGCGAATTGCGTCGGCTGTGACGGCTTGACCTTCATGCGTTTCGATCACGAGAAGGGGGCGCTCTTCCCATTTTGGATGATATACGCCAACGACCGCCGGGACCCGGACGCCGGGGTACCCAACCGCCGCATTCTCGATATCAATCGAGCTGATCCATTCGCCCCCGGACTTGATCACATCTTTCTCGCGGTCGGTCAGCCGGAGAAAGCCGAAGCGATCGATCGTACCGATGTCCCCGGTGTCGTACCAGCCATCGCTCCCGGCGCCCTCAATATCGGGGAAATAGCGATCGACGACCCACGGTCCGCGGACCTGGAGCGCACCCGCCTGCTCACCGTCCCAAGGAAGCGGCGTGCCGTCATCGTCAATAATGCGCAGTTCGATGCTAAATTGCACGCGACCCTGCTTCGTCAGCAGGAGGTCGTTCGCGAAATCCTCGCCTTCGGCCATCAGGAGCGGGGAGGGCGTCGAAATCACGCCGAGCGGATTGGTTTCGGTCATGCCCCAGAGCTGCAGCACAGTGACACCATATTTGGCTCGGAATGTCTCGGCCATCGCCCGCGGGACGGCCGAGCCCCCAATCACGAGGCGCTTGAGATTGCCGACCCCCGTCCCCGTAGTGTCGAGATGAGCGAGGTACAAGGTCCAGATCGTCGGCACACCACCCGAAAAGGTGACGCCCTCTTCGTTGATCAGGTCGGCAAGACTGGCACCGTCCATCCTGTCACAAGGAAGCACTAGCTTGCAGCCGTTGATCGCTGCCGTGAAGGGAAGTCCCCATGCCGTTGCATGATACATGGACGAGCAGGGCATGATGACATCAAAAGCGCTGAACCCGAAGGCACTGCTTAGACCGGCCGCCATCCCGTGAAGAACGATTGAGCGGTGGCTGTATAGGACGCCCTTGGGGTCGCCCGTCGTCCCCGAAGTGTAGCAAAGAAATGCGGCTGCCTTTTCATCGAAGCTCATCCAGGTGAGGGCTCCGTCCTCGCTTGCCAGCAACGCTTCGTAGTTCAACGTGTCGGCAACATCTGGCGCGATCGTTCCGCGCTCCGCGAGAAGGACATAGCGCTCGATACCCGGAAGGAGAGGACGCAGCCGTGCGACGAGCTCGGCTAGATTGGGCTCGAAGAAGAGAATGCGGCTCCCTGCATGAGCGATAGTGAAGGCGATCTGCTTGTCGCTGAGACGCGGGTTGGCGGTGTGCAATACGGCGCCCATGCCCGGCGCCGCATAGAAGAGTTCGAGGTGGCGGTGGGTGTGTTCCAGGCGAGCGAGGAGACGCCGTCGCCCGTCGCAATCCCGAGGACGCCAAGGGCCTGCGCAGCCTGACGCGCACGCTGATCGCAGCGGTGCCAGTCATACCGCCAAACCGGCTCCACGACAGCCTTCGAGACGATCTCCCTCTTGCCGTGCGCGCGCGCTGCATATTCCAATATTCCGCTGATCAGCAGCGGCGCGTCCTGCATCAACCCCGCAACATGCTGCATCCTTCTTCGCCCCACTGCGCCGTCGCGCGCACGGTTCCGCCTCTCGGTTCCGATCGCCGCGCTGGCTGTCAATGACCGTCATCATGCTGGCCCATGGGCAAACTCCACGGGCCGCGATTGCATTCAGCCAGCAATTCTCAATGATCATATTGCAGCGGCACGGCTTAGGTTCGATCGCCCCCGAGATGTTCTCGCCCGCGTTTCAAATTATTCACTCGCTGGTTTCAGCAACAGCGACAGGAACCGCCAATCGGACCAATCACCTTTTTTCCCCGCCGCTAAGGCGGCAATGTCGAGTTTCGCCTGCCTCACGATCGTAAGCCGAAGCGACGGAATGATATAGAGGCGTTGATCGCCCGCGCCGGCGGCGACGACCATATCCGCCGGTAGTTCGGCGGCATGACTGGTGATATCGGTGGACCGAGTAACAATATCGACAGCCGGCGTGCTACGGGGTAGCCACCAAGTGAGACCGTAGGCAGGATTGACCTGGCTACCCTGGAACATCTCGCCGAATGTCGCTTCGTCGACAAGTGGCCTGCCTTCGAGCTTTCCGCCCCCGCGGACGAACTCGCCGATCTTCGCCCACTCGGATGCGGCCAGCACTAGGCCCTGCGGCATGAGCGGTGCGCCATCGGGGCCGCTGCGCCAATCGCCGACCGTTACGCCTAGCGGCATTAGAATGCGACGCTCGATATAATGGCGAGGGTTGCCGTCCTCGCCTTTGGCGACGAGCTTTCGGCGCATGATTTCGCCGACGACTTGCATCGGAGCAGGGCCATACTGGAATTTCCCGCCCGGTGCCGCCGCGAGCGGTGCCTTGACCGAGTCCAAATACCCTTGGGGTCTCCCGACGGTTGAGGCCTGACCACCTGTCATCGACAGCAGTTGGCGAAGCGTGATCTGTTCCTTTTCGGCGTCGCCCTTCCACTCAGCGAGCGTCTCTGATGCCCGCTCGTCGAGCGTCAAAAGCCCGTCCTGTACGGCCGCCGCCGCCATCAGCCCGACAAGACTCTTGGTGCCCGACCAGAGTTCCTGCGGTGTCGCAATATCTGCAGAACGGCATCGAACCTCGCCATCCTCAAGGATCAGCAGCGCCACGCCAGAGTTTGCCTCGGAATAGGCGATCGCCGCGGCACAGCCGGGAAGAGGAGCGGGTTCGCCTGCCGTGGCCGGCTGTGCCGCAACGGCTGCTGCGAAAAAGAGGATGGTGCGCTTCAAGTTCCGACTCCCATTTTCTGGTGCTTGTCATTCTCGATATTATCGATAATAATTTCATTCGCAATCATCGATTGCTCGCGTGCACTGTCCGATTAGGATGGTGCCGGTAGCAGGGAAAGCCGAACGGAGAGAAATGGGCGCGACGAAGACCGAAGACGACAGTGCACCGACTCAAGACCGCGTCATTGCGCGTCTCTTGACTGACGACATCGTCGAATGGCGCATCCAGCCGGGATCGTGGCTGCGCGAGCGCGAAATCGCCGCGCGCTTCGGGGTGAGCCATGCGCCCGTGCGCGAAGCATTCCGTCATCTTGCGCGGATCGGTCTCGTGAAGGTGGTCCCGTGGCGCGGAACCTATGTGATCGATATCGACGAGCATGCCGCGAACGAGGTCTATGAGCTGTGGAAATCCCTGTTCGGTGTAGTTTGCCGCCTGGCTGCGGTCGAGATGACGGATCGCGACGGGCGCGAACTGATGCACCGTCTGGTCGAATATAAGGATGTCACCCAGCGCACCGAAAATACCTTCGAGCATATCAAAGTCTCGAACCGCATCGGCCGCTTCATCGCCAAGCGGAGCAATGCGCCGCTCGCGCTGGAGCTCCTCGACCGGGTCGCGCTGCTCGCGCGCTGGCAGCACAATGTCTATACCGACAGCTATATCGAGACGCATGGCAATGACGCCGCGAAGCGATCGGCCATCCTCTACGACGCGCTTTGCCGCCATATCGTCGCGCGCGATGGCGATGCCGCCGATGCGGTGGCGCGCGATCTGATCGGCGTTACTCAGAATAGTTTCGGGCGCGCACTCGAGGAATATAAGGCCCGCCACGCAAAGCCCAAGTCCGGCCGGCGGCGCGCAAAAGTGACATGAGCCGCCTCCCGACCGACCGCCGCACGTTGCTCAAGGCGGGCCTCGCGGCGCCGATCGCATTGCAGGTTGACTCCGCTGCCGCTGTATCCCGGGATTTGACCATGTTCGCCCCCGAACGCCTCTTCGCCGACGTCCAAAGCTATGCCGAGGCCGGCAACAAGCAGTCGGGCGGCGCGGGCGATCGCTGGACCGCCGACTGGACAGCGAAGCGGCTGTCCAGTGCCGGATTCGAAGTCGAACGCCAGACGTTTGACGTGCCTTGGTTCGAGGCCTCGCGCTGCGACCTCAGGCTCGGCGACATCACGATACCGCTCGTCGCACAACCGCTCGCCATCGAAACCGGCGAGGCTGGACTCGCTGCGCCGCTGCGCCTCGCAGAAATTCCTGAACGCCTCGACGGCGCGATCGCCGTAGTGCGCCTGCCTTTCCGCCGCTGGTCGAGCCTCGTAGATCGTGCAGCGCGCGAGCCGCTCGCCGATGCGCTTGCGCGCGGTGCGAGCGGGGTCATTCTCATTACGACCGGGCCGACGGGCGAGGCCTTGCTCCTCAATGTCCCGGCCGGTCATCCCGTATCGGAAAAGCCACTTGCCTTGCTCGCGCCGCGACTCGCCGCCCCGGTGATTGAAGCCGCGCGCCACGGTGCCGCGGCGAAATTAGCGCTGCGCGGGCGCGGTGGGGCTCGGGCAGCTCAGAATATAATCGGGCGACTCGTTCGCTCCGGCCGCCCTTGGCTCGTCGTCTCGACGCCGCGTTCAGGCTGGACCGATTGCGCCGGCGAGCGGGGGCCGGGCATCGCGATGTGGCTCGCGCTCGCCGACTGGATGCCCCGAGCGTTTCCCCAGCACAGCCTGCTCTTTCTGTGCAACAGCGGGCATGAATATGAGAATCTCGGTGCGAGCCATATCGCCGACAAGTTTGGTCCAGCCCCCAGCGAGACGGCTTTCTGGTTGCATCTCGGCGCCAATGCCGCAGCACGTGACTATCAGGAAATGCCGGGGCGCTTGCTGCCGCTGCCGAGTGCCGATCCCTATCGTTTTCTCATGACATCGCCCGAATTCGTTGCGCGTGCGCGCGAGATATTCAAAGGCCAGCCAGGGTTGGAAATGGCCTATCCTTCGGCGGAAGGCACAGCGGGCGAACTCTCGGAAGTGATAAAGGCCGGCTACACACGTCATGCTGGCATCTTTGGCGCACACCGTCATCACCACGCTGTGACCGACGATTTATCTACCGTCACACCTGACCCGCTTGCCGCTACGGCGCGGGGCGTCCGCGACCTGCTGAGCGCCGTCGTCTCCTAAACCCGTGACCCACCTGCAATGACATTGCGCTTTCCGGCTTGACTCGCTCGCGTTTTCTGCACAAAATTATCGATAATAATTGCGATAACAAAATGGGGAGAGTGACCATGGGACGCAGGGCGAACCTTCTTTTCTGCACGGCCGCAATTTGGGTAGCCGTCGCTCCGCCTGCTTTCGCGCAAGACAGACCGCCCGAAGCTCTTCCGGACGCGGCGGAAGCGAACGATGACGGCGCGATCGTCGTGACGGCGCGGCGCCGCGAGGAGCGGCTCGCCGACGTTCCTACAGCCGCTTCTGTCATCGATATCACCTCACTCACCGATCGCGGCGGCGCAAGCGGCAGCGGCGAATTGCTAGCAGACCAGCCGAGCGTCAGGTTCAACAATCTCAGCTCATCGATCACTTCCGAGATTTCGATCCGCGCCTCGTCGACCGCGCGCGCGACCAATGGCGATCCCAGCGTCGGCCTGTATCGCAACGGTGCCTATATCGCCGGTGGTCCCGTGGGCGGGCGAAACTTCACCCGCCTCGATCTCCTCGATATCGGCCGGGTCGAGGTGCTGCGGGGGACACAGGGCGCACTCTATGGCCGCAACGCGGTCGGCGGCGCGATCAACATCATTTCGGCCGAGCCCGAATTCGATCTTTCGGGCTGGGCAAGTGCGCGCTACGGTTTCGAGAATAACAGCTTCCAGACCCAGGGCGCGATCAATGTTCCGCTCGCCGACGGTCTCGCGATCCGTGTCAGCGGAGATCTCGTCGAGCAGGACAAGGGCTTCTTCTACAATCCGGACAACGACGTCTATTTCGACCAACAGAAGGGTCATGGTCTGCGCGGCCAGATCCGTCTCAAACGCGGACCCGTCGACGCGATCATCATGGCCGAGACCCAGCGGCTGACGACCCCGGCGGTTCATTATCAGATTTCCATCCCCGCCGGCACGCCAGGCTTCCCGGGGGGATATACCCAGGATCGCTTCCGCTATCCCTGGAACACGGCGCCCCGTGCCAGCCAGGATGTCGATGGACTGCAGGCGATTATCCGCGTGGACTTGGGCGGCGCCGACCTCACCTCGACAACATCCTTTCGCAAGCGCCACTCGGAATATGACCTTGACAATGACGCGGTGAGCCCGGCCGAACTTGCGCGCGCGCGCGCTGCAGGTCAGATCGGGGCGCTAACCCCGCTCGACCCGAGCGGCGCCTCCTATGTCGTCGACACCACCGACAATTTCTCGCAGGACATCCATGTGACGGGCGCGAGCGACCGTCTGACCTGGCTCGTGGGCGCCGAGATGCTGCTGCTCGACAGCGATTTCTCCGTGACGACGACGCGCACGCCGACGCTTGCCAATCCTTCTCCGGGCAACATCGCCCCCGCCCGGCTCCATTTCGAAAGCTATGCGGCTTATGGTTCGCTCGGTTTCGACATCACCGACAGCCTCAACTTGACCGGCGAGCTTCGCTATACACGAGACAGTCGGAGCATCACCGCGCGGCTCTATGATCTCGCGACAGGCCTGCCAACAGGCGGGCCGTCGCGGATCATCGACGACAACATCAGCGCCGACAATCTCTCCTACAATGCAACGCTCGCGTATAAACTGACTCCGGATATTCTCGCCTATGGCAAGGTCGGCAGCAGCTACCGCGCCGGCGGCTTCAACACGCGTCTGTCCGATCCTCGCGCACCGAGCCCGGTACAGGTACTGTTCGGCAACGAAAGCAGCACCTCCTATGAGGTCGGCATCAAGGGCAGCCCGATGCGGCGCGGCTATTTCGCAATCGCGGGATATTATACCGAGCTCAAGGATCTGATCGCGCAGGTCGACGATGGATGCGCGCTAACCAACGCGGCCTGCCCGGTCGCCGCGGTCGCCTATCTCACTAACGCCGGTAATGCGAAGAGCTGGGGTATCGAGGCAGAATATAGCCAGGGATTCGACCTTGGCGACGGCAACGGTCGCCTCGCACTCAGCGGCTCACGGCAGGGCGGCAAGGTTAAGACTGGCCGTTACGACGGTCTCGATCTCGCGCAGGTCCCCGACTGGCTCGCCTCGGCGAACCTCAATCTTCGTTATCCGGTCACTGGCGACGTTGCCTTGACGAGCAATGTGCTTGTCAGCGGACAATGGGGTGGAAAGCAGGAATTGACGGCAACTTCGGTCGACCTCGACAATTATGTCCTCGTCAATCTTCGCATCGGCGTCGACTTCGGAAAGGTCAATGTGAGCGCCTTCGCGAACAACCTCTTCGACAAGCTCTACTATGTCGCACAGGCGCCGACCATCAACCGTTATAGCCAACCCCGGGTGATAGGCATCGAGGGCCGCATTTCTTTCTAGGGGATCCGCTTGCCCGCGGCCTTGGGCCGCCAGCCGGGAAGAAAAGGAAGCGAAATGCGGCAATGGGTGATGGCAGCATGCGTTGGGGCCGCAATGCTGCTCGCATCGGCATCCGCCGTAGCAGCGGATGCTCCTCCGCAAGCGACGTTGGCGCAAGGGCGGCTCGCGGGCGCTGAAGAGGCAGGGGTCGAGCGCTTTCTCGATATTCCCTACGCTGCGCCTCCCGCAGGCGCGCTCCGCTGGCGCGCGCCGCAGGCTCCGCCGCGCTGGACGGGCGTTCGCAATGCCGCGAAGTTCGGACCCGCTTGCCCGCAGACGGTGCGGCCCGCGCTCGTCGCGGGCGGCATCGCCGGGCTTCAATCCGAAGATTGCCTTCAGCTCAATATCTGGCGCCCGGCCGGCGCGCGGAGACTTCCCGTCATGGTCTGGATCCATGGCGGCGCGCATGTCATCGGGTCGGGCACCTTCCCGGCTTTCGACGGTACGGCCTTCGCGCAGCAAGGCGTCATTCTGGTCACGATCAACTATCGGCTGGGCGCACTCGGCTATTTTGCCCACCCGGCGCTGAGCGCAGCCAAGCCGCCTCGCGAGGCGCTCGCCAATTATGGTCTCATGGACCAGATGGCGGCTCTGCGCTGGATCCAGAAAAATATCGCAGCCTTTGGTGGCGATCCAGGGAAGGTCACTTTGTTCGGCGAGTCCGCGGGGGCAATCGGCGTGACGACGATCCTCGCCCAACCCGAAGCCAAGGGCCTGTTCGCGCGCGCCATCGTACAGTCAGGCGTCGGCCTTCTCGACCCGCGCCCGCTCATCGAGCAGGAAGCGCTCGGCACGGCATTGGCGGCTCGCGCCGGCGCGCCGCCTTCGGCGACGATCGACGCGCTCCGTGCGCTTTCGGCCGACGCGCTCGTCGCGGCCGGCGATGTTCGGACGCCGGGCGCGATGACCGGACCCATCCTCGATGGCGAACTAATCCGCGAAGCGCCCTGGCGGACATTCGCGCGGCACGAGACAATCGACGTGCCGCTGCTGGTTGGCGCCAACAGCAACGAGGCAAGCGTGATCCTTGCGATGGGGGTACCGCCCGCGGCCGCCCTGGCTTATCTCGGTTCCGACCAGACGGCTGGCCGCGCGGCCTATGGCGACGGGATCGCCGACGACGAGCTGGCGCGCCAAATATTGGGTGACGCCTGGTTCGTCGCACCCTCGCGATGGCTCGCGGCGCGCACGGCCGCCGGCGCCCCATCTTACCTCTATCATTTCGACTATGTTGCAGCAGCGCGCCGCGATCGGGCGAAGGGCGCCGGGCATGGCTCCGAAATTCCTTATATATTCGGGACGCTGGGCTATTTCGCTTCGCTCGCCGGCCCCGTCGACGACGAGGATCGCCGCTTCGGCGAAGGCGTGTCCGCCTGCTGGGTCGCTTTTGCGAAGGATGGTGTAGCCGGCTGCGCGCTGGTCCCTGACTGGCCCCGGTACCAGCCGACGGACGACCGTCTCGCACATCTCGCGCCCCGGTCAGCCGTCGCCGCCGGTTTTCGCAAGGCGCAACTCGACCACCTGCTGAAAATCCATTTCGCGGCAGGCCAACCCAGGCCTTAGCTCGCCCGGCCAAACCGGCCTACCGTTTCGAAAACGTGCAACGAAGCTGGGAGAGATAAAATGTCTGGAAGACGGAAATCGATATGGCTTGCCGCCGGTACCGCATTGGTCGGCGTAGCGGTTTTTGCGGCGCAGAGTGGCTTCGGGAGCAGCGACGGCGGCGAAACGCGTCCGATGGTCCAACTGCCACCCGCGCCGTCCGCCGCCAAGGCGACGGCATCCGCTGCGTCGGCGCCCGCGACCCCAAGCCTCACAACGACCGTCGGCGGTTACACCTACGACTGGACAGCGCTGGAGGCCGCGATCGTCGCTGACACCGAAGTCGCCAATGGCTTTTTCATTGTCGGGAACGCGTCTGATCCCACTTATCTTTTCGAATTTGAAAAGGGCAGTTTTGATATCGACCGGGTGACCCCGCTCGCCTCGGCCTCAAAATGGTTCGCCGGCGCGCTCGGCATGCGCATGGTGCAGGCCGGCATTGCCACGCTCGACGATCCGATGCGGCCACCACTCGCCTTCTGGACGACGAGCGGAACGAAGAAGGATGTCAAACTCAAGCATACGCTATCGATGACATCGGGCTTTAATGCGAGCCCGCTCGTCGGCGGCTGCCAGCTTCTCCCGACTTATGGTCTCTATACCTGTGCCAAGAGCATCCACGACCTGCGCTACGATATCCTGCGCCCGGGTAATGCGCCTGGTGCTCAATATAGCTATGGTCCGCACGGCATTCAGGTCGCAGGGGCGTATCTGGAGGCCAAGGATACAAGCATAGAACCAGGAACGTCGCCGGCACGCGAGCGGAACTTCCACGAACTGTTCGCGCAGCATGTCACGATCCCGCTCGGGATGTCGAGCACCACCTGGTACGATCCCCACCCTCCCGCGACCGTCCCAACCAACCCGTGGGTGGCCGGCGGCGCCTTCTCCACGCCGCGCGACTATGCGAAACTGCTGCGCGCGTTCCTCGGCGGCAGCTTCATCACCAACATGACGGCCTTCACGCAGCCGCGCACGACCGGACTGCCGCGTGTCTTCGTTCCGGCGAGCGCAGTGAACTGGGAATATGCGCTCGGGTCTTTCGTCGAATGCGACACGCCCTCCGCGTGCGCGACGTCGAAGATCAACTCTTCGCCCGGCGCTTATGGCTGGACCGGCTGGATCGACCGCGAGACCGGCTATTATGCCCTGATCGCGACCGAAATATCGAGCGGAGGCGACCGGAAAGGCGTCGAGCTCGAGCAGGTCATGCAGGATCTGATCGAGGATGCGATCGCGAACCGCACTCCGGCGCCCTGACCCGATCCGACAGTCTAGCCACGCAGCACAGGAGAACTTGCTCTCCATGCGCTGCGTGGCTGGCGTGTCGCACTAGGCAAAGTCGACGGCTCAAAGACGAGGGGCCAAACCCGCGTGTGACCGGCAGGAAGCCGATTTGGCTGAATGGCCGATGCGCGGCCGTCCGGTCGTGGGTTCGGCCTAGGGACACGTCGCCAAAAAGCGTGTCGCTGCCGGCACTGCCTCGGCTCCGAAAGCTGCTGGGCATGCATCTGGCCGCGCAGATTGGCTCGCCTCGGGCGGTTATCAGGCGACGTAGGCCCCTCTACCACTCGCCACTAGGGTTCCGTCTGCTGCTAGGATCCGGGTAGCCGCGACGCTTATCTGCCGCCCTAATTTCACCGGGGTGCCGATCGCGCGAAGCGGCCCGGGCTTGGCCGGTCGGTGAAAATCCACATGGAGGTCCGCCGTCGCCCGCGCAGCACCCCCCATCGCGATGACCGTATAGAGGCCGGTCAGATCGATCAAAGCCGATACGATGCCACCATGCGCCGCGCCGACCGTCGGATTTGAGATGATTTCGTCTCGCCAAGGCATGGAGATCACCAACTCGTTGGCGACGACCTCAGCGATGCCGAGCCCGAGCCAGCGGTGAAAAGGGGCCAGCGCCAATAGGTCACGCAATTCCTCAAGCCCCGGGACGGCGGGGGCATTCATGATTTCATCTCCGCTTCATGGATGCCGAGCAAAAACTCTAGGATCGATTGCCCGAAAGCGTCGTTTTCGTCCCCCACCACCATATGAGTCGCATTCGCGATGTCGCTATACGCCATATGAGGGACAAGGCCCTGGAAATGCTTGACGGCTTCCAGCGAGACGAGGTCGCTTGACCCGCCGCGGATCAGATGCACCGGCAAGGTCAGGCAGGCAGCGGCCGCGCTGAGCTCGGTGCGGCCATGGTCGCTGGAGACGCCGCCCTGCTGCGTGACTCTTTCGATGAAGGCAGGGTCCCAGTGCCAATAGAAGCGTTCATCGTCCTTGCGGCGCAGATAGTGTGCCAGCCCCGCCGAAGCCTTCCGGCTGGGGCGATGGGGCAGATAGTCGGAAATGACCTGTGCAGCCTCTTCCACCGACGCAAAACCATCGCGCGCATGGGCCGCCATGAAACCGACCACGCGGGCGACGCCGCTCGGTTCCATCTGAGGTGTGACGTCGACCAGCGTCAGCGATCCGAAACTTCCCGGTGCGCATTTTCCCTCGGCGATGACCCCGGCCAGCCCGCCAAGCGACGCGCCAATCAGCGCCGGTTTGCTCGCCATCGCCGCAGCGATCTCGACAAGATCGGCCGCAAAATCGGAGATATCATAGGCTCCGTCGCTGGCCCATGCACTCTCGCCGTGCCCCCGCATATCGACTGCGATGGTCCGGAAACCATGGCTCGCGAGCCGGTGGGTTACCGCCCTCCATGCCCTTCGGGTTTGTCCGCCACCGTGCGCGAGGATTACCGGGAATCCGAGTTCCGGGCCATCGACCGACGCTGCGATTTCATGGCCCGCTTTCCCGGCAAGCGTGATCGACTGATAAATCATTCAACTACCATACTGTATCATATCTTACAGTAAAGGGTTTTCAGAATATGATGTTGGCTGTACAGTCCATGACGATGGTTGAACCTCGCGATACGAGCGGCATCTCCCCCGCGAAAAGTCTTCTGACGGCCTCAGACGAGTTTGTCTTTCTCATCGAGGAAGTACCCCGCAAACTGCGCCGGATGTTTGATGCCTCAACGGCACGCTTCGGATTGACGCGAACCCAGTGGCGCGCGCTCGTCTATATCTATCGGACCCCGGGCATGACCCAAACGGACCTCGCCAAATGCCTCGAACTGGAGCGTGCCAGCGTTGGTCATGTTGTCGACCAGCTGGAAAGAATGGCGCTCGCGGAACGGCGCTCTGCCAAGGGCGACCGGCGCGTCTGGGAGCTTCATCTTTTGCCCCGAGCGATCGAAATCCTGCCCCAGCTGCGCGCCGAAGCCGACATGATCTACGCGCGGCTGCTCCATATGATTTCACCGACTGAAATACGCGCGGTCCGCGCATTGCTGACGAAAATGTCAGGCAATCTCGAAAGCGGATCGGAAGACATGCCTCCTCGCTAGAAGCGCTGAAAGATTTGAAATGGCCGACGCCATTCATCGTCAGTAAGCCGATTTCCCCAATTGGCGCCGCTCGCGTTTGCGGCGGCGCACCGCCGCCGTTCTGCCCCCGCTGCACCAAATCGCCAGCACTGACGACTAACGAATTGCGAATATGGCGGCAGGGAGCCCTACCTACCTCTTGTCGTGTCACCATAATCGTCCGACCGAGCCGGCGATCGTTCGGCGGTGAGCGCCCTCCGCTCTTGGCTTCGCGTGCCAACGCCAATTGACCGAAGAGCCATTTCGTGCAACGTGTTGTCTACTAAGAAACGAACCTCTGCTTGGAGACCGACATGGCTCAACCCGAGCGCTTCATGCGAGGACAGAGTGCCGGTGGCTGCGCTTGTGGCGACGGGCCGGTCTTTGAAGTGAGGCTGGGCGCCGACGGTCAGCCTCTGGCATTCGCCGACGCCTATCCCAACGCGCTTCCAATCCTGAAGAGGCTCGCACGCGGTCGGGCACCGAACAAGCTAGTGCTTCCCCTTTCGGTGGATCGCCCGACACGACACGTCTGATATCGGGGCAGCGGGGACTACCAGATCGCTCTCGACGGGCTCGCTGAAGCCGGCCGCTCTTTGCCTCGGGCCCTGCGCGTTGAAGGATCGAACGTTAGCGACGAGCGGGCGATAACAACCCTACGCCGCCGGGTGCCGCTCGGCACATCGCCCAGGTCGTTATTCGGCGTTTCGCGTCGCAGACGTTGCCGAAAGCGCAGGCGTCTCTCGCGGAGCGCAGCTTCACCATTTTCCGACAAAGGACCAACTAGTCGCCGCCTGCCTGGAGCAGGTTTTTTCGGCAGCCCTGGAGAAGGCGACCGTTGCCGCGGGTAAGGCTATCGAAGATGACGGTCTCCTCGAGGCTGCATGCGACGATGCAGAGGCATTCTTCTACGGTGAAGATTTTTTGATCGCGCTCGACCTCGTCATCTCGGGAAACAAGCTTCGGGCCCTCGCCGACGATGTTCGCGGTATGTCGCAGCAACGACGCGTCGGGGCCGAGCAAGTCTGGGTCAGCCGTTTTGCCAGGACCGGCCTGTCTCCGTCTGACGCCGAAGACATATTGTGGCTGCTGTGGAGCGTGCTCCGCGGATTGGCGGTGCGAGCCCAGATCGGAAAGGACCCCGAGCGGGCAAGGCGCGTCACCGAGCTGACAATTGCCTTGCTGTCCGGCTATGCGCAGTCGCTGCGGGAGCGGAACGACGGGACGGGCGGCCCAGACGCTATTGGTTGAAGCTTGCGACGACAAGCTTCTCGCCGCGCTGCGATTGCTGCCGAACCATCGGTCCCGTTCCCTCAAGCCGCGTAGACATTACCATAGCGTTCGCGCAGTTGCTTCTTGTCGATTTTCCCTGTTGCCGTAAGTGGCACCGCGCCGACGAGGATGCGATCGGGCAGCTGCCATTTCGCGAATTCCGCGGATAGGGTCGAGAGAATTTCCTTTTCGTCGGGAAGGATTCCATCATGAGGCTCGACGATCAAGAGCGGGCGCTCTTCCCATTTGGGGTGCGGTATGCCGACGACCGCGGCGATCTTGACCCCGCTGCACCCAGCGGCAACATTCTCAAGGTCGATCGAGCTGATCCACTCTCCTCCCGACTTGATGACATCTTTGGTGCGGTCTGTGATCCGCATGAACCCCTGGGCGTCGAGCGTCGCGACATCGCCGGTATCGAACCACCCGTCGACATCGGTGCAATCCGCTGGCTGGCGAAAATAGCGCTGAACCACCCACGGACCCCGCACCTGTAGCGCGCCTGCCGTCGCCCCATCATGGGGGCAGGGGCGCCCGTCTTCGCCCAAGATGCGCATCTCGACGCCGAACTGGAGCCGTCCCTGCCGCGTCCACAATATATCCTGCATCGCTGCCTCGCCGAGGTCCGCGACGGCCGGCGTCGGTGTTGCGATCACGCCGAGCGGGCAGGTCTCGGTCATTCCCCAGAGCTGAAGGACATCGACATCATGGTCGGCCTTGAAGCTTTCTGCCATCGCGCGAGGTACGGCGGAGCCCCCGATCATAATCCGCTTGAGCGTTCCCGTGTCGCCGCCGGTTGCCTCGAGGTGGGCGAGATACATGGTCCAGATCGTGGGCACCCCACCGGTAAAAGAAACCGCCTCCCCTCGGATTAGGGCCTGGAGGCTAGGACCGTCCATGCGGTCGCCAGGAAGAACGAGCTTGGCGCCGCAGAGCGGCGCCACGAACGGAAGGCCCCAGGCGGTGGCGTGATAGAGCGAGGAGCAAGGCATCACGCAATCGAACGACGTGAGGCCGAACGCGCTCGCCAAGCCCGCTCCCATCGCATGCAGAACGACTGCCCGGTGGCTGTAGAGAACCCCCTTGGGATCGCCTGTGGTCCCCGAGGTGTAACAAAGAAACGCCCCGGAATTTTCATCGATTTCGGGCCAGGTGATCGAGACCGGTGCCGACGCGAGCAAGGGCTCATAGGCCAGCGCCCCGAACCCCTCGCCGACGCCAACGCCTTCGTCGGACAGTACGATGAATTTTTCGATATGCGGGAGGCTGGGCGCAATCCGCTCGACGAGCGCGGCGAGGTTGGGCTCGAACGCCAATATGCGACTCTCGGCATGGTTCAAAGTAAAGATCAGCTGATCGTCGGGGAGCCGGGGGTTGGCGGTGTGAAGCACTGCCCCAAGGCCCGGGACCGCGTAGAAGAGTTCCAAATGCCGGTGCGTGTTCCAGGCGAGCGACGATATCCGGTCACCGCTCCCGATCCCGGCAAGGGTGAACATGTTGGCAGCCTGCGCTACCCGGCGGGCGAGCGCTGCATAATCATAACGCCACAACCGATCGCTGCCGATTTCGCGCGACACCACTTCCCGCGTTCCGTGAGCGTCGGCGGCATATGTCAGGATCGTGCCGATCGCCAGTTGCGCAGGCTGCATCTGTCCCGTGATCGTCATGCATGCATCCTTCGACAAGTAGCAGTTGAACGGACCGTCTTTACGCGACAGCAAACAAAGTCCGCCAGCACAAGCCACCGAGGCTCATGCTGGCGGACACGGCGGCAGCCCGGCCGCACGCGATCCGCGGGATCAAGCCCTTGGACCGCGTTTGGGCGCGTCAGAACCGGAGTTCGGCGCTGACGCCCACTTTTCTTGGCTGTTCGTAAAAGCCGTCAGTGGCCTGCGCCCCGACACGAATGGTCTGGAAGACCTTTTCGTTTGTGAGGTTGGTCGCCCAGAGGCTGAACTTCCAGCGATCACCGGTTGGGGCAAAGGATATCGACGCATTGGTAAGGGTATAGCTCGGCTGGGAGAAAATATTCTGGAAGTCATAATAGAGCCGGGTCGAGTAGAAGGTGTTGACCGAGACCCCAAGGCGCCCTGCATCGAACTCATGGCCCCAATCGACCCCCAGGTTGAACGTCCACTTCGGGGCGCGGGTCATCACGTTACCCGACGCGTCCGCCGGGGCAACAGTGTTGCCTCCGTCGGGGCGCGGGAAAAAGCTCTGCGCGAGCGGAAAATTACGATAGCGCGCGTGGCTGTAGGCCGCCGAGCCGCGGATGTTGAGATCGTCAATCGGTTGGATAATCGCCTCGAACTCGCCGCCATAGATTTTGGCGCTCGCTGCGTTCTGCAGGACGTAGCTCGGACCCGACGCGTCTTTGGCCTGAACTTGCAGATCGTCGTACGTATAGTGATAAACGGCGAGGTTCGTGCGGAGCCAATTGAAGGGGTCGACCTTGATGCCGGCCTCCCATGCCTTGATGTTCTCGGGATTGACCGGATTCGGCGATGTGCCCGCCATATTGTAGACGCCGCTTTTGAATGCGGTGCCATAGCTTGCATAAATGCTTCCGTCGGGTGCGAACTGGTACCGGACTGCGCCGCGATAGTTGAACTTGTTGAACGACTTGGCGGTCTTCGGAACGATCAGATTTCCATTAACGACCTGTTCGAAGGTCCGTCGCTCGGTGGTGTACCGCGCGCCAACAGTGATGAACAGGTCGTCGACGATCTCGTAGGTTCCTTCGGCAAAGCCCGCGAACGAGCGACCCGATAGTGCGGGATCAAGGTTGAGGGTGGTCGGAGGGATTCCAGGCCCCGGCGACGTGACGATATCCAACCCAGAATGGCCGCCGAACTGGTAGAAATAGCCGCCCAGGAGCCACTGGAATCGGCCGGGGTCGGCAGACGTGAACTTGATTTCCTGGCTCCCCGATTCCGTCGCAAATGTTGCAGGGAAATTACCGAGGAAGATGTTCGAGGCGTCCGAATCGGTTTCCTGGTACCAGCGCAGATTCATGAAGCCGCTCGTCGCCTCAAGGTTGAAGCCGTCGAACTCGAGTTTTACATGCAGCGCCGCACTCCAGCGCCGTAAGTCCAGCGTCGGAATGCTGGTCAGTGACGCCTGCCAAGCGTCGGTCGGAAGTATAACGCCCGGGAAGCGACGGCCCGCCGTATTCCCATTGACCGGCTGGGGCGAATTGGTCGTGCTGTTCTGGTCGAAGAATTCGCCGGTCAGGATGACCTTGGCATTGTCGGAAGGCTGCCACAGCAGCTTGCTGCGAAAGTTGATCACTTGCTGGTCGCCGAGCGTGCCGCCGCGCACCAGATCGTCGATATAGCCCTCGTTCTTGCGATAGAGGGCGGCAAAATCGGCAGCCAATTTATCGCTAAGGCCGCCGGTGATATAGAAGCGGGCATCATAATCGCCCGCGTCCCTCCGCATGCGGCCGTAACGCAGCGACGCCTTGCCGCGCAGGTCAAAACTGGGGTCGGGGGTAATCACGTTGATCAGGCCGCCGGTGGCGTTGCGGCCAAATGTCGTGCCTTGCGGTCCGCGCAGCACTTCCACGCGCTCGACCTCGACAAGATCGATCCAGTTGGCGGCCGACTCTGGCTGGTAGACACCATCGACATAGGTGGCGATGTTTGGCTCGTCGCCGATCGAGATGCCGGTCGAACCGACACCGCGAATGACGGGCTGGAACACGCCCATGTTGCGGCTTCCGATGAACCCGGGAACCACCTGGGTCAACGAGCGCACCGTCGAAACATCTGCCGCCGAGAGCGAATCGCCGGTGATCGCGGTCACGGCGACAGCAACGTCCTGCAGACGCTCCTCACGGCGCGTGGCCGTCACGATGATGTCGGAGATACCCGAACTCGACTGCGCCTCGGGCTCGGGTTCGGCAGCCGGGGCCGTATCCTGGGCTTGGCCGGCCGCGCTCCAGGCCAGTGCGAAAAGTGCGATGCCGCTCGCGAGGGCGCGCCCGCTATTATATCTGTTGGTCCTCATGTCCATTCTCCCTCTCCCTGATTCTTTTTTTCAATTCGTCCGCACATGCTCTTCAAGAAAATCCAGCCGGTCGTTTCCCCAGAATATCTGGTCGTCGACAAACATAAGCGGCGCGCCGAATACGCCACGGGCGTAAGCTTTCGACCGCGCTTCGCGATAGTCGCGCTTGCCCTCTTCCGAGTCAGCAAAGGCGAGGGCGGCATCGGCTTCGAGACCCGCCGATGCCGCCGAGGCGCGCAATTCGTCCCGGTCCCGCGGATCGATTCCGAGGCCCCAGATGCGCCGATAGGCATCCCGCACGAAGCCTTCGGCGGCACCATGACGGGCCGCGAAGATTGCGGCTGTGTTCCAGGCTCCGCACTCGAAGCTCGATGGAAAGGTAAGCGGCACGTCGTACCGCCGAGCCCAACGCTGCAGATCCGCGGTCAGAACCTTTATCTTCGCCGGCACCTCGCGGTTGGACGGGCCGTAATTGCCCGCCGCAATCTTTGCTTCGGGGATGTCGATGGGATGATAGGCCAGCGCCCGGCCGTGCCGGCGCGCAATCTCCGGCAGCCGCAACTGTGCGAGATAGCTGAACGGGCTGATGAAATCGAAGTAGAAATCAATGGTGGCGGTCATGAGACCCTCTCTTCGATGCCCACCATCTCGCGGTAATTTTGCCAGAAGCCGATTATGGCTCCTTCCGTGACAAGATGATCCGCATCATCGGCGCCGCCGCCGCCCATCGCGATATAGGATCTTGCCTTTCTGTCCGAGCTGACCGCCTGCTGCACGATCTCGACCGCCTCGCCATCCTCCATCGAGATCATGCCCGCCGGTCCGATGAGATTCGATTGCTTGAGGCGGATCGCGTCCATCTCCGCATCATCGTCCGCATAGCCAAATTGGGTCCACACGAGTTCGAACGAATCCGGTCCGTGGGTGACGATCTGGCGAACCGCGAGCGTGTTCGAGATCTGCTGCAAAATCAGGTTGGGATAAAGGGCCAGGATGACGAGGGTGATGCCGTCCGGAAACTCACTCCGGCCCGCGAGCAGCGAAGGATCCTGGAGCGAGAAGCTCGTGTCGAAGCTGCGCGAGTCCTGATAGACTTCGCTATCGCGCGCCGCGTCGTTGCTGCCTGCCTTCGAATAAAGGAACGAATGCCGCTTGCTCTCGTCCATCAGGCATTCGCCGGTTTGCGTCGAACGATAAAGGCCGAAAGTATTGTGAAACAGATGGAGGAGGCTTGCGTGATAGGGGTCGCGCGTATTTTCGGCGTATAGCTTCCAGTTGCCGTGGATGAACTGGCGTTGATTGCCCAATATCTTGATCGGGCGGCACATGATCCGCTCGACATGCTTGGTGATGAGCGGACCGAGATAGTCCGTCAGCGGCTCCACCTCTTGCGAGAATGTCGCGAAAACCAGCCCATTCAACGCTTCGACGCGCAGCTTGACCAAGCCATGTTGCTTGAGATCGAAATCCGCCGGCATCCCCCCCTTGCCCTTGATCCCGCGGCGGAACGGGACGCCCATGAGGTCTCCGTTCAATTCATAAGCCCATTGATGATAAACGCATTCGAGATGCGGCACATTGCCTTGGCGTGCGCGGCATACCGTCGCGCCGCGATGCGCGCAGCGGTTCACAACGACATGGAGGCTCTGGTCCTTGTCCCGCGTCACAACGACCGGCGTGTCGCCGATGAAGGTCGATTTGAAATCACCGGGGTTCGGGACTTCGGCCTCGAGCGCAACGAAGTTCCAGGTGGGGCCGCGGAAGAGATGCTCCTGTTCGGCCTTGTAAAAGGCATCATCCGTGAACACGGAATATGGTATCCGGCAGCCAATGGGCTCCTCGGTGTCGGTCGACACTTTACCTACGGCCGTATCTTGAACATTGAGCATATCGCAACCTCGAAATGGGCTAAATGGGGCGGACCATCAAAGTGTCGATCAGGTCCGTGTCGAAAATCGCCTTCTTTGACCGAAAAAGAAATTTCCCGGACGAAAACACTATTTCATCGACATATTTACCAGCATTATACACAAATGATCGGCCGGTGTTTCTTGTCTGGAGCACCAGATAGTTTGTATGTGCCACAACCGCATCTGAACGAACCTCGTGAATGCGGCTGGTGCTGATGATGTGTCGATAGTGATGGACCGGAAAAATGTTGGCGCGCCGGAGCGAGACGATGCGGTCTACAAGCATGCCCCTGCTGTCACAGAAGATCGTCGCAACCGGCAATCCGCGGTCGGCATTCTCTCGCGGCAATACGGAATAGTGGCAGTCCTCGACGAACAGATCGGGCCACGCTTCGAGCTGATCGTCGTCAATCAGCTCGGCGTGCAGGGCAATAAGGTCCGTCACTTCCCGGAGGAGCTCGGTGCGAGGCAGAGTGGAAAGGTCCATAGCCTCAGCTCTCCGGCGCACCGGGAGCGTCGATCGTCACCCAGCCGTCCTCGATCGTCACTTCATAGGTCTTCAGCGGAATCTGGCAGGGATAAGTTGTCGCGGCTCCGCTCGGAATGTCGAAGGCGCCGCCATGATAGGGGCATTCGATCGTCGCACCGTCCTGATAGCCATCGGTAAGCTGCGCGTTGCCGTGCGTACATGTGTTGGCCGTGACATAAATCTGGCCATCGACACTATAGACCGCGAGCGCCGGGAAGGCGCCTGCCGGTATCGCAACCGGCTCGCCGTCCTGGGGGGCATCAATTGGGCACAGGCGAAGTCTCTCCATTGCAATCACATCCATCTCTTGAAATATCCTAGGGTGGTCAGCCGAGGGGGATGTCCATTCCGTAGCCCTCGGCTTCATTTCCATGGCCGAAGAGGTCGCGCAGATAATGTTCCTGCTGCGGGCCCGCCTTTTTCGCTCCCCAGCCAAATTCCCACAGCCACCCTGACGGATTTGCGCAGTAGAATGTCAGCGCTTCGTCGTTCGCGTGCTTTCCGAGCTGGAGTGCGACATCGATCTTTCGTTCGCGCACCGAGTCGTGGGCAAGGCCAAGATCGTCGAGCTCGCTGTACTCGAGCATCAAATGGTTGATCCGCTTGTCCATCGGACCGAGGCCGAAAGCCACGGAATGTTGCCGGTCGTTGCAATGCATGAAATAGGGGGCGGCGACCTCACCGTTCGGCAAAGCGAGGTGGTACTCGACCGAGCCCCGCAGCCCGAGCAGCTGATAGAAGCGAACCGCCGCGGCGACATCATCCTGACGCAGGATGCAATGGCCGATCCCTTCGGCGCCGGTAACGAAACGACCGAACATCGGGCGACCGGGATGAAAAGGGCGGTAATTGTCGACTTGGGGGCCGAAGAAGATTTCGGTGGGATTACCGCCCGGATCCTTGAGCTTGGCCAAGCCGAGGACCCGGCGCTCGCGCGCCGCTTCGTCGCTCGCTATTTCGACTTCGATATTCTGGACTGTCAGCTTCTCGACAATTTCGTCGAACTCTACCGGACCCGCAACGCGCCAGCCAAGATAGGCAAGATCGTCACCGCCATCAGCATGCAGCGTGATGCGGTGATGCCATTTGTCCATTCGCAGATACGCGCGGTCGCCTTCGCCTTCATCGACATATTCCATGCCGCCGACGCCGCACGCGAAGCTCTTCCATGCATCCAGATCAGATACCGACAAGCCTAGATAACCCAGCTCGGTCACGCCCACCATATTTCGCACTCCCAAATCTCAAGCCATTTTTAGCTTTTATACGCCTGAACCAGCCTGGTTGACGTGTTGCACACGATGCAACGCGATTCGAATAGGGCAATTTAGATCATTGTGCAACCCATTGCACAATGAGCCACGCATGCTATGTTGGGTCAATCGGGATCGGAAGAGTCCAAAGAGTTGAGCCGAGAATCGTTGATCCAATAGTTGATCTTCGAATCTCGGTGTCCGGAAATGGAGGAGAGGATGTTGCAACCTGACGGAAACGGCGCAGCCGTGGCAGAGCTTGAATCACTGCGTTCGCGTATCGATGCATGGCTCGTAAAAGACGAGGGAAGCGGCCGCTTTCAGATCGACCGGGAGGCCTTTACCGACGCGGACGTGTTCGCTCTCGAGCTGAAATATATCTTCGAGCGCAACTGGGTCTTCATTGCGCACGAGAGCCAGGTCGCAAAGCCGAACGACTTTCTCACGACTTTTATCGGCCGCCAGCCCGTCATCCTGACCCGCGACCGGGCCGGGGAATTGCATTGTCTGATCAATGCCTGCGCACACCGCGGGGCGCGCGTTTGCCGCGAGAAGAGCGGAAACCGCCGCAACTTCACCTGCCCCTTCCACGGTTGGACCTATAACCCCGCGGGCCAGCTCCTCGACGTGACTGATGAGGCTGGGGGTGGCTACGCGCCGGGCTTCAAGCGGGAAGACTATGGTCTAGAACATGTTGCGCGGCTCGAGATATACCGGGGCTTCATTTTCGCCAGTCTCAACCCCGAGGTCATTCCTCTTCAGGACTATCTCGCGGGCGCGAAGACATTCATCGATCTCATGGTTGATCAGTCGGTCGAAGAGAAGCTCGAAGTGCTTCCAGGCGCTACGCGCTACCGCTATCGAGGGAACTGGAAGCTGCAGGTCGAAAATGGCCTCGACGGCTATCATATCGGCACGGTGCACGCGAATTACTTCATGACGGTCGCACGCCGGGTCGACGGGACATCGAAGAACGATACCAGGGCATTCGATTTCGGTCGCTGGGCTCAGCTCGAGGGCGGCTCTTTCTCCTTCGACAATGGCCATTGCGTGCTCTGGAATGACTATGCAAACTATCAGGACCGGCCGAATTACGAAATCCTGGACTGGTTGAAGCGCGAGCGCGGCGAAGAGCGCGCTACCTGGATGAACGGCCGGATACGCAATCTGGAGCTGTTCCCTAACGTCTTCCTCATGGACCAGACGAGCACGCAGATCCGTATCATCCGGCCCATCTCGGTGGATGAGACCGAGGTGACAACCTACTGCATAGCTCCGGTGGGTGAGAGTGACGACGCCCGCGCCCTGCGCATCCGCCAGTATGAAGATTTCTTCAATGCAAGCGGCATGGCTACGCCGGACGACCTGACCGAGTTCAACAATTGCCAGGTCGGTTTCGGTGGCGGGGCTGGCCGGATGAACGACATGTCGCGGGGATCGACACGGTGGGTGCAAGGCGTCAGCACCCACGGCGAAGCCCTGGGCGTCGATGCCATCCTTAGCGGCACGGCGGTGGCCGACGAGGGGCTTTACGTCGCGATCCACGACGAATGGATATTGCGCATGCGCGGAGCCATTGCGAGCGAAGAGGCCGAGCGCGCGTTACCCGCGAAGCCGGAGATGGCGAAATGAGCAGCGAAGTTGCGCAATGGACCGCGATCCAGCGATTTCTCGGGCGCGAAGCGGCCGCTCTCGATGCCAAGGATTGGGATAGCTGGATCGATCTATATCATCCCGATGCCGAATACTGGGTCCCCGCGTGGGATGACAGCGGCCGGTTGACCCAGGACCCAAGGCGCGAGATTTCGCTGATCTATTATCCGACCCGGGCAGGGCTTGAGGACCGCGTCTATCGCATTCGGACGGGCCGGTCGTCGGCCAGTTCGCCGGCCCCGCGCACTTCCCATATCTTTAGCCTGCTCGCGGTAGACCATGAGGACGACGTCATTCGGGCGCGGACGAATTGGTCGGTGACCTCGGTCTTGGAGGATCGGCCGACCGTCTACAGTGGGTCGGCCATTTACGATCTCGAACCGATGGGCGACGCCTTTGTGATAAAACGCAAATATACCGTCGTCATCAACGACCTCGCGCAGACGATGCTCGATGTCTACAGCATTTGAAGTCGGCGTAGCGTCGCAGCAGGCCGGATCCCGGCCCTGCATCGGTACCATGGTCGGCGAGCCGGCAGGCATCGGACCCGAGGTTACCGTTCGCGCCTGGGCGTCAGGCCGCGTGCATGAGGTGTCGGTTCCCCTATTAGTGGGATCGGCGGCCTCGGTCGAACGAGCGCTTGACCTGACTAAAGTGTCGGCCCGCCTGCGTGTTATGCGTTCGCTCGAGCCGCTCAGCGACGACCCGGCAGTCATCGATATCCTAGATACAGGGGCGCTGGACGACCGCGCGCTTCCCTTCGCGAAAGATACGCTCGAATCGGGCATTGCGACCGCCAAGTGGCTAGCCGAACTCGATGCGCTCGCGCGCGACGGGGTCTTCGCCGGCACAGTGATGGGTCCGATCAGCACCGGATCGCTTAAACTGGCGGGAAAGCTGGATATGGTGATCAGCCCGACGCCGGGCGAGAGTTATCTGCTCCTCCTCACCGGACCGCTCCGTGTCGCCCACCTCACCGATCATATGTCGATTCGGGCGGTCTGCGACCTCATCACGCCCGAGTTGATCGATACCGCCCTGCAGCAAATCGACGCGGCGCTTCGAAGCTGGGGCGTCGCCAACCCCAGGATCGTGGTCGCGGGTCTCAATCCTCATGCCATCGGCGATGAGGAGGATCGTGCCATCGGTCCTGGAGTCGCGCGCGCGCGCGCGCGCGGCATCAATGTCGATGGACCATCCGCGCCCGATACCGTCTTTCGCCAATGTATCGAAGGCCGATACGATCTCGTGCTAGCGATGTTTCACGACCAAGGCCACATAGCCGTCAAGACATGGGGATTCTCGGGAAACTGCGTGATCATGATGGGGCCGCCCTATCTCCATATGTCGGTCGCACACGGCACGGCATACGATATTGTGGGAACGGGCAAAGCCGATCCATCGATGATGCTGAGTGCCATGCGGACTTGTGGGGTGCTGACCGCCGGAAAGGGATTTTCCGAGGTGGATCGCTGACGCGTCGGCCCAACTCCGGCGTGAAGCACGGCCAGGCGCGTGCTGTGCTCCAAGTCGTCCATAAGGATATGAGATGCTCCTTTACTATGCGCCTGGCCTTTGCTCGCTGGCACCGCACATCGCGCTGCGCCGGATAGGGGCAGCGTTCGATATTGAAAAAGTCGACATGCCCACGCGCAGAACCGAGCATGGGATCGACTTCCGGTCGATAAAGCCTTCGGGAAAAATCCCTGCTCTCCTTCTGGATTCGGGCGAGCTTCTCACAGAGACGATAGCGATCCTTCTCTATGTTGCCGACCTGGCACCGCGCGCGGGGCTCGCCCCGCCGGCCGGAACAATCGCTCGCTACACGCTGACGGACAGCCTGAGCTTCATCGCCTCCGAGCTGCACAAAAGCTTCGTGCCGCTTTTCTCCAAAACCGCAGGGCCGGAGATCCGCGCTGAGGCAAAGCGGGACGCCATGCACCATCTCCAAGCGCTCGACGTAGAATTGACCGACAAGGTTTATTGCTTCGGGGACGGCTTCACCGTGGCCGACGCCTATCTCTATTGCATCCTCGGGTGGCCCTCTCGAGTGGCGCTCGATCTCGCGGGCTTCCCCGCTTTGACGCGCTACCGCGCTCGCATGGAAGAGGAGCCCGGTGTCCTCGAAGCCGTGCGAGCCGAGAGCCCGAAGTGACCGCATCCGAGGCGCCGGTTTCATTTACCGGTTGCAAACGCGTTTCCCATGGTGCAAAACATTGTCCCAAGAGGGCTGCGACATGACGGCCCGTGGAACGGAGATTGAGTGATGCTTGAAGCCGTTTGGGGGCAGGTCGCCCGACATGATGATTACGTGGTTGCTGGCCAATGAGTTCGGCGCCCGACATGGTCCGGCCCGAAATCGGCAAGACATTCGTCGCTGACGGGATCAAAACCAACTATCATGACACCGGCGAGGGCAGGCCGGTCCTCCTCGTCCACGGTTCGGGCCCCGGGGTCACGGCATGGGCGAACTGGCGGCTTAATATGCCCGAGATTGCTAAGGAATTCCGGGTCATTGCTCCCGACATGATTGGGTTCGGCTACAGCGACTCGGTGGGTCGGATCACCGATAAGGCCATCTGGACCGATCAATTGGTCCGACTTCTCGACGAACTGGGAATCGACCAGGTCTCGATGGTCGGAAATTCCTTCGGCGGCGGCGTGACGCTCGCCTTCATGATCGCTCATCCCGACAGGGTCGATCGTGCCGTTTTGATGGGAGCGGCGGGACTCGAATTCCCGCTCACGCCGGCGCTCGATTTCGTCTGGGGTTATGAGCCGTCCCGCGAAATGATGCATGAGTCGCTGAAGATGCTCGCATGGGACCAGAGCCGGCTGACCGACGATCTGATCGACTCCCGTTATCAGGCGAGCATCCGCCCAGGAGCGCATGAGCCCTATCATGCGACGTTCGGCGGTTCCGACCGGCAGGCCAATATTGCTATGCTGTCGAGCCGCGAGGAAGATATCGCCGCGCTTCCCCATGAAGTGCTCGTCCTGCACGGGAAGGCCGACCAAGTCATTCCGCAAGAGGTGTCGCTGCGCCTCGGAAACCTGATCACGCACTCAGACGTCCGCTTCTTTGGAGAGTGTGGTCACTGGGTGCAGATCGAGCGGATGGCCAGTTTCAATCGCGCCGTGATCGAATTTTTCAGTCACGGCCTGAAATTTTGAATTTCCCGGGAGAGCGGTGATGGCAATTACAGGCGTGATGCGACCAGGCTTTGTCCAGATGCGCGTCCTCGATCTCGAGGAGGCCATCCCCCATTATCGCGACCGGATCGGGCTGGAACTCGTCGGTCGTTCGGGTAACCGGGCATTTTTCCGCGGGTTCGACGAATTTGATCGACACAGCGTCATCCTGCGTGAGGCGGATATGCCCGGTCTTGATCGGATCGGCTTCAAGGTTTGCCGCGACAGCGACCTCGAAATATTCGCAGACCGTTTGCAAGCCACCGGCGTCGACGTCGAATGGATCGCCGCGGGCGAGGAAGAGGGCGTCGGACGCAAGCTGCGCTTCGCGGTTCCGACCGGGCATATCTTCGACCTTTACGCCGACATGGAATTATCGGCAGACGGTCCTCCCACAAAGAACCCGGACGTCTGGCACAGTGAGCCGCGCGGCATGCGCGCTATGCGATATGATCACTCGGCGCTCAACGGCATCGATGTCGCGGGATCGGCGCGAATCTTTGTCGAAGCGCTCGATTTTTCCGTTACCGAGGAACTCGTCGACGAAGCGAGCGGCACTCGGCTCGGCATCTTCCTGAGCTGTAGCAATAAGGCGCACGATATCGCGTTCCTTGCAGGCCCCGAGGATGCGAAAATCCACCATACATCGTTCCGCCTGGAATCCTGGAACGACGTCGGAAATGCTGCCGATATCATCAGTCGCTATGATATCTCACTCGATATCGGCCCGACGCGCCACGGTATCACGCGTGGTCAGACCATATATTTCTTCGACCCTTCGGGAAATCGGAACGAGACCTTTGCCGGCGGTTATGATTATTACCCCGATAATCCTCGCCGGTCGTGGGGCGTCGAACAGGCGGGCAAGGCGATTTTCTATTATGAAAAGGCGCTCAACGACCGCTTCATGACCGTCAATACCTGACTTTCTGCGATGGTCGAAAACTACCACACGATTGCACACGGGTCCGCCTTGGAGGCGGTCGCCGCTGCCGTAGGGCATGGCACCGCCGGCGGAACGCCCGTGGTCGCTGCGGTCGTGGGCGCGTCGGGGGAACTGGTCGCGTTCCTGAAAGGCGGCGCGGCTCCCTTTCACTCCGAAAAGATCGCTCAGGACAAAGCTTTCACTGCCGCAAGTTTCAAAGTGCCGACGGCAGCGGTCTACAAACTGGTCTCGGGCTCCGAGGCCTTGTGCAACGGCATCGCGCATCAGCCGCGGGTCGTGATGTTCGGCGGCGGTGTCCCGATCATAGTCGATGGGGATTGCATCGGCGGAATTGGAGTCTCGGGCGGCTCCGAGGAATTCGACATCGCCTGCGCCCGGGCAGCGGCCGCCTCGATCGGCGCGAAGGAGTTCTGAATGGTACAGGTTCAACAGGTTGCGGTCGAAATGGAAGAGAGAAACCGACCTGTCGCTGCGGATATCTTGAACTTTATCGACGGAAAGTTCGTAAAGGGCGGCTCGGGGACGACGTTCCCCAATATCGACCCCGCCACCGGTCGGGAGACGGGGCGCGTTCATGAGGCGACCCGTGAGGATGTGGATCGCGCTGTAGCGGCGGCCAAGCGTGCGCTCACAGGACCTTGGGGCAAAATGACGACAGCCGAGCGCATTCGGCTCATCGCCGCTGTTGCGGATGAGATCGAACGGCGCTCGGAAGACTTTCTCGATGCAGAAGTGGCCGATACGGGCAAGCCGAGAGCGGTCGCGGCACACATCGATGTTCCGCGCGGCGCGTCGAACTTCCGTATGTTCGCCGACATCGTGACAACCCTCCCGACAGAATCGTTCGGTACCCCGACGCCTGACGGAAGCGGTGCGATCAACTACGCTGTACGCAAACCGAAGGGTGTCATCGCGGTCGTCTGCCCGTGGAATTTCCCGCTCTTGCTGATGACCTGGAAAGTCGGCCCGGCGCTGGCCTGCGGGAACACCGTGATCGTCAAGCCGTCCGAAGAGACGCCGCGGACGGCAGCCCTTCTCGGCGAAGTGATGGACGCGGTCGGAATGCCCGCGGGGGTCTACAACGTCGTCCACGGCTTCGGCCCCGGCGCAGCAGGCGAGTTCCTCACCGCCCATCCGGACGTCGATGCCATCACCTTCACAGGCGAAACCGGCACCGGGCAGGCCATAATGAAGCAGGCTGCCGTCGGCGTTCGCGACATCAGCTTCGAACTCGGCGGCAAAAATCCAGCGATCGTCTTCGCCGATGCCGATCTTGAGAAAGCAGCCGAAGGCATTTCGCGCGCCGCCTTTCTGAATAGCGGGCAAGTGTGCCTGGGGACCGAGCGTGTCTATGTCGAGCAATCCGTCTTCGAACCTTTCGTAGCCAAGCTTGCCGCTGCCGCTCGCGCGTTGAAACCCGGGAACAAGGGTGATCCGCATTACCTCGGGCCGATGATCAGCGAAGACCATCGGCAGAAAGTACTCGGATATTATGAGCGGGCGATCGCCGAAGGGGCAATCGCCGTTACGGGCGGCGGGGTACCCGACGTCGATGCCGCGGCGGCGGGCGGGTTCTGGGTCGAACCCACAATCTGGACCGGCCTCGCTCATGATTCGACCGTCATGCGGGAGGAGATTTTCGGTCCTTGCTGCGGGATCATTCCCTTCGACACCGAAGACGACGCGATAAGCTGGGCGAACGACACGGATTATGGCCTGTCCGCTACCGTCTGGACAGAAAATCTCTCTCGAGCTCATCGCGTCGCGGCGGCAATGTCCGTCGGCGTGTGCTGGGTGAACTGCTGGTTCCTGCGCGACCTGCGCACGGCATTCGGCGGTTCGGGGCAATCGGGAATAGGCCGCGAGGGTGGAGCGCACAGCCTCGAATTCTACACCGAGCTTGAAAACATCTGCGTGAAGTTATGACCATGTCCGAACAAAATACCCTTGACCCTGGCATCATCGAACAAGCGGCGATCGCCCTGCGAACGGCGGCCGAAACGCGCGCGCCGATCCCCCCGCTTCGCGATAGCCTCAGCGGCGGTGGTGTCGCAGGGGCCTATGCGGTGCAGGAACTGAACACCCGCCACGCACTCGCCTCGGGGCGCCGTCTCGTCGGACGCAAGATCGGGCTCACCTCGCGGGCGGTCCAGAAACAGCTCGGCGTGGACCAGCCCGACTATGGCATGCTCTTCGCTGATATGGATGTGCCCGAGGGCGAACCGATCGGGCTCGGGCGGGTCATACAGCCAAAGGTCGAAGCGGAAATCGCAATCGTGGTCGGGCGCGACCTGCTTCAGCCCGACCTCACGATCGCCGAACTGATCCGGGCGGTCGAATATGTCGTCCCCGCGATCGAGGTCGTGGACAGCCGCATCGCCAATTGGGACATCCGAATATTGGACACTATCGCCGATAATGCTTCAAGCGGTCTGTTCGTGCTTGGCGCCGTTCCGCGCAAGCTGGACGGGCTCGACCTGCGCGCGTGCGGGATGGTGATGGAATGCCGCGGCGAGCCTGTATCTGTCGGCGCGGGCGTTGCCTGTCTCGGCAGCCCGATCAGTGCCTCCTTGTGGCTGGCGCGCGTCATGGCGCGCGAAGGCCGTCCGCTTCTTGCCGGAGATGTTCTTTTGTCGGGCGCGCTCGGACCCATGGCAACCGTCGCGGCCGGCGACGTCGTCGAGGCCAGAATCAATGGAGTCGGGACCGTCAAAGCGGCGTTTGCAAGCTGAGGCGGTCAACCGGAAAGGGATAAAGCGATGGCAAAGACGAAATGCGCGATCATCGGATCGGGCAACATCGGCACCGATCTCATGATCAAGATATTGCAGGGCTCGAGTGAACTCGAGCTTGCCGCTGTGGTAGGAATTGATCCCGCCTCGGAAGGGCTTGCGATGGCGCGCGCGCGCGGTGTAACCACGACTCACGAAGGTATCGACGGACTGCGCGCGCTTGCGGATTACCCTGACATCGATCTCGTTTTCGACGCGACCTCCGCCTATGCGCATGTCGAACATGCCAAGGCCCTTGCAGCAGATGGAAAGCTTGTCGTCGATCTGACGCCCGCCGCGCTCGGCCCTTTCGTGGTACCGCCGGTCAACGCAGCGGTCTCCTCGGGCGCGCGCAATATCAATATGGTCACATGCGGCGGACAGGCCACGATCCCGATCGTCGCTGCGGTGTCGAGCGTCACGCCGGTCCATTATGCGGAAATCGTCGCGTCGGTTTCGTCCCGGTCGGCCGGACCCGGTACAAGGGCCAATATCGACGAGTTCACGCGCACCACGGCCAAGGGCATCGAGGTTGTCGGGGGAGCGGCCAAAGGCCGCGCGATCATCATTCTCAATCCGGCCGACCCGCCGATGATCATGCGCGACACCATCTTCACCCTGACCGACTTGGTTGACGAGAGCTTGGTCTGCGATGCCGTCAAGGCGATGGTCGCCGAGGTCCAGCGTTATGTGCCAGGGTATCGATTGAAGCAGGCCATTCAGTTCGAACGGTTCGGATCGAACCGGCCGCTAAAGATCCCGGGCTATGGCGAATTCGAAGGAATGAAGACCAGCGTCTTCCTCGAGGTCGAAGGCGCCGGCGACTATTTGCCAAAATATGCCGGCAACCTCGATATCATGACCGCTGCGGCAAAGGCTGCTGCCGAAGTCCTCGTGCGTCAGACGGGGAGGATCGCAGCATGACCTTCGATCCATCCAGCCAGTCGCTATACATCCAGGATGTAACGCTCCGCGACGGGATGCATGCCATCCTTCACATGTATGGCACCGACAGCGTACGAGCCATTGCCAAGGCGCTCGACGCAGCCGGGGTCGATGCCATCGAAGTCTCGCATGGCGACGGCCTCAACGGGACATCCTTTAATTACGGGTTTGGGGCCCACACCGATTGGGAGTGGATCGAGGCAGCGGCTGATGTCATCGAACATGCGGTGCTGACGACGCTTCTGGTTCCGGGAATCGGAACGGTCGAGGAACTGAGGCGCGCGCACAGTCTCGGCGTCCGCTCGGTGCGCGTCGCTACCCATTGCACCGAAGCCGACGTCGCAAAGCAGCATATCGGGATTGCGCGGGACCTCGGCATGGACGTCTCTGGCTTCCTAATGATGAGCCATATGATCGATCCCGAAGCGCTCGCGCAGCAAGCCTTGCTCATGGAGGGATATGGCGCCCATTGCGTCTATGTCACCGACAGCGGCGGAGCCCTCGACATGGACGGCGTCCGGACCCGCTTCGAAGCTTACGACCGGGTCCTCAAGCCCGAAACGCAGCGCGGGATGCATGCGCATCACAATCTCTCGCTCGGCGTCGCAAACTCGATCGTCGCGGCGCAGGCCGGCGCGGTGCGCATCGACGCCAGTCTCGCCGGCATGGGTGCCGGGGCGGGCAATGCCCCGCTTGAGGTTTTCATCGCCGCCGCCGATCGCAAGGGCTGGAAGCACGGGTGCGACGTGATGGGCTTGATGGACGCCGCGGAAGATATTGTGCGGCCACTGCAGGACCGCCCGGTGCGCGTCGATCGCGAGACTCTCAGCCTGGGCTATGCAGGCGTTTATTCCAGTTTCCTGCGCCATGCCGAAAAGGCGGCCGAACAATATGGTCTCGATACCCGCCAGATCCTGGTCGAGCTCGGCAGGCGCCGCATGGTCGGTGGCCAAGAAGATATGATCGTCGATGTCGCCCTCGATCTCGTTCGGGACCAGGAACAGGCGGTGTCGCAATGAGCGATTTGGCAAGTCTGGCCGAAATCCTTGACCGGGCCGCGCGTGAACGCGTGGCGACGCCGCAATTGACGCATGCCCGGCCCGAGCTGACCGTAGAGGACGCTTATGAAATCCAGCGACTGTCCATCGATCGTCGCCTCCAGCGCGGCGAACGGCGCGTCGGCATCAAAATGGGTCTCACGAGCCGCGCCAAGATGCAGCAAGTGGGCGTCGACCAGATGGCTTGGGGCCGACTCACCGACAAGATGCTGATCGAGGAAGGGGGCTGCCTTGCGCTCGCCAACTTCGTCCACCCACGCATCGAGCCGGAAATCGCCTTCCTGATGTCGGCGCCCCTCGCCGGTCGGGTTACAATGGCCCAGGCGCTCGCCGCGGTCGCCGCGGTGGCGCCTGCGATGGAGGTGATCGACAGCCGATACGAGAATTTCAAGTTCGCGCTTCCCGATGTCATCGCTGACAACAGTTCTTCCTCGGGCTTTGTCGTCGGAAGCTGGAACGACCCGCACCAGGATATCTCGAATCTCGGGGTCATTCTCGAAATCGACGGCGAAGTCGTCGAAGTGGGTTCCAGCGCCGCCATATTGGGGCATCCGCTTCGATCGCTCGTTGCGGCCGCGCGCATGGTGTCGGAGGGCGGCGAGCGCATCGAGGCCGGGGATATCGTCCTGGCGGGCGGGATCACAGCTGCTCCGACCCTTGCCAAGGGTCAGTCGATCCGCACGACTGTCCAGAATCTCGGATCAGTTTCGATCGGGGTCGACGCCTGATGCCGATTATCGAGGTCACCTTGCTCGAGGGACGAACGCCGGAGGCGAAGGAAGCTCTCGTCGCGGCGCTGACCGACGCCGCCGTATCCGCCGTCGGGGCGCCGATCGAGTCGGTTCGCGTCATCCTGCGTGAGGTTCCCGCAGCACATTTCGCAGTGGGCGGCCAGTCGTTCGCCGCCCGGCGCGCGCGCGAATCCGGGGGATAGTCGCTATGCGCCCGCATCTCGTGGAAATCGTGGGAGGCAGCGCCTTTCCATGCCCGGACGGGGAGCGCGTGCTCGTTGCCATGGAGCGCAGCGGAGCGAGCGACATCGGCGTCGGATGCCGGGGCGGCGGCTGCGGAATCTGCCGGGTACGGGTTATCGAAGGCGCGCATCGGCTCGGCAAGATGAGCAAGGCGCATGTATCGGACGCGGAGCTCCAGGCGGGATATGCCCTTGCTTGCCGGCTCTATCCTCTCGGTCGTCTGACGATCGAAGTTGTGGAATAAGGTGGAGAAGCGACATGTCGACAAATCTGAAGGCGATTGAAAGTAACTATGGCATTCGCGACGAATATGGCCATCTGATTGGCGGAGAATGGGTCGGGGGCGCCAGCGGCAAGACAATCGCGCTGCTCAACCCTGCTACGGGTGAGACGCTCGCCCGAATTCAAGCTGGGAACGCCGCCGATGTCGGTCGGGCCGTGGCGGCGGCAAAAGCGGCCTTTCCCGCATGGTCCCAGAGCAGCGCGGCGGAGCGGCAGGACCTTCTTTACGAAATTGCGCGCCGCCTCAAGGCACGCCTTGAAGAATATGCCGTCCTCGAAACGCTGAACAACGGTAAGCCCATCCGCGAGTCGCTGTATTTCGACCTGCCCAACGCGATCGGCCAGTTCGAGCTCTTCGCGGGTGCCGCCTATGGCCTGCATGGCCAGACGCTGGACTTTCCCGATGCGATCGGCATCGTGCACCGCGAGCCGCTGGGCGTCTGCGCCCAGATCATACCGTGGAATGTTCCCCTGCTCATGATGGCGTGCAAAATCGCGCCGGCTCTGGCGGCGGGTAATACGGTGGTATTGAAGCCGGCCGAAACGGTATGCCTCTCGGTGCTCGAATTCTTCGTGGAGATGTCCGATATTCTGCCGCCGGGCGTGGTGAATGTCGTCACTGGTTATGGGGCCGACGTCGGCGAGGCGCTCGTAACCCATCCCGACGTGCGCAAAGTCGCTTTCACGGGATCTGTCGCGACCGCGCGCCGCGTGATCCAATATGCCTCGGCGAATATCGTTCCGCAGACGCTCGAACTCGGCGGAAAATCGGCGCACATCATTTGTGCCGATGCCGATATCGACGCGGCTGTCGAGAGCGCAACGATGTCGACCGTCCTTAACAAGGGCGAGGTGTGCCTCGCCGGGTCGCGCCTCTTCCTTCACGAGGCAATCGAGGAAGAGTTTCTCGAGAAATTCCGTGATGCGCTCGGCAACATCAGGCAGGGCGATCCGCTGGACCCTGCCACGCAGCTCGGAGCGCAGGCTTCGACCATGCAAATGGAGAAGATCGAATCCTATCTCGCGCTCGCGATCGAGGAAGGGGCGACGGTCTTTGCCGGCGGCGCGCGTTCCGCGGATGCCGGGCTCGCGAAAGGGCATTTCGTCCAGCCGACAATCTTCACCAAGGTCGCAAACGACATGCGAATTGCGCAAGAAGAGATCTTCGGTCCCGTTACGACAGTGCAAAGCTGGCGCGACGAGGACGAAATGATGGCGCGTGCCAATGACACGAGCTTCGGCCTCGCCGGCGGCGTGTGGACCCGCGACCTCGCGCGCGCGCATCGCATTGCAAGGAAGCTCGAAACGGGGACGGTATGGATCAACCGATATTATAACCTCAAACCGAACATGCCGCTCGGCGGATACAAACAGAGCGGGTTTGGCCGGGAGTTCAGTCACGAAGTGCTCAACCACTATACCCAGACGAAGTCGGTGATCGTGAACCTCGACGAGGGCAAGCTTGGAATGTTCGATCAATAGGGTGACCAATAGTGATCAATAGCATTGCGGTCGTCGGCGCAAACATGGCCGGCGCAAGGGCGGCGGAATCACTGCGCAGCGCAGGTTATGACGGCCATATTCATCTCATCGGCGAGGAGCCGTGGCGCCCTTACGAACGGCCGCCGCTTTCGAAGGAGTTTCTGTGGGAAGGCGGAACGCCTTCTGGAAGCTTCTATCTTCATGACGAGCATTGGTACGCCGCGAACAAGGTCGAGCTCCGCCTGGGCGTGCGAGCAACGGCGATCGACCTGCGCGCCGGCGCGCTGAGGCTCGCGTCCGGCGAAGCGGTTCAGGCGGACCGCATTCTCCTGGCAACGGGCGGCGCCGCTCGCCGCCTGCCTTTGCCAGGGGCCGAGGCTGCCAATGTGCACCATCTTCGCACCCTCGGCGACGCCGCCGGCCTTGCCGCCGATCTGCGGCCCGGCGCGCAGATCGTGATCATCGGAATGGGCGTCATCGGCGCCGAGGTTGCTGCCAGTGCGCGGCGCATGGGCTGCGATGTTACCGCTGTTGAGCCGTTCGCTTCGCCGATGATTCGGGCACTCGGGGACCATTTTGGAGCTTGGCTCGGCGAGCATCACCGGATGCAGGGCGTTCGTGCGCTCTACGGCCGATCGGTCAAAGGTCTTCGCCTGAGCGGCGCAAAAGTCTGCGCGGTCGAGCTCGATGATGGCGAAGAACTTGCCTGCGACGCAGTTGTCGTGGGCATCGGGATCGTCCCGGCCGTCGAACTGGCGGCGGATGCCGGCCTGATCGTCGGCAATGGGATCGTTGTCGACGCGCAATGCCGTACCAGCAATCCCGTCATCTTCGCCGCGGGCGACGTCGCCGAGCAACCCGACTTCTTCGGCGGCCGCGTGCGAATGGAGACCTATCAGAATGCAGCCGAGCAGGGCGCAGCTGCAGCGGCCGCCATGCTCGGTCAACCCGTCGAATATTGCCGCCCGTGCTGGTTCTGGAGCGACCAATATGATCTGAACATACAAGTGACCGGGCGCATCGACGCGCAGCAGCAGCTCATCATGCGCGGGAGGGTGGAGGATGATGCCTTTTGCGCATTCTTCCTCGCAGGAGATCTCATCATGGGCGCGCTGACTGCGAACCGGTCGGCGGATATGGGGGTCGCCAAGCGCCTTGTCGAACGCCGCGCGCGCGTCGGACCGGCGGAGTTGGCCGATGTCGATGTCCCGCTGCGCGAGATATTGAAGAAGTCTGCTTCCTAGGTCCCCGAACTTCAGCCGATCCCGCCTCCGGCAACATAGAGCGTCTGTCCGGTAATGTAGGAGGCCTCGGAGGCGCCGAGAAAACAGATGGCGGCAGCTATCTCGTCGACCTCGCCAAAGCGCGCCATCGGGGTGTCGCGCAGCGTCTGCCTTACGACAGCCTCGAACCCCGCCTTGTCCGCCTCCGTGGGGTCGGCCGGATTTCTGGGTGTGACTCTCGTGACGTTCACGCCGCCTGGCGCCACGCAATTGACCCGAATGGGCCTGTCTTCGAGATCCTGGGCAAGCGCCACGGTCAGCGCAGCAACGCCGCCCTTCGCTGCGGCATAGGGCAAGCGGTTGATCCCACGCGTCGCGACCGAGCCGACGTTGACGATCGCACCCTGGCCCGCCGCCAAAAGATACGGGAGCACGGCATGACAGCACCAGATCGTAGGCCAGAGCGAACGGTTGATCTCAGCCTCTATCTCCTCCGCGCAATAGTCCCAGAAGGGCTTGGCCCAGATCGTGCCGCCGACATTATGGACCGCGACATCGACGCGTCCATGCCGCTCGATCACATTCCCGTAAAGCGAACAGGCGCCGTCTCTTTTCTCAAGGTCGTGAATTTCACCATAAGCGTCGAGCCCGTCGGAACGAAGGCCCGCAACGGCCGCCATCGTGGCGTCCTCGGCGCGGTCAGCGATGGTCACTGTCGCGCCTTCCCGGGCCATTCGGGTCGCAACCGCCAATCCGATGCCTTGGGCTCCGCCCGTAACCACGGCAATTTTATCGGCATATCGCCCGGAGGAAATCATCGTGAGCTCTCCACTATTGCGCAACTAAAATTGATAAATATCAACTAGATAGATTTATTACCCAATGGTTGATTCAGGAATTACATGTCGCAGCTTGCAAACACAAGGAGTAATGCATTACACTATGAACAACGAAAGGGCCGTGATTCTGCAGGTCCAAAAGGAGAGGGATGATGCGCAGCCGGCTGCTCCGACCCGATGATATCAAAGGCGCCTGGGCCATCGTGCCGACGCCCGCTACCGAAAACGCCTCGGACTGGCGCTCAGAGAACACGGTCGACCTGGATGAAGCCGCGCGGGTGGTGAACGGGCTGATCGACGCTGGAATTGACGGCATTCTCAGCATGGGAACTTTGGGAGAGGCGGCAACGCTCACCCACGGCGAAAAGCTCGATTATATGCGAGCGATTGTCGATGCGGCCGGCGGCCGCGTTCCCGTGTTCGTGGGCACGACCTGCCTTAACACGCGCGATACGATCGCCCTGACCCGGGAAGCGCTTGCGCTTGGCGCCGACGGGACCATGCTTGGCATTCCGATGTGGTGCGCGCCCGCGCTCGACGTTTCCGTGCAATTCTATCGCGACGTCGCCGAGGCCGTCCCCGAAATGAATATTGCCGTTTACGCCAACCCCGAAGCGTTCAAGTTCGATTTTCCGCGGGCATTCTGGGCGCAGGTCGCGGAAATTCCCCAGGTCGTGACCGCGAAATATATCGGGGTCGGTACGCTGCTGGCCGATCTCGCGGCCGTGAAGGGCAATATCAAGCTACTCCCCATCGATTTCGATTATTATGCGGCGGCGCGGATGGTCGACGAAATCGATGCCTTCTGGTCCAGTGGCGCCGTTTGCCATCCGCTCGTGACGACGAGTTTGCGCGATATTGTCGCGAAGGCGAGGGCAAGCGGCGACTGGGCGGCCGCGCGGGCGCTGCAGGCGCGTCTGGGCCCCACCGCCGCGCCCCTGTTCCCGAATGGGAGCTTCAAGGAATTTTCAACGTATAACATCGGCCTCGAGAAGGCCCGAATGGACGCTGCAGGGTGGATGAAAGCGGGACCAGTTCGGCCGCCCTATCATCTCGTACCCGAGCCGTTTCTGGCCGGGGCGCGCAAATCCGGCACGATGTGGGCCGACCTGGGACGCGAGCTGGAACGCGAGCAATCCACGCCATTATCATTGGAGGCAATCCCATGACGAAGCTAGATTTGGACTGGCCTCACAATTTCAATGAGATTCCGAAGGAAGTTTTTGTACGCAAGGACGTTTACGACACCGAACTGCAGCGCATTTTTCATGGCGAGGAGTGGCATCCGGTTTGCCATGAGAGCGAGATCCCGGAACGAGGGGATTTCAAGACATTTCGTCTCGCCGGTATTCCCCTGCTGATCGCGCGCGGCGATGATGGTGTCGTTCGCGCCTTCTTCAACGCCTGCTCGCACCGCGGGAACCAGCTCGAAACCGCTCCGATGGGGAACAAGCAGGAATTCGAATGCCCATATCATCGCTGGCTGTTTAGCACGCGGGGGGACCTGGTCGGGTGTCCGAACCAGCGCGAGTTCGTGCCTGGCTTCAACCGCTCCGACTATCCCTTGGCCCAACCCCGGATGGAGAGCGTCTACGGCGTCGTGTTCGTCACCATGTCCGCTCGAACCGAACCCCTTCTCGAATGCCTCGGATCGATCGTGGAAACGCTCCGCGAGCTCGTGGGGGGGGACGGCCGCCTCAAGCTGCTCGGCTACCAGAAGGTCCGGTACAACACGAACTGGAAGTCCTATACCGACAATGACGGCTATCATGCACCGCTCCTGCACCAGGCCTTCAATCTCCTAAACTGGCAGGGCGGTAAGGGGCGCCAGTTCACCAGCACGAAACGGGGCCATATAGGCTTTGAATCCGAGCTGTCGGTTGCCCGCGGCGATACGATGCTCGAAGATCCGTCGATCATCGAGTTCAAGGGGCAGGACCCCTCCGTCGGATCCCGGATCGTCAGCCTCTTTCCGACCTTCGTTGCAACGAAGCATTTGGACGTTATCAACCTGCGGTTCGCGACGCCCATCGATCATGAGCGGGTCGAAGTGCATTACGCTTATTTCGCGCATGCCGATGACGATGAGGAGATGGTGCGGCACCGCTTGCGCCAAAGTTCGAACCTCTTGGGTCCGAGCGGCCTGATCAGCATGGAAGACGCGTCGATTTTTCACCGGATTCATATCGGGAACCACACGCCCGGCGCGGCCATCTTTCAAAAAGGTGTCCGTGACAAAGAGAAGATCGAGGACGAGTTCCTTCAGAACGACGAGAGCGGAAATCTTCCGAGATGGGAATATTACCGGGAAATAATGGGTTTCGAAAGGCGCGCAGCATGACCTTGGCGCCCGAAAACTTTAATCGCGCGCTCGACGACTTGCTCGTCGCGGACGCAGACGCTCTCGACAGCAAAGATATGCAGCGCTGGCTATCCAACTATGTGGAAGAGGACGACGCATCCTATATCTGTCTGTCGCGTGAAAATGAGGAACAGGGGCTCGCGCTGGGCTTCATGTACGACGACTGCCACGCGCGCCTGCTCGACCGGGTGACCTATATCACGAAGATATGGGCCGGGACATTCCAAGACTATCGCACCCGGCATTTCGTCCAGCGCGTTGCTGCGGACCGTATCGACGATCACACCTGGAAGGCGCGATCCAACTTCAGCGTTTTCATGACGCCCGAAGACACCGGCGTGTCCGAAGTCCTCGCGACGGGGCAATATGAGGATCTCGTTCGAGAAGGCGCGGATGGAGATCTTAAGCTTCTTTCCCGTCGTACCCTCCTCGATACGACGGTACTACCCCGCTATCTGGTCTATCCGATCTAGTCACACCTGGGAGCGATGGTGAGAGCCAGCGCCCTTGGATATGTACGTCATCGGGGTGACGACGGCCCTCAGGCCGTCGTCCAGTCGCGTGCGCCAAAATGGCGTTCGAGCATCGGGCGCATGATGTCCCATCGCTCAAGCTGGCTCCAGTGTCCCGACCTGTCGAGAACATAGAGTTCGGCATGCTGGAGATGCTCAAGCAGATAGAGGCTCGTATCGAGAGGGACGATCCGGTCCTGCCTGCCGTGAAAAATCAGCACGTCGTGCGGAAGCTTGCCCAAGATCGACGGCGGCATTGCAAGCGTTTCGATCCCGACCTTCATCGAATCGATCATCTTCGACGCGATGGACATGACAGCGGGATCGGTCGCAATTTGATAGCGCGACGATACGATCTCTTCCATTCCTTCGAACTTGTCCGCGTCATAGGCGAAGCTGTGCATCAGCTGGCGATATCGCGCTGGGCGCGGATCGGAATAAAAGGAGAGCAGCCGAACCAACTCCGGCGTCCGCGGCGCCGGGGCACCGATCGACCCCATGAGAATGACCTTATCGAATCGTTCGGGCGTTTCGCTCAGAAGCTGCAGTGTCAGCGCGCCGCCCATCGAATTTCCGACGATATGAGCGCTGTCGATCTCAAGCGCGTCCATCAGTCCGAGGCATTGTTCGACGCGAACACCGATCCACGCCATGACATTGTCCGGGAACGGATCCGGTATGGTGGACTGGCCAAATCCGATCAGATCGGGTGCGATCACGAAGAAATTTTCGGCGAGATCGGGCATTAGATGGCGCCAGTTTGATGCGGCGTGCGCACCCGGCCCGGCGCCATGCAGAAGCAATACTGCCGGCTTCTTGGGATCGCCGGCGATCATCGTGTGCGATGTAAGCCCGCGTCCTTCGATTTTCTCTTCCCGGATGACATCCGAACCCATGAAACCTCTCCCTTCCGTCTTATCGATGGCATTCCATCCGTCCTAGACATTGCACAATGGCTATCGTGTTGTCCATTGTAATCTCTAGCGACCTGCCGACTGGACTCTCATATCTCATTGTGCAATGCATTTGCCAGATAAGCAATTGTGGGACGGGAGTAGGCGAGATGGACGACGAGACTGTTGCATCGCTCGCGCGTGAACTGGATGCCGCCGAGGCGAGCCAAACACCCGTCCGGCAGCTGTCGCTTCGCTTCCCTCAGATGACGATAGAAGATGGATATCGCATCGCTCGCACCTGGGTTGAGCTCAAGAAGGCGGCGGGACGTCGGTCCATTGGCCGCAAGATTGGTCTGACATCGCGTGCGATGCAGGCGTCTGCTGGTATCACCGAGCCCGACTATGGCACGTTGCTCGATGACATGGCGTTCGAGGAGGGGAGCGAAATTCCCATCGATCGCTTCATCAATCCGAAGGTCGAAGTCGAATTGGCCTTCATTCTCTCCCGGCCGCTGGGGGGTCCCGATGTGACGACACGAGCTGTTCTCGCTGCCACTGAATATGTAGTGCCCGCCGTGGAGATCATCGACAGCCGCGTTCAGCCGATCGACGCGGAGACCGGCAGCGCTCGGAAAATCCAGGATACGATTGCCGACAACGCGGCGAATGCCGGGATCGTCCTCGGCGGCCGGCCCATCCGGCCGGACGCCATCGACCTGCGATGGGCCGGCGCCATATTATCTCGCAATGCCGTCATCGAGGAAACAGGAATTGCGGCTGGCGTGCTAAACCATCCAGCGCGAGGGGTCGCGTGGTTGGCAAATCGCTTGTCGCAGTGGGGAGAAGAGTTGCAGGCGGGCGAAATCCTGCTGGGCGGTTCTTTTACCCGCCCGGTCCCTGTGTCGCGCGGCGACGTGATATCTGCGGATTATGGCAGGCTCGGCTCGATCGCGATGCGGTTTGTCTGACATGTCGTCAGCAAATCCTCCCAACCATTTCAAAGTCGCGCTCGCCGAAGGGCGGACGCAGATGGGATTCTGGCTGGCGCTAGCGAACGCCGACATCGCCGAAATCTGCGCCGGACTGGGGTTCGACTGGCTCCTTGTCGATGCCGAGCATGGACCGCAAACGCTGCCCGGGATAATCGAGCAATTGCGGGCAATAGCGTCCTGCCCGCCCTGCGCCGCCGTCGTGCGCGTGCCTTCATCAGACCCCGTCGCGATCCGTCAGATCCTCGACTTGGGAGCGACGACCCTCATGGTTCCGATGGTCGAAACGGCTGAGCAGGCCGTCCGGTTGGTCGAAGCATGCCGCTACCCCCCATCGGGCAGCCGAGGCATCGGCGGTGCAAGGGCATCGCGCTGGGGCGGCATTTCGACCCATGTTGCCGATGCCAACGAGCGGCTTTGTCTGATTGCGCAAATCGAGACGATTCAGGGTGTCGAGAATATCGAAGCAATCGCCGGCGTCGACGGGATCGACGCGCTGTTCATCGGTCCAGCCGATCTGGCAGCGTCGGCCGGGCTCTTGGGAAGCGCCAACCGGGAGCGGGTGCGCGAGCTCACGCTGGGCGCGTTGTCCCGCATCCTTGCCGCGGGAAAGCCAGCGGGAATTCTGTCGCGCGATCTCGCGCTTCTCGATGCCCATCTCGCTGGCGGCGCAAGCTTCGTTGCTGTCGGAATAGATGCGTTCGCCCTCGCCGATGGGGCACGCGGCCTGCTCGATAGATTCCGCCAGTGACCGCGATCCGCGCGCCGGATTTGCCCTTGCACAATAAGCAATGGATTGTATGCTGTGTCCAAATAGAAATTGGGAGCGGGCTATGCTAGTGCCGAGTCGACCGGATACAGGCGGCCTCCGCCGGCTGGGGCGATGACGTTGCAAAAGATCGTGATCGCGATCACCGGCGCGACAGGAGCAATCTACGGTCTGCGTCTGCTGGAAATGCTGCGTGAAGATCCGAGCTGCGAAACGCACCTCGTGGTCTCCCAGGCAGCCGTGCTCAACATCCGCGAGGAACTGCCGCTAACGCTGAAAAAATTTGAAGCGTCGGCTGACGTGGTTCATAACATACGGAATGTCGGCGCCAGTATCGCGAGCGGATCGTTTCTCTGTGACGGCATGATTGTCGCGCCCTGCTCCATGCGCACCCTTGCGGCGATCGCCAATGGGCTCTCCGACAATCTGATCACCCGAGCTGCCGACGTCATGCTCAAGGAGCGTCGTCCATTAACGCTCATGGTGCGAGAGACGCCCCTGAACCTCGCCCATCTTCGGAACATGGCAGCCTGTACCGAAATGGGGGCGATAATTTTCCCACCCGTTCCGGCGTTCTACGCTCGGCCATCGTCGATCGACGATATTGTCGACCATAGCTGCATCCGTGTCCTCGACCAGTTCGGCATCCATCGGGCCGCCGATCGCCGATGGACCGGACTGAAGGGCGCAGAAGTGATGCCTCTGGCGAAGGCGGATAAATCGGAAAGGGCAGTTTAATGACGGCAGTGCTGATGCGCCGGGAGCTATTGGGCGCCGGGGTTTTTTGCGCGGGTCTGGTTGGAGCCTCCCGCTTCCGGTCAGGAAGTGCGGCGGACGAAGAGGCCGTTCTCGTCGTCAGCCAGCCAAGGGTTGAGGAAAGCGAGCGTTTTGCCGCGTCCCTCATATCGTCTTCGCAAAAGTCTCTCGCGCTGGATGTCGGAAGCGGGCTGGATGAGTTGCTTGGCGACTGGCCCCGCGGCGCGCGGGTGATTGCAGGCCTGACCTCCGACCCCGCTGCAATGATTGCGGCCCAGTTGCTCATCGAGAGTGGGGCGGAGCCTTTGCTTCGCTGGGAACATTCCTATGAGGCGGGCCGCTGGACACACCGCATCGGCGCCGCCCCCGGCTTGGGCGCGCTCCCGCAATATACTTGGCCCGCCGTCGTTGCGCAAAAAGTTCGCGATGAGCTGGACGGCCACAAATCATCACCGCGCCGGGCCGCGTGCATTTCGGGGGAATGTGCACTCGCCTCGAATAGCCCCGGCCTACTTGTGACCTGGGCCTTTCGGCTTGCCGGAGAAACGCGGTGAGGCCGCCGCTGCCCGAGGGAATTGCGGCGGCCGACTTTTCACGGGCCCTCGATGAACTCGCAGGCGTCGTTGGCAAAACCTGGGTTTTCGTCGACGAGCTTCCGCTGTCGACTTACCGCGACGCGTATTCGCCGCTTGCCGATGGCACGCTTCTTCCTTCTGCCGCCGTTGCACCGGAAAGCGTCGAACAGGTGCAGCGGATCCTTGCCATCGCCAACAGCTTCCGATTGCCGATCTGGACCATCGGGACTGGACGGAACTTCGCATATGGCGGGCCGGCACCCCGCAAATCCGGATATCTTGTCCTCGATCTGAAACGGATGAACCGGATCATCGAAGTTAACGAAAAATATGGATATGCGCTGGTCGAGCCTGGCGTTTCCTACATGCAGCTTTATCGCCACCTGCAGCGGATCGGCAGCAAATTGTGGATCGATCCGGCAGCGCCGGCCTGGGGCGGCGTCATGGGGAACGCGCTCGAGCATGGCGCCGGCTACACGCCCTATGGCGATCACTTCATTATGCAATGCGGGATGGAAGTTGTGCTTGCCGATGGCCAGGTCGTTCGCACGGGCCAGGGAGGCATCTCTAACAGCAAGCATTGGCAGATCAGCAAACATGGGCTCGGACCGCAGTTCGATGGCATGTTCACCCAGTCGAATTTCGGCGTCGTCACCAAACTCGGCATCTGGCTGATGCCAGAGCCGCCCGGTTACAAGCCGTTCATGATCACCTTTCCACGCGAAGAGGATCTCGAGCAGATTTTCGAGATCACGCGCCCGCTCAAGGTGAATCAGGTGATCCCTAACGCAGCGGTCGCGGTCGACCTATTGTGGGAGGCCTCGGCGAAGACCACGCGGCGACATTATTATGACGGCAAGGGGCCGCTCCCGCCGTCGATCCGGGCGAAGATCGCCGCGGACCTCAATCTCGGGATGTGGAATTATTACGGCGCCCTCTACGGACCACCGCCCATGATTGAGAATAATTGGAAATTGATCGAGGAGGCATTCAGCAACATTCCGGGCGCCAAGTTCCACTTCGCGCGCGAGAATGATCCTGCGTGGGATTATCGCGTTAAGCTCATGCGCGGCGAACCCAATATGACCGAGTTCAGCATCATGAACTGGATCGGCGGAGGGGGACACGTCAACTTTTCCCCGATTTCCGCGCCCGACGGGGCGGAAGCCTTGGCCCAATATAATCTGATCAAGAAACGCTGCCACGAATTCGGCTTCGACTACATCGGGGAGTTTCTGGTCGGCTGGCGGGACATGCATCACATTTTGATGATCATGTACAATCGGGCCGATGAAACGATGCGCAAGAGCGCCCACGATCTCTTCAGTCTCCTGGTGGATGAGGCCGCGGCGGCGGGGTTCGGCGAATATCGTACTCATCTCGCCTTCATGGACCAGATTGCTGGAACCTATCGTCACAACGACGGGGCGCTTTGGGATCTCCATCACCGCCTGAAGGACGCTCTCGATCCCAACGGCATTCTTTCGCCCGGAAAGCAGGGCATATGGCCGAAGTCGGCGCGTCCCTGATGCCACGCGACCCACGCTCCCAGGAGATTCATGATGCGTAAGGACGAAGTGAGGGGGCTTGACCACTGGATCGGCGGGTCACCGGTTGCCCCTGGCGACGGCGCTTATTTCGAAAGCCTGAACCCGATTGACGACAGTCTCTATTCCCGGGCGGCTGCCGGGACTCCGGCCGACGTCGATCGAGCAGTTGAAGCGGCAGACACGGCCTATCGCCGGAACCGCGACCTTTCCGCAGCCGCGCGCGAGGGATGGATGATAAAGGCTTCGGCTCTCATGGAGCGTGACGCATCGCAATTTGCCGACACGCTCGTTGATGAAATCGGCTCGCCGATCGCAAAGGCCGGTTTCGAGACCCGGTTCGCCACGAGCTTCTTGCGCGCGGCCGCAGGCGTTCCCCGGCGCATTCGCGGCGAGACTATTCCATCCGATGCGCCCGGCCGCGTCAGCATGAGTTTTCGCGAACCGGTCGGAGTCGTTGCCGGCATTACGCCGTTCAACGTCCCGCTGATCAAGGGGATCAAGCAGTCGGCCATGGCGCTCGCGACGGGCAATGCCTTCGTCCTGCTTCCGTCGGAAGCGGCACCGCGCGTGGCCGATCAACTCGCGCGCCTCTGGGAGGAAGCAGGCGTGCCCGAAGGCCTGTTCAACATTGTATATGGGGACGGCGCCAAAATCGGCGATGCGCTTACTGGCCATCCCAAGGTTCGCGCGATCACCTTCACGGGCTCGTCCCGGGTCGGGCGGCATATCGCGCGCATCGCAGCTGAAGGCTTCAAGAAATATACCCTCGAACTCGGCGGGAAGAGTCCTCTCGTCGTCTGCGCCGACGGCGACATCGAAAAGGCCGTGGCGGCCGCGATCTTCAGCATCTTCATGTATCAGGGCCAGGTGTGCATGGGGGCGTCGCGTATCTATGTCGAACGTCCGATCTTCGACCGGTTCTCCAAGGCTTTCGCTGCTGCAGCTGCGAAACTCTCGTCCGGCGATCTGCGCGATCCCGCAACGATGCTGGGTCCTATCATTTCTGAGCGTCAGCGCGCGCGCGTGCGGCAGCATATCGATGACGCCCGCGGCAAGGGAGCCGAAATACTCGCCGGGGGCGAATGGACGGGCCATGTGTGCCATGCGACCATCCTCTCCGGTGTCCAGCCCGGGATGGAGGTAGCGGCCCAGGAGACCTTTGGGCCGGTCACGTCGCTCTATCCTTTCAATGACCTCGATGAAGCCCTCCGGCTTGCCAACGACACCGAATATGGCCTGAGCGCCGCGATCTTCACGCGCGACATCGACAAGGCGCTTCGGTTCGCTCGCGAAATCGAGTCCGGGATGGTCCATGTCAACGCGCCCACGTTGCACGACGAGCCTCACGTGCCGTTCGGCGGTTCCAAGGCTTCCGGATTTGGCCGCGAGGGCACCGAGGCCGATCTTGAAATCATGACCGAGTGGAAATGGGTGAGCATCCAGACCGACGCGGCCGTTGGGGGAGCACACTGATGTCTCAAGGAAAGTCAGCCATTCGCGCCAACCTCGCCGATCGCGCAAGAGGCGTCGGATCGCTGCGCGATTTTCTGGAGCTCCTCGAAGAATATGGGCAGGCCATTACCTGGACGGACCGGATCATGCCCGAGCCCGACCTGCGCAACATTGCCGTGGCCGCCTCGCGCGATGTCAACCATGCTCCTGCGATCCTGTTCGACAATATCGCCGGCTACCCCGGCAAGCGCACGGTTGTCGGGGTGCACGGCTCTTGGGATAATATCGCGCTGCTCCTGGGTCAGCCAAAAGGCACCACAATCCGGGATATGTTCTTCGACATAGCCGGGCGCTGGGGCGATGCCTCTGCCCAGATCAGCCGCGTTTCCGAGGGGCAGGCGCCTGTGCATGAGTGCCGGCACGAGGAGAATATCAATCTCTACGACCTGCTGCCCGTGTATCGCATCAACGAGTTTGACGGTGGCTTCTATCTGGCCAAGGCGTCGGTGGCTTCGCGCGATCCGTTGGATCCCGACAATTTCGGCAAGCAGAATGTCGGTATCTACAGGCTTCAGATTCAGGGTCCCGATCGCTTCAGCCTGATGACCATCCCATCGCATGACATGGGACGCCAGATTCTAGCGGCGGAACGCGAAGGGTTGCCGCTCAAGATTGCCGTCATGCTTGGCAATCATCCCGGCGTCGCATTGTTCGCAGCAACACCAATCGGCTACGACGAGTCCGAATATGCTTATGCCTCGGCGATGATGGGAGCGCCGATCCGGCTGACGAATTCCGGCAACGGTATCGACATCCTCGCGGATAGCGAGATCGTCATCGAAGCCGAGCTCCAGCTCGGCGAGCGAGTCTTCGAAGGGCCGTTCGGTGAATTCCCAGGATCCTACAGCGGCGTGCGACGCGCCCCTGTCTTCAAGGTGACCGCCGTCTCGCACCGAAAGAACCCTATATTCGAGAATATCTACATCGGTCGTGGCTGGACGGAGCACGACACGCTGATCGGTCTTCATACGTCGGCGCCCATCTATGCACAGTTGCGCCAGACCTTCCCCGAAGTCACCGCGGTGAATGCGCTGTACCAGCACGGACTGACAGCGATCATCGCGGTCAAGAACCGGATGGCGGGTTTCGCAAAATCCGTGGCGCTCCGCGCGCTTGGTACGCCCCATGGCCTCATGTATCTGAAAAATCTGATCATGGTCGATGGCGATATCGATCCCTTCGATCTCAACCAGGTCATGTGGGCCCTGTCGACGCGGACGCGCGCGGAGGACATCATCGTTCTGCCGAACATGGCGATGGTCCCGATCGACCCCGCGGCCGTGACACCGGGGAAGGGACACCATCTGATAATCGACGCAACAAGCTATCTCCCGCCCGATCCGGTTGGCGAGGCACATCTGGTCACCCCGCCCACCGGCCAGACTATCGATGACCTCGGCAAACGGATCCAGGCGATGCAACGAGGCGAGACGCTATGACTGCACCCCATTGCCCGCGATGTGGCTCCGACGCTTCGATCCCTGATTTCCGCGGCGTCGATGGCGAGAAAACGATTTGGACAATCCATCGCTGCACGGCCTGCTGTTTCTCTTGGCGCGACAGCGAGCCGGCGAGTGCGATCGACCCGCGCGTGCGCGCCGAGGAGTTCGCGATCGATGTTTCGGAGCCGGATCTTTTTCCGATCGTCCTGCAACCTTCGACCATGCGGAAATAGGGGGTGATCAAGATGGACGCAAATCGCCAAGCCGTCGCGCTCGACGCGCTAGAGGCACTGGTCGGTGCCGATGGGGTAACGCGCGATCCGGCGGCGCTCGCACCCTTCCATTCCGGGGTCGCCTTGCCCCTGGGTATCATCGCGCCGCGCGACACCGAGCAACTTGCCAAGGTCCTCGCGGTGGCGAGCGAGACCGGAGCGGCGCTTCAACCTGTGTGCCGCGCGGTCGCAGGTCAGGAGGTGGCGGCACGCGACAAGATCATATTACTCGATCTTGGCCGCATGAATGAGATTCTCGAGATCAATGAGGACTTGGCTTACTGCCTCGTCGAGCCAGGCGTCACCTTTCGGCAACTCTCCGAACAGATAGGCGAGCGGGGGCTCAAGCTCTGGGTCGATTGCCCGGGTGAGCCCGACGAATCGGTGGCGAGCGCCTTTCTGAAGCGGCGCGTGGGCTATACCCCATATGCCGATCATTATCTTATGCAATGCGGGCTGGAGTTGATGTTGGCCGACGGCCGCATTGTCCGGACTGGGATGGGTGCTATGCCCAAGAGTACCTGCTGGCAGCTCTTCAAATTTGGTTACGGGCCCTGGATCGACGGGCTCTTCACGCAATCCGATCTTGGCGTCGTGACCAAGGTCGGCCTCTGGCTCATGCCCCAGCCCCCGGCAGCGCAATCCTTTGCTGTCACGGTGCAGGGCGAAGACGATCTTGGCAAACTTCTCGATGTTTTGGGCCCGCTCAAGACCAATATGGTCGTCCCCAATGGCGTGGCGGTGGCAAATGCGCTGCACGAAGCAGCACGTTCGGGCAAGGTACGCCGCGACTTCGGCGGCACCGGCCCGATGGCCGCTGGCGAGGTTCGAAAAGCCGGAGAGTCGATCGGGCTTGGCTATTGGACTCTTTACGGCTCGCTTTACGGGCTCCCCGACAATGTTCCTATCGCCTGGTCGATGGTTCAGGACGCGTTCGCATCGATCAAGGGCGCGCGCGTGCTGACCGCTGCAGCAGCCGGGACGGAGGGACTCTGGGCGTGGCGAAAAGGCATGATGCTTGGCTCGGTCGGCAATGCACTTGGCCGCCCATCGGCGTGGGCCGGAGGATCCTCTCTCGACATCGGCCCGATCAGCCCGGTGGATGGCGAAGAAGGACTTCGCCTTTATGACTTGTCGCGCGATATTTCCGGCCGGCACGGTTTCGATTTTGTCGGAGAAACGAATGCCGTCTGGCGCTCTGCCCAGCATCGGCAGTATTTGTGCTTCGATGGCAGTCCCGCGGGCAGTAAACGGGCGAGAGACTGCGCTATCGAGCTGATCGATGCGCAGGCAGGTGCCGGATTTGGACAGACGCACGTCGAGCCGGCGCTCGCCGCCTCTGCTAGGGCGACCTATGAAAGCGGCGCGATAACTCAACTGCACGCGCGCGTGAAACGCGCGCTCGATCCCGCGAACCTCTTTCTGTCGGCCTGACCTCAAACAAGGGAATCGAAAGCATGAAGATGGGATTGCTGGCGGTCGCTCTGCTGATGCTAACCGCTTGTTCGAAATCGTCAGATGCGGACAAGCCGGACGGTGCAGAATTATATGCCCTGAACTGCGCGGGTTGTCACGACCCGGGCCCGGGTCATCCCGCCACTATGCTGCTTGAAGAGATGGAGCGACCCGTTGCGCCCCTCATTGGCCGCAAGGACCTCGACAAGGACTATGTCCACTCGGTCGTCCGAAACGGGCTGATCGAAATGCCGCCATTCCGCCCAACCGAGCTGACAGACGCCGATGTGGATCTTGTATTCACCTACATCAAGACGGCAAAGGGTCCTTCGAAGGCTCCTTGACGACGAGGCGCGCAAGGCTTTGCAAGGCATCGGCAGCGTCAGTCTCGTTAACGATCCGCGTATAGGCCGCCAGACTGAGGTTTGCGGCGTTCACTCGGTCCGCGCAGCTCTCAGCTCCAAGCGCATTCGCCGCGCTGATTAGCAGGTGCTGCGCCAGCCGTTCCCCCTCAAGTTCTGCCATCTTTACCAGGCGGCGGACACTCTGCGCTTTGCCGGCCGAAGGGCCGCCGGCACTGGCGGGGGCTTTCAGCCACCGGCGGGCCTGACGCAGTGGCCCGATGACTTCTGAATTTGTCGCCTCAATTTTTGCGAGGAGAAAACGCAACTCCGCCTCGCTAAGCACGGTCGACCGCAGCTGCGCTAACCAGCAGCACAGCAGCAGGAGGTTGACGTCGAAGCCATGATCGTCCTGCAAGGTTAGGCAAAGATCGGCTACGCCGGGCTGCTCATAGGCGGACACCGAGAAACACCAGAAGGTGTCGGGATCGAGTGGCTTCACGTCTTGACCCCGAAATCCTCTCGCATGCCAGCGCCCGGGATGCTCCCGGTCATGGCGATCGCACCAAGCGGGTCAGGAGTCCCCACGCATCTCCTCCGGCTGCCAGCCCATTGCGTTGCTGGCTTTGAGAGCGGCGGCCTGGACTTTGTCGATATTGCTCTGGCAAAAGAATTTCTGGTCAGTCATCCGGCCGAGTACACCGATCACGGCGATCAGCTTTTCCTGCATGTCGAAAATCGGAACCGAAATGGCAGCAAGCCCCGGTACCACTTGCCCGTCCACCTTGGCGTAGCCTTGGCGTCGGATTTCCGTCAGCATCGCTTGCAGCTCGGTTTCGTCAATCGACGTCCGTGCAGCGCGCTCACGTTCAAGCAGCCGCTTATAGGCAGGGAGCGGCTGGAAAGCCATGAAAACGAGCCCTGCAGACGAATGCTGAATGGGAAGGACCGATCCGACGTGCAAAGACGTCGCAATTGGAACTCCGCCGTCGAGCCAACGGATGATCGTCGGCCCATAGTCACCCCATATCGAGAGCAGGCCAGTGGTCTCGAGATCATCCGCAAGCTGCCGCAGATAGGCGGTGGTGATGCGAATGACGTCGAGCCTCGACAAGGCCGAGAGTCCGACCTTGAGGGCGGTCGGACCGAGAGAATAGCGACCGTCCGCAGGCTCCTGCTGGACCAGCCCCGTATTGATGTACGCCTGAAGATATCGGTGCGCCTGGCTGCGCGACATCTCGGCTCCCGCGGCGATATCGCGAAGGGGTGCGCAGCCGCCGGGACAAGATATCAGCGCTTCGAGCACGCGGACCCCAGTCTCTACCGACTGGATACTCTTGCGAGGCTTTTGCGCAACATCGCGCGGCGATTTGGAAGAGGCGGACATATCGGAGTGATCGTCTTCAAGCTCTGTCACTCTCACGCTTTTTGACTGCCGTTCCAAACTTCTTCCATTCTCTTATGTTGTCCCTTTTGCAGGGTTACAAGGGTTCAAGTAAGCGACAACAGATACAATTCATATCTCAAGATGCAAAGTCGTTTCTTGTGTAGCTGCCCGCGCAGCATTCCTATGCAATGGCAGATTCCGCCCTGTTGCCAGCCATTCGCGCGTATCCGCTCTCCTGCCGTGTGCCAGTGTCCGCCGGCAAATCGAACGTGAAAATTAGCGCGGCGAGGATGCAGCCTCGACGGCCACAGTTTCGACGGGGCCTGCTGCTGGCGGCTCGTCCCCGCGGCGTGTCGCCATGAACACCCCTGCACCGACAAGTGCCGCGCCCGCGATGTGAAAGGGAGCGAGATGTTCTCCAAGCAGGAGAATTGCAAGCGCAACCCCAAAGACTGGGGGCAGATTCATATAGATACTCGCGCGAGCGACACCGATCAAATCCACTGAACGGTTGAAAAAGAAATATGCAAGGAGCGAAGGGAAAATTCCGACATAAAGGATGGCGAGCGGAACCTCGATCCTCGCCGCCATATAATGGCCGTGCGCAAGCTCCAGAAGATACGGGATGGCAATGCTTGCGGCCCCGACCGCGAACAGCGTTACGAGAAAGCTGAGCTGATGTATGGCGGGTTTCTTCCGCAAAAGGGTCGAGTAGAGCGAGTAGAGAAAAACGCCGAAAAGGGCGGCGGCATCTCCGCGGTTGAACGTCATGGCCAGAATATTGGCTAGGCTACCTTGCGCGACGATGACGAGCAAACCGGCCAGTGATACGAGCGTGCCTGCCAACTGACCGATCGTAATTCGGTCTCGAAAGATCACTGTCGAAAGCAGGAGTATCATCGAAGGCATGGCGCCCTGCATCATGAGGTTATTCGTCGCCGTTGTATATTGAAGGCCCCAATAAACCACGAGGGCGAACGCTCCGATTCCAAGCGTTCCGAGAAACGACAGCATTTTCCAATTCTGCAGAATTGCGCGACGATCCGCGACAAGATGCGGCCAAGCGAAAAGTAAGCCTACCCCCATTGCCACGACCCATCGCCAAAAGGCCATGCCGAGGGGGGTAACGAGGTGGTGAACTGCGCGCGCAACAATGGGGTTGAGGGCCCAAAAAAGCGAGGCTGCGCAAAGCAATAAGCCGGCAGAACCCCAGGCTCGCTGAAATATTGGAAATCGATGCGTCAATGGATGCCCCTTGTGGTCAGTTTGCCGATCTGGTGCGCCGCCCTGCGCTTCTTTTGGCTCGCAAAATTTGGCTTGAACCATGATCCGATCTGCGTCATCGCGTTGCACATAGTGCATCACATTTTTCTAAATGCAATAAGGAAGCGCATAAGGTAGCGTTCGCTGGAGGGGCACAATGACCCGAATGTTAGAAGGAATTCGGATTCTTGACCTCAGTCGGGTCCTTGCTGGACCTTGGGCAACGCAGCTCATGGCCGATTTGGGCGCCACAGTTATCAAGGTCGAACGCCCGCTCGAAGGGGACGACACGCGTCGTTGGGGGCCGCCCTGGCTTTATGCCGGCGGAGAGGCAACGTCTGCCTATTATCTGTGCGCAAATCGGGGAAAGGAAGCGATTGCCGTCGATTTCACCGACGCCGAGGGACAGCAGATTATTCGAGATTTGGCGGCCGGTTGCGACGTTGTCGTTGAGAATTTCAAGGTCGGGACGCTCAAGCGCTACGGGCTCGACGCTGCGAGGCTGCGAGAGGCCAACCCGGCCCTGGTCTATTGTTCCGTGACGGGCTTTGGCCAAGACGGCCCCTATAGCGGCCGGCCGGGTTATGATTTTATCGCGCAGGGCATGGGCGGATTAATGAGCGTCACGGGTTCGCAGGAAAGTGGCCCGATGAAGACGGGCGTTGCCCTGTCTGACATCATGACGGGTCTCTACTCGGCGATCGCGATCCTGGCAGCTCTTGTCCGGCGGGGAAATACCGGCGAGGGCGCTCATCTCGACGTGTCGTTGCTCGATGTCACCGTTGCCACCCTCGCAAATCAAGCCTTCAACTTTTTCGCCACGGGGGAGAATCCGCCCCGGTATGGCAACGCTCACCCCAACATCGTGCCATACCAGTCTTTCCTGACAGCCGACCGCGGGATCAATCTCGCAATCGGGAACGACTCTCAGTTTCGTCGGCTGTGCGACGCAATTGGGCGGAGTGACCTTGCTGACGACCCACGCTTTGCCACCAATGGTTCGCGGGCCGGAAACAAACAGGCGCTCGAAGATGAGTTGGCGCCGATCTTTGCAGGCGCGGGCGCAGCTTCATGGATAGAACGGCTCGACGCCGCCGATGTCCCGGCTGGTCCGATCAATGAAATTTCGGACGTCTTTAAGGACGCTCATGTTCTGCACCGTGGAATGAAGATTTCGCTCAACCACAAGGAATTGGGTGATCTTCCAGGCATAGCCAGCCCCATCAAAGTCGATGGCGAGCGCGCGGTTGCCTCCACACCACCACCGCTCTTGGGCGAGAATACTGATTCCGTTCTGCGGAGAGAGCTCGGACTGGGCGACTTGGAAGTAGCGGGGCTAAGGACAAGAGGAGTAATAGGGTGATCCTCATCGACCGCACCGAGCGACGATGGAGCCTCCGATCATGCCCTTCCTCACCATGCTCTCATGAATATCAGTTAGGCGGCGGCGCGAGGGTTTCGCAGGCCCGCCAACACCGACGAGGCGACCGCGCCGATGTGTGATTCTGCCAGCCCTCGCGCGCGGGCAGGGGATTTGGAAGCGATCGCCTCGATGATTTCATCATGTTCACGTGCGGTATCGGCCATGAAATGATTGAAACTACCGGCTTGGTTGAAGAAATCAGACATGTCAAAATTGCTGTTCTGCCGCGCGCCGACAAAGGGCGACTGAGCCATATCGTGGATGAGCTGATGGAAGGCACGGTTGAGTTCGCAATAAATTACCGCGCTGCGCGGCTCGTCAAGGTCGATCGTGAGAATACGTGCTTGCAGCGCGCGCAAATCGCGCATTTGCGAATCGGTCCGACGCGCTGCCGCCAGTTCCGTCAGCAGTCCCTCGAGCCTTTCAAACATGATGTAGAAATCTGCGATCTCGTCATAGCGTGGATTTATCACCTCGCAACCGACCTGCGGAATTATGCGGACAAATCCTTCCGAACTCAAACGGTTGAGCGCGGCCATGATCGGCTGGCGGCTCGCTCCGGTATCGCTCACAAGATCCTTGACCGACAGCCGCTGGCCAAAATTATATTGCGCGCCAACCATTCGGCTAACGAGAAGATCGTAAATTTCATCCTTCTTGTTCGCTCGAATTGTCTCCAACTTGGGCGCTGCTACGCACGCCGCGAATATCCCCCTTGATCAGCAAGAACGCAAGAGTCAGTCGTTGGCGAACGGATCCGGCTGCAAGAGCTGTTCGCAACGGAAATCGACAGATTCGCTCTGCATATTTTGTTCGGCGCAATCGATCGTAGACAGCAAGTCTCTCTATAGGCGCTTAGCATGTGCGATCAGGCGCCATATTCGCCAAACGAATGATCGCCGCCAGATGATCGTTCCAACTCTTCATTGCTTCGCGCTTCTCGTCCTTCCAGTCGTGGCGCTGGTAGATACCGGCTACGCCCGCGCGGGAACCTCCGACGTGGTTGAGCACAGCTTCGGTCACTTCAAATCGAACGCCTAGCCGTTGAAACCCGGTTGCAAGAGTTCTTCTCAAGTCATGCAGTCGCCAGTCCGGTATCGGTTCGCCGCCGTCTTGCGACATAAGCAGGTCGAGCTTGATCTTGCCTTTGCTATATCCGGTGAACCTTCCGCCCCTGGAGGTCGCGAACATCCTGCCGCTACGTGGCCAGATAGCCGACCCAGCAACCTCGTCGAGGATAGCAACTGCAAGGTCGTTGAGCGGAATGCGGTTGGGCTCGCCATTCTTTGCCCGTTCGCCAGGCAGGGTCCATAGGAGTTCCTTCCGGTTGAGTTCCTCCCAACGCAGCGAAGAAACCTCCTCTCGTCGCTGACCGGTAACGATCAGAAGGCGGACGATTGGTCCGAAACAGGGATGCGTGTTTGGCGCCGCCACCCAGATGCGGCCAAGCTCCTCGTCTGAAAGCCAGCGATCGCGAGGCTTGACCGGGGGCGGGGTTTCAATGCCTTCCATCGGGCTCCGATCGATATCTCCCCGGCTGACGGCCCAGCGCAAAAGGCGGCGCAAAACAGCGAAGACGTTACGGATGTTTGCGATCTGTGCGCGCGGCATGCGGTCGAAGACGGCAACGATGTCGATTCGGGTAAGCTTGGGAAGGGGCTTTGACCCCAAGACCGGTTTTACATGCAGCTCGAGGCTGCGATTGACGAGGCGCCTCCAGCCTTCTCCGACGCAAGCCTCAGCGAAACGATCAGAGTAATTATCGAACGCTAGATCGACCGACTCTCGTCGTCGTTGCCGCTCTGCTTCGCCTGGATCGGTCCCTTGGGCGATCAGGATAGACAGCCGCTCCGCCTCGGCTCTGGCGGTGACTGGCGTCCACGGCGACCCATGGCTGCCTATCGTGTATCGGCGCGTCTTAGATTCGCGACCGCCCATTCGGAATTGTAACACGTACGAGACGGCGCCAGCCTTGGTTCGCTTTGCGCCAAAACCCTTTATGCTATCATCCCAAAGAATGTCATGTTGCCCGCTCGAAATGAGAGCATCGACCGAGCGCTTTGTGATCTTTCCGCTTGCCATAAATTGGTCTCCCAATACGGCGTTTCCAGCAATCACCCGGCAATCACCGTGGCGGAAATTGCCGCGTAATTGGGGAAAAGATAGCATAGGGAGTGGCTATAAAAAACTAGCCTTTTCAACCCTATAGCACTCCTATATACGCCTCCAGCGAAAATACCAGACCTCGTGCCCCTGCGCGCGCGCCTTGGCTTCATAGCGGGTTTCGGGCCAGCCGCCGGGGCGGACGAGAAAATCCTTCGCCTCTTGCGCCAGCCATTCGAACTGGTGACGATGGCGCCGCATCACCATCAGCGCATGTGCGAGATAGACGGGATGGTCGGTGCCGAAACGGAACTCGCCGCCGGGTTTCAGCTTGGCGGCGATCAGGTCGACCGGGCCGTCGTTCATCATCCGCCGTTTCGCATGGCGCGCCTTCGGCCAGGGGTCGGGGTGAAGCAGATAGGCAAAGCTTAGCGCGCCGTCGGGGATGCGGCGCAGCACGTCGAGCGCGTCGCCGTGATGGATGCGGACATTGGCGAGCGGCAGGCGTTGTCCCCCTTTTTCGGCAAGATGGGGATCGCCGCTGATATGCACGAGTGCCTGGGCGACGCCGTTGACGAAGGGTTCGGCGCCGATGAAGCCATGATCGGGCAGCATGTCGGCGCGCGCCGCCATATGCTCGCCGCCGCCGAAACCGATCTCGAAATGCAGCGGGCGGTCGTATCCGAACAGCAATTCGGCGGTCACCGGCCCCTCGGCCGGAACCGCGATCTGCGGCAGCAGATTATCGACCAGATCCTGCTGGCCCGCGCGCAGGGGCTTGCCCTTGGCGCGGCCATAAAGGCGGTTGAGGGTGGTCGGATCGCCCGATTTATAAGCCGTCATGGCGCGCGCGTTAGCGCGGCGCGGCGGGGGCGGCAAGCACCCCCGCGGCCCATCAGCCGGCGATCGCCGCCTTCAGCCGGTCGGTGAGGTCGGTGCGCTCCCACGGGAAGGCGTCGCCGTCCGCGGTGCGGCCGAAATGGCCGTAGGCGGCGGTCTGCTTGTAGATCGGCTTGTTGAGGCCGAGGTGGGTGCGGATGCCCTTGGGCGTCAGCCGGACGAGCTGCGGCAGCGCCTGTTCGAGCGCGGCTTCGCTCACGCCCTCGGCGCCGGTGCCGTGCAGGTCGACATAGACCGACAGCGGCTCGGCGACGCCGATCGCATAGCTCAATTGGATCGTGCAGCGGCGCGCGAGGCCCGCGGCGACGATATTCTTGGCGAGATAGCGCGTGACATAGGCGGCCGAGCGATCGACCTTGGTCGGGTCCTTGCCGCTGAACGCGCCGCCGCCGTGCGGGCTGGCGCCGCCATAGGTGTCGACGATAATCTTGCGGCCGGTCAGCCCGGCGTCGCCGTCGGGGCCGCCGATCTCGAAACGGCCGGTCGGGTTGATGTGATAGACGGTGTTCGCGGTCAGCAGTTCGGTGGGCAGCACGTCGGCGATCACGCCGAGCACATATTTGCGCAGCTCCTGATATTTCGCCTCGTCGCCTTCGCCGCCGTGGAAGAAATAGCCCGGCGCGTGCTGGGTCGATACGACGATCGCGGTCGCCTCGACCGGGCGCTCGTTGGCATAGCGCAGCGTGACCTGGCTCTTCGCATCGGGTTCGAGGAAGGGCGCGATGCCCGCCTTGCGGTCGGCGGCCATATGCTCGAGGATCTTGTGCGCATAGTCGAGCGTCGCGGGCATGAGGTCGGGCGTCTCGTCGGAGGCATAGCCGAACATGATGCCCTGGTCGCCCGCGCCTTCGTCCTTGTCGGCGCTCTCGTCGACGCCCTGTGCGATATGCGCCGACTGGCCGTGGAGATTATTTTCGAAGCGGAACTGGTTCCAGTGGAAGCCCGACTGTTCGTACCCGATCTCCTTCACCGTCTGGCGGACGGTGGCCTCGATCTCGTCGAGCGCGCCGGGCGCCCATTCGCCATCCTCGAACACGCCCTTGCAGCGGATTTCGCCCGCCAGCACGACGAGCTGCGTCGTGGTCAGCGTCTCGCACGCGACGCGCGCTTCGGGGTCCTTCGACAGGAACAGGTCGACGATCGAATCCGAAATCTGGTCGGCGACCTTGTCGGGATGGCCTTCGGAGACGCTTTCGGAGGTGAAGAGGAAGCTGTTGCGCATGGAAGAGGCCTTTTGGGTTATCCGATATAAAGGATGCTTTATGTCGCGCCGCTGTTAGCGTCCGCGCCGCCGAAAGGCAATGGCGGCCGCGAGCAGCAACAGCGCAAATCCGACCGGCAGCACATTGCCATATTGTGCGAAGAGCGTCGGTGCGTGGGCCCTGGGAACGAAGGTGTCGATACGTCCGGCCGCGTGCATCGGCAGCGAATCGAGGACGCGGCCGTCGGCGTCGATCACCGCGCTGATCCCCGTCGGGGTCGCACGGATCACGGGCAGCCCCTCCTCGATCGCGCGGAGCCGCGCCTGCGCCAGATGCTGCGGCGGACCCCAGCCTCCGAACCAGGCGTCGTTCGAGGGATTGAAGAGGAAATCGGGACGGTGCGCGCGGTCGACGACCTGCCCCGAAAAGATGATCTCGTAACAGATTTGCAGCCCGACCTTGCCGAACCGGCCGAGGTCGAGCGTGTGCGGGCCGGGGCCGGGCCAGAAATCCACGTCGCCCGGCGCAAGGCGCGACAGCCCGATCGCCGACAGGATCGGCCGCATCGGCAGATATTCGCCGTAAGGGACGAGGTGTGCCTTGTCGTAGCGCGCGCCGAGCGTGCCGTCGGCGTGGACCGTCATCACCGCGTTGCGCGCGCCGACGACATTGCCGTCGCGGGCGAGTTCGAGCTTCAGCGCGCCGAGCAGCATCACGTCGCCCGCGTTCATCAGGCTGGTCAGCCGCCCGCGCGCCGCGGCGGGCGAGCGGTCGTAATAGACGGCGGGATAGCCGGTCTCCAGATAATCGGGGATCGCCGCCTCGGGCCACAGGATCAGGCGCGGCGTGTCGTCCTTCGGCGTCGTCAGCCGCGCGAGCTTGGCGAAATTGGCATCGGCCTTGTCGCCCTCCCATTTGTCCTGCTGGCCGACATTGGGCTGGACGACGGTGATGGGGATGCGGGAGGGCGCATTCCTTACCTTGCCGTTGATCGCGACGCCGACGTTGGAACTCGCGATGCTGGCAATGGCGGCAGCGGTGAACAGGATCGGAGGCGCAGCGATGAGTGCCGCCGCTTTCCATCGCCGCGCCGAAAGCAGCAGCAGCGCGCCGGCCAGCATAAGGATCAGCGCACCCAGTCCATAGGTTCCGATCCAGATCGCCGCCGAGGCGGAGGGACCGGCTGCGACCGCGCCGAGCGGATTCCAAGCAAAGCCTGTGAACACCCAACTCCGTAGCCACTCGGTGAGCGTCCATAACGCTGCGAAGGCGAGGATGAAGGACAGCGTCGCCCGCGCGAAGGCGGGGAAGACGAGCTTTTGGACGGTCCACGCCCCCCAAGCCGCCAGCGCCGGATAGACCGCCAGATACAGCGACAACAGCACCACCGCGACCCACCCCAGCCATGCAGGCATCGCCGCCTGATAGGTGAAGGCGGTCGCGATCCAGTTGAGGCCGATGGCGAAATGCCCGACCCCGAACGCCCAGCCGACGCCGAACGAGCGCCATCCCCTGGGACTGCGCGCGACGAGCGCCATCCAGCCCGCGAAGGCAAGCAGGGTCAGCGGCCAGAGGTTCAGCGGCGCGAACCCCGTCGCCGAAACGGCGCCGAGAGCCAAGGCTAGGAGCTTCGGCCAGCGGTCGGCGAAAGCGATGATGCGGGAAGAGGTCGCGGTCACGCGCGCTGCTTTAGCGGCGCGGGGATGCCGCGACAATGATGCTTGCGCGTTTCGGGACGGCGGACATGGCGGCGGGTTTCGAGCGAACTCCGTCATCCCGGCGAAGGCCGGGATATCACCCTATCGTAATGACGCACCGGCGAGATCCCGGCCTTCGCCGGGATGACGAAAGTGGCTGGTAATATCCGCTCCCCACCCCAAAGCCACCTTACAGCATATATTTCATCTTGATCGACTGGCGCATGTCGCCCGTCACCGCGAAACTCGCCGATTTGAAGCTCGGCGGACCGACCGTGATCGCCGGATTGCGCGAAAAGCCGAAGCCCTCCCGCGGCAGGAAGATCGCGACGTCCATCTTGTTGTTGCCGTTCTCGTCGTGGACGACCGCGATCGCATAGGTGCCAACCGCCGGCGCGGGGATCAGGAAATCGCCCGCATCGGCGGTCTTCACCGCCATGCGCACCGACGCCTTGTCCTTGCTGCAATCGGGAAACGCCTTGGGGTTGGGTGTCAGGCAGACGAGGATCTGTCCCTTGGCATTGCGCAGCCCAATGACGCTGACCTCAACCGTCGGCGGCGCGCTCGCCCCGACCAGCAGCAGCGGCAAAAGAACCAAGCCCGATATCCGTGCCGCACGCCTTGTCCCAAAAACGGAAGTAAAGGCCATAATTCCCCCGATAGGCCGCGTGATGCGCCTCGTGATGCGTTGCGGTTATCAGCCATCGCCCCGCCGGTCCATGGACGAGCGCGGGCGGAAACATCTCCCACCCCATATGGTTGCCGACGCCCATCACCGTCATAATCGTCAGAACCAGCCCCAGCATCGCGACATGGATCGGGATGAGGAAGACCAGCGCCGGAATGACGATCGCGCCGCTGATCGCCTCGATGGGGTGAAAGCTCATCGCCGCCCACGCGGTCGGCGGGCGGCTCCGGTGGTGGACGGCGTGCGCGATGCGGAACAGCCACGGCCGGTGCATCAGCCGATGCGTCCAATAGAACCACATATCGTGGATCAGCAGATAGGCGAAGAGGCTGACCGGCAGATACCAGAGTGGAAAGGCATGGGTATCGCTGTAGATGCGCGTCCAGCCGTGCGCCTGCCACCCCCAAGCGACGATGCCCGCGGGCACGCCGTAGATCGCGGCGCTCGCGAGGCTCCAGCCGATCTCGCGCCGTATCTGCGCCGCAAGTCCGCGATAGAGGCCGGGATGCTTCAGCCGCGTTGCCAGCGCGAAGCCGCCGCTGCTGATCAGATAGCGCCCCCCGACGATCACCGTCATCGCGAGCGCCGACAGCGCGATGGCGGCGGCGGTGTTCATTCCGGCGGCGGGCTGGCGGCGCCTGCGCCGAGCGCGCGCTGCATATAGACGGTGTCGAGCCAGCGTCCGTGCTTCCACCCGCTCGCGTCGAGCCGCCCGGCATGGGCGAAGCCGCAGCGCGCGTGGAGCCCGACCGACGCGGGCTCGGCGCCGCCGATCACCGCGATCATCGTGCGAAAGCCCGCCGCCTCCGCCGCGACCAGCAAGGCTTCGAGCAGCGCGCGGCCGATCCCGCGCCCCTGCCACGCGGGATCGATATAGATGCTGTCCTCGCACGCCCAGGCATAGGCGGGGCGATCGCGGAACTGGCTGGCATAGGCATAGCCCGCGACCGTGCCGTCGTCGCCGCGCGCGACCAGAAAGGGCCAGCCCTTCGCCCGATGCGCGGAAATCAGCCCCGCGGTGGCGAGCGCACTGCGCGGCTCGATGTCATAGGTCGCGGTGCCGTGCGCGACATGATGGGCATAGATGGCGGCGACCGGCTTCGCGTCGTCGGGGGTGGCGGGGGTGATGAGGGGGGCGAGCGCGCTGGGCATGGGGCGCATTTTGCCGGAAGCGAATCCGCTTGTCACCCTTCCACCGATTCCCCGAGCGAAGCCGAGGGGCTCCTTCGAGCGAAGCGAGAAGCTGCGCCGTCGCTGCCTCGACTTCGCTCGGCGTGGCCCCTCGGCTTCGCTCGGGGAATCGGTTTTTGGAAGGAGTCATGCGCAAGGTCTGCCTCCTCCGCTTCCCTCGCTTCCCTCGCTTCCCTCGCTCCGCTAAGCCTGCCGCATGATCCCGCCCGAACCCGTTTCCTGCGACATCGCCATCGTCGGCGGCGGGCTCGCGGGCGGGCTCGCGGCGCTGGCGCTCGCGCGGCGACGCCCCGACCTCGACGTGCGGCTGATCGAGCCGGGCGCGGTCGGCGGCAATCATATCTGGTCCTTCTTCGACGCCGACATCGATGCCGACGACCGCTGGCTGGTCGAGCCGCTGATCGGCCACCGCTGGGACGGCTACGACGTCGCCTTCCCCGCCCATCGCCGTAGCGTTCCGATGCCCTACAACAGCATCACCGGCGAAGCGCTCGCCGAAGCGGTCGCCGCCGCGCTGCCCGCCGACCGGCTGATCGCCAAATCGGCAATCCTGCTTGCGCCGCAGGCGGTCGGCTTCGACGATGGCACCCGGCTCGGCGCGCGCCATGTGATCGACGCGCGGGGAGTCGGCGATCTCGGCGACCTCGATTGCGGCTGGCAAAAATTCGTCGGGCAGGCGCTCAGGATCGAGCGCGGCCACGGCCTCGCGCGGCCGGTGGTGATGGACGCGACGGTCGAGCAGATCGGCGGCTACCGCTTCGTCTATTGCCTGCCCTTCGATGCGGAAACTGTCTTTGTCGAGGACACCTATTACAGCGACGATGCGGCGCTCGACGTCGCGGCGGTGCGCGATCGGATCGCGGCCTATGCCGCCGCGCGCGGATGGCGGGTCGCCGATGTCGCGCGCGAAGAGACGGGATGGCTGCCCGTGGTCATGGCGGGCGATTTCGACAGGCTCTGGCCCGAAGAGGACGGCGTCGCGCGGATCGGTGTCCGCGCGGGACTCTTTCACGCGACGACGGGCTATTCCTTGCCCGATGCCGTTTGCACCGCGGCGACGCTGCCATGGATGGTGGATCGGCCCGATTTGGGCGCGATGCTGCGAAAGGGGGCGGCCAAGGCGTGGCGGCGCCAGCGCTTCTACCGGATGCTCGGCGCGATGCTGTTCCGTGCCGCCGCGCCCGCGGAGCGCTATCGCATCTTCGCGCGCTTCTATCGCCTCTCTCCCGGCCTGATCGCGCGCTTCTATGCCGGGGCGTCGACCGCCGGGGACAAGCTGCGCATCCTGTCGGGCAAGCCGCCGGTGCCGGTCGGAAAAGCGCTTGCCGCGCTGGCGAAACTGGATTGGCGATGACGCGCGCGATCGTCATCGGTGCGGGTTTCGGCGGGCTCGCGCTCGCGATCCGGCTCCAGTCGGCGGGCGTCGCAACGACGATCGTCGAGGCGCGCGACAAGCCGGGCGGGCGCGCCTACCACTGGACCCGCGAGGGCTTCACCTTCGACGCCGGACCGACGGTGATCACCGATCCGCCCTGCCTCCGCGAGCTATGGGCGCTGAGCGGGCAGGACATGGTGCGCGACGTCGATCTGATCCCCGTCACGCCCTTCTACCGGCTCGACTGGCCCGATGGATCGCGCTTCGACTATTCCAACGATGAGGCTGCGCTCCGCGCCGAAATCGCCAAACTGAACCCCGAAGACATCGCGGGCTACGATCGTTTCCTCGCCTATTCGAAGGGCGTTTATGAGCAGGGTTATGTCCGGCTCGGCGCGGTCGCCTTCCTCGACTTCGCATCGATGGTCCGCGCGGCACCCGCGCTGATGAAATATCGGGCGTGGCGCAGCGTCTATGCGGTCGTATCCTCCTTTGTGAAGGACGAACGGTTGCGGCAGGCGCTGTCGTTCCATACGCTGCTGGTGGGCGGCAATCCGATGACGACCAGCGCCATCTATGCGCTGATCCACACGATCGAGAAGCAGGGCGGCGTCTGGTGGGCGCGCGGCGGGACCAATGCGCTGGCGTCGGGGATGGTGCGATTGTTCGAGCGGCTCGGCGGCACCTTGCGCCTCGGCGATCCGGTCACCGCGATCGAGACGGCGGGCGACCGCGCGACGGGGGTCACAACGGCTGACGGCTGGCAAGGCGCGGCCGATATGGTCGCGTGCAACGGCGACCTGATGCACAGCTACCGCGACCTGCTCGCCGGGCATCCGCGCGGGAGCAGCGTCGCGCGCGGCCTAGCGCGGAGGCGCTGGTCGCCGTCGCTGCTCGTCGTCCATTTCGGGGTCAAGGGCGACTATCCCGGTATTGCGCACCACAGCATCCTCTTCGGCCCCCGCTACGAGGGACTGCTGCGCGACATCTACGGCGGCGTCGTTCCCGAGGATTTTTCGCTCTATCTGCATCATCCGACCGCGACCGATCGCAGCATGGCGCCCGAAGGCCATGCGACCTTTTACGCGCTCGCCCCCGTCGCGCATCTCGGCAAAGCCAAGGCTGACTGGGACGGCGCGTTCGGCGCGCGCTTCGCCGATGCGATATTGGAAGAGGTCGAGCGCCGTGTCCTGCCGGGCCTCCGCGCCCGGCTCGTCACGCGCTTTCATTACACCCCCGCCGATTTCGGCCGCGACCTGTCGGCGCATCTCGGCAGCGCGTTCAGCCTCGAGCCCCTGCTGCGGCAGAGCGCGTATTTCCGGGCGCATAATCGCGACGACCGGATTTCGAACCTTTACTTCGTCGGCGCGGGGACGCATCCCGGTGCGGGGATTCCGGGGGTGGTCGGAAGCGCGAAGGCGACCGCCGCTTTGATGCTGGAAAGCGGCTAGCCCTTTACTTTCCCGTCATTCCCGCGAAGGCGGGAATCCAGCTGGACCCCCGCCTTCGCGGGGGTGACGAACAGGAACTGAGTGACGAAATGAAACGCCTTGCCGTCTATTGCGGGTCCGCGACCCCCGACGATCCGATCTATATCGAAACCGCGCGCCACGTCGGCCGCACGCTAGCCCAGCGCGGCATCGGCGTCGTCTATGGCGGCGGCCGGCTCGGGCTCATGGGCGCGGTCGCCGACAGCGCGCTGGAGGCGGGGGGCGAGGTGATCGGGGTGATTCCCGATGCGCTCGTCGGGACCGAGGTTGCGCATCGCGGCGTCACCGAACTCCACGTCGTTTCGGGGATGCACGAGCGCAAGACGATGTTCACGGATCTTAGCGACGGCTTCCTCACCATCCCCGGCGGGGTCGGCACGATGGACGAATTGTGGGAAGCGATCAGCTGGGCGCAGCTCGGCTATCATGCCAAGCCCGTGGGCCTGCTCAACGCGGCGGGCTTCTACAACGACCTGATCGCTTTCAATCGCCGCATGATCGAGGTCGGCTTCATCCGCCCCGCGCACGCCGGGATCATGATCATCGACGCCGGGATCGACGAACTGCTCGACAAGATGGCGGCCTATCAGCCGCACGAACCGATCTTCGCGATGAAGGCCGACGATCTGTAATGATGGCGCGGAGCGCCATATTCTCCCCTCCCGCTTGCGGGAGGGGTCGGGGGAGGGCCTGTTTCAGCTCGGGCGGCCGTCGACATGCCCTCCCCTAACCCCTCCCGCAAGCGGGAGGGGGACTCTCGCTACGACACGCCCGCCCTCCACGGCTTCGCGCACGACAGTATCGCGAAGGGCTCGAAGAGTTTCGCGCTCGCCAGTCGGCTGTTCGACCGCATCACGCGCGAGCGCGTCTGGTTGCTCTATGCCTGGTGCCGCGCCGCCGACGACCTGACCGACGGGCAGGATCATGGCGGCGCGATGGCATCGGGGCACGATGCCGCCGCGGCGATCGCGAAGATTCGCGCGCTGACCGACCGCGCCTATGCCGGCGAGCCGACGGGCGAACCCGCCTTCGACGCGCTCGGCCTGCTGCTGACCGAAGTCGATATACCGCGCGCGGCCATCGACGACATCATCGCGGGCTTCGAACTCGACGCCGACGATTGGCGGCCGCGCGGTGAGGCCGATCTGCTGCGCTATTGCTATCATGTCGCGGGCGCGGTCGGGGTCGCGATGGCGCTCGTCATGGGAATCGATCCCAGGGACGAAACGACGCTCGACCGCGCGTCGGACCTCGGCATATCGTTCCAGCTCGCCAATATCGCGCGCGACATTGCCGAGGATGCGGCCGCCGACCGCTGCTACCTGCCGGTCGAATGGATGGTCGAGCTCGACATTCCGCCCGGTCAGCACATGCACCCCGCCTTTCGCCCGCGCCTTGCCGTGATGGCGAAATGGCTGTCGGAGATGGCGGCGGATTATGAGGCGTCGGCGCGCTGGGGCGCGCGCAAGCTCGGCCCGCGCAGCCGCTGGGCGGTGCTCGCGGCGGCGGGCATCTATGGCGATATCGCGCGCGAGGTCCGCGCGCGCGGCGACCATGCGTGGGATCACCGCGCCGCGACCTCGCTCTTCGCCAAATTGGGATGGGTCGCGCGCGCCGGCTGGTCGGTGCTGCGCCGTCCGCCGCAGCGGCGGATCAGCCGCGACGGGCTGTGGACGCGCCCGCGCCATGATGGGGCGGCGGCGTGAGCCAGCTCGAATGGATCGCGGCGGCGCTGGTGCTGGTCAACGTCGCGCTCGTCGCGCTGCGCAGCGTCTGGAACTATCCCTTCGCGCTCGTCGCGGTGACGCTCTACGCCTTCGTCTTCTATGAAGCGAAGCTCTACAGCGACATGCTGCTCCAGGGCTTTTTCCTTGTGCTCAACCTCTACGGCCTGGTCGCCTGGGTTCGCGCGCGCGAGGAGAACGGCATCCCGGTCGGCTGGATGAGCGCGCGAACGCGCGCGATCTGGGGCGGCGCGACCGTCGCCGCGTGGGTCGGCTGGAGCGCCGCGATGCACCGCTACACCGACGCGGCGGCGCCGTGGATCGACGGCGCGATCGCGATGGCCAGCATCACCGCGCAATGGCTGCTCGCGCGCCGCCGCGTCGAAAGCTGGTTCCTCTGGATCTTCGTCGATCTGATCGCGGTGCCCTTGTTCGCGTGGCGCGGTCTCTATGCGACCAGCGCGGTCTATGTCGTGCTGCTCGGCCTGTCGATCGACGGGCTGATCCAGTGGCGCCGCGCCGCCGCGGCGGGGGCGGCGCCCGCGTGACGCGCCACCTCTGCCTCCACGGCGCCGAAAGCACCGGCAAGTCGACGCTCGCGCCGCGCCTCGCCGCGCGCCTCGGTGCGCCGGTCGTCCCCGAATATGGCCGCACCTATGCCGAGGCGAACGGCACCGAGTTCGACGAGGCCGCCTTGCTCGCGATCTTCCACGGCCATGTCGCGGCGACCGAGGCGGCGTTGGCGCAGCGTCCTCCATGGCTGGTCTCGGACACCGACCCGCTGATGACGCAGGCATGGGCGATCATGCTGCTCGGCCGCCGCCTGCCCGAAATCGACGCGTGGACCGACACCGCCGACCTCTATCTCGTCCCCGCGATGGACCTGCCGTGGCAGGAGGACGGCACCCGCCTCTTCGGCAGCGACCTCGCGCGCCGCCAGTTCATGGACGTCGCGCTCGCCGAGCTCGACCGGCGGAAGCTGCCGTGGGCATGGGTCGAGGGCGACGGCGACGCGCGGCTGGAAAGTGCGCTCGCGGCGGTGAAGGCGGCGGGGCTGGCGTAATTAGAGAATGCTGGATGTCGGCTTTGGGGTGGGGAGCGGACGTTCCCTCTTCGTCATGCTGAACTTGTTTCAGCATCCATGGCCGAACCTCTCGGTCAGCGTTGCGCCGAAGGAAACGGCGGGCCATGGACCCTGAAACAAGTTCAGGGTGACG
>QFCS01001997.1_pt1 | contig 76523 bp, 67 predicted proteins | sample 3576561 | NCBI WGS metagenome assembly QFCS01 | reverse complement strand
TGTACAGGGGAAAGACTAAGATGGTGAAGGCTTTGCGGATCTGGGCGCGATTGGTCGCCTGCCTATTTTTCGTGTCGGCAGCACTGCCGGCGGGCGCACAGACGATAAAACTGGTCGCGCACTCGGACCTCAAGGTGCTCGACCCGATCTGGACGACGGCGTTCATCACCCGCAACCACGGGTACATGATCTATGATGTCCTGTTCGCCCAGGATGAACAGCTGCGTCCTCAGCCGCAGATGGTCGACACCTGGAAGGTCTCCGATGACAAGCTGAGCTGGACCTTCACCCTGCGCGACGGCCTCGAGTGGCACGACGGCAAGCCGGTCACTGCCGAGGACTGCGTCGCCTCCATCAAGCGCTGGGGCGCGCGCGATTCGCTCGGCCAGGAGCTCATGAAGGCGATCGGCGAGATCAAGGCCGTTGACGCCAAGACCTTCACCATTGTGCTCAAGGCGCCGTTCGGCCTCGTGCTCGAGGCACTCAGCAAGCCTTCGTCCAACGTGCCCTTCATGATGCCGAAGCGCGTCGCGGAGACGGATCCTTTCAAGCAGATCGACAACTACATCGGCTCGGGTCCCTTCATCTTCAAGACCGACGAGTGGAAGCCGGGCGAGAAGGTCGTCTACGTCAAGAATCCGAAGTACAAGCCGCGTTCCGAACCGCCTTCGATGCTGGCCGGCGGCAAGGTCGTGAAGGTCGATCGGGTCGAATGGATCGCGATTTCCGATCCACTGACGGCGGTCAATGCGCTGCAGCAGGGCGAGATAGACATCGTCGAGCTGCCCGTGCCGGATCTCTTTCCTGTGCTCAAGGCCGACAAGAACATCGAGCTCTACGGCTGGAACGCACTGGGCAGCCAGATCATCATGCGGCTGAATCATCTCCATCCGCCCTTCAACAACCTGAAGGCGCGCCAGGCGGCGATGTATGCCATCGCCCAGGAGGACTTCCTGCGCGCCCAGGTCGGCGACCCGGCGATCTACCGGGTGTGCAACGCGCCGCTGATCTGCGGCTCGCCTTACGAGAAGAGCTACGGCGACCTGCTGATCAAGCCGAACCTCGAGAAGGCACGCCAGCTGCTCAAGGAGAGCGGCTATGACGGCACGCCGATCGTCATGATGCATGCAACCGACCTGCTCTCGGCCAACCAGCTTCCGCCGGTCGGCAAGCAGGCGCTGGAGAAGGTCGGCTTCAAGGTCGACCTGCAGTCGATGGATTGGCAGACCGTCGTGTCGCGTCGCGCCAAGAAGGAGGCCCCGGACAAGGGCGGCTGGAACATCTTCTACACGACCACCGTTGCCTCGGGCACAGAGAACCCGGTGGCCAACTCCTTCACCAGCGGCGGCTGTGCCAAGGCATGGTTCGGCTGGCCGTGCGACGAGGAGATGGAGAAGCTGCGGACCGCCTATGCCCGCGAGACCGATCCCGAAAAGCAGAAGAAGCTCGCCTTGGCCGTGTCCGATCGCGTCATGGACCAGGCGACCTACATCGTCCTCGGCCAGTACAAGGCGTTCGGTGCCTTTCGCAAGGACCGCATCGCGGGCTGGCTCCCCGGCCCGGTGCCGGTGTGGTGGAACGTCACCAAGAAATAGGGGGATCAGAGCATTCCCGGTGCCCCCAGATCGGTACCGTCGATCATGCGACGGTACCGGTAGGGGTGCGGATCGACGATGGGAGGGTCGCCGACAATCAGGTCGGCGGCAAGTTGCCCCGCTGCCGGCCCGATGCCGAATCCGTGGCCAGTGTAGCCAGTGGAAAGATACAGGCCTGGCAGAGGATCGACGGGCGAGATCACCGGTATCCCGTCAGGCGTCGAATCGATCAGGCCACCCCAGCCCGAAGCAACCTTCAGCCCGGACAGGGCCGGATAGCTGGCAGCGAGCCTCGCCAGCCCCTTTCGGATCAACGACGGATCGGCCGGTGGATCGAGTGTGCGTATCCGCTCGAAGGGCGACACTCCATCCAGGCGCCAACGCGGCAATCCCTCAGGCCCCGAGAGAAACGAGCGGCCGATCGAAAGGCTGAGATCGCGCCGACGCTTGCGGAAAGTCGGCCAGAACTGACGGGCGTAGAGCAGGCCCTGCGGCGATAGCTCGAGACGCCCGCGGCCGGTCAGCCCCACCGTGTAGCCGCCGTCGAGGCGGCGCCGGATCGTCACCTCCGGCATCGAGAGGCCACCCTCGACGACCTGCGGCGCAGCCTCGGTGAAGAATGAGGTCGAGATCACGCCGGCCTGCGGCAGGCGGATGCCGTGGTGGCGACAGAACAGCGAGGTCCAGGCGCCGCCGGCCACAAGCACCGCCTGGCTGCGGATGCGGCCCTTCTCCGTCATCACACCTCGCACCCGGCCGGCCTCGATATCCAGCCCCCGCGCGGCGCATTGCTGATGGATGGATGCCCCCCGGCGCCGTGCACCCTCGGCAATGGCGGGACCCGCGACCGCCGGCTCGGCGCGTCCGTCGGTAGGCGAGTGCACCCCGCCGATCCAAGCCACGGTGCTGCCCGGCGTCATCGCCCTGGCTTCGGCTGCCGTGAGCACGCGGCTGTGCATCTGGTGGCCACGCGCCCGCGACGTCCAGGTCTCCCACATCGCCAGATCGGCCGGCCGGGTCGTCACGTAGAGCAGACCGGTACGGCGAAAGCCGGTGTCGCTGCCCAGCTCGGCCGCCAGCCCGCCCCACATCGCAAGGCTCTTCTGCGCGAGGGGCAGCTCGCGCAGGTCCCGGTGCTGCTGGCGGCACCAGCCCCAGTTGCGGCTGGTCTGCTCTCCGCCCACTTGTCCTTTCTCCAGTAGCGCCACGGAGAGGCCCTTCCCGGCAAGCGCATAGGCGGCGGCGCTGCCGGCCATCCCGCCCCCGATCACCACGACATCGACAGCGGACGGGAGTGTGTCGTTGCTCGGGATGCTCTGCAGCGGCGGGGACATGCGATCCTCATAGCACTTGCCGGGCCGAAACGCGGTCGGTGGTTACTGGCAGAAACCAGAAGACACCCCATATAGAATTTCCAGTAGGTACCAATTCGTAACCAGAGAATAATCCCATGGACGTCGTACAGCCCCGGAAGAAAGAAAGCGCCTCCTGTCCCATGGACTTCATCCTGCGCATGCTGATGGGGCCGTGGACGACATACATCCTCTACAACCTCAAGACCCAGGGCCCGCAACGCTTCGGCGAGTTGAAGCGACGGGTCGCCGGCATCTCGGCAAAGATGCTGACCGAGCGGCTCCGGACGCTCGAGGGGGCCGGCCTGGTGCGGCGACACTACGAGGCGACGATCCCGCCCAAAGTCACCTATTCCCTGACCCAGCGCGGCCACGAGCTGGACGGTGTCATGGGCACGCTCGCCGAAATCGGCAGCCGCTGGGAAGCTGAGGATGCGGCCCAGCGCGCCGCCCGAGCCGCGGAAATCAAGGCCGAGGAAATCAAGGCTGCCGAACCCAAGGCGCCCGAACTCAAGGCGCCCGAACTCAAGGCGGCCGAACTCAAGGCGGCCGAGTGACTGTCAGCCCGGCACGTTGAAATGCCCGTCGATGAAGCTCAGGTCGATGAAGGACTTGGGATTGGCGTCGCGTGACACCTGCCCGGTCGACTGCCAGAAGGCGACCTGCTTGTAGATGTCACCGACATCGAGCCGGCCGAGCGGATCGATGAAGGGCAATCCGAGCGCGACGCGGTCAGGAGGTTGCTTGAGCACGTTCGACAGGATGCCGATCATCTCGTCGTAGTTGGGACCGGGTATCAGCTTGCCGTCGACTCGCTTGCCGAAGGCCTCGTGATAGGCCGCTGCCCCGCGCCGGTAGCCCACCAGGAACTTCTCCACCATTGGTCGACGCTCGACGATGGTGCGCGGCGAGGTGAATACCGCCCCAAGCTGCCAGGGAACCTCGTCACCCACGTAGGCGATCGGCTTGCCGCTGCCTTCGGATTCGACCTGGCGAAAGGTCGTGATCGGAAAGACGGCCGCGTCGACCTGTCCGCCCTTGAATGCCGCGACCATGTTGGGAATGGTCTGCAGCGCCACGATGGTGAGCTTCTTGGTGTCGACGCCGAACTTCTTCGCGACCATCTCCAGCGAATAGTGCACCGACGAACCGACCGTCGTGACAGCCACCCGCTTGCCAGTCAGATCCTTCACGCTGCGCACACCCGCATCCCAGGCGGCATTCGTCACCGCGACGACATTGAGCTGATAGCCAGGCCGCTCGGCACTCTGCGCGGCCACGACCTTCAGTCCGCCCTTGGCTGCGAGATTGAAAAAACCGGCCGTAAAGGCCGTGACGCCGAGATCGACGTCACCCGAAACGACCGCCAGCGGCACCTGCGCCGCCGCCTGAAAATCCTTCATCGTGAGGTCGAGACCGGCCTCCCGGAACCAGCCCTTTTCCTGAGCAATGAAGATGGGCCCCGAGGATGAGAGCCGAAGCAGCGCGATCGAAGCCTTTGTCAGATCCTGCGCCGCCAGCGGCCGTGCCATTGCCAGGGCCGCGATTCCGCCGATCGCGGCGCGGCGCTTGATGTTCCCCTGAAGCACCCGGTCCTCCCGTTCTTGCTTGGCCTGCAGTATGATGGGTTTTGTTCCTGAATCCCATTGGCCATGAATCCGATAGAGTGTGACGTCCTTGCCAGCGGTGGCGGCATGGCCGGCACCGTCGCCGCCATCGCCGCGGCCCGCCAGGGTGCTTGCACGCTGCTGTTCGAGCGGCACGGCTTCCTCGGTGGCGCCGCCACGGCCGGCGCGGTCGGACAGTTCGTCGGCTGGGAAACCAGGGTGGGCCGGCGGGTCATTGCCGGTATCGCTGAGGAAATCGTTCAGCGCCTCGAGGGGATGGGCGGCAGCAGTGGCCACGGTCACTTCGTGATGTCGACCGGGCATCGCATGGATCGCGTCGAGTACGACACTGAGATCCTGAAAGTGGTGCTCGACGAGTTGGTGCACGAGGCCGGCGTGCGGGTCCTCCTGCACAGCCAGCTCGCGCAGGTAAGCCGGCGCGGCCGCGCCATTCACTCAGCGACCGTCCTGACAAAAGGCGGCCTGATCGAGATCCGCGCCCGCCAGTACATCGACACCTCGGGCGACCTCGACTTGATGGCCCGCGCCGGCGCGCCCTTCCTCGACCTCCGGGAAGGCGAGACACTGCAGCCTGCAACGATGATGTTCCGCCTCGGGCCCATCGACTTTGCGGCATTCGACGGTATGGATGCAGCGACGAAGGGTGCCCTAGCAGCACGCGGCGTCGCCGCGGGCGCGCTGCCGCGGGCGGCCCTGCATTGCAGCCGCGTACCGGGCACGAACGACGGCTGGTTCAATGTCACGCGTGTCGCGATCGACGCCAGCGATCCCTTCGCGCTGAGCGACGGCGAGCGCGAAGGTCGCCGCCAGGCCTTGGCCGCGGCGCACTTCATCGCCGCCAATGTCCCGGGCTGCGGCGCGGCGCGCCTCGTCTCCTTCGCCCCGCAGCTAGGCATCCGCGAGACCCGGCGCATCGCCGGTCTGGCCACGCTCACCGCCGATGACCTGCGCCGCGGCGCCGAGTTCGTCGACACCATGGCGCTCGGGGCCTATCCGATCGACGTGCACCATACCGGCGACGCCAACATCACCTTCGAGGAGCTGGGGCACGACCATGTCTACGCCCTGCCCTACCGGATGGCCGTGCCCCAGGGCCTCGACAACGCGCTGGTCGCCGGCCGCGGCCTGTCGGCGACGCACGAGGCGCATGGCGCGATCCGCGTGATGCCGACCGCCATGGCCGTCGCTCATGCTGTCGGCACGGCAGCGGCCCTGCTCGCCGCGTCCAACCAGCCGGCCGCGGCCCTGGATCCGGCGAGCCTGCGGGAAAGGCTGCGCAAGGGCGGGGCGATTCTCTGAAGGCAGCCCTCTGGCCGCGCGCCCGCCGCCCGTGAGCATGGCAGCAAGCGCCATGCCGACTACCACGTCATGCGCAAGCCGGCGGTGACGGCGTGCGCGTTGTCCTGGGCGGACACGGTGCCGTCGTAACGCAGGTAGAGGCTGGTTGCGTCGGCAACCGCGGTGTTGGCGGAGAAGCCCAGCGCCGCCGCGTCGCGCTGCGGGGCGATGCCGTAGGTCGTGAACGGCATGCCGGGCGCTCCCGTCAGGGTCGCCGCGACCGGACGACTCACGCTGGCATACTCATGGCTCCAGCCCAGCCGCAGCTGCAGCGCCAGCCTCTCGCGCCAGCCCAGGTCCAGCCCGCCCCCCAGCTGCGCCCCCAGCACCGAGCGCAGCGAATTGGTGGTCTGCTGCGCGATGCTGAGATTGAGCGACTGCGCGCCGGTCTCGGTGAAGGCGTTCTGCGTGCCCGTATAGCCCTGCAGCCGAGCGAACGGCGTCACGAACGCCCCGGCCGGATGGCCGAGGTCGAACCGCCATCCCGCCTCGAGCTGTCCGTACCACTGGTTGGCACCCGTCTGGCCCAACGCCGTGCGCGGCTGCAGCCCAGGCAGCGTGATCGAACGCCACATCTGATTGTAGCTGTAGGCGTAGCCCGCCAAGGCATCGACATACAGCCTGTCCTGCGCATAGCCGCCGTACAGGCCCACATTGAAAGTGTCCGTCGTGCCTTTGCCGGCGAAGCCCGACACCCACTGCGTGCCGCTGCTGTAGCCCACTGTCACGCCTGCCCGCGTGCCCGGCATCACTACCCGATCCAGCCCGACCGCGATGCCCCCGGTATTGTAGCTCACCGCGCCCACCGCGGCGCTGCCGCCGATGCTGCCCACACCGCCCACGCCGCCGGCCCACGCCGCCCATGGCGACGGCGCCGTCGAATCGCATGCCACTTCGCAGGCCTCCGCCAGCGCCACCCGCGTGCTGCCCATGCCGCCCGCGCTACCGCCGCCGCCGGCCTGGCTCGCCACCGTGTTCATGAACAGCTGAGCGCCCAGCACCATCGTGCTTGAGAACCCCGCATAGTTGTTGCCGCTCAGCTGCTGCAGCGCATACTGCGCCGCCGCATCCGTCTGCACCCCGGTCGCCATGGCGCTCAACACGGTGGCGAAGTCGCCACTGGCATTGGTCACGTTGGCATCGAGCACGGCGCCGACGGCTGCCTGCGTCGTCGTCGCCGCCGCCGCCGCGAACCCGCCGACCTGCAGCGTCAGGTAGACGTTGTTCGCGTCGTAGCTCAGGCTCGACAACAGGAATGGATAAAGCTCGTTCACCGAGGCGAAGGTGCCGTTCAGGCCGCCCGCGGCGTTGACGATGCGGTACGTCGTGCTCGGCGCGTAGGTCAGACCCGGCTGGGCGTAGACATAGACCGTGCCGCCCTGCAGCGTCGCCGTGCCGCCGACATTGATCAGGTCGCTCTGGCCGTTGCCGGCGACCTCGGTGGCATAGGTGCTGCCGGTCATATGCGTGTAATTGCCGGCGATCGACAACGTGCCGATCGAATTGCCCGGCGCCACGGTGCCGCCGGCGGCATTGCTCACATCGCCGCCCATCGCGCCGCTGCCCGACAGGGTGCCGGCGTTGGTGAAGCTGCCGTTGACCAGGCCGTTATTGGTGAAGCTGCCGAAATTGGTGACCGTGCCGGTGATGGTGCCGGTGACCGTGTTGGTGGCGCTTCCCGCATTCACCACATCGCTCAACATGGTGCCGCTGTTGGTGAGCACGCCCAGATTCAGCAGGGAGGCGTTCACCGACTGGACGGTGCCGGCGTTGCTCAGCGTCGAGCCTGATGACACCGAGTAACCACCGCCGGTGACGAACGTGCCGCCCGACAGGACAGAAAGGTCGCCGATCATCGTTCCGGAAAGCGCCAGCGTACCGCCGCCGACGGTCGTGCCGCCGGTGTAGGTGTTGTCGCCGCCCAGCACCAGCGTACCGCTGCCCAGCTTGGTAAGACCGCCGGGGCCGCTGATATTGTTGCTCCAGAAGTCGAGGGCGGAGTACCCGCCGTTCGCAGCGTCCATCGTGACGGTGACGTTGGAGGCGAAGGCGCCGTAGCCGCCTGCCGCCGCATACAGGTTCAGACGCGCCCAGCCCGAGCCGTCATCGAGCGGCACGCCGGCCGGCAGCATCGTCGACGTCAGAATGTCGAGCTGCTGGGCCGAATTCAGGTAGGGGAAACGCGAGGCGATCAGCAGGTTGGAGTTTGCCGGCGCCACGTTCGTGCTGCTCGCCGGCATGACCAGTGGCAGGCCGTAAGTTGCCTGCTCTGCATAGGCCTGGTTGGCCGCGGTGAGCTCGCTGGCCGTCGGGAAGGTGCCGTTTGCGATGCATCCGGCGACATTGGACCCCGCACAGCTGGCATAGGGCACGGCGATCGTGGTGCCCCCGCCGAAGGAAGGCGCGAGCTGCCCCTGCAATTGACTTGCGAGCGACTGGATCTCGTCGGCGAAGCTCTCCGTGGAATACTGGCTCCACGCCTGGCTGTAGAGCGGCGTGCCGGCCATGAGCTGGGTCAGCGTGTAGTAGGCCAGGATACGGCCGCCGATGATGTCCAGCGCATGATGCACGCCCAGGATATTGCGGCTGAGGCCGAACTGCTGGGCCGACACCATCAGGCTCTGATAGGCCTGCGGCACCATCATGGCGTAGAGCAGCGCCGTGGTGTTGCCCAGAGTGGAGTGGCCGCTCATGAAAGCCGACGAGTGGATGTTTCCGGTCCACTGTCCCGTATTGCTGCCCTGCGCCACCGTCCAGGGTGCGTCGGCAATGGCGTCCGAGATCTGATAAGGGCGCAGGTCGCCGCTGTTGGGCGAAGCGACGGTGCCGCCCCACGTGGCGTTGATCAGGCCAAGATCTTGCACGTAATAAGTGTTGTATGAGGTGAAGGCGTCCTTCAGGCCGCCGACTTGTTGAATCCCGCCCCAGACATCGCTCAGGATGGTCGAAATCCGCGTGTAGGTGGAGTTGCTCTGGGCACTGGCCTGGTTGGAAAGCGTCGTTGCCAGCGCCGCCGACTGGGCAACACTCGGGAAAGCCGTGAACGACGAAGCGTTCAGCGGAAACGAGGTCGACGGCAGGTTCGAGATCATGCCCCAGATGTTGGCCTGCGGGACAGACATCGGGCCCGTGATGGAATTGATCAGCGCCTGGTTGCGCTGGGCCGTCGTCCCGTTGGCATAGATGTCCTCGATGGTCGTCAGGTTGGCATCGAGGAGGTTGATGCCGGCCGCCGAGTTGGGCAGGGTCGCGAAGGTCTGCAGCACTGCCTCCTGGTCCTGCAGCAGGCAGGTCGATATCGAGGTGCCCGAGGGGCAGGCGTTCTGGGCAACCGTCGGTGCATTGCCGAGCAGCACGAGCATCGGCGCAAGCGCGGCCGTTGTGAGAAGACGACGGCGAAAGACGTTGGCCATGCTGAAATGCGCAAACGATCTTCCGCTCTGCATCGTGACCTTCTCCCCTTGTTCGCAATGCTTCCCGCTCGAACGGCGACACTCTGCTGGCGGGACAGGTCATGGGCAAGCGAGGCAATGCCACATCGGCCAAAAATCGCACGCAGCGCTTCCGTTCATGCAAGAACGAGTCGGATTCTCTTGCCGCCATAGCCGCGCTGACATTGTCCCGTCACATCGGCGACACCAAGCAGTCTGCCATCAGTGACCGTTTGAAAAATCCAATCCATCCGGCGACAGGAACCGCGACGCCACCTCCACGGCGTCAACGATGGCGTGATAGCCGGTGCAGCGGCAGAAATTTCCGGACAACGCCTCGCGAATCTCCCGACGGCTCGGGAGCCTCGATGGTTTCGACCGCTTCGCCGTCGGCCTGGACGGCCAGCATCAGGCAGCCGCGCACCACCTTGCCCGCCACGACGGCATGGCAGGCTCCGCAGGAGCCCTGCTCGCAGCCGATATGACCGCCGGTAAGGCCGAGGTCGTGCCGCAGCCAGTCGATCAGCAACCACCGAACGGCGACGCGCTTGCACACCTCGACGCGTGAACGCCGGGAAGTGACCTCGCCGCCGTCAGATCGCCGAAGGCGAAGGCAGCGTGCGGGTACGGGCTGCGCAGGAAGGCCGCATGCAGTTCGCCCCGGATGGCGCGGTCGTCAACATAGCGACCGCCGCCGGCCAGCAACCGTCGCATGTCGGCCCGCGGCATCGGCCGGCCGACAGCGGTAAAGCGGCCAATCCGGGCATTGCGCGTCACGATCGCACGACTACTTCTTGCTGATACCCCAGAAGGTCGTGACCGGTGGTGGGACGGGGCGCGTCTCGATGTTGGAGCGCACCGCGGAAACGCCGACCCATTCGCCCAGATGCACATGGGTCACGACCTCGACGAAGCGCCGCTGCACGGCCTCGGCCGCCGCCTTCTTCTCCTCAAGAGTCGAAGAGCGCACATAGTCGTCGCGTAGCTTCTCCAGTTCTGCATCGCAGGGCCAGCCGGCACGTGCCTTGTCGCAGGTCGCCGCCAAGTACGGAGTCATCAGCGGGTCGAGGATGTCGACTTGAACCCAGCTCGTAGCGAAGGCGGTCCAGCCGCCGTCCGAGGGTGGCCCCTTCTTTGTGACCAGCCGGTTCACCATCGTCGTCCAGTCGGTCGCCTGCACCTCGACCTTGAAGCCGGCCCGCTCGAGCTGTGCCTTGGCAACCAGGGGAAGCTGCTTGATGACGCCAAGGTCAGTCGGTTGCGGCATCACCACGACCGTCCCATCGTAGCCTGCCTCCTTCAACATCTCGCGCGCCTTCTGGGCGTTGCCGTTGAGCACGTCCGCCATGGCGACCTCGCTCGCCAGCGGCGTGTCGCAGGTGAACAGCGCCTTGCACACGCGATAGAAGCGTGCATCGCCGATATTGGCCTGTAGAAATTCCTCCTGGCTCAACGCCACCATCGCCGCCTGACGAATTTTCTGGTTGTTGAACGGCGGAATCAGCCAGTTCATGCGGAACACGTACTGGTTGGAAGTGCGCCCCCGGATTGTACGGACGCTCTTGTCCTTCTCCAGGATCGGCAGGCTGTCGTAGTTGACCGTCTCGATCATGTCGATCTCACCCTTGAGCAGGGCATTGACCTGGGTCTCGTTGTCCTGGATCCAAACCCATTCGACACGGTCGAGGTTGACCACCTTGCCGCCGGCCAAGCCGGAAGCCGGCTCCGGGCGCGGCTTGTATTTGGGATTCTTGATGTAGACCGTCTTCTCCCCCGGCTTCCATTCGTCTTTCTTGAGGATGAAGGGGCCGGACCCCGTATAGTCGTCAATCTGCTTGTAGGGATCGGTCTCGGCCACCCGCTTGGGCATCATGAAGGGCACCACGACGGACGGCTTGCCGATCGATTCCAGGACCGGTCCAAACTTATCCTTGAGCACGAGCTGAAAGGTCCGCGGGTCGACGACCTTGTATTCCTTCAGCGATTGAGACAGTTTGAGACCCATTGAATCGCGCACCGCCCAACGCTTCAGCGACGCGATGCAGTCCTCGGCAGTGACGGACGTGCCGTCGTGCCATTCCAGCCCGTCGCGTAGCTTGAATGTCCACACGAGCCCATCATCGCTCACCGTCCAGGTGTCGACCATCTGCGGCTTGATCTGAAAATTCTCGTCCATCGCGAACAGCGTGTCGTAGAGCATGTAGCCATGGTTGCGCACGATGTAGGCGCCGCTCCAGATGGGATCGAGCACCTTCAGATCAGAATGCATGACCACCTTGAGCGTCTGGCCCCACGCCGGGGCAGACAAAACGCTCGCCAACGCAACGACTGACGCAACCACCAACCGACGCATGGAACCATCCCCCTATATTGAGGATGGAACCTTAGGACGGCTGGGACGGCTCTGTCACCGAATCAGCTCAGGAAACCGAAATACCGAGGCAGGATGAGGACAATCTCCGGCCACAGGATGCACATTGCGAGCGTCACCACCTGCAGCAATACGAATGGGACGATGCCGCGATAAATGTGCGCCAGCGTCACTTCCGGCGGCACGGTCGCTTTCATGTAAAACAGCGCAAATCCGAAGGGCGGTGTCAGGAAGGCGGACTGGAGGTTCACGGCCACCAGGATCACGAACCAGACCATGAAGTCCTTGTTTTCCGCGATATGCGGCGTGAAATCGATGTCCTTCAGGATCGGCGCGAAGATCGGCAGGACGATCAGGCAGATCTCCAGGAAGTCGAAGAAGAATCCCATGAAGAAGACCAGCGCCATCACGAAGATGAGGATCTCCCAGCCCGTGTCGATGCCAGCCGCCGTCAGCAGCTCGGCGACGAGGTCGTCACCACCCAGCGAGCGGAAGACGAAGGAGAACAGGGTCGCTCCGAAGACGATGAAGAAGACGAGCGCATTGGTGAGCGCCGACGTCTCGATCACCTCCTTTATCATCTTCATGTTGAGACGCCGGTTCCACGCCGCCAGCAGCAACGCGCCGGCACAGCCCGTGCCGCCCGCCTCGGTCGGCGTCGCGAAGCCGCCGAAGATCGAGCCCAGCACGACCATGATCAGGAAGGCCGGCGGCAGGAAGCTGCGCAGGATCATCGCCACCAGTTCGGTGGCGTTCTGCGGCCCCTCGTGAGAGGCGAGCGGCGGCGCCTTGCTCGGATTGAAGGCGGCGAAGATGCAGATGTAGACAAGGTAGACGCCGGCCAACAGCAGGCCGGGAAGGACGGCGGCTGTGAACAGCGTGCCGACCGAGATGGTCATGATGTCGCCGATGATGACCAGCATGATGCTGGGCGGAATCAGGATGCCCAGCGTGCCGGCCGACGCGATCGTGCCGACCGACAGTTCCTTGGAGTAGCCCCGCGACAGCATGGTGGGCAGAGCGATCAGGGTCAGCATGATCACCGACGCGCCGACGATGCCGGTGGTGGCCGCCATGATGGCGCCCATGAGGGTCACTGAGATCGCCAGCCCTCCGGGCACCCGCCGGGTCAGCACCTGCAGAGCCTTCAGGAGCTCGTCAGCTACCCCTGATTTCTCGAGGATAGTCCCCATGAACACAAACATCGGCACGGCGATCAGCACCTGGTTCTGTACTGCCTGGCCCCAGATGCGCGGGATCAGGCTGCCAAGTTGCGCCGGCCGGAACAGGTCGAAGAACATGCCGAGCACGCCAAAGCCCAGCGCGACACCGCCCAGCACGAAGGCGACCGGATAGCCGATGAACATGACGAACGTCAGCACCACGAACATCAGCAAGGCGAGATGATCGGCGATCCACTCCATGGTCCGGCCCTCCCCTAATGGCGCGCCGGCGCCGGGCTGGCGCGCGCGGCGAGGTCGGGAGGGCCGAAGAGCATGACCAGCTTGCGCATCAGCACCGAGACGACGGCCAGGTCGAGCAGCAGAAGGCCGGCTACGAGGCAGAACTTGATGATCCACCGGTGTGACAGCCCGTTCGGCGCATCTGAGCTCTCGTTCTGGAGGAAGGAGGTCTCGGCGAACAGGAACGCGTAGTAGGTCGCGACCAGACAGTAGGGGATGGCGAAGAGGACGATTCCGAAGATTTCCAGCTTGGCCTGCTGGCGCGGCGTCTTGTTCGCGGTGAAGACGTCGATCCGCACGTGGATGTTGCGCACGTAGGCATAACCCAGCCAGAACATGAACAGCATGCCGTGAAGATGCCATTCAAGCTCCTGGATGGGCGTCGATCCGAAACCCGGTAGCTGGAACCCGATCTTGCGCGTCAGCACATCCCAGCAGATGACGACGACCAGAGCGATGAACAGCCAACCGAACAACCGTGCGATCCAGGCTAAGAGCCCATCGATCGCGTCACTGACACCAAGCAATGCACTCATGTCCAAGCCTTCCCCCGCGTCGAGCCCGGGCCTCCACCGCCGGCAGCGGCAGAGCCGGCCGTGCGACGGATCCGAAAAAATTCTGGATGAATGAGAAACGCGGCCGGTTCAGGACCGGCCGCGCCCCAGATCTGCTATTGCAGATAGCCGCGATCCTTCCAGATCGCGTATTCCTTGCGGAACTTGCTGAGCGAATCCCAGGCCTTCTTGAACTCGGGGCTCTTCTGTGCCTGCTCTGTCGCCACCTCATCCCAGGCCTTCTCGAACGCCTTGAGGAATTCCGGTCCCCAGGTGATGAGCTTGACGCCCTTGCTCGTCAGCTCCGCCAGGGCCTTGGGCTGCAGCGACTCGCCGAGGCTCATGCCGCGCAGCACGGTCCGGTCGCAGGCCGCCTCGACGACCAGCTTCTGGTGCGGCGAGAACGAATCCCACTTCGCCTTGTTGATGATGAGGTCGCCGACCGTCGCCTGCTGGTGCCAGCCCGGGAAGTAGTAGTACTTCGCGACCTGATGGAAGCCGAGGCTGAGATCCATCACAGGCATGGAAAATTCGGTGGCGTCGATCGTGCCCAGCTGCAGGGCCTGGAAGATCTCGCCTGCTTGCAGGAGCTGAGTGGAGACACCGAGCTTCTGCATGACGTTGGCGCCGAGGCCGAAGAAGCGCATCTTCAGCCCTTTAAGGTCTTCCAGCGACTTGATCTCGTTGCGGAACCAGCCGGAGGCCTCGGGTGGGATCAGATGGCACATCACCGAGTGGATGTTGTACTTGGCGTACAACTCCTGCATCAGCTTCTCGCCGCCGCCCTCCTTCATCCAGGCAAGATATTCGCCCAGGCCGGGACCGAACGGCACGGTCGAGAACACGGCGAAGGCGATATCCTTGCCGGTCCAGTAGCCGGGCGTCTCCCATGCCATGTCGAGCGCGCCCGACGAGACCGCATCGAACGCCTGGCTGGCCGGCACCAGGGCGCCGGGTTCGAAGAACTTGATGTCGATCGACCCGTTCGACAGCTTGCGGATCTGCTCGACTGTGTAGTTGGCGTTGGGTCCAAGCAACGCCAGCGTCGACGCGAAGTTCGACTGCATCTGCACGCGGACCTTCTTGTCCTGGGCCACGGCTCCCGCCGCGCCCAGTGCGACGGCAAACGCGGCCGCCATACTGCTGATCATACCAATCACGCGCATTCCATCCTCCCGTTGCATGAAGCCACGCGAAGGACCGTTGGCGTTCGCTACTGCGCTACCACTGGAACCATATTGCCGCCTCCGGCCGCCGCTCCCTGATCGGGCGGCCGTTGTCCGGCCTGCCCTTCCCCGTTCTTTGGACGGGTCTTACGTTATTCTGCAAAATTGACGGCCGCGATTCGGAATGTCAAACGCCGACTTGGGGCAGGCGATAGACCTTCTCCGCCGTGCCGGAAAACAGGGCCGTCTTCTCCGACGCGGAGGCGCCAGCCGCCAGGCGCTTGAACGCGTTCCACAGCACGCCGTAGCCCGAGGTGATCTTGTCGACGGGGAAGTTGCTCTCGAACATGCAGCGCTCGGCGCCGAAGATCTCGATGCAGCTCTCGACCCACGGCCGGTAGGCATCGGCGAGCTCCTGCGAGCCCGGAGGCGACGGTCGCTCGTAGAAGTCGAACCAGCCCATGGCCATGCCCAGCCCGCCGACCTTGACGAACACATTGGGCCGCCGCGCCAGCTCCGCCATCGACTTCTTCCATGTCGCGAAGACCTCGTCGTGGCGCCTGGCATAGGACGCATAGCCAAGCGGGCCACCGACATGGTCGAGGATGATCGACGTGTCCGGAAAGGCCGCCGCCAGGTCGCCGAGCTCCGCGAGCTGCGGATGATACAGCCAGGCGTCGAAGGTGAGGTTTCGCCGCGCCAGCTCGGCAAAGCCTTCGCGCCATGTCCGGTCGGCCATCAGCCCCGGTGCGGGGTTGGTGCGGGTCGGCCGGATGCCGGGATCCTCATCGAGTCCCGTCTGGTAGCGGATGCCGATGAATCGGCCGTTTCCGGCAGCGATCTGCGCATCCAACACCTTGCCTGCGGTCGCGCCCAGGCGCAGGTCGGCATGGCTCACGATCGCGGCACAGGCACGCAGGTTCCCGTAGATGCCGCTGGCCGACATGGCGGCGACGCCGTTGGCGAACTCCGTCTCGCCGACGCAGCGCAGCTCGGCGGGGCCTTCCTTGCGGTACATGGAATGGCAATCGACGAACACCGTCGCCACGACGTTGTGGCCGCTCTGCGTGTCGGCCAGCAGGTCGTGGAACATGTAATCGTTGCCGGCACGCTGCCACAGATGGTGGTGCGGATCGACGATCGGCAGCTCGGGCTCGAGTGCCTCCTCCGTCACCTTGCCTACCCACTCGTCGTCCACGGCCATGACATTGCCCATGGCGGGCGCCGGCTTGTTCATCGTTTCCTCACAATGTTGGTTCTTTGTCGATCGTCGAGACGTGAGCCGCAATCACTTTCCAGCCGGCATCCGGGAACCTGACCCAGGTCTGGCTCTGCCGGCCGATGAGATCCTTGCCGCGCACCTTGAAGACGAGGTTCACTGTCGCAAGGTCACGGCCGAGAGTCACGATGTCGACGCGGATGCGCCTCTCCTTGATGCCGGGGCCCGGCGGCCGCGCGACGCGATGGGCGTGGATCCTGTCGAAGCCGTAGCCGTGCTCGTACAGGGCGAGACGGATCGTATGCGGGCTGTTCCAGAAGGTGGCATCGAGCACCTCGACATTCTTGTCAATCAGCGCCTGCTCGTAGCGCTCGAACAGGTCGCGCACCTCGGCCACGACCTCGGGGATGTTGGCTGTCAGATCCGTCACGCTTTTTTCTCCCTGGCCGGATTGCCTACCACCGTCGCGCCCGGCTGCACGTCGCGCGTCACGACGGCACCAGCGCCGATGATGGCATCGTCGCCGACCGTCACGCCGGGCAGGACGATCGCGCCGCCGCCGATCCACACGTTGGCGCCGATCGTCACCGGCCGCCCGAACTCGAGGCCTGCCCGGCGCTGGGTGGCGTCGCGCGGATGGTCGGCCGTGAGGATCTGCGTGCCAGGGCCGATCTGCGTGCCGTCGCCGATCCGCACCCTCACCACATCGAGGATGACGCAGCCAAAGTTGAGGAACGCGCCCCGCCCCAGGCTGATGTTGTAGCCATAGTCGCAGTGGAAGGGCGGCCGGATGTAGGCGCCCTCGCCGACCTCGGCCAGCATCTCGCGCAGGAGCGCTGCGTAGTCCTGCTGGGTCCGGGCGATGGAGGCATTGTAGCGATCCATCCATTCGGCGACGCGCCGTGCATCGGCTGCGAGTTCCTCGCCGCTGGCGACATAGAGTTCGCCCGCGAGCATCTTCTGCTTCTCGGTGGGCATCATCCCTCCCGGCATACGGCCGCGTTCAGCCCGACTGCGCCTCCAGTGCCCGCGCCACCGCGACCAGCATCGCATCGCTGCCGCGCGGTCCGATGATGGACAGGCCGACCGGCAGGCCGTCAACCGTCGCGCCCGGGATGTTGACCTGCGGGTGGCCGGCAAGCCCGCCCTGCGCGCACAGGCAGGTGATGCGGTCGCGCATCGGATCGAGCGTGGAGAGCGGCAGGCCCCGCAGCGGCGCCGGAAACGGCGTCGTCGGCAGGCAGAGAATGGTCCCGGCCGGCAGCAGCCAGGCCATGCGCCCGCGCGCTTCCTGGCGCATCAGCGTCGCCCATACCCGATCGCTCTCCGGGATCATCGATCCCATGACGAGTCCGCGCGCCACCGAGAAGGCGAAACGCGGATTGCGCTCATCCAGCCACGTCTTGAAAGTGGCATAGGCCTCGACCGGCTGCAGGGTCCGCTGGGCACGCGCCCAGACCGACAGACCCGGCGGCGCCATCACCTCCTCGCGGCTCGAACCGACAAGCGTCGCCAGCTTGCGCACCATCGGCTGCAGGGCAGCGGCGACCTCGGGGTCGGCGAAACCGAAGGCGTCAACAGCCACGACGAGCCGGCCCGGCAGGACCTCCGGGACCGCTTCGCCCAGCATGACCGACGATACGCGCGCGAAGGTCGTGGCATCGCGCGCGAACCAGCCTGTCGTGTCGGAGCTGGGTGCCTGGGGCATCATCCCGGCGACGTCGATGCGACCGTGCGTCGGCCGGATGCCGTAGAGGCCGCAGAAGCTCGCCGGCACGCGCACCGACCCGCCCGTATCGGTGCCCAGCGCGGTATCGCAGACGCCGGCAGCGACCGCTGCCGCCGATCCCGACGACGATCCCCCGGGAACGCGGCCGGGGGCGCGCACATTGACCGGCGTGCCGTCGAACGCATTCTCGCCCAGGATGCCGAGAGAGACTTCGTCCGTGATGGTCTTGCCGATCAGCGTGGCCCCGGCATCGAGCAGCGTCTGGACGGCCCAGGAATGCCTGGATGGAAGCGGCCGGCCGGTCGGCCAGTCGTGGTTGCCGCCACCAGTCGGCACGCCCGCAACGTCGAACAGGTCCTTGGCGGCGAAGGTGAGGCCGGAGAGCGGCCCGCCCAGCCGGCCTTCGATCCGCACGCGCGGCCCGGGCACGAAGGCGCCGATTTCATCATTCATGTCGAATAATCCTGCGGTCTATTCGGCGGGACTGGGCGAGGCGCCGCGCCCGCGTCGCCGCCAGCGCGGGCTGAGCTTCATGCCCATCAGCTTGTCGAACCACATATAGACCACGGGGGTGATGAACAGGGTCAGCAGCTGCGACACCAGAAGGCCGCCCACGACGGTGATGCCCAGCGGCTGGCGCAGTTCGGCGCCCGCGCCGATACCCATGGCGATCGGAAGGGCCCCGAGCAGGGCGCAAACGGTCGTCATCATGATCGGTCGGAAGCGCAGGATGGCCGCCTCGACGATCGCCTGCTCGGCCGACGCGCCCTGCATCCGCCGCTCAATGGCGAAATCGACCATCATGATGGCGTTCTTCTTCACGATGCCGATCAGCATGACGACGCCGATCAGAGCGATGACGCTGAGGTCCATCTTGAACAGCATCAGGATGGCGAGCGCACCGATTCCCGCCGACGGCAGGCCGGACAGGATGGTCAGCGGGTGGATGAAACTCTCGTAGAGGATTCCCAGGATGATGTAGATCACCAGCACGGCCGCAAACAACAGCATGCCCTGGTTGGCGACCGCATCCTGGAAGACCTGCGCGCTGCCCTCGAAGCTGGTGGCAATGCCCGCGGGGAGGCCGATCTCGGCAGCCGCCGCATTGATATCCGCGACCGCCTGGCCGAGAGCCACGCCTGGCGCGAGGTTGAAGGATATGATCACCGAGGGAAGCTGGGCGATATGGTTCACGGTGAGCGACGTCGCCTTGTCGGTGCGCCTGGCCACCGTGTCGAGCGGCACGAGAGCGCCGCTCGGCGTGCGGATCTGCAGCCGGCGCAGCACCTCGTTGGTGTCGGCGTATCTCGGATCGGCCTCCAGGATGACCTGGTAGGTGTCGTCTGCGGCGTAGATCGTCGACACCTGCCGGCTACCGAAGGCCGAGTAGAGCAGCAGCCGGATCTGGTCGACCGACAGGCCGAGACGCGAGGCGATGTCACGATCGATATCGATGACGGTGGAACGCGCCCTCACCTGGAGGTCGGAGTTGACGTCGAGAATGGAGGGGATGCGCCGCATCCGTTCCTCCATTCGGGGCGCCCATTCGCGCAGCTGGGCGAGATCGCTGGAGCGCATGCCGAACTGGTACTGGGCGCGGCTCTGCGTCGTGCCGATGTTGATCGACTGGACAGGCTGAAAATAGATGTTGATGCCGGGCACCTGCGAGGTCGCACGGCGCAGGCGCGCGATCACCTGCAAGGCACTGTCTTTCCGTTCCGGCTTGTCGCGCAGCATGATGAACATGCGGCCCGAGTTGACCGTGTTGGCGGAATTGCCGCCCCCCACCGTCGAGATGACCTGGAGCACGTCGGGATCGCGGCGCACGATCTCGGCCATCGCGCTCTGGCGTGCAACCATCGCGTCGAACGAAGCATCGTCCGGACCGACCGTCGAGGCGCTGATCTGCCCGATATCCTCCGACGGGAAGAAGCCCTTGGGGATTGCCTGAAACAGCACGGCCGTGAGCACGAAGGTACCGATCGTCAGCCCCAGTATCAGCCGCGGCATCTTCACGGTCCGCCTCACCGCCCACGCATAGCCGTCCGAGAGCCGTGTGAAGCTCCACTCGAAGGATCGAAGCAGAAAATTGTGCTTTTCGTGGTGGTCGACCGGCTTGAGCAGCCGCGCACACAGCATGGGGGTGAGCGTCAGCGAGACTATGCCCGAGATCAGGATGGCGAAGCTGATGACGAGACCGAACTCGTTGAACATGCGTCCGACGACGCCGCCCATGAAGAGCACGGGGATGAATACCGCGACCAGCGACAGGGTCATGGAGATGATCGTGAAACCGACCTCCTTCGAGCCCTTGAAGGCCGCCTCCATCGGCTTCTCGCCCGCCTCTATGTGGCGAACGATGTTCTCCAGCATGACGATGGCATCATCGACCACGAATCCCACGGCGAGCGTGAGCGCCAGCAGCGAGATGTTGTCGATCGAATGGCCCGCGACATACATGAACGCGAAGGTACCGACGATCGATATGGGAAGCGCGATTGCCGGTATCAGCGTCGCCCGGGCACTGCGCAGGAAGAAGTAGATGGCGATGATGACCAGGATGGCGGCCAGAATCAGCGTGAACTCGACGTCCTCGATGGCATGCCGGATCGGAACCGACCGGTCGGCCAGCAGGACGACGTCGACGCCGGGGGGCAGTTCGGCCTGGATCGCCGGCAGCATGGCCTTCACCCGATCGACGACCTCGACGGTGTTGGCATCGGGCTGCCGATAGACGCCCATGACGATGGCGCGCGTGCCGTCGAGCCAGCTCGCGACCTTGTCGTTCTCGACGCCGTCTATGGCGGTGGCCACGTCGGACACGCGGACCGGGGCGCCGTTCTGCCAGGTCACGATGACCGGCATATAGTCAGCCGCCTTGTTGATCGGGCCCGTCGCATCGAGGATCGAGCTCTGCCGCCGGTCCGCGATGGAGCCCACCGGCTTGCTCGAATTGGCATTAACGATGGCGGTCTGCAGCTCCTGCAGCGTCAGTCCGCGCACGGCAAGCTGGTCGAGATTGGCCTGCACCCGCACGGCATATTTCTGCGAGCCGAAGATCAGGACCTGCGCCACCCCCGGCAAGGTGGACAGGCGCGGAAGGATCGCACGGTTGGCGAACGCGTCGATATCCGACAGCCGCGCCTGCGAGGACCTCAACGCCAGGAACATGACGGCATAGTCGGCCGGGTTGATCTTGCGGAAGCTCGGCGGCGCGCTGAGTTCCGCCGGCAGCCGGCGCAAGGCGGTCGAGATGGCCGATTGAACGTCAAGCGCGGCACCGTCGATCGACCGGTTGAGGTCGAACTGCAGGACGATCGACGTGTTGCCGAGCGACGACGTCGAGGTCATCGTCGTGACACCGGCGATGGTCGAGAATTGCCGCTCGAGGATTGAAGCGACCGATGCCGCCATCGTCTCGGGGCTGGCGCCCGGAAGCTGCGCAGTCACCTGGATGGTCGGAAAGTCGACGCGCGGGATGGCCGCAACCGGAAGCTGCTTGTAGCCGAAGATGCCGGCGATGACGAAGGAGGCCATGACCAGGATGGTCATGACGGGACGGCGGATGCAGATGGCTGAGATCATGCTCGATCTCAGCCCTAGCCGCGTGGCGGCGATGACGCCGTCGAAGGCGTTGCCGGCGCGCCCGGTCTGATGGTCACGTTGGCGCCATCGACCAACCGCAACTGGCCGTCGATCGCGATCTGCTCGCCCACCTCCAGCCCCTTGCCGATCACCGACACGCCGTCCTGGGCCCGCTTGACCGTCACGCTGCGCAGTTCCGCAACGCCGTCGTTGATGACGAACAGATAGGGGCCCTTGGGGCCGAGCTGGATGGCCGCCGTCGGAACCGCGATGGCGGACGATTCGATGCCCAGGACGATCTCGACCTTGACGAACTGGCCCGGCCACAGCCCCTCGCTGGCATTGGCGATGCGCGCCTTGGCCGTTACCGTTCCGGTCAGCGGATCCACGGAATTCTCCAGAAAGGCGATGATGCCCGACTGCCGCTTGTCGCCGACCACGGCGTTGACCTGCACATCACCGTTGGCCATCGCGGCCCGGATCTCGGGCAGGAAGACCTGCGGCACGGCGAACGCAACATAGATGGGATCGACCTGGTTGATCGTGGCGAGCACGCTGTTGGTGCTGTTGTCGCCGACCCGCACCACCGTGCCGGCCTTGCTCGAAATCGACCCGATGCGGCCGGACACCGGCGCCCGAATCTCCATGAAGCTGAGCTGCGTCATGACGATCGCCTTGGCGGCCTCGTCGGCGTCGAGCTGCGCCTCTGCTGCTTTCAAGGTGGTGAACGCCGTGTCGCGGCTGACCACGGTGCCGGCACTCTTGGCCAGAAGGTCCTCGAAGCGCGACAGGTCCCGCCGGGCTTGCGCCACCTGCGCCTGGTCCTTGCGGATCTGAGCCTCGATCTGACCCAGCTGGGCGCGCAAGGTGCGCGAATCCAGCTCGAACAGCAGATCACCCTCCTTGACCAGGGCGCCCTCGGCGACGTGGACCTTCATGATCTGGCTGTCCATGCGGGGCTTGATCTGGATCGAGGCGATGGCCTGTACGGTTCCTACGGCCTCGATCAGGATGGGCATCTGCTTCGCGGCCACCTTGGTGACGACCACGGGCACCGCCCCGCCGGGGTTGAGCCGCCCGCGCCGCCCCTGTGGCTGCGCCGACGCTGCCGGACTGGCCCCGGCCTGGGCCACCTCGCTGGCCGATGCCCCAAAACCCAGCCGTTGGGCGATGTCGCCGCGATACGAATACGCTGCTCCGCCGATCACAACCACGATCGCCGCGAACATCGCCAGCCGGACCATCCGCATTCGGAACTCTCCAGAACCCCAGCCCCAAACCGATTATAGGCACTGCCACGCAGGGCGGACAGTCGGAACCAGTCATCGAGCCTTGAATCCTAAAGCAAAAAACCCGCCACAATGTGGCGGGTTTTTCCTTGGCTTCCCGGGCGGCGCCGGCTGGTCAGCGGCTGTAGTACTCGACCACCAGAGACGGTTCCATCTGCACCGGATAGGGCACGTCGGCGAGCTTGGGACCGCGCACGAACGTGCCTTTCATGTCCTTGTGATCGACGGTGACGTAGTCGGGCACGTCACGCTCCGGCGACTGGATGGCCTCGGCCACACGGATCATCTCCTTGGCCTTCGGCGTGAGCTCGATGACGTCGTTGTCCTTCACCAGGTACGACGCGATGTTGACGCGACGGCCGTTCACTTTCACGTGACCGTGGCTGACGAGCTGGCGGCTGGCGAAGGGAGTGATGGCGAACTTCATGCGGTAGATGACCGCGTCCAGCCGGCGCTCCAGCAGCTCGACCAGGTTCTCGCCGGTATCGCCCTTGCGGCGCACGGCCTCGATATAGTAGCGGCGCAGCTGGCGCTCCGAGACCGAGCCGTAATAGCCCTTGAGCCGCTGCTTGGCCATGAGCTGCAGGCGGTAGTCGGTCGGCTTGATGCGGGCCTGGCCATGCTGGCCGGGGCCGTATTCGCGCTTGTTGATCGGGCTCTTGGCGCGCCCCCACAGGTTTACCCTGAGGCGGCGGTCGATCTTGTACTTCGAATTTTCGCGCTTGCTCACGCGATCTCTCCATCATTATGCGCCGGATGGCGCCGTTGTCCGGATAGGCCTCGATCCAACGTCAGTTGGGGCGGGATGAGGGCCACAGGGCCCGCAACCACGTTCTCCGGAGAAGGGCGGGAAGATACTGTCGGAAGCGCTCAAGTCAAGCGACCACAAACACTGGCAAATCAACGAGTTAGATCTCGACCAGCACGACCTCGTGGCTGATCTCGGCCGATTTGCGGATCATCGCCGTGGCCGAGCAGTACTTCTCGTCCGACAAGCTCACCGCCCGCTCGATCAGCGCGCGGTTCAGCTTGCGGCCCCGCACCGTGTAGACGAGCTTCACCGAGTTGAAGACCTTGGGATGGTCGTCGGCGCGCTCGGCCACCAGGGAGACTTCCACGCCCTCGATGTCCTGACGCTGCTTCTTCAGCATCGAGACCACGTCGATCGCCGTGCAGCCGCCCATCCCGATCAGCACCATCTCCATGGGGCGCGCCGCGAGATCGCGGCCACCGATGTCGGGGGCGCCGTCCATGGTGACGGTATGGCCGGAGCCGGACTCCGCGACCAACAGGGCGCCGTCGACCCAGGAAATCCTGGCGGTGGTGGACATGCTCACTCCTCGCTGTGCTTGCGCTTGCTGAGAAACTTGATGACGCCGTGGAAGGTCCGAACCTCCTGCTCGGTCATCGTCGCGCGCTGCAGCAACGCGCGCAGGTTATGCACCATTGCCGGCCGCATCTCGGGATGGCGCAGGAAGCCCGACTGGTCGAGGGCGCGTTCCAGATGATCGAACAGGTTCTGCAGTTCCGCCTTGGTCGCCGGCCGCGTCGAATGCTCGGACATCCGCTCGGTCGGGGTATCGTCCGCCGCCGCAGCCCATTCGTAGGCGACCAGCAGGACGGCTTGCGCCATGTTGAGCGAGGAGAACTGCGGATTGAGTGGGATCGACAGGACGGTATCCGCCAGTACGAGATCGTCGTTGGTGAGGCCGGTCCGTTCCGGTCCGAACAGGACGCCGACGCGTTCGCCGCCGCCGATCCAGGCGTGCATCGCCGCGGCGGCATGGCGCGGCGTCAGGATACGCTGGGAGAGTTCGCGATTGCGCGCCGTCGTCGCGACCACGTGCTGAAGGTCGGCGACCGCCTCGGCCACCGTGTCGAAGATACGCGTCTTCTCCAGGACGACGTCGGCCCCCGACGCGGCGCGCTGCGCGGCCGCATTGGGCCAGCCGTCGCGCGGTGCGACCAGGCGCAGTTCGGACAGGCCGCAATTCAGCATGGCGCGCGCGGCCATGCCGATATTCTCGCCTAGCTGCGGACGCACCAGGATGACGGCCGGCGTGGCGGCGGCGATGTCTCTGCCTTTCGAAGCACGTCCCATGATGGCAGCGGTTCTAACGCTCTTTCGCCGCCGTTTCAGCGTTCTTTCCGCCGCCCCCGACGACCGCCCCGACGACCGCGCCGGGCCCTGGCACCGCGCCGGGCGGACACGTGCCGAGGATGATCATGCCGAGCACCTCGTCCTTGGTTACCGCGTGCGTAGGCGCCGTGCCGACCAGCCTGCCGTTCTTCATCACCGCGACTCGATCGGCGAGGTCGAACACGTCGTGGATGTCGTGGCTGATCAGGAAGATGCCGATCCCCTCCTTCTTGAGCTGCACGATCAGATCAGCGACCTGTTGCGTCTCCTGCGGTCCCAGGGCCGCGGTCGGCTCGTCCATGATCAGGATGCGGGCGTCGAAATGGATCGCCCGCGCGATGGCCACGGCCTGGCGCTGCCCGCCGGAGAGCGCGCGCACCGGCTCCTTGAACTTGGCGAAGTGCGGATTGAGACGCGCCATCACTCTGCGCGTTTCGACCTCCATGGCGACGTCGTCCAGGGTCCCCCAGACGGTGCGCAGCTCACGCCCCAGGAACAGGTTGGCTGCGGCGTCCAGATTCTCGGCAAGGGCCAGCGTCTGGTAGATCGTCTCGATGCCATGGCGCCGCGCGTCGCGCGGGCTGCCGATCGCCACGGGCCGACCCTCGATGCGGATCTCGCCGGCGTCGGGCCGGTAGGCGCCGGAGAGCATCTTGATCAGCGTCGACTTGCCCGCGCCATTGTGGCCGAGCAGCCCGACGACCTCGCCGGCATGCAGGTCGAGGGACACGTCGTCGACGGCATGCACGCCGCCGAAGCTGATGCCCATGCCGGCCATCTCGACGAGGGGCGGCTGGCCGTTCATGCACCGCCGCCCTTCAGCGCCTGGGAGCGATAGAGCCGGTCGAGCCAGACTGCGACGACCAGCACCAGCCCGACGACGATGTTCTGCAGCGGCGTGTCGAGGCCCATGAGCACCATGCCCGACTGAAGGCTCTGCATGATCAGTGCGCCCAGCATCGCGCCGGCCACCGTGCCGAGCCCGCCGCCCAGCGAAGTGCCGCCGATCACGGCCGCGGCGATGACATAGAGTTCGTCGAGCGTCCCCTGGGCGTTGGTCGCAGCATTGAGCCGTGCGGTCGAGATGGCGGCTGCGATGGCGCACAGGCTGCCCATCAGCATGAACACCAGCACCGTGACCCGCCGCGTATCGACGCCCGACAGTTCGGCTGCCTCCGGGTTGCCGCCCAGCGCGAAGACGTAGCGACCGAAGCGCGTACGCCGGGCCAGGAACGTGACGGCAATGCCGACACCGACCGCGATCAGCACCGGCAGGGCGAGGCCATGCGCGATCGACAGGCCTTGCGGCGGCACGACGAGACCGCGCGCGGCGGCGATCCGCTCGGCAACACGCGGCGGCAGGTCGTAGCCATTGGCAACGAGCACGACCGCCAGCACGGCAAGGCAGGCGAGGCCCGCGACGACCATCTCGGCCCATACCGGACGCAGCGCGAAACCGACCTGGCGACGGCGGCGGCGCACCTGCAACGCGCGCCAGACGATGGCCGCGAAGGTCAGCAGCGCGATGATCCAGCTCCAGGTTGCACCGATCGCGCCCTCGATGCCGCCGCCCATGCGCCGGAAGGCGTCATCCATCGGCGCGACGGTGCGACCGGAGGTGATCCACCAGGCGCATCCGCGCCACACGAGGAGACCGCCCAGTGTCACGATGAAGGCAGGGACACCGAGATAGGCGACGACCACGCCCTGCAGCAGCCCGATCGCCGCGCCGACGGCGAGGCCGACGGCCAGGGCGATCAGCCAGATCAGCGGATGCTCGTAGCCCAGCAGACGCGGCAGGAATTCCGCCTGCGTCACGCCCATGATCATGCCGACGACGCCCAGCACCGAGCCGACCGACAGGTCGATATGCCGGGCCACGATCACCAGCACCATGCCGGCTGCCATGACGGCGACCGAGGCCGTCTGGACCGAAAGATTCCACAGGTTGCGCGGCGTCAGGAACGCGCCGCCGGAGAGGATATCGACGCCGACCCAGATCAGCGCCAGCGCCCCCAGCATGCCGACGAGGCGCGCGTCGATCTCGGTCGCGCGGAACAGATCGACGAAACCGCGGCGCTGCGACGCGCCTCCGGCCGGCTTTTCGGCCCTCTCAGTCACGGGGTGCAGCCCATCTGGGAATTTCCGCAATTATCGCTATTTCCGCTACCCACTTTTCGATGTGCTTCCGCCCCGACTCCCGGGCTGGGCGCCCATGCGGCAGCTCGCCGAGAGACGATACCGTCCACCGGACTTCAGTCACCAACATATACTATAGTTATACAACGACTGGCGGCGCCGCGCAAGCGCCGCCGCCGCCCGTCACCCGCAGACCTTGACGGTGCCCGGCTTCACGCCGCGACAGACCACGTCCTTGGGCACCCAGCCCGCCTCGATGACGACCTCGAGATTGTCCCGGGTGATCGGCACCGGCGTCAGCAGGATCGAGGTCATCGGCACCTTGCGCGGGCCGTCGGACCACGCCTTGGTGCCCGGCAGCGCCGCCAGCTTGGCGCCCTTGGCGAGCGTCATGGCCTGCTCGCCGGCCGTCCTGCCGAGCAGGCGCGCATCCTTCCATACGCTCACCGTCTGGGTGCCGAGTGCCACGCGGTTCAGCGCCGCGTGGTCACCGTCCTGGCCCGACACCGGAACCGAGCCGGCAAGGCCCTGACCGGCCAGCGCCGCGACGGCGCCGCCCGCCGTCCCGTCATTCGACGCCACGACCGCGTCGACCTTGTTGCGGTTCGCGGTCAGGAACTGCTCCATGTTGCGCTGGGCGTTCGCGGGCAACCAGCCATCGGTGTAGGCCTCGCCGACATTCCTGATCTTGCCGTTCTTGATCGCGGCACTCAGCACTTCGAGCTGGCCGGCATGCAGGAAATCCGCATTGGGATCGGCCGACGAGCCCTTGATGAAGACGTAGCTGCCCTCGGGCTTCACCTTGAACACCTCGCGGGCCTGGATGCGGCCGACCTCCTTGTTGTCGAAGGTGATGTAGAGGACCTCCTTCATCTCGATGAGACGGTCGTAGCCGATCACCGGGATGCCCTCGTTGAGCGCCTTCTCGACGGCGGGGCGGATGGCGTTGGCGTCCTGCGCGAGCACGATGAGTGCCTTCGCGCCACGCGCGATCAGCGCCTCGATGTCGGTGACCTGCTTGGCGGCAGAACTCTGCGCATCGGCCGACACGTAGGTCCCGCCACCGGCGGCGATGGCCGCCTTGATCGCCGCCTCGTCCGTCTTCCAGCGCTCCTCCTGGAAGTTCGACCAGCTTACGCCGATCACCTGCGCCTGCGACGCGCCGGGCGCCCCCACCGCTGCGCCGACGAGGCCAAGCATGGCGGCGCCGATCAGCGCCGCGAAAGGTGTGCGTGCCATGTTTCCTCCGGTGGTTCTTCGCCCCTCGTTGACGAGGGTGCGCTCGATCATGGTGCGCGCCGCTCGCGCCCGTCAAGGTAGCGGCCAACGTGGCGACGGTGACCGTTCTGGATCATGTCCTGTGGAGCCGCGCGCACCCGTCCTAGCGTGCCAGCATCGGCTTGCGCATCAGGAAGAGCAGCGGGATCACGACCAGGGTGCAGATCGTCATGGCGCGGAAGTCGTTGAGATAGCCAATCATCGCCGCCTGGCGGTTGATCTCGGCATCCCACACGGCCAACATTTGCGACTCGGCACCGGGCATGACGGGGCCGAACGGCCATCCGGCGCTGTAGGGCGTGAGCTGCCCGACCAGCTCGGAGCGGTTCTCCTGGGTGTTCCGCGCCAGCAGCGACACCAGCACCGCGATGCCGATCGACGCACCGAGATTGCGCAGGAGCGCGTTGATCGCCGCCCCTTCCGTGCGCAGACGTGCGGGCAGGGTCGCAAAGGTGAGCGTCGTGAGCGGCGGGAAGACGAGACCCAGCCCGAAGCCGAGCAGCACGCCGTTCCAGATGATATGGCGCTCGCTCACATCGAGATTGAAGTGGGTCATGTCCCAGAGCGACAAGGCGCACAGCGCCAGACCGGCGGCGATCAGCATCCGGGCGTCGACGCGGCCGATCAGGCGCGCCGTGATCATCATCGCCACCATCATGCCGGCGCCGCGCGGTGCCAGCACGATGCCGGTGGTGAGCACCGGGTAGCCCTTGAGCTGCTGCAGGAAGGGCGGCATCAGCGTCGCCGTCACGATCAGCACCAGCCCGGCCAGCGCCGTGAAGACCAGCCCGACCGTGAGATTGCGATCGCGGAACAGATCGCGCGACAGGAAGGGGTGGCTGTCGGTCAGCATGTGGATCAGGAACATCGCGAAGGCCACGCCGGCGACCAGCGTCTCGATGATGATCTCCAGCGAATCGAACCAGTCGAGCTGCTGGCCGCGATCGAGCATGAGCTGGAACGAGCCGATCGAGATGGCGAGGAAGGCGAAGCCCAGCATGTCGAACGGCCGCGGCCGATCCGACGCCGAATCCCGCACCAGGGCCAGCACGCCCAGGGTGCACAGGATGCCGACCGGCAGGTTGACATAGAACACCCAGCGCCAGGTGAACTCATCGGTCAGCCAACCGCCCAGCGACGGGCCGGCGATCGGCCCGACCATGGTGCCGACGCCCCACAGCGCCATCGCCTTGCCCTGCTCCTCGCGCGGATAGGTGTCCATCATGATAGCTTGCGACACCGGCACCAGCGCCGCACCGAAGCCGCCCTGCAGGGCGCGGAACAGCACGAGCTGGTCGAGCGACTGGGCCGCACCGCACAGCATGGACACGATGGTGAAGCCGACGACGCAGGTCGAGAGCGTCCGGCGCAGCCCGAAGCGCGTGGCGCAGAATCCCGCGAAAGGAGTCATGATCGCCGAGGCCACGATATAGGAGGTGATGACCCACGAGACCTGCTCCTGGGTCGCCGACAGCGAGCCCTGGATCGACGGCAGCGCGACGTTGGCGATCGTGCCGTCGAGCGCATGCATGATGGTGGCCATCATCACCGTCATGGTGATCAGGCCGCGGCGGCGGCGGACCGCCGGATCGATCGTCATTGCGGTGCCGAGGCCGACGCTGTCGACAGGCCGAGGCTGCGCGCCAGGCCGGCCAGGAGTCCGGACAGCGAACGGCTATGTCCAGTGTCGATGTCGACCGTCGTGCTCATGCCGACGCGCAGCGGCGGGTCGTTCTCCCGGCACGTCACCGAGACGCGCACGGGGATGCGCTGCACGACCTTGACCCAGTTGCCGGAGGCGTTCTGCGGCGGCAGCACGGCGAACTCCGCACCCGTCGCCTGGGCGATGCTCGCGACCCGGCCGGTGCAGTGCGCGTCGGGATAGGTGTCGACGTGGATCGTCGCCTCCTGGCCCGGTCGCACCAGCGTGAGCTCGGTCTCCTTGAAGTTGGCCTCGATCCAGAGGTCGGTATCGGCCACCACGACCATCACGGGCGTGCCGGCCGTGGCGTAGCTGCCCGGCACAGGCCGCTTGGAAACGATGCCGTCGATTGGCGAATCGATGATCGTGCGGCGGAGCTTCAGCAGCGCCTCGTCGCGCGCCGCCATCATCTGCCGCACGCGGGGATGGTCGTCGGTCTTGATCTTGGGATCGCCGGCGAGCTGCGCCTCGATACGCTGCAGATCTTCCTGGGCGGCCGAGATGCGCTGGCGCGCCACTTCGAGCCCCAGCCTTGCCTCCTCCATCTTCTGGGTCGAGGCGAACTTCTTGTCGGCCAGGTCGGACTGACGGCCGAACTCCGCCTGCGCGAAGTTCCGCTGGCTCATCGCCGCCTTGATCTCCTCACGCTTGGTGCGCCACTGGGCGCGCAGGCCCCGGATATCGGCGCGCGTCGTCTCGATCTCGGCATCGATCTTGGTAAGCGCCAGCCGATAGGCCTGGTCATCGAGACGGAACAGCAGCTGTCCGCGGGACACTCTCTGGTTCTCGTGCACCGGAACCTCGACGATGATCCCGCTGAGCTCGGTCGCGATCGGCGCGCGATCGCCCTTCACATAGGCGTTGTCGGTGGTGACATAGCGTCCCGCCCCCAGCCAGACTGCCAGGCTGACCGCCGCCACGATGAACGGCAGCGACCACATGACCAGCCGCGCCACGATGCGCCGCTCCAGGCGCGGACGCCGGGCAATGGCCGGGGCGACCGTTGGCGCCGCTTCCCCGGCGGGGGAGCGGGCATCCAGATGTTCTCCGTCTCGCACATATATATGGTCTGCCGTGGCCACACGCAGGTCAACCTTCGCGCGCGTATGGCAGCTAGGCGCACGGGCGGGTCGGATTGCTCAGCCGCGCCGGATCTCGACCCGCTGCATCTCGGGCCGCTGCATCTCGGGCCGCTGCATCTCGGGCCGCTGCATCTCGGGCCGCTGCATCTCGGGCCGCTGCACCTCGGGCCGCAGCACCTCCCGGCGGGCCTCGGCTCGCCGGGCGGGTTGGGCGCCATCGCGGAACAGCTTGTAGGTGATGGCATCGTAGAGAGCGTTGTAGGACGCATCGACGATGTTCGGCGACACGCCGATCGTCGACCAGCGGCGGCCCTTCGCATCTGCACTCTCGATCATGACGCGCGTGGTCGCCGCCGTTCCGCCCGCCGAGTCGAGGATGCGCACCTTGAAGTCGACCAGACGCATGTCCTCGAGTTCCGGATAGACCGGGATCAGTGCCTTTCGCAGCGCAGCATCGAGGGCGTTCACCGGACCGTTGCCCTCGCCCACTTCCATGGCGCGACGTCCCGCGACGTCGAGCTTCACCGTCGCCTCCGACAGGGCGATGAGCTGGCCGCGGGCATTGACCCGCCGCTCGGCCAGCACGCGGAAGCTCTGCAGGGCGAAGTAGTCGGGCACGGTATGCAGCTCGTGCCGCGCCAGCAGCTCGAACGACGCGTCGGCGCCGTCATAGGCATAGCCTTCGGCCTCGCGCTCCTTGACGATCTCGAGAAGCCGGGCCACTGCGACATCCTTGGGATCCACCTCGAGGCCGATCTGGCGGAACCGCGCCATGATGTTGGAACGGCCGGCCTGATCACTGACCACGATGATGCGCTGGTTGCCCACGACCTCGGGATCGACGTGCTCGTAGGTGCGCGGATCCTTCTCGACCGCCGAGACGTGCAGCCCACCCTTGTGAGCGAAGGCGCGGGTACCGACATAGGCCGCGCTGCGGTTGGGCAGGACGTTCAGGCGGTCATCGAGCAGGCGCGACAGGTGCGTGAGCCGCTGCATCGCGCCTTCCTTCAGGCCCGTCTCGTAGCCCATCTTGAGCACGAGGTTGGGGATCAGCGCGATCATGTTGGCGTTGCCGCAGCGCTCACCCAGGCCATTGATCGTTCCCTGGACCTGGCGCACCCCGGCCCGCACCGCAGCCAGCGTGCTGGCGACGGCGTTCTCGGTGTCGTTGTGGGTATGGATGCCCAGCCGCTCGCCCGGGATCTTCTTCACCACCTCGCCGACGATGCGCTCGACCTCGTGCGGCAGCGTGCCGCCGTTGGTGTCGCATAGCACCATCCAGCGGGCGCCGGCCTTCTCGGCCGCGGCGAGGCACGCCATGGCATAGTCGGGATTGGCCTTGTAGCCGTCGAAGAAGTGCTCGGCGTCGAACATCACCTCGTCGACCCGGGTCTTCGCATAGGCCAGCGAGTCGGCGATCATCTCGAGGTACTCGCCGCGGTCGAGCTCGAGCGCCACATCGACGTGGAAGTCCCAGGTCTTGCCGACCATGCAGACGTTGCGCGCCTTGGTCTGGAGGATGGCGGCCAGCCCCGGATCGTTGGCCGCACTGCGGCCGGCGCGGCGCGTCATGCCGAAGGCGACGAACCGGGCGTTCTGGAACTCCGGCGGGTCGGCGAAAAAGCGGTCGTCAGTCGGGTTGGCGCCCGGCCAGCCGCCCTCGATGTAATCGATGCCGAGCAGATCGAGCTCGCGTGCGATCGCGGCCTTGTCGGCGACGGTGAAATCGACGCCCTGGGTCTGGGCGCCATCTCGCAAAGTGGTGTCGAAGAGATAGAGGCGGTTGGACGATGTCATGGCGGCGGCATCATAGTGGCGTGAGCAGCCGTGGCATATGTCATTCGGTCGCCGCTCACCAGCCTCCACCCAGCGCCTTGAACAGGCCGACCAGGTCCTTCTGAATCTGGCCTTCGAGGGAGACCAGCGAATCCCGGTTGCTGTGGAGCGACTGCTCGGCCTGCAGTACGTCGAGGAAGCTGGTGAGGCCCCGTGCGTAAAGCTCCTTGGCGAGGGCGAGCGCCCTGGCGTAGCCAGCCACCGCGCGTACAAGGAAGGCGCGTTTCTCGCGGTCAGCCCGCAAATTGGCGAAGCCGTTTTCGACGTCTTGCAGGGCGGAAAGCACAGCGGCATGCCAGGCGCCGGCCGCCTCCTCGGCGCCGGCCTTGGCGGCGTCGACGTCATAGCGCAGCTTCCCGGCATCGAAGATCGGCAGGCTGAGCGACGGGCCGACCGACCAGGTGCCCGGCACGCCGATGGTGACGCCTGAGGTCGTGCTCTGGCTCGCGCCGAGGCTGCCGCTGAGTGAGAGCGTGGGCAGCAGCTTGGCCTCGGCCACGCCGATACGCGCCGTGGCGGCGGCGAGCTTCCGCTCGGCCTTCACCACGTCCGGTCGACGCCGCAGGAGATCCGCGGGAATTCCAGCATCGACCTGGCCACCGAAGACGGGAATTGGCTGGGCGGGCTGCAAGAGGGTATCGACCTCGGTCGGCGCCTTGGCCATCAGCACGGCGAGCTTGTGACGGGCCTCGGCCGCCGAGGCGCTGAGGGGCGGGATGCTCGCTTCCGCCGCGGCAAGCGACGCCTCCGCCTTCAGCACGTCCGTCTCGGCGGTCAGGCCCGCCTTGTAGCGCGCGCGGGTGAGCACCAGCGTGTCACGATAACCTGCGACGGCTGCTTCGCCGACCGTGATGCGTGCCTGTGCCGTCCTGAGGTCCATGTAGGCCTTGGCAACGTCGCCGAGGACCGTGAGCCTCGCCGAGCGCAGATCGGCGGCGGCGGCCGCGAGGTCTGCCTTGGACGCCTCCACCGATCGTCGCATCTTGCCCCAGAGATCGAGCTCCCAGCTCGCATCGATGCCGAAGTTGCCCGAGGTCGAGGTCACGGCCGAGCCCGAGTTGGCCGAGGTGACGTCGCTGGTGCCGCTGCCGCCGCCGGCCACGCTGCTCGCGCCGGCGACGCTGTAGGAGAGGCCGCGCGACGCCGTCCAGGCCGCGGTGCCGTCGAGCGTGGGGAAAAGGCCCGACCGCGCAGAGCCGAGATTGGCCCGGGCCTGCGTGAGGCGGGCGAGCGACTGGGCCACGTCGAGGTTTTCCGCCGTCGCTTCGCGCACCAGCTTCTCGAGCGTGGCGTCGCCGAAAGTCTGCCACCAGGAATCATCGGCCGAGATTCCCCCGTCCGTCCGCTGCTGGCTCCAGGAGGCCGGCAGCGCTACCTCGGGCGTGCGGTAGTCGGGTCCCACGGTACAGGCACCAAGCAGACCGGCCAGCGCCAGCAGGCAAAGGCTGCGCATGCCGGTCACCGACGCTCGCCATCGGTCGCTGCCGCGGCCTGCGACGGTATCACCGCCACCAGAGCGGGGGCCTTGATGAAGACATCGACCTGCTGGCCGACATAGGCGGGAATGCTCGTGGGATCGAAGGTGTAGACGACCTGCAGCACACGCGTATCCACGCGCTCGGTGCTGGAGCCGGTCAGCGACTGCTTGGGCCGCACATAGGGCTCGACATAGGCAAAGGCGAGATCACTGGAAAGATCGCGGTTGCCGCGCAGGAAGGCCCGCGCCGGCTCGCCACTGCGGAAACGCCAGGCATCGTTCTCGTCGATGTCGACCCGCACCGCGAGCCTTCTGGTATCGCCGATCAGCAACAGCGGCGAGGAGTTCACGGCAGCCGCGGCGAACTCGCCCTCGCGCACGTTGACCTGCAGGATCTGGCCCGCGATCGGCGCGCGGATCTGCCGGCGCTCGACGGCGACCTCGGCTGCTCGCAGCTCGGCGCGCGCATTCTCCAGATCGGCACGGGCCTGAGCGAGCTTGGCGGTGTAGACGGCGACATTGGCGCGTCGCTTGGCGAGGTCCTCGGCGCTGATCGCCCGCCGGTCGCCCACCTGCTCCATGTTGCGAAGCTGCTGACGGTAGTCCTCGAGGCTGGCCTCGGCCTCCTGAACCTTGGCCTGCGAGGAGACGACCGCGCTCTCGCGCACGCGCACGTCGGCCTGGACATCGCTGTCTTCGATCTTGAAGAGCGGCGCACCCTTCTCGACATGATCACCCACGCGGACGAACAGCTTTTCCACCACGCCCGACACCGGCGTCGCGATCTCGACGTTGCGGCTCGTCGCCTCGATCAGGCCAGAGCCCGCGATGTAGGCCTCGTAGGGCGCCGCGGCAGGCTGGGAAACAGGCTCTGCGACATCGGCTGGCTTGCTGCTTCGGCTGGCGACCACCGCGGCGAAGATCAGGCCAAGTCCTGCCAGGAGGGGCAGGCCCGCACGCAGGAGCAAGTCGAAGTACTTCATGAGAGCAGTTCCTGCGGTTTGCCGGCCAAGGCCGTGTTGCCGCCGACCGTCGTGATGCGGCCGTCGTCCATCTCGGCGATGCGATCGGCGTATTTGAAGATGCGGCTGTCATGCGTGACGATGACGAGGGCGCGGTCACTTTGCAGCGCGATGTCGCGGAAAAGCCGCAACAGGTCGTCGCCGGTTCGCGCATCGAGGGCACTGGTGGGTTCATCGCAGACCAGGATCCGTGGCTCGTTGACGAGCGCACGCGCCACGGCGACGCGCTGCTGCTGGCCGCCTGAAAGATCGGCGGGGCGCGCACGGCCACGGCCGCCAAGGCCCAGTCGCTCCAGCATCGCCTCCGCCGCGCCAAGTGCTGCGGCGCGCGGCTTGCCGTTGAGAAGCAGCGGCACCGCGACGTTCTCGGCCGCCGACAGGGTGGGAATGAGGTTGAAGGACTGGAAGACGAAGCCGATCTCGGTGCGACGCAGCTCCGTCTTCATCGCAGGCGAAAGCGACGCAAGGTCGCGTCCAAGCACCTCGCAGCTCCCGCTGTCATGGTCGAGGACGGAGGCGATGATCGAGAGCAACGTGGTCTTGCCGCACCCCGAGGGCCCGACCAGCATCAGAAGTTCGCCGAAGGCGACGTCGAGATCGATGCCGCGCAGGACCTCGATGCGCCCCTCGCCCTGCCCGAACGACTTGCGCACGTCGCGGCAGCGCACCGCCGGATATGTGTCGTTGCCGCCCATCAGATCAGCCTCGGAACACGACCGCGGGCTCCAGCCGAAGCACGGGCCGCATGCTGAACAGCGCCGCGAGCAGCGCAACGAGCCCCACTGCGACGGCACTGGCCGCGAGCAGCCGCATGTCGAGCTCGAAGGTGATGGGCGAATTGGCGCCCTGGGCGGCCGTGCCGAAGAAGGAGACCACGCCGATGCCGATGCCGAATCCCAGGCCGGCGACCGTGACGGCCTGCAGGACGATCATGGCCGTGAGCAGGCGATTGCTGGCGCCCATCGCCTTCAGCACACCGAAGTAGCGCAGATGGTCGAGGGTGAAGTTGTAGAAGGTCTGACCGGCGATGCCGCCGCCGATGGCGAAGGCGATGGCGGCCGAGATCGCGAAATTGAGGAAGATGCCGCTCTTGAACAGGAAGAAGCGCATGCTGAGGCTTCGGAACTCCTGGCCCGTATAGGCGGCGAGGCCCGTGTAGCGGCGGATGTCGGCCGCCACGCGCGGGGCATCGGCCGGATCCTTGAGCTTGACCAGGATGAAGGACAGCAGCTTGCGCTCCGAGGGCAGGAATGTCTTGGCGCGCAGGTAGGTCGTGTAGATGACAGGCTGCGACTGGAACGACGGCGAGCCCAGATGCAGGCCCACGATGGTGGCGCGCTTGTCGTTCAGCTCGAGCGTGGAACCCACGCCGTGCTGCGTACGCTGCTCGCCGGAGTCCGATTGCGCCAGCCGTCCGCGCGCGCTCGCCTCGTCCACCAGGATGGCGTCGCTCATCCTGAGATCGGCGAGCGAGCCAGCGGCGAGCTTGGCCGGCCCACCGATCATGGTCGCATCGTCGATGCCGATGAACTGGCAGGAGATGGAATTGCCGTCGGGCAGCCTGGCCTTGATCGTGCCGCGATGGAACGGCACCGCCCATTCGACGCCGCTGATGCCCTTGATGCGGTAGAGCTGAGTGTCCTGCAGGGGCTTGGGGTCGTCGACGTTCTCGACCTTCGGGTCCATCACCCACAGATCGACGATCGGCAGCTCGCTGATGACCGCCGTGCTGCGCGACAGGATGCCGAGGAAGATCGCGGGCTGCTGCACCATCATGAAGGCGGTGAAGGCGAGCGCGGCGATGATGCCGAAATACTTGCCCCGTTCGTTGACCAGCATCGTGAGCGCAAGGCGCAACATCTACGCGACCTATTCAAACAAGTGTTTCAAACAAAAAGAACAATACCTGATCGACCATTCTTTCGGCCCTACCGTCCCAGCGAGCGAAGGCCGCCCAAGGCGAGATCAGCGACGAATGCAGCGATGTCCTCTGCCCGCTGTCGCTCGATCAGCCCCTTGAAAGGCGAATTGCGCACATGATGAAAGCTCGCGCACTGGCCGATGAGCCAGAGTGCAGCGAGGTCGACGACATCCTTGCGATCTTCGGGCACGAAGCGGGCGATCAGGCGCCTCACCATGGCAAAATGCGGCGAGATCGACTTGTCGTGGAACTCCGACAGCATGCCGCTCGGGTTGATCGCCTCCCAGGCGATCAGCCTGTGGTGAGCGTCCTGCTCTTCGGGCGACAGAATGGGTATCATCATCGATGATACGAAGGCACGCAGCGCTTTCTCCCTCGACAAGGCATCGAGCTGGACGGAATCCACGGCCTGCGACGTGAGGGCGGCGAATGACTGGTGAAGCACCTCGAGATAGAGCTCGCGCTTGCCCCGGAAATGGTAATTGATGGCCGCCTGGTTGACCTTGGCACGGCTCACGATGTCGCGCACAGTCGTCCGCTCGAAGCCGCGCGCGGCAAATTCCTGCAAGGCCACACGGAGGATACGTGCGCGCGTGTCATCGCTCGACATGGAACGCATATATCAAACATCTGTATGAAATCAACCTTGGGGAGAATTCGCCTGATGACCACGCCGACCACCATCGTCGAACTGCGTTCGACCCTGCTGCAGGTTCCGTGGCGCGGCAAGCCGCCGGCCGCCGGCATCCTCTCCGCCCCCGTGCGCGACATCTACGTACTGGAAATCGAGACCCAGGGCGGCCTGGTCGGCACGAGCTACCTCATGCCGCTGCGCGGCGGCATCCACACGCTCGATGCCTGCATGAAGGAGCTGGTCGCCCGGCACGTGATCGGCCGCGACGCCACCGAGATCGAGGCGATCTGGCAGGCCCTCTACCGGAGCAATTTCTGGGTCGGCCGCATGGGTGTGACGGTGTTCGCCCAGAGCGCCGTCGACATGGCGCTGTGGGACATCGTCGGCAAGCGCGCCGGCCTGCCGCTGTTCCGCCTGTGGGGCGCGGCGCGCACCGAGATCCCGGCCTACGGCTCGGGCGTGTTCCGCGGACTCGGGCGCGACGGCATGATCGCCCGCGCGAAGGAATTTACCGCACAGGGTCTGAAGGCGATCAAGATGCAGGTCGCGCACATCCGGCCGTGGCGGGAGGACGTGCGGAACGTGCAGGCGATGCGCGAGGCGCTGGGCGACGACGTCGAGATCATGATCGACGTCAACATGGGCTGGGATGCCGATACCGCCATCCAGGCCGGCCATCGCATCGACGAGTACGATCCCTACTGGCTGGAGGAGCCGGTGATCGCCGAGGACTTCGCCGGCTACCGCCGGATCGCGGCCGCCCTCAAGACGCGCATCGTCGGCGGCGAGAGCCACTTCACGCGCAACGACCTGCGTCCCTTCTTCGAGACGCCCTGCGTGCCCATCCTGCAGCCCGATCCGATGCGCGGCGGCTATAGCGAGCTGCGCAAGATCGCAGCCGCTGCCGAGCCGTGGGGCATCCGTATCGCCCCGCACCTCTTCCACGAGACCATGGTCCATCTGCTGGCCTCGATCCCCAACGCCAACTATCTCGAATACATGGACTGGAACGATGATCTCTGGATCGAGCCGGTGCTGCCCTCGAAGGACGGCACGATGAGCCCGCCCGAGCGCCCGGGACACGGACTGGCCTTCCGGCCGGAGATCCTGACGGACTGCCGCATCGGCGGGCAGCGGATGAAGGGATGATCCGTCTCCTGGTGCCGGCGCTGATCGCCGCCATCGTGGCGATCGGGCTGGCCGGGCCGGCGTCGCTGGTCGTGGCGCAGCAGGCCCCGGTACAGGGGGCGGACCTGACGGTCGCGGGCCGCGACGCAAGGAGGGTCGACACGCGGCAGGCGCTGCTCGCCCTTCCCGAGGCGCGCGACCTGACCATCGCCGATCCGGTCTACCGGCGCACCATGACCTATCGCGCCGTGCCGCTGGCTGCCGTCCTGAAGAGCGTGAAGGTCGATGTCGACGACTATATCCAGGCACGCGCGACGGACGATTTCTCGGTCTCCATTCCGGCGCGGCTGATGCTGTTCGACGATCCTGCCCGGGCCGAAGCGTACCTGGCCATGGAAGATCCCGCCACGCCGTGGCCGCGGATCCCGGGCAAGCCTTACGGCGCCGGCCCCTTCTACATCGTGTGGAAGCTCGCGCCGTCGGTCTCCGTCAGCTCGGAATACTGGGCCTACCGGCTGGCCGCCCTCACCGTGACCGACAGCCCGACGAAGCGCTGGCCCGGTCTTGCGGTCGGTCCGGAGATCGGCGCCGACGATCCGATCCGCGCCGGCCTCGACCGCTTCGTTTCGGTCTGCATGGCGTGCCATCGTTTCGACGGCGCCGGCGAAGGTACGCAAGGGCCCGACCTCGGCCGGCCGATGAATCCGGTCGACTATTTCCAGATTCCGGCCCTGAAGAAGCTGATCCGCGATCCGGCCTCGGTGCGCCAGTGGGCCGAACAGAAGATGCCGGGCTTCGATGCCGCCACGCTCAGCGACGGCGACATCGACGCGATCGTCGCCTGGCTGTCCTACAAGGCGCGTCGAAACCGATAGAGCGGGTGCGTTGCCCGGACGCCTGATTCAGAGGCGCCGCACCGTCGCTTCCGCAAAACGCTCCGCGGACGCCGGATCGAGGTCCATGGCCAGCGCCGGCTCCAGCACCTCGACCTCGATCACGATCAACGCGCCATCGCACACGACGCCGTCGACTCGCGCGTAGAGCGGCATCGCGGGCAGGACGCGCAGGACTGCCGCACCCTGCTCCCTGATCGCCTGTGGCGGCGTCTCGAGCGTCCGTCTGGGATCGAAGCGGGAATTCACCCGGAACTCGCCGGCCGGCGGCGTCTTGCGCACGGCGTGGCTGAAGACGCCATCGAAATAGACCAGCGACACCTCGCCGTCGGCGATCTCGGGCAGGAATTCCTGCACCAGCAGATCATCGGAGGCGAGCGCGGCCAGCGCGCCGCCGAATTGGCCATCGACTTGGCCGCCAACATGGCCGCGCGACACCAGCTCGACGGAGTAGCCGCTTGCCCCTGACGCGGGCTTGACGACGGCCCTCTCCCAGCCGGCGTCGGCCAGCACCCGCTCGATTGCCGCCGCGTCGCGCCGCACGAAGTGCGTGGCCGGCACGCGCACGCCAGCCGCCGCGAGCCTGACCATGTAGTCCTTGCGCAGGTTCCAGCGGACGAGGTCGATGGGGTTGAAGAGGCGCGTCGCGGCGGCCAGCGCCTCCGTCCAGGCCCGGAACCGCTCGATCGCGCGATAGTAGTTCCAGGTCGACCGGATCACGATCGCGGCAGCGGCCTCGAAGGCCTCGGCCGGCCCGTCCCAGGGCGCGCCCTCGACGGCAAAGCCGCGGCGCATCAGCGCCTCGGCATACAGCCGGTCGGAGGGCGTGATCTCCGGGTTCTCGAGCGACGTCGCGAGGACGATGCGATCACTTGCAGACATCGCGCACCGCCTGCCACTGCGCTTCGGTGAAGGCCGGGCGGCCGGTGGCGGGCCGCCGCGTGGCCTCGATTCGCTCGGCAGTCGGCGGATGGCTCGACCAGATGCCGGCCGCCGCCGCAGCGTCCTTGGGTTCCTTCTCCCTCATCTGCTCGAAGAAGCTCGACACGCCGTCAGCCCGCAGGCCGAGCTTCTCGAGCAGCGCCACGCCCGTGGTATCCGCCTCGCGCTCGAAGGCGCGTCCGTTGCGCAATGCCAGCAGAAGGCTGCCGCCCGACGCCAGCGTGCTCACCGTGTCGGAGTAGCCGCCGGTCACCAGCCGCCCCAGGAGGCTGATGCCGTACTGGCGCACCAGGCCCTTCGTCGGGTGGTAATGCACGACGTGGCCGATCTCGTGCGCCAGGACGCCGGCGACCTGCGCGCTGTCCCGTGCCTGGCCGATCAGATCGTAATAGAAGACCAGGATGCCGCCGGGCAGGGTATAGGCATTGACCGGCCCGCCCTTGATGACGTGCACCATGATCTGGTGCGGATAGGCGGCCGCCTCGGCCAGGCGGTTGGCCAGCCCGTTCAGGGCCTCGAGCCCGGCCTCGCCGCGACACTGCTCCTTGTTCGCGGTGAGCTCGTCGAAGACGCCCTGGCCCAGCGACACCTGCAGGCTGTAGGGCAGCATGGGCGCGAGGTACTCGGTGCCGTAGTCCACCGTCAGCCAGAACAGCCCGGCCAGCGCGAGCAGCGCGGCGCCGAATCCGGCGATGCGCCGGCCCGAGACTCCGGGATGGGCGACGAGCGGCGCCAGCCCGGGCACGAGCGCGGCGAGTTCGCGGCGCAGCTCGGGATCCTCGACCACCAGCCGCGCCTCCGAGCCCTTGCGCACCACCGGCGGCGCGGCCTCGTGCCCCGCATCGCCGAGCACCGCCAGCTCGGCGATCGGCCAGCGCGCGACCAGGCTGGCATCGGCCAGGCGGAACATGACCAGCTCGGCCGTGGTGGCACGCACGCTGACCTCATGCACCTCCGCCGTCTCGCCGTCATAGAAGCGAGCCCGTGTCGCCAAGATCAGATGCCTCCCATCAGATGCCGGTGACGTCGAACATGTCGAGCAGACCCTCACCATAGCGCGGCCCCAGGTCGTCGGCCTGGCGGATCGCCGCGCCGTCGGGCGCGCCGTACACCCACAGCTCCGACGCGATCAGGCGGAGCGTGCGATGCAGGACCCACGGCCAGCCCAGACCGAGCGTCAGCATGACGATCAGGTAGTTGACGACGAGAAAGCCCCACATCTGCCGGGTGGTGATGGCGGTCGCGAACAGGACGCCGCCGGCCCGGCTGCGCGATACGAGGTAGCGGAAGAGGTAGGCCTGCCACCAGCAGCGCAGTGGCAGGATCAGCAGGCTGAAGACGAGGTAGGCGCCGATCGCGACAGCGAGGATCAGCACGACGGTGTGCAGGCTGGGGTGCGAGACCAGTTCCAGCAACTGGTCGCCGGATATGCCGACGCTCTCGATCGTGCCTCCGATGGCCAGGGCGACGACGACGATGGCAGCCAGCCAGGCGACGATGTTCAGGAAGTAGTAACCGAGATAGCGGCCGTAGATGTCGCCGGCATTGCCGGCGAAGACGAACGGCAGGGTGCCGAAGCGCACGTTGGCGATGCGCGGCCGCGCCAGCGTCACCGACACGACCGGGGTGAGGAGCTGCAGGGTCATGGCGTTGGCGAAACCCAGGAACGTGGCGACGACGCCGTATCGCCACGCGGATCCCTTGAGGCCGCAGCGGATGCCGCGCCAGCGCGTGCGCGACAGCCGGTAACGCAGGCCGGCATAGTGGCCGACATAGGCGAGTGGAATGCCGATCAGCGCGATCGACAGCGAGAACAGGTCGATCAGGGCGAAGGACGAAACCGGCTTTCCGCCGAACCCGTAGGCCCAGGCGAGGTACATCGATCCGCCGAGCGCGGCCACGATCAGCAGCACGAGAAGGAAGCCGATCATCAGCTCGATGCCACGGCCGCGATACTCGAAGCGGTCGTCGAGAATGGCGAAATGGTTCCACAGATAGCGGCGGATGCGCGTACGTCCCCAGAAGCGCGACCATCCCAGGGTCACCAGCATCAGGACGAGATGGCGCAGGTAGATGCCGTAGAGCTCACCGAGCCGGCCGTCGTAGCGCGGCCGGCTGGGCGTCAGCTCGGCCGGCTCGGACACGGCGGGCCGCGCCGCCACCGCAGCCTCAGCCGGAACACGCGCCGGCCCGACCGGCCGGCTGCCCCACGGGGATGCCGATTCCGTCATGGGCCGGCATCCCGCACCGGTTGCACCGCGATATCTTTCTTACTGCAACGCAACATCGTTTACGCTAGGCAGTGTAGGGAAACCTGCCGACAGCCGCCACCATGACCAAGCCTTCGATCGACAAACCTCACCGCGACCGCCCGTGGCTGATCCGCACCTATGCGGGCCATTCCACCGCGGCGAAATCCAACGAGCTGTACCGCACCAACCTGGCGCGCGGCCAGACCGGCCTGTCGGTCGCCTTCGACCTGCCGACGCAGACCGGCTACGATTCCGACCATCCGCTCGCGAAGGGCGAGGTCGGCAAGGTCGGCGTGCCCGTCAGCCATCTCGGCGACATGCGAACCCTGTTCGACGGCATCCCGCTCGACCGCATGAACACGTCGATGACGATCAATGCGCCGGCGGCCTGGCTGCTGTCCCTCTACATCGCCACGGCCGAGGCGCAGGGCGTCGAGCGGTCCAAGCTGCAGGGCACGACGCAGAACGACATCATCAAGGAATACCTGTCGCGCGGGACCTACATCTTCCCGCCCGAGCCGTCGCTGCGGCTGACGGCCGACACGATCGGCTTCACCTATCGCGAGGTTCCCAAGTGGAACCCGATGAACGTCTGCAGCTATCACCTGCAGGAAGCCGGCGCGACGCCGGTCCAGGAGCTCGCCTTCTCGCTGGCCAACGCCATCGCCGTGCTCGACGCGGTGCGTGCCCGCGGCCAGGTGCCCGAGGCCGACTTTCCGCAGGTGGTCGGACGCATCTCGTTCTTCGTCAATGCCGGCATCCGCTTCGTGACCGAGATGTGCAAGATGCGGGCGTTCGCCGAGATGTGGGAAGACCTGACGCGAAACCGCTACGGCGTCGAGGACGCCAAGCAGCGGCTGTTCCGCTACGGCGTGCAGGTGAACTCGCTCGGCCTCACCGAGCAGCAGCCGGAGAACAACGTCTACCGCATCCTGCTCGAGATGCTGGCCGTGGTCATGAGCCGCAACGCGCGCGCCCGCTCGGTGCAGCTGCCGGCCTGGAACGAGGCGCTCGGCCTGCCGCGGCCGTGGGACCAGCAGTGGTCGCTCAGGCTGCAGCAGATCGTGGCGTTCGAGACCGACCTGCTCGAGTACGGCGACATCTTCGACGGCAGCGCGGAGATCGCGCGGAAGGTGGAGGCGCTGAAGGGCGAGGCCCTCGCCGAGATGACGCGCATCGCCGACATGGGCGGCGCGGTGGCGGCCATCGATTCGGCGTACATGAAGCAGCGGCTGGTCGAATCGAACCTCAAGCGTCTGGCGGCGATCGAAAGCGGCGAGCAGACCGTGGTGGGCGTCAACGCCTACACGGATGCCGAGCCCTCGCCGCTGTCGACCGGCGAGGGCGCCATCCTCACCGTCGACGCCTCGGTCGAGCGCGAGCAGATCGAGCGCCTGCAGGCCTGGCGCGCGACGCGCAACGGCGCGGCGGTCGAGGCGGCGCTGGCCGAGCTGGCCGCCGCCGCCCGGGAGGACCGCAACGTCATGCCGGCGTCGATCGCCTGCGCCAAGGCGGGCGTTACGACCGGCGAATGGACCGATACGCTGCGCTCCGTCTTCGGCGAGTATCGGGCGCCGACCGGCGTCGCGCGCGCCGTGGGGGTGACCGACGGCCGCCTGGAAGCCGCGCGCCGCGAAGTCGACACGGTGTCGCGGCGGCTGGGACGGCGCATCAAGATGCTGGTCGGCAAGCCCGGCCTCGACGGCCATTCCAACGGCGCCGAGCAGATCGCCGTGCGGGCGCGCGATTGCGGCATGGAGGTCGTCTACGAGGGAATCCGCCTGACGCCGGAGCGCATCGTCAACGCCGCGCTCGAGGAGAGCGTGCATGTGGTCGGCCTGTCCATCCTGTCGGGCGGTCATGTCTCGCTGGTCGGCGAGGTGCTGGCGGGCATGCGCGAGGCCGGCATCGGCGACGTGCCGGTCGTCGTCGGCGGCATCATCCCGCCCGCCGATGCCGAGGCGCTGGTGAAGGCCGGCGTCGCGCGCGTCTACACGCCGAAGGACTTCGACCTCACGCAGATCATGCGCGACGTGGTGACCGTCGTGGACGGCGCCTGGAAGGAAGCGGCGTAGCCTGCCAGGCGCGTCGCGGATACGGCCTGTTCGAGACGAGTTCCTAACGACGCAACGAGCCGGTCGCATGCACGATCGGCTCGACGACGGCGTGGCTGAACAGCCAGGCTTCTGCATGCACCATGTCGCCGTCACGGCGGATCGCGCGCGACAAGGCGATGACGTCGGCCGCCTGCGCGGGGCGCAGGACGGTGACGTTGAGGTGGCTGAGCGGCGAATCGATGGACGAGCCGCGCGCGGCCGCGGCCCGCAGCGCCGTGTCCACCACGCCGAGGAGCATGGCGGCCGACCAGTCCCGACCCGAAGGCGGCGAAAAGCGCAGCCGGACATCCTGGTCGCCGCATTCCTCGACGAAGACGTCGTACCGGTCGGCAGCGGGGAGAGTGTCGAGCAGGCGCTGCAAATCGTCTTCGATCATGCCGCGGATCGTATGCTATCCCTCCCGCAATGTCGTTCCTCGACCATATCGCGCGTTGCAACAACGCCGATCTCAGCCAGTTCGAACCCTGGTTCATCGGCGACCGGCGAGCCGGCTACCTCCATCGCGACTTCACGCCGGTCGTCGCCGAGCGACCGGACCTTCTGGTGCGGCGCGATGGGCGCTGGCAGCTCGATCCCGGCCTCGACACGCCCGAACGCCGCACCGAGGCCGTACGCGCCTTCCTCCTCGAGCTGCGCGAGCGCGGCCAGTTCGGCCGGCTGTGGCGCGAGGAGGCCTACCCCGTCGCCTGGGAGTTCACCGATCCACCGCTGATGACCATGGAGCGCGCCGCCGTGCCCTGGTTCGGGGTGCGCGCCTTTGGACCGCACATGACCGGCTACGTGCGGCGCCGCGACGGCCTGCACATCTGGGTGCCGCGACGCTCCTACAGCAAGCCCACCTTCCCCGGCCAGCTCGACAACACCGTCGCCGGCGGTCAGCCGGCCGGCATCGGCCTGCACGAGAACCTCATCAAGGAATGCGGCGAGGAGGCCTCGATCCCGCGCGCCCTCGCCGAGAAGGCGAAGGCCGTCAGCTATGTCGCCTATCTCAACCAGTCCGGGCCGCAGCTGAAACCCGACCTGATGGTATGTTTCGATCTCGAAATGCCCGAGGACTTCACCCCGCGTGCAAACGACGGCGAGGTGCACTCCTTCGAGCTTTGGCCGATCCATCGCGTGTTCGAGACGGTTCGGGACACGACCGAATTCAAGTACAACTGCAACCTGGTCCTGATCGACTTCTTCGTGCGCCACGGGCTGATCGGGGCGGACGATCCGCAATTCGTCGCCATCATCGCCGGCCTTCGGAAGGAGTCCACGGGCGCAAACGGCATCGGCTGAACACCGCACGCCTGCTTCTCGAGGATCTGACGGGGCGCACCCCGAACCCTCTGCGCAACCGAACCCGCGTCATCGCGTTTGCATGCCGATGCCGCGGCGCTGCCATGGCAGACGGAGGGCAAGCTGATGCGTCGTTCCGCATTCGTGCTGATGTCGTTCGTGGCCGCCATCGTGGCCGCAATGTCGTCTCCGCGCTCTCAGGAAGCACACGATCACGAAGCACACGATCACATGGGCCTGCACGGCAGCGGGCACGCCGAGAACCACGACTGGTACAAGGATCTCAGGCAGCCGGACACGGGATACTCGTGCTGCAATGGCAATACGGCGACCAGCGAAGGCGACTGTCGTCCAACGCGCGCCTATCGATCCGATGACGGCATGTGGTACGCGCTGCTCGACGGCCGATGGGTGCCAGTCCCGCCACGCGTCGTGCTTCAGCAGCTCGCTCCCGACGGTCGCAGCCATATCTGCGCCGGCAAGAGCGGCATGATCTACTGCTTTCTCGGCGGCTCGCCCAAAAGCTGATCGGCGATCGGCCTTCGGGAGCGGTCGACCGATCCTTCGCGCTTTGCGCAACGTGCTGCGCCATGCGAGACTTGCACCGCAGTAAGCGAGGACAGACGTGGCGCGGGACGGTCAAGGGCTGGAAGTGAGCAACGCCGACGGCGAGGCGATCGCTTCCCTCGATTTCCTGCGCGATGAATGGCTTCGCTTCGGCAACCGGCTCGCCGATTTCGTCGCGGCCGCCGACCGTGAGGAAGGCTGCGCCCTGCTGCCGGTGATGGCGGCCAATCTCGTCCTGTCGATGAATGCCGAAGACGGCCGCGCGGCGGCCCGGCGTTACCTCGAGCAGGCGCGCCGGCTGGCAACGGCCGGCGTCACCGAGCGCGAGCAGGCCTGGATTGCGGCCACCGAGGCATGGCTGGCGGGCCGCCCGGATCGCGCTCTCGCCATCCACGACGAGATGATGGCGCACTGGCCGCGCGACATGCTGGCCGGCAAGCTCGGCCAGCTCCATGCCTTCAACGCCGGCGAGTCCGAGGCCCTGCTGCGGATCGGCGAACGGCTGTTCGCCGCCAACCAGGACAACCGTTTCGTCCACGCCATGTACGCGTTCGGCCTCGAAGAGTGCAATCGTATCGAGGAGGCCGAGTCGATCGCCCGCCGGTCCCTGGAGCTCGACCGGCACGACCCGTGGGCGCATCACGCCGTCGCCCACTGCCTCGAAGCCCGCGGCCGCATGCTGGAGGGCGTGGCCTTCCTGGAGTCGATGTCCGACACTTGGGAGAGCTGCAACTCCTTCATGTACACCCACAACTGGTGGCACCTCGCCCTCTTCCTCATCGACCTCGAACGCCACGACGAGGCGCTGCGCCTGTTCGACACCCGCGTCTGGGGCGTCTGGAAGGAATTCTGCGAGGACCAGATCAATGCGGTCTCCCTGCTGGCCCGCCTCGAGCTGCGCGGCGTCGATGTCGGGGACCGCTGGGCCGACGTCGCGACCTACCTGAAACCGCGCCTGCACGAGCATTTCGTGCCCTTTCTCGACCTGCAGTACCTCTACGGCCTCGCGCGGGCCGGCGAGCGGAGCGCGGTCACGGAGATGCTGGCCAGCCTCGAAGACCGTGCAGAGGCCGCCGAGCCCTTCGAGCGCGACGCCTGGACCCATTGTGCCGTGCCGGCCGCCCATGGCCTTGCCGCCTACGCCGTGGGAGATCGCGCCGAAGCCGCGCGCCTGCTGGGCCAGGCGATGCCGCATCTGTCGAAGATCGGTGGCAGTATCGCGCAACGCTCGCTGTTCGGCGCCATCCATCTCGACGCCCTGATGAAGTCGGGCTGGAACGACGCGGCTCTCAAGATCCTGCAGGCCGACGATCGCGAGCGGCCGACCGTGCCCTGGACCAAGCGGTCCCTGGGCGATCTCTACCGTCGCATCGGCCGCACCGAGCAGGCGCTGGCGGCGGAATACCAGGCCGAGCAGCTGGCACGGCACTACGCCCGGGGACGACCGACATGACGGATCTGACGCAGCTCACCGCAGCAGAACTCTCGCGGCTCTATGCCAAGGGCAAGGCGTCGCCGGTCGAGACCATGAAGGCCGTGCTGGGGCGCACGGCGAAGGTCAATCCGGTGATCAATGCGCTCTGCCATATCGAGGGCGACCGCGCCCTGGCCGCGGCGCGCGCGTCCGAGCGGCGCTGGAAGAAGGACAAGCCCCTGTCGCCGCTCGACGGCGTGCCCGTGACGATCAAGGAACTGGTGCGCGTGAAGGGCTGGCCGGCCAGCATGGGCAGCAAGCTGACGGACAAGACGCCGGCCGACGCCGACGCGCCGGCGGTGGCGCGCCTGCGCGAGGCTGGCGCCATCGTGTTCGCCCAGAGCACGAGCTCGGAATACGGCCACAAGGGCGTGACCGATTCGCCGCTGCACGGCATCACGCGCAACCCCTGGAACACGGACCGCACGCCGGGCGGCTCGTCGGGCGGCGCCGGCGCGGCCGTCGCCGCCGGGCTGGGCCCGATCGCCATCGGCACCGACGGTGGCGGCTCGGTGCGCATCCCCTCGAGCTTCAGCGGCCTGGTCGGACTGAAGTCGACCTTCGGCCGGGTGCCGGCCTGGCCGCCGTCGATGACCGGCGACCTGTCGAACACCGGGCCGATGTGCCGCACGGCATTCGACTGCGCGCTGATGATGAACGCCATCACGCGCGCCGACAGCCGCGACGCCTATGCCTTGCCCGAGAACGACGCCGACTACGCCAAAAAGTCCGCCGGCAAGCTGAAGAAGCTCAGGGTCGGCATCCTGCTGCGCTTCGGCGACCATCCGCTCGACATCGAGGTGGCGGCGCTGGTGACGAAGGCGGCGCGGCAGTTCGAGAAGCTCGGCTGCGTGGTCGAGGAGGCCACGCCGCCCTTCCCGCTCGCCGAGGCCGGCCGCTGCTTCGTCATCCACTGGCTGACGGCGCTGCAGCGGCTGCTCAAGCTCTTCCCCGAGGACCGGCACGGCGACTTCGACCCCAACCTGCTGGCTTCCGCAAAGTCGGGCGCGCGCTATTCGTTGCAGGAACTGGTCGACGCGCAGGTGACCCGCCGCGAGCTCGCACTCGCCTGGACCCTGTTCTTCGACAAGTATGACCTGCTGCTCTCGCCGACCGTCGCCGTTCCACCCTTCGCGGCCGGCAAGAACCTGCCGGACGGCGCCGAGGGCAAAGCCAATGCGCTGTGGTCACCCTATACCTTCACCTTCAACCTCACGCGCCATCCTGCGGCTTCGGTACCCTGCGGCCTGACCCGCGACGGCCTGCCGATCGGCCTGCAGATCGTCGCGGGCCACTACAAGGACCCGCTCGTGTTGCGTGCCGCGGCCCGCTATGCCGAGACCAACCCGTTGAAATTCCCTGTCCTGCCGGAGACCAAGCGATGACTGCCGACCTTGCGATGATGCCAGCCTGGCAACTGGTGAAGCTCTACAAGGCCCGCAAGGCCTCGCCAGTCGAAGCCACCAAGGCGGCGCTCGCCCGCATCGACGCCTTCAACCCGCAACTCAATGCCTTCCAGCATCTCGATCCCGACGGTGCGCTGCGCGCCGCCCGGGCCTCCGAGAAGCGGTGGAAGAAGGGCGGCAAGCGGCTGTCCGACATCGACGGCGTGCCGCTCACCATCAAGGACATGGTGCTGACAAAGGGCATGCCGACCCGCATGGGCAGCCTGGCCACCGACCCGGAGGGGCCGTGGAACGCCGACGCGCCGTCGGCGCAGCGGCTGCGCGAGGCGGGCACGGTGCTGCTGGGCAAGACGACCTCGCCGGAATACGGGTGGAAAGGCGTCACCGATTCGAAGCTCTACGGCGCAACGCACAATCCGTGGAAGATCGGCCGCACGCCCGGTGGCTCGTCGGGCGGCGGCGTCGCGGCCGAGGCGGTCGGCATGGGCAATCTCGCCGTCGGCACCGACGGCGCGGGATCGGTGCGCATCCCCTGCTCCTTCACCGGCCTGTTCGGGCTGAAGCCGACCCAGGCGCGCGTGCCGCTCTGGCCGCCTTCGGCGCAGGGCACGCTGTCGCATGTCGGGCCGATGACGCGCACGGTGCGTGACGCGGCCCTGATGATGAACGTGATGGCGCGGCCCGACCCGCGCGATCCTTACGGCCGCCCCGACGACGAAGAGGACTACCTCAAGGGCTTCGACAAGGGTGTGAAAGGCCTGCGCATCGCCTATTCGCCGACTCTCGGCTTCGTCGAGAAGGAAAAGATCGACCGCGACGTGGCCGTCGCCTTCGAGAACGCGGTCAAGGTGTTCAGGACGCTGGGCGCCAAGGTGGTGGAGGATTCCCCCGACTTCGGTGGACTGGATCCGCGGCAGATCCTCAACGCCCATTGGCAGTCCAACGTCGCCATCCTCGTGAAGTCGTTCAGCGAGGAGAAGCGCGCCTTGATGGATCCCGGGCTGCTCAAGGCTGCCGAGCACGGGGCGAACCTCGGGCAGGAGGCCGTCGTGACCGCCATCCACCAGCGCCAGCTTGTAGCAGCCATCATGAATCTCTTCATGAGCAAGTATGATCTGCTGCTGACTCCCACCATGCCGATGACGGCCTTCGCGGTGAACGAGAACGCGGCCTGGGGTGGCGATGGCGTGGACATCGGCTGGACGCCCTTCACGCTCACTTTCAACCTGACACGCCAGCCAGCCGCCACCATCCCGTGCGGACTCGATCGCGAGGGGCTGCCGATCGGGCTGCAGATCGTCGGCAGCCATGCCCGTGACGCGCTGGTGCTGAGGGCCGCGGCCGCCTACGAGCGCGTGCGGCCGATCCCGGCACCGCCGATGGCGCATCAGATCTGAGAGCTTCTTCAGCGGAGGCGCGCCGGCTCGGCGCGCCGTCCGGCGGGATCACTCCACCTGGCCGTACAGCTTTCGGCACTCGTAGGTGAGCTGGTTCGTGCGCTGTTCGTCACAGGGCTTCTGCCGCTCGAAGTGCAGGCTGACGCCATAGAAGACCAGGGCGCCGACGATCCACACCATGATCGAAACGGTCAGCGCCTTCTCGTAGTTGGCTTCAAGGAGGCGCGAAAAGCGGCCGTCCGGCGCAAGCGACGCCACGAACCGCACGGCGATCAGCGTCAAGGGAAACGTGACCGCGCCGCAGGCGAAATAGAACAGGACCAGACTCTGAACGCTCACCCCAATTCCTCGAGCCGCAATGCTTCGGGCGGGCGACCATGGGCAAGCCCGCGGGGCCGGTCAAGGCGGCACGTTGGAGCCCCGCGCCGAGGGGAGCCCGCCGACGGGAGCCGCCGAGGATCAGGGGCTGCGCTCGGCGACCGGCTCGGGGCTGGTTCCGTCATATCGCGGATTGTTGATCCACATCAGGCCGAGAAGAACGGCGGCGGCGACGAGCGCCACGGCCGCGATCAGCCCGATCCTCCGAGCGTCGCGCGGCTTTGCCGGACCGGGATCGCCCGGGACTCGTTCCCGTTCCGCCTCTACCTCTATCCGGCGCAGCCGGGCTTCGGGATCTTCGGTCATCGGTTGCTCCCTGCGAGGTTGCTCCCTGCGTATCGGTCCGTTCATACGGTCTGAGTCTGAACGGCCGAGCGCCCGGCAGGGTTGCTGACCTCACCGCGCAGGAGGACGTCGCGGTTGACGCAGGAGACGCCTACCCCCACACCTCGCGGGCAACCTCCACGCAGCGAGCGAGCTTGGCCCACTGCTCGTCCTCCGCCAGCAGGTTGCCTTCCTCGGTGCTGGCGAAGCCGCATTGCGGCGATAGGCAAAGCTGGTCCAGCGGCGCGTATTTCGCCGCCTCCTCGATGCGCCGCTTGAGCTGGTCCTTGCTTTCCAGCGCACCGGTCTTCGAGGTCATGATGCCCAGCACGACCTGCTTGCCCTTGGGCAGGAAGCGCAGCGGCTCGAAGCCGCCGGCGCGCTCGGTATCGTATTCCATGAAGTAGGCGTCGACGCCCATCCGGTTGAACAGGACGTCGGCGACCCGCTCGTAACCGCCCTGCGCCATCCAGGTCGAACGGAAGTTGCCACGGCACAGATGCATGGAGATGGTCATGCCGGGCGTGCGCCCGGCGACGGCGGCGTTGACCAGGTCGGCATAGACGTCCAGCAGCGTGTCGGGGTCGTCGCCGCGGCCGCGCAGGTAGTCGCGCTGCGCCTCGTCGCAGAGATAGGCGACGAACACCTCGTCGAGCTGCAGGTAGGTGCAGCCGGCCTCGCCGAAAGCACGAACCGCCTTGCCGTAGGCGCGGCCGAGATCGTCGAAGAATGGCGCCATCTCGGGATAGACCGCCCGCTCGATCGCCTGGCGGCCACCGCGATAGTGCAGCGCCGTGGGCGACGGAATGGTCATCTTGGGCACAGGCCTGTCTGGAAGAGCCTGCGCCGCCGACTTCAGGAACCTGAAATGGTCGAGCATGGGATGGGAGGCGGAGAAGTCGATCCTGCCGTGGACATGCAGTCCTTCAGCCTTGGTCTGCGTGCCCTTGAACTGCAGGCCCTGGGTCACGCTCACCAGTTCGACACCGTCGAGCGCCGCCAGAAAGTCGTAGTGCCACCACGAGCGACGGAACTCGCCGTCGGTCACCGCCTGGAGGCCGATGGACGCCTGCCTAGCGACCAGCTTCGCGATCTCGGCATTCTCGATCGCCTCGAGCTGCGCCGGCGTGATCTCTCCCGCCAGCCGTCGTGTGCGTGCCTCCTTGACGGGCGCGGTGCGCAGCAGGCTGCCGACCTGGTCGGCGCGGAACGGAGGCGTCGTACGTTGCATTCGCTTGTCCTCGCGGGAGCTACGCCGCCACGCCCAGCGCGGTGCGGATCGACCGATGGAAGTGGACCAGCGACGGTTCGTTGCGGCCGTAGACCACCTCCTCGGTGGCACCCGATTCGAAGCCGATCTGCATGCGCTCGCCGAGGGGAAAGTCTTCTTCCAGCACCGTGCGGATCGCGATGTCCCGGTTCTTCTCCCAGTAGGCATCGGGCCGGGTGGTCTCGGCCGGCCTGTAGATCGCCAGCTCGACCTCGCAGCGTCCCGGATCGTCACGTCCGGGAAAGGCGCGCCAGACCTCGATGTGGTCGACCTGCCAGATCACGATGGTGTTCGGGAAGAGCTGGTAGATCGAGATGACGTGCGGGCGGTAGTTGCGCTCGGCCTCGGTCAGCCCGCGCACCGCGTCGATCGAGGTGCGGGCCACGCACATGCGACCATGCAGGCCCGCGCCGTCGAAGGTGCCGACATTGCCGATGAAGTACGGCGCGATCGTCTTTCGATGCAGGTGCGGGATGTGATAGCCCTCGAGGAAGGTATCCACCGCGAACTTCCAGTTGATGTGCGGCTCGACGCGATCGACCGAGTACAGCGGATAGTCATCGAGTCGGAGCGCGGCGAGATCGTCGGCGATCGTGCCGAGATCGCCATCGATATCGATGATTGCGGCCTCGCCGTCGCGCAACGGGCTGGGGCGTGCGAAGAGCAGGCCGTGACGCTCCACGGCCGGCAGCCGTACCAGCCCGTGACTCGCGAGATCCAGACCGGCGAAGCCCGACTTGTCGGTGGTGCCCAGCAGCTTGCCGGCCGCGTCGTAGGTCCAGCCGTGATAGGGGCAGACGAAGGCGCGGCTATTGCCGCAGCCCTGGGCCACCGGCGCGCCGCGATGGCGGCAGATGTTGGCGAAGGCCCGCACCTCGCCGTCGGCACCGCGCGCCAGCAGCACCGGCATGCCGGCGACGTCCTCGGTGAGATAATCGCCGGGCCTGGGCAGGCGCGTCGACAGGCCCATGAAGATCGGCCGTTCACGGAACAGCCGGTCGCGTTCGAGCACCGCGCGCTCGCGGCTGGCGTACGCGGCGACGCGATTGCGGAACATCGCGTCAGCCAGATCGGTGGTGCGGCCATCGATGTGGCCGAGCAGCCGCCTCCCGACGGCCAGTTCTTCTTGTCTTTTCATGCCGCAAGCTTAGTCCCTCGCCGGGCAGGGCTCCAGAGGGCCTGCCCGGCGGAACGTCACTTCGGAAGCAGGCTGTCGAACCAGGGTTTCTGGTCGAGAACGGCACGCAGAAAGACACCGCGATGGTCGGCCTTCGCTCCGGCATCCAGCGCCTCCGTCTCGGCGCCGCCGAGCAGCGTCTGGACCCGCTGCGGCAGCTTGCCGATCCAGACCGGCGTGACCTCGTCGCTGCCGCCGTACCAGGTGCGCAGCGGCGTCACCAGGCGCCAGCGATAGACCTGACTCGCATCGAGCACCTGCCAGTAGGCGCCTTGCCCCGAAGCGACGAGAGCCCGGAACGCCGGTGTCGTGAACTCGGCCAAGGTCGGCCGGGTCCGGGCGTAGAAGGTCTTGAAATCCATGCGGCCGGCATAGAGGTCACCCGCGGCGGCAACATAGTCTGGCTGGATCGCGATCGCCGGCATGCCCGGTGTCTGCCGGTAGTACGCGAAGGCATGGAGCTGCAGCGTCACAGCGCCCGGCAGGTAGAAGGCGTCGCCCGGCTGCGGGTTGTTCAGCCAGCGATCGAGCGTCAGCGCGATATCGACGGGACCACTCGCCACCGCCGCGGCGGCGACGGGCACCTTCAGGCTCTCGAGCTTCTCGAGGAAGGCCATGGTCGCCCAACCGCCCTGGGACCAGCCGCTGATGAAGAGTCGACCGGGCGTGACGCCGAGCCCGGTCAGAACCTGCCGCGCCGCACCGAGCATGTCGAAGGTCGCCTGTTGCGTGCTGCCCTTCACGAGGTAGCTGTCTGGAAGATCGGAATCGCCGCGGCCGAAGTAGTCCGCTGCGATGACGACATAGCCCTGCGCCGCGAAGCGCGCGATCATGATGCGCGTCTCTGAGGAGCGGTCGGGACGGGACGGCACGTCGTCCTTATCGAATACGGTACCGTGCTGGTACGAGACCAGTGGGAGAGGATCAGCCGCATCCATCTGCGGCACCGCCACAAGGCCGGAGGCGACCGTCGGACGATTGCCGAGCTCGGGCACCACGGACTCGTAGCGCACGCGATAGAGCTTCACCGCATAGCGCGCCGGCGGGAAGGTGTCCTTGCCATATTCGTCGCGCACCGGCGACGAACTCAGGAACTCCTGCAGCTCGTCACCGAGGACCTTGTCGAGCCGGGCCTTGTCGTACTCCCCGATCAGCTCGTAGTGGGCCTGCGCGGCGGCCGTCCGAACGATGCTCATCGCCAGCGCGATCAGCAGCAGCGCGGCCACCGTCCGGCAGAGGCGGCGTGGCGTGGTCGTCATCAAAACCTCCAAGGTCATCGAGCTCCTCCGGCCATCTGCAGCGCCTTCGCCATCACCGCTTCCGGCGTCATTCCGCTCTCGCGCATGGCGCGAATCGTCATGTCCCGGTCGCGCTTGGCGAAGCGACGCCCCGAAGCATCGGTCAGCAGCCGGTGGTGGGCATAGCGTGGCGCCTCGTAGCCCAGCAGCTTCTGCAGCAGCCCATGGACATGGGTCGACGGCAGCACGTCGACACCGCGCGTCACGAGGGTGATGCCCTGAAGATGGTCGTCGACCGTGACGGACAGGTGATAGCTGGTCGGCGTGTCCTTGCGCGCGATCACGAAGTCGCCCATCAGCAGCGGCTGCCCCTCGATCCAGCCCAGCGTCTCGTCGAAGAAGCGGTAGGGTCCCGCCTGCCCTGCGGCACGCTCGGCATCGAGGCGCATGCAGTGTTCGTCGCCGGCCGCCATGCGATCCCGCCGCTGCCGCAGCGACAGGCGCCGGCACGTACCGGGGTAGAGCGGGCCGTCCGGGCCGTGCGGCGCATGACCCGACGCAGCGATCTCGCGCTCGATGTCGGCGCGACTGCAGAAGCAGGGATAGATCACACCGCGCGAGTCGAGCTGGTCGAGCACGCGGCCATAGTCGGCGAAATGCTCCGACTGGCGCCGGACGGCTCCATCCCAGTGAAGGCCCAGCCAGCGCAGATCCTCGAGGATCGCCGTCTCGAACTCGCGTCGGCAGCGGCGGATGTCGATATCCTCGATGCGCACCAGGAAGACGCCGCCGGCATCACGGGCGCGATGCCAGCCCGTCCAGGCCGAATAGGCGCTGCCCAGATGCAGCTCGCCGGTCGGGCTGGGCGCAAATCGCGTGACGACGCTGGACAGCGGAGGAACCATCGCCGGACGTTACAGTCGGTTCGATCATCGTGCTATGCGGGGGCATGGCACAGGTCATTCTCGATACCGCCAACCTGAAGAAGGCGCTGCGGCATCTCGCCAGGGTCGACGCGGATTTCGCGCGTGTGCTGGACGAGGTCGGGCCGCCCGAACTGCGCATCGTGCCGTCGGGCTTCGGCGGGCTGATGCGCTCGATCGTCGGTCAGCAGGTCTCGGTCCATGCCGCGCGCAGCATCTGGCTGCGGCTGGAGGCGGCCGTCCCCGATATGGAGCCGGCGTCGTTCCTGGCCCAGTCCGACGAGCAGCTGCGCACCGTCGGCCTGTCGGCGGCCAAGATGCGCTACGGGCGCAGCCTGGCCAGCGACATTGTCGAGGGTCGCATCGACTTCTCGGCCCTGGACGCGCTCGATGACGAGACGGCCATCGCCATGCTGTGCCAAGCCAAGGGGATCGGCCGCTGGACGGCAGAGATCTACCTGATGTTCGCCCACGGCCGGCCCGACATCATGCCCGGCCTCGATCTCGGGCTGGTGATCGCCGCGCAGCATCTCAAGCGGCTGCGCAGCCGCCCCGATGCCAAGCGACTGGTCAAAATCGCAGAGCAGTGGCGTCCCTGGCGCAGTGCCGCCGCGCTGCTCCTCTGGCACTATCGCCGCAACATGCCGGACTGGAGCGCCAAGGGCCCCGGGAAGGAAACCAAGGCGGGGCCTCCAGCCAGGATGAAGACCACATGATCAAGATCGACGGACCGAGCCACGGCCCGCAGAGCGGCGGCAAGCCCGGCCACATGGTGATCCTGCTGCACGGCTACGGCGCGGACGGCAACGACCTGATCGGCCTGGCGCCGGTGCTGGCGCCGCTGATGCCCGACGTGGTCTTCCATGCCCCCAACGCGCCGCAGACCTGCGAGGGCAATCCGTTCGGCTTCCAGTGGTTCCCGATCTCGCGCCTCGATCCGGCGGCAGCGCTGGCCGGCGTGCGCAGCGCCGCCCCGGTGGTCGACGCCTACCTGGGCGAGAAGATGGCGGAGCACGGGCTCGACGAGAGCAGCACCTGTCTCGTCGGCTTCTCCCAGGGAACGATGATGGCGCTGCATGTCGGGCTGCGGCGCGCCCGCCCGCTCGCGGGTATCGTCGGCTTCTCCGGCATGCTGGCCGGGGCTGAGATTCTGCCGACCGAAATCCGATCGCGGCCACCGGTGCTGCTGACGCACGGCGATCAGGACGAGATGCTGCCGTACATGTTGAGCGAGCGCGCCGCCGAGGCGCTGCGGGAGAACGGCGTGCCGGTCGGCCTGCACATCGCCGAGGGTGTGGGCCACGGCATCAACGACACGGCGCTGTCGCACGCCGCGCGCTTCCTGCTGGAGGTCTTCGGACTGCCGATGCCGAATCAACAATGAAGGACAGCATGATTGAGGGAATGTGCAAGCCGGGCTTCGAGCGGGTCGCCGAAGCCTTCCAGAAGAACTTCGACTCACACGGCGAGGTCGGCGCTTCGGTCTGCGTGACCCTGGGCGGCGAGACCGTGGTCGACCTCTGGGGTGGCGTCGCCGATCGCAAGACCGGCGCGCCATGGACCCGCGACACGGTCGGCATCGTCTTCTCCTGCACCAAAGGCGCGACGGCGCTCTGCGCCCATGTGCTGGCCAGTCGCGGCAAGCTCGACCTCGATGCCCCGGTCGCCGAGCTGTGGCCGGAATTCGCCAGCAACGGCAAGGAGCGCGTGACGACCCGCATGATGCTCGACCATTCCTCGGCCGTGCCGGCGCTGCGCGAGGCGGTGAAGGACAGCGGCCCCTACGAATGGGACTACATGACGGAGCGGCTGGCGGCGGAGGCGCCGTTCTGGGAACCCGGCACGCGCAACGGCTATCACGGCTTCACCTTCGGCTGGACGGTGGGCGAGATGGTGCGGCGCGCCTCCGGCCAGTCGCTGGGCACATTCTTCCGCGAGGAGATCGCGGGTCCACTCGGCCTCGATTTCTGGATCGGCCTGCCGGAAGAGATCGAGCCGCGCGTCGCGCCGATCATCCCGTTCGCCTACAAGGCCGAGCAGGCGAAGACGCCGTTCATGATCGATCTGGCGACGCGGCGCGATTCGCCGGCCGCCCTCTTCTACTTCAACGTCGGCGCCTGGCGGACCGGCGGCGCCAATACGCGTGCCGGCCGCGCGGCGGAGATCGGCGCCGCCAACGGCGTCACCAACGCGCGCGGCCTGGCCGGCCTGTACGCGCCGCTGGCGAACGGCGGCGGCAGGCTGGTCGACGCCGCGACGCTGGCGCGCATGGGCGAGGTGTCCATGGCGACGCACGACGACGCCACGCTGCGCATCCCGACGCGCTTCGCGCCGGGCTTCATGAAGTCGATGGACAACCGGCGCCGCAGCATCGGCGCCTCGCTGTTCGGGCCGGACGTCGACAGCGTGATCCTGGGCAGTGCCGCATTCGGCCATGTCGGCGCCGGTGGCTCGCTGGGCTTCGCCGATCCCGCGACCGGGCTCTCGTTCGGCTACACGATGAGCCGCATGGGGCCGGGCCTGCTGATGAACGAACGCGGCCAGTCGCTGGTCGACGCCACGTATCTGTCGCTCGGCTACAAGGACAAGGATGGTGGCGTCTGGGTGAAATGACCCGCCGGCAATGATTCCCGTCCTTCGTCCTCTCAGGGATCCCGCGGTCGCCACGATCTGGTCGGGACTTGCGGCCTCGACCATCGGCGAGGACCTGTTCCGCGTCGCCGTAGTCTGGATCGCGGCCGAGCAGATCGGCAACGCGGCAGGCTACGTCAACGCCGCGCAATATGCCGCCATGCTGGCCGTTGGGCTGCTCGGCGCCGCATGGTTCGACCGTTGGCGCGCCGACCGCGCCATGATGGGCGCCAAGTATGCGAGCGCGGTGCTGGCCCTGCTGCCGGTCGCCGGCTTCTATGCCTGGGGCGTCTCGATCCCGTTGCTGGTGATCTCGGTCATGGGCCTCGCCGGGCTGCGCATGATCTTCACGCCGGCCCTGCAGTCGGCCGTGCCGGTGCTGGTCAAGGACCGCGAGGGGCTGCAGGCGATCAACGGGTTGTTCGACGCGACGTGGCGACTGGCGCGGCTGATCGGGCCGACGCTGGCGGCAGTGTTGCATACGCTGTTGCCCGTCATCCATTTCCTGTCGGTGACGGCGGTGGGTTTCGTGCTGTCGGGCCTTGCCGTCTGGGCCGTGCGCGACCGCGTCGTCGATCCCGAGGCCAAGCCGCGACCCGGGCGCGGCGGCTGGCGCGGCTCGTGGGACGCGCTGCTCGACGGCGCGCGGTTGATGCTGAGCGAGCGCACGACCGGCGCGCTGCTGCTGATCAACGCCTTCTCCAACGGCCCGTGGAGCGTCGCCCTGCAGCTCTGCATCGCGCTGATGGTGGTCGAGCACGACCCGCACCTGTTCGGCTTCCACGGCCTCGCTGCACTCGGCCTGATCGTCGGCACGACCGGAGTCGGCGACGTGATCGGCAACCTGGTGGCCGGCAGCGTGCACTTCCGCCGGCCGCTGTCGACGATGTTTCTCGGCTATGTCGCCATGGGATCAGGCTTCACGCTGATCGCCCTGGCTGCCTGGGGGCTCGACAATCCGTGGAAGCTGCCGGCGATGATGCTGTCCGGCCTGCTGGCCGGCTTCGGCGGACCGTTCTACTTCATCCCCATGATCACCCGCATGCAGACGGTGTTCCATGGCACCGAGATCGCCCGGGTCTTCCGGCTGCGGCTGGCGATCATGGCGGGCTCGATGCTGCTCTTCAACCTGGGCGCCACGCCCCTGTTCGACCTGATCGGCCCGACCCACACCGAGTTCTATCTCGGCCTGCTGCTGCTGGCCGTCGGCATCGCCGGCCATGTCTACTTCCGTCGACACGAAGCGACCCTGCAGGACGTCAGCACGCCCCAGCGACGGCACGCGGACGCCTGAAGGCACTCCACCACAGCGAGCCATCCGGATCATGTTCCATGCTGGGCCAGGTGGGACAGGAGCAGCTCGTTGACCCGATCGGGTGCCTGATCGGCCGCATAGTGACCGACACCCGGCAGCACTTCGAACCGATAGGCCGCGTCGATGAATTCTCCCGTGCCTTCGGCGGCGGCCCGTCCGACCGTGTCGTCGGCGTCACCCCAGACATAGAGCGTGGGCACCCTGATCGCACCGAGCGCCTGACGCGGACCGCTCGAACGATACCAGGCCAGTGCCGCCTCGAGCGCCGCCTCGTTGCCCAGCACCGACAGGTGGGCATCCGTCGCCGCCCTGGGCATGCCCTGCCGCATATGGCGCGACCGCAACCATTCGCAATTGTCCGCCAGCAGTTTCGGCACGGCGTCGGCTTCGAGAAAGGCCGTGTGGTGGCCCGACCGCCGCTTCTGATCGCCGTCGGGCATCGCAAGCGCTCGCAGAAAGGACGCAGGATGGGGACGCGACAGAATGGTGAGGGACTGAAGCCGTTCGGGATGACGCGACGCGATGATCCACGACAGGCTGCCGCCCCAGTCGTGGCCGACCAGATGAAAGCGTCGTTCGCCATGGCCGAGGGCGTCGGCGATTTCGAGGGCGTCACCGACCAGACGGTCGATCCGGTAGGCATCGAGGTTCTTCGGATCAGGCCGCGCCCCCGGGGAATAGCCGCGCTGATCGGGCGCGACCGCGAAATAGCCGGCCTCGGCCAGGGCCGGGACCTGCCGATCCCAGAAATGTCGTGAAACGCCGAACCCGTGCAGCAGCAGGACGAGGGTATCGTCCAGGTTGCCGGCTACCGAGCAGTCGAAGTCGAGTTCAGGCCCTGTCTTGACGTTCCGGACTTCCATCCCCTGCATCTCCTTCTCCCTCCGCACGGTAGCGCCTCGCCCGCGTGGAGCCGAGTGCGGTCTTTCCCCTTGCGGGAAACGCTGTGTATTGATAGCGTCCTTTGAGTACACAGCGTTACCGTTACCGCCCGGCAAACAGGAGCGCGCCATGGCCAAGGCCTTCCCGACCGACAATCCCTTCCTGCGCGGCTACTACGCCCCGGTGAACACCGAGGCCGACGCCGCCCATCTCCACATCACCGGCGAGATGCCGAAGGAGCTGTGCGGCACGCTCTACCGCAACGGGCCCAATCCGCAGTTCGCGCCGCGCGGTCCGTACCACTGGTTCGGCGGCGACGGCATGATCCACGCCTTCCACATCGAGAACGGCAACGTCTCCTACAAGAACCGCTGGGTTCGGACCCCGAAGTGGGAGATCGAGAACAAGGAAGGCGAAGGGCTGTCCGGCACTTTCGGCAATCCGCGCTACACCGATCCGCGCGTGATGGCGCTCAACTCGACCATCGCCAACACCAACATCGTGTGGCACGGCGGCAAGCTGCTGGCGCTCGAGGAGGCCCATGCGCCCTTCTCGCTCGATCCGGCGAGCCTGATGCCGGTCGGTCCCAAGGACGGCTACGAGACGTTCGGCGACAAGCTGTGCGGCCCCTTCACCGCCCATCCCAAGCTCGATCCGGTGACCGGCGAGATGGTGTTCTTCGGCTATTCGGCGAAGGGCCGCTTCACCAAGGAGGTGAGCGTCCAGAGTGTCACGGCCGATGGCACCGTGACACGGGCCGAGATCCTCGACGGCCCCTATCCGAGCATGATCCACGACTTCGCGGTGACGCGGAACTGGATCGTGCTGCCGATCTTCCCGCTGACTTCGTCGATGGAGCGCGCGATCAGCGGCAAGCCGCCCTTCGCCTGGGAGCCCGACAAGGGCACGCACATCGCCTTCATCCCCCGCAGCGGCAGCGTCGCCGACGCCACATGGGTGAGCGCGCCAGCGAGCTATGTCTTCCATCCGATGAACCACTTCGAAACGGCCGACGGGCGGATCGTGCTCGACGTCATGAAATACGACATCGCACCGCTCTTCCCGCTGCCCGACGGATCGCCATCGTCGAAGGAGACTCCGGCAGCGCGGCTGTTTCGCTGGACCTTCGACCTCACGGGCAAGGCCAACACCTTCAAGGAAGAGCAGCTCGACGATCGCATCGGCGAGTTCCCGCGCTTCGACGAGCGCTTCTGCATGGCCGACTACCGGCACGGCTGGATCGTGTCAGGCAACGTCGCCGACGCCCGCACCGGCGATCCGCGACTGGACGGCATCACACACTACGACCTGGCGACCGGCAAGAGCGCTACCTGGACGGCGGGGCCGACCGACCGCTTCGGCGAGCCGGTCTTCGTGCCGCGACGCGACGATGCGCCCGAAGGCGACGGTTGGGTGCTGAGTGTACTCTACCGTGGCGAAGAAGGGCGCAGCGACCTTGCCGTGTTCGAGGCGACCGACATCGCCAAGGGGCCGGTGGCGCTGGCGCATCTCAGCAGCCGTGTGCCGGCCGGCTTCCATGGCAACTGGCGACCGGGTCCGCTGTAGGCGGGCCTCCGCGTTCGATGCAACGGAGCGATTCCATGATCACCGTCCACCATCTGGAGAATTCGCGATCGCAGCGCGTGCTGTGGATGCTGGAGGAGCTTGGGCTGGACTACGAGGTCAAGCGCTACCAGCGCGAGCCGACGATGCAGGCGCCGGCTTCGCTTCGCGCCGTTCATCCCCTCGGGAAATCCCCGGTCATCACCGACGGCGACTGGACGCTCGCCGAGTCCGGCGCGATCCTCGAATACCTCGTCGAGCGCTATGGCGAAGGCCGGTTCGCGCCGCCGCTCGGCACCCGGGAACGCGTCCGCTACACCTACTTCCAGCAATATGCGGAAGGATCGCTGATGCCGCTTCTATTCATGAAGCTCGTCTTCGGCCGTATCCCGGAGCGCGTTCCGTGGCCCATGCGTCCGGTCGCCCGCCTGATCTCGAACGCAACCGACAAAACCCTGCTCGGACCGCAGATCGCCAATCACTTCGCCTTCCTGGAGAGCGAGCTCGCCAGCCGCGACTGGTTTGCCGGCGACACCTTCACGGCAGCCGACGTCCAGATGAGCTTTCCGCTCGAGGCTGCTGCGGCACGGGTGGGCTTCGACGACCGGCTGCCGAAGCTGAAGGACTTCGTCGACCGTCTGCAGGCCCGACCGGCCTACAAGCGCGCCCTCGAGAAGGGCGGCCCCTACACCCTGCTCAAGTAGCTGGCGACGTGCTAGGTCCGATGCACTGAGAGAAACGTTCATTCCAAGGAGCGAAACCAATGGCTCTGCCTGCCCTGCTGCGCGACAACCTCTCGATCCCTGTCGTGGGTGCACCGCTGTTCATCGTCTCCAACCCCGACCTCGTGATCGAGCAGTGCAAGGCGGGAGTCGTGGGCTCGTTTCCGGCACTCAATGCGCGGCCCAAGGAGCAGCTTGAGGAGTGGCTGAAGCGCATCACGTCGGAACTCGCCGAGTACAAGGCAAAGCATCCCGAGAAGAAGGTGGCGCCCTTCGCGGTCAACCAGATCGTGCACAGCTCCAACGACCGGCTGCAGCACGACATCGACCTCTGCGAGAAGTACAAGGTGCCGCTCCAGATCACTTCGCTGCGCGCGCCCGACGAGGTCGTGAAGTCGGCCAAGCGTTACGGCTGCCTGGTGTTCCACGACGTGACCAACGTGACCCACGCCAAGCGTGCCCTGCAGGCCGGCGTCGACGGTCTGATCCTGGTCTGCGCCGGCGCAGGCGGCCATGCCGGCCGACTGTCGCCCTTCGCCCTGGTGCCGGAAGTGCGACAGTTCTACGACGGCTGCATCCTGCTGTCGGGCTCGATTGCCAACGGCGCCTCCGTGCTGGCGGCCCAGGCGCTGGGCGCGGACCTCGCCTATATGGGCACGCGCTTCATCGCCGCCCGGGAGGCCAACGCCACCGAACCGAACAAGCAGTGCATCATCGATTCGAGCGGTGAGGAGATCGTCTACACCAACCTCTTCACCGGCGTGCACGGCAACTACCTGAAGCGCAGCATCTCCGCGGCCGGCCTCGATCCCGATGACCTTCCTGTGGCCGACAAGAGCAAGATGAATTTCGGCTCTGGCGGCAACACCAAGGCCAAGGCATGGCGCGACATCTGGGGAGCCGGCCAGGGCGTGGGCCAGATCTTCGACGCGCCGCCGGCCGGCGAGATCGTCGCCCGGCTCAAGGCGGAATACGAGGCGGCCCGCGCCGCGCTGTTCGCCGGGGAAACCGTGCCGACCCGCCTCAAGCAAGCCGCGGAATGACAAAGGGGGGCCTTCCCTGCTAGGGAACGGCCCGCATGATCCGCCGCCTCTACGACTGGGTGATCCGGCTCGCGGCTCACCCACGCGCCCTGTGGGCGCTGGCCGTCATCTCGTTCCTGGAAAGCTCCATCTTTCCGATCCCGCCGGACGTGATGCTGATCCCGATGGTGCTGGCCAACCGTTCCAAGGCCTTCACCATCGCCCTGGTCTGTACCGCGAGTTCGGTGATCGGTGGCCTGGCGGGCTATGCCATCGGCTACTACGCCTTCGAGACGGTCGGCGAATGGGTGGTTCGCACCTACCACATGGAGGTCGGCCTCGCCGCCTTCCGCCACGGATTCGACGAATACGGCATCTGGATCATCCTGATCAAGGGACTGACGCCGATCCCCTACAAGCTGGTGACCATCGCCTCAGGCGCCGCGCATTTCGACCTGTTCACATTCATGTGGGCGTCCATTGTGACGCGTGGCGCGCGCTTCTTCCTCGTGGCAGCTTTGTTATGGAGGTTCGGCGAGCCGATACGCAACTTCGTCGAGGAGCGTCTGACGCTGCTCACTTGGCTGTTCCTGATCGTGCTGATCGGCGGTTTCGTCGCCTTCCGCTATCTGTTCTAGATGCCGATGACCGCGACCGAACGCCTTCCCCTTCCCAGCAAGCTCGGCCTGCTCGCCGCGCTGGGTAGCGGCGCGTTGCTCGGCGGCGCCTATTACTTCCAGTATGTGGTCGGCCTGCCGCCCTGCGACATGTGCTACTGGCAGCGCTGGCCGCACATGGTAGCGATCGCCGCAGGACTGGCTGCCCTTGGCTCGTTCGCCTGGCCACGGCTGGCGCTGGTCTTCACGCTGACTGCGATCACCGCCCTCATGGTGACGTCCGGCATCGGCGTGTTCCATGCCGGTGTCGAATACGGCCTTTGGCCGGGTCCGCAGGCCTGCTCGGGGGCCATCCCGCGCGGCCTGTCGGCGGAGGAACTCAGAAAGTACCTGTTCAACGCGCGCATGGTGCGCTGCGACCAGGCCGCCTGGTCGATGTGGGGCGTCTCGATGGCGGGCTGGAACGCCATTCTGTCGGGGGCGTTGGCATTGGTGCTCGCCTCGGGCGTGGCGGGCTGGGTGAGGTCGCGGCGATGACCAGGACGACGGGAGAGACGGGATGAAGACGGGCGCTCTGCAGAACCCCGGCGATCCCTCACCGCGCGAGCTGATCGCGCGTACCATCCGCGTCGACCAGGCCGGCGAATTCGGCGCCGTACGGATCTACGAAGGCCAGCTCGCGGCGTTGCGCTGGACCGGCCGCGGCAACGGCGACTCGGCGCGCAAGATCGCTGGCATGGCGCACGCCGAACGCGAGCACAATCGCACCTTCGATCGCCTGCTCGCCGAACGGCGCGTCCGGCCGACCATTCTCTCGCCGCTGTGGCATGTAGCGGGCTTCGCACTGGGCGCGGCCACGGCGCTCATGGGTGAGAAGGCAGCGATGGCCTGTACGGTAGCGGTCGAGGAAACGATCGAGGAGCACTATGCCGGCCAAGCGGCCCAGCTTGGCGACGACGAAGTCGAGCTGCGCGCCACGATCGAGAAATTCCGCGCCGAAGAGATCGAGCACAAAGACGAGGCCCTGGCGTCGGGTGCCGAACAGGCACCGGCCTACGAGGCGCTGACGGCCGCGGTGAAGGCCGGCTCGAGACTGGCAATCTGGCTGTCGACGCGGTTCTGACTCAGCCCTGCTCGAGCTCGCTGTCCCAGTACAGGAAGTCGCGCCAGCTCTCGTGCAGATAGCCGGGCGGAAAGGCGCGACCGTTCTCCTGCAGTTCCTGCGTCGTCGGCTCAGACGGATAGCGCTGCAGGTGCATGCCGCTCTCGCGCACGAGCTGGTTGCCCTTGATCAGGTTGCACGGGCTGCAGGCGGTCACGACATTGGTCCACAAAGTGCGGCCGCCGCGCGACTTCGGCACTACATGATCGAAGGTGAGCTCGTTGGCCACGAAGGCCTCGCCGCAGTACTGGCAGTGGAAGCGATCGCGCAGGAAGACGTTGAAGCGCGTAAAGGCGGGGCGCCGTGCTGCCTGCACATACTCCTTGAGCGCGATGACGCTCGGCAGACGCATCTCGAAGGACGGGCTGTGGATCTTGCGATCGTATTCGGAAATCACGCTCACGCGATCGAGGAAGACAGCCTTGACCGCGTCCTGCCAGGACCAGATCGACAGCGGAAAATACGACAGAGGGCGGAAGTCTGCGTTGAGCACCAACGCGTGACAGGACTCCAGCCCCGGCGACACGGCTAGCCTCGCCGCCCTTGAGCCGGGCCGCTAGCATGAGAACTGCTGGCAAGCGAACCGCGGGCAACCGGGCTTCTGGCGGCCGAAGCGCTGGCCGCCAGTCTACTGGGGAAGTCGATTCGGTCGAAATGCCGGTCGAACATGGCGCACATTGTGGGGAAGGTTTTCCGAAAACACAACATGTCGATAGGCGGTTCATCGACATGCCATGGAACGATAACATGGCGATCACAGGAGGAGCCCGCCCCAATGGATATCGTGACCGCCACCCGGCACAAGGATGCGACAAACTTTCCCCTGCCGCAGGCCGATCTCGAATCACTCGGCTTCCGTCGCGACCAGATCAACCGGCTGGAAGCGCTGATCGAGCAGCACATCGCCGAGGGTCGCTATCCCGGCTGCCAGATCGCGCTTGCCCGCCACGGCAAGCTCGCGCTCTACAAGAGCTTCGGCCATGCGGTCACCGAGCCGAAACCGAGCGCCGCCTCCGACGATACACTGTGGCTGCTCTACTCCAACACGAAGGTGGTGACCGCCGTCGCCCTGTGGGTACTGGCGGAACGCGGCCTGTTCTCGTTTTCCGACCGGATCGCCGAGCACGTGCCGGCTTTCGCGCGCCATTCGAAGGGCGCCATCACGGTGCTGCAGACCATCACACACCAGGCCGGCTTCCCCGGCGCGGTGGTTCCGAAGAAAGCCTGGGTGGACCACGAGCACCTGCACCAGGTCGTCTGCGACTTCGCGCTCGAATGGTCGCCGGGCTCGAAGGTCCATTATCACGGACTCAGTGCCCACTGGACTTTGGGCGTACTGATCGAAGCGGTGACCGGACGCGACTTCCGGGACGTCATCCGCGAAACCGTGGCCGAGCCGCTCGGCCTTGGCAAAGAACTCTATGTCGGCCTGCCCGAAGCCGAATTCGGCCGTGCCGCAGACATGCACGAGCCTCTGCCCAACGCCGACGGAATACGCCGCGATGCAGATGCCAACGCCGCGGAATGGCGCAAGGGCGGTGCGCCGGGCGGCGCCGGCTACGGCACGGCCCGTGCGATGGCAGCTCTCTACCAGATGATGCTGCAGGGTGGCGAACTCGACGGTGTCCGCCTCGTCTCGCCGCGTACGCTGCAATACGCCATCCGCAACCATACCGGCGACCGCGTCGACGAGTTCATGGGCATGCCCATGCATCGCGGGTTGGGACCGCATCTGCGTGGCACGACGGCGAACGTCCGCGGCCTTGGCGGCTTCGCCCATCCCGGCGTGTTCGGGCACGGCGGCGTCGGCACGTCGTATTGCTGGGGCGATCCCGAATCAGGCGTGTCGTTCGCCTACATCACCAACAACCGCATGCCCGATCCCTGGCACAGCCGGCGGCTCGACCTCGTCGCCAACCTCGTGCACGCGGCGATCCTGCCGGCCTGACGACTGCCGGCCTGACGACTGCCGGCCTGACGACTGCCGGCCTGACGGGCCCAGCCGCCACTGCGCTCAGCGGCTCAACCGCTCGCGCGCACCGGCTTCGCTGCCCAGCGCCGTCGCGGCGAGGAGGAGCGACACGACGGCGAAGATCATCACCGCGGCATATCCGTCGGTCCAATCGTGCAGCAGCCCGCCGATCCAGGCGCCGAGGAACCCGCCCAGGCCCATCCCGACGCCGATCAGACCATAGATCCGGCCGAACTGAGCACCGCGATAGCGCAGTGCCGCGAGCGTCGAGATCATGGGGCCCCGCGACCCGACGCTGCCGCCGAACAGCAGCACATAGATCCACAGCCAGACATCGTCCTGCGGGCCTTGCACCAGAGCGAGCGCACCGATGCCCAGGATCGAGCAGACATAAGCAAGGATGGCCGCCAGGCGCCGGCCCCCGCGATCGGCGAGCCAGCTGAATCCGACCATCCCCAGAGGCGTCAGGAAGCCGGCGATGGCCAGCGCACGTGCAGCGTAGGCGCCGTCGAGGCCGCGCTCCAGCAGATAGACCATGACCTGTGGCACGATCGCGAAGATGCCGAGCGACGTGAACGCGAACGAGAAGGTGAGCGCCCAGAAAGGCCAGTCGCGAAGCGCCTCGCCGACCGTCGGGCCGGCACCTGCAGCGATCCGCCCCGGCATCAGTCCCGGGGCGCCCTGCGCGATGCGTCGCCACGGCAGGATCAGGAGAAGCGGCAAAAGGACGGCGCTGGCTATAGCGAAGACGACGTAGGCATGCCGCCAGCCGTCCGCGACGATCAGATGCTGAGCGACCGGGAGCGTCACCATCGATCCGACGCCGGCGGCAGACCAGGCGACGCCCAGGGCCACACCGAGACGCTGCGCCGGAAACCAGCGGCCGAGCAGCGAGGCACTGAGCACGCCGGACAGCGCGGCACTGGCGAAGCCCATGACGACGCCAAGGCCGACATAGAGATGCCAGAGCTCGGTCGCCACGGAGGCGCTGGCCGTCGCCAGCACGGAGGCGGCAACCCCGATGACGGTGAGCGCCCGGAGACCGAAGCGATCGAGAATCCAGCCGGCGACCGGCGCGGCGGTGCCGCCAATCAGAAGCGCGAAGCTGTAGATCACCGTCACGGCACTGCGGCTCGCGCCGAAGGCATCCTGCAGCGCCGGCACGAAGACCGTGAAGGTATCGCTGATCGAGCGACTCGCCACGCCGAGGGCGAAGCAGAGCGCTACGAGGAGCCAGGGCACGAAACCACTCATCCCCGCTCCCTTCGCACGACACGCCCCTTGCGTCAGCCATCGGCAACCGGCAGGTTTCGCGCCGCGGAGGAACTGCGTGCAGGATACGATCGTCATAAAGCCGGGCTTCAATGGCCCGCGTCTGTCGGGCAACGGTGGCTATGTGGGCGGCGTGATGGCCGCGAGATACGCCGAGGCGTTCGGCGGCGACGGCACGGCCGAGATCACGCTGCGCGCGCCCGTCCCGGTCGCACGTCCTCTGCGGGTGGTGCGCGACGGAGATGCGTTGATGCTGCGCGACGGCGACATGCTGATCTGCGAGGCACGCGCCGGTTCGGTGGCTCACCTCGTCCCGCCACCGCCGCCGACCGACTGGGCCGACGTGATGCGCCGCGGAGAGGAAGGCGGCTCGCCCGAGGGCAGCGACTTCACCTGGTGCCTGGTCTGCGGTCGCAGCCGCGACGTGGGCGACGGGCTGCGCGTGTTCGGCATGGGCGGGCCGCAGACGGGCTATTCGCTGTCCTGCTACACGCCGCACGCCAACCACGCCGACAGCTCGGGCCGCATCAGGCCGGAGTTCGTGTGGGGCACGCTCGACTGCCCGGGCGCCTGGGCCGTGCAGGATCCCGAAGACTACCGACCCGTGCTGACGGGGCGCATGACAGCGAAGGTGATCGAGGCGCCGCGAGTCGGCGAACGCTGCGCCGTGGTCGGCTGGGAGATCGGCAAGGACGGCCGCAAGCTCTACTCGGGCACCGCGCTCTATACCGAGACGGGTCGACTGTGCGCGCTGGCCGCCTGCACCTGGATCGTCCTCAAGGGTTAGAGCCGCGACCACCCGTGGGCGCGGACGAGAGGCGAACGAAGATGGTCGCCGTGTCGTCGGAATAGGCCTGGCGCCACGCCGGCAGAGTCGCCAGCAGTTGATTGGCGGGCTGATCCTTCAGCAGCAGGGTCCATTCGATGCCGTAGCGGTCGAGCAGCGCTTCCAGGGGGGCGCCACCCCTGAGGTTGATCGCCTCGACATACTGCTTGATGAAAGCGCCGCCATAGAGTTCCCCACGACCGTCGATGAACGTCGGGACCCCGGCACCGATCAGGTAGCCACCATAGCCGTAGTGGTTCAGAACGCGTCCGCCGAAGCCGGCCTCGCGAGCGAACGCAAGCGCGGCCACTGGTGCATTGGCCGCAGGTGGTGCGATGCGCCCCGTCGCGATCAGCGCCACGGCCAGCGTGCCGGCCAGGACGCAGCCGGCGGCAAGAGCAGCCGGACCCGCCGGCCGCGCCAGGCGGGCAAGCAGCCCCCGCGCACCGGGAGCGGCTCCGATGCCGGGGAACTGGCGTCTCAGCACAGGCGCGATGGCCAACGGCGCCAGCGTCGCCAGAAGCTCGGCGTTGCGGGCATGGCGCAGGAACAGATGTACCAGGCCGATCACGATCAGCAACCGGATCAGGGGCAGCCTCACGCCGCGGGAGAGAAGCAGATAGAGGGCGACCAGCAGCATCAGCTCCTGCAGCGGCTGGCTCTGGAAATCGGGAGCGCGCCATTCGGCGATAACCTTGAGCGAATCGCCCAGGCCGAAGATGCGCGAGGTCACCAGGATCGATTCCGGTCCATAGGGCGTGATGCAGGCGACGAGCAGAGTCGCGACACCGAACTTGCTCCAGGCGACGAGCAGCGTCCGGCGCTCGTCCGCGTCACGCGCCCCCACCAGCGCGTCGAGCGCGAAGGCGCCGGCCAACAGAATCCCCAGCGTGAAGCCGCCATGCATGTTGGCCCATAGCAGCATCGCCAGCAGCAGGACCGGCTCCGGTGCACGACGCTCCTCCACGGCACGCACGAGGCCGGCAACCCACAGCACGACGAGCGGGAAGGCAAGGATGTGCGGCCGCGCCAGCAGATGCGGTGCCGTCATCGCGATCGCCGCCGCCGTGAACAGGAGCGCCGGCAGGGGATTGATGTCGCGCATCAGCAGTCGCAGCAGCAACCCGAAGGTGACGCCGCAGGCGGCCGCGGACAGCGCCGTCACGCCACCCCAGCCGCCGGCATCGTAGGCCAGCGCCAGCAGGACCTGTGACAACCACTCCTTGGCGATCCACGGCTGTCCGGCAAAGGTGAACGAATAACTGTCCGTCGTGGGCACGCTTCCGTGCGCCAGAATCCAGTTGCCGACAGTGATGTGCCAATGGCTGTCGGGATCGCCCAGCAACGGCAGTCCGGTCGTGGTGTTGACGCCGGCGAAGACAGCCAGCCCGAGCAGGAGAGGCAGCGACACCGCCCACGCAGAACGCGGCGCTGCGACGGCCGTGACCGCAAGATCGGAAGAAACGGAGAAGCCGGACGAGAGCGCCATGCCGGGCTCGGAAATCACAGAAAGAAACAAAGTATATGCGTTCGATATACTGTGTCGTTCGGTGACGTACCATCGCCCTGCAACATCAGATACGAATTAGCCATGCGGGAACTCGTGCTGGTCGGCGGCGGCCATGCTCACGTCCATGTCGTGAAGGCGCTCGGTGCAAGGCCGATGGCGGACGTGAAAGTGACGCTGATTGGCCGGGATATCAGCACGCCGTACTCCGGCATGATCCCAGGCTTCGTGGCCGGCCATTACGGTTTCGACGAATGCCACATCGACTTGCCGGCACTCTGCGCCCGTTCCGGCGTGCGTCTGATCCATGACGAAGCGATCGGCCTCGATCGTACCGGCCGGCAAGTACTGTTGAAAGGTCTGCCGCCCGTGGCCTATGACGTTGCATCCATCGATATCGGCTCGGCGCCGCACGTCGCAACAATCGCCGGTGCCGACCAGTGGGCGATCCCCGTGAAACCCATCGCCGATCTCGGCCGGCGCTGGCTCGCCTTCGTCGAGCGCATGAAGACGTGGCTGGGACCGCTCGACATCACCGTGGTCGGCGGCGGCGCCGGCGGCATCGAACTGGCGATGGCCATCGACCACAGGCTGCGGACCGTGGCCAAGGGAGCCGATCTGAAGCTCACGCTGGCGACGCGCGGCAGAATGCTGGAGGGACAAGCCGAGGCCGCCCGCGACAGGCTGCGTGCCATCTTTCAGCGCCGCAGCATCCGGCTGCGCGAACATTCGGCCGTCCGCCGCGTCGAGCGCGGCGCCGTTCAGTTCGACAGCGGCCAATGGCATCATGCCGACGCCGTGTTCGTCGTCACGGAGGCAGGTGCCATGCCCTGGCTCGCCTCGACCGGGCTGCCGCTGGACGAGCGCGGCTTCCTAGCGATCGACGATACCCTGCGCTCGACCGGCGACGAGAGGATATTCGCTGCCGGCGACTGCGCGACAATGGTGCATCACCGTCGCCCGAAGGCCGGCGTGTTCGCGGTCCGCCAAGGCCCCCCGCTCGCCGACAACCTCCGACGTTCGTTGAGCGGCAGGATATTGCGATCCTACGTGCCGCAACGCCGCTACCTCTCGATCATCGGCACAGGCGACGGCCGCGCCGTAGCGACCCGCGGCGCCTGGGCCATCGAGGGGCGCTGGGTGTGGTGGTGGAAGGATCATATCGACCAGCGGTGGATGCGGATGTACCGCTGACTCAACATCCGGGTGCGAGTCGGCAAAGCGCGGCAGCCGACGCTAGAACGGATGGGATGGTCGTGCTTTAGACTGCGGCCTCTCAACGGAGGCGACCATGGCGCGCGCAAAGGCAAGCATCGGCACCATCAACTACCGGACCGCCATCGTCACCGGCCATCATTCACTGACGGCCGATGAGGGATCGACGCTCGGCGGACAGGACGCCGGCCCCGCGCCGTACGATCTCCTGACCTCAGCCCTGGCCGCCTGCACCGCCATCACGCTGCGCATGTACGCCGAACGCAAGCAATGGCCTGTCACCGCCGTGCATGTCGACGTGCATTTCGTCCGCAAGGGCGACGACCAGCATATCGACCGTGTCCTGACGATCGACGGCACCGCGGACGAGGAGCAGCGCAAACGCATGGCGGATATCGCCGAGCGCACTCCGGTGACGTTGACGCTCAAGGGTGGCCTGGCAATCCGAACTTCTCTTTCGCCGAGGGCCTAAGCGCCTGCCCTGCCGCCGCGCTCAGGACGGAGAGCGATTCTTCTTCCAGGCCTCATAGTCGCGCTTGGCTTCCTCGCCGGCGACGGGGAACAGCCCCTTCAGCGAGCGGCCATTGCGCACCTCGAGCTCGGCCCACTCCTCATACTCGTAGTTCCGGAGCGCTTCTTCGGCCACTGCCTCGACGATGTCGGGCGGAATCACCAGCACGGCATCACGGTCCCCGACGACGATGTCGCCCGGATAGACCGCCACCCCGCCGCAGGCGATCGGCAGCTGCAGATCGACCGGCCGATGCGCGATCGGGCTCGGCGGCGAGGAAGGCCGGCGATGGTAGGCCGGCAGGCCGGTGCGCGCCACGCCCTCGGTGTCGCGAAAGCCGCCATCCGTCACGATTCCGGCCACACCGCGCGCCTTCAGCCGACCGACATAGAGATCACCTGCCGATGCCGCCCGGGAATCGCCACGCGAATCGATCATCAACACATGACCGGGCGGACACTCCTCCATGGCCTGCGGCTGAATGGTCGAACGGTTGGTCGAGGACGGCCCATCCTTGTCCTCACGCGATGGAATGAACCGCATGGTGAAGGCGACGCCCACCAGGCGCGGCTGATCGGACCGCAACGGCCAGACGTCGAACAGGGTCATGCTCCGCAAGCCGCGGCGGTTCAGCACGCCGGTCAAGGTCGACGTCCCGACCCTGGCCAGCGTCTCGCGCAGATCGGATGAAAGGTCGGTCATTGGCATTTCCCCCACGATTTGCGGCGACGATAACCCAGCCATCGAAGGCCGTCATGGCCAAGTCGCCAGGCAAATCCTCCTAGGACATCACTTTGCCCGACACCGGCGACGGCCTACCATTCGACCATGGGATCCATCAGCGGCCGGCAGTGGCTGATCCTGCTATCCGTACAGTTCACGACGATCCTGTTTGGACTCACGGCGACCAGCGTCACGGTGATCCTGCCGCAGCTCAAGGGAGCGCTGTCGGCCACCCAGGAGCAGATTTCCTGGGTCCTGACCTTCAACCTCGTCGCTACCGCCATCGCCACGCCGCTCACCGGATGGCTAGCCGCCAAGCTCGGCTGGCGAGGCCTGATGGGATGGTCGGTCACGGGCTTCACCGTCGCCTCGATATTGTGCGGACTGGTCGACTCGCTGGAGGGGCTTCTGGCGCTGCGCGTCGTGCAGGGGGCCTTCGGCGCACCGATCTTCCCGATGGGACAGACCATCCTGCTGGCCTCCTTCCATCGCAGCCAGCACCCCTTCATCATCATGATGTGGGGGGTGGGCGGCGTGATGGGGCCTATTCTCGGCCCGACCTTCGGCGGTCTGGTCACGGAACTGCTGAGCTGGCGCTGGACCTTCTTCCTCATCCTTCCGCTCGGCCTCGCCAGCCTCGGCTGCGTCCTGGCCGCGCTCGGCGATCAGGAGAAGGGCACGGCGCGGGCCTTCGACTACACGGGATATGCCTTCATCGCGATCGCCATAGCCGCCGCGCAACTCCTGTTCGACCGTGGCCAGCGCAACGACTGGTTCGACTCGCTTGAGACCCGGCTCGAACTCGGCATCGCGCTTGTCTTCTTCACGATGTTTGCGATCCACACCGCGACATCGAGGGCACCGCTGTTCGATCCGGCGACTTTCCGTGACCGCAACTTCGCCGTGGGCACTGCCGTGGCCCTGATCATGGGCATGCTGCAGTACGGGCCGATGGTGCTCTTTCCACCGCTGCTGCAGGAATTGCAAGGCTATCCGGAGACTCTCATCGGCTACCTGATCGCGGCGCGCGGGCTGGGCAATCTCGCGTCCTTCCTGGTGGTTGCGCAGCTCACCCGGCTCAACGCTCGTCTGTGCCTGTTCCTCGGACTGTCGATCCAGGCGGTCGCCGGCATGTGGATGGGGTCCTTCGACATCAACCTCACGTCACAGGACGTGATGTGGAGCAACATCCTGCACGGCTTCGGATTCGGACTGTCCTACACGCCCATGGCCGTGCTGGCCTTTTCGACCATGCCGGCACGGCTCCTGACGCAGGGGAATGCCATCTTCTCGCTGGTCCGCATGCTCGGCAGCAGCGTCTTCGTATCGTTGATCCTGGTCGTCTTCACCCGGTCCGTGGCCGAGGCCAATCTCAACCTCGCCAGTGCAGTCACGGACTTCACGCGCGACCTGATGGCGCCCTGGGCCGCGGCGCTGGGTCATCTGGGCAGCAGTCATGTCCAGGCCCGGCTCGCCGCCGAGATCCAGCGCCAGGCGAGCATGGTGGGCTACATCAACACCTTCCATGTCATGACCCTCGTGCCGCTTCTGTCTGCCCCCCTTGCTCTCCTGTTCAGGACAGGCCGGCGCGTCGACGGGTGATGGTCGGCAGATGACCGATCCCGCAGCTTCAGGCATCATCGAACGGAAGGAGCACCATGCGCGTCGAAATTCTCTGCACCGGCGACGAGATTCTCACCGGCAAGACCATCAACACGAATTTCAGCCACATCGCCCGCCGTCTGGTGGACGCGGGGATCGGTATCCACTGGGGAACCACTGTCGGCGATGATCGGGCAAGCCTCCTGCAGGCCTTCCGCCAGGCCGGCGAGCGCGCCGACGCCGTGATCGTCAACGGCGGCCTC
>QFCS01000505.1_pt1 | contig 76572 bp, 74 predicted proteins | sample 3576561 | NCBI WGS metagenome assembly QFCS01 | reverse complement strand
TCTTCGTCGGGTAGCCCAACTGGCGGATAGTCGCCCCGGTGCGCTTGCCCAGCTTGATGTAGAGCGTGACCGCTCGGATGCGGTCTTCATATGAATACATGAACTACTTTCAGGTAGTCCAAGTTTTCCGCCGCACCCCCATTTGGCCGTTTGAATATTCCCCAGTTTGAGAGTTGAAGCGCAGGCGGGCCGAGGCCCGCCTGCGCTTCGCGCCTGGCCCACCATGACGCGATCCATACACGTCGCGGGAGGGCCAGGTGGTCAATCTGAAGGAACTCATGATGATTCTGGAGTTGCACAGGCAGGGCCTGTCGGTCTCGGCGATCGCCGAGCGCACGGGCCATGACCGCAAGACCGTGCGCAAGTACATCCACCAGGGGCTGGCGGTGCCCACGTACAAGCCGCGCGAACCGCGTTTGACGGTGATCCAGCCGTTCGAGAGCTACGTGCGCGAGCGCATTGCCGCATGGCCCGAACTCACTGGAGCGCGGTTGCTGCGCGAGATCCGTGAACTGGGCTATATCGGCGGCAAGACGATGCTGAACGACTTCCTGCGCGAGGTGCGCCCTCCGCCGGCACCGACCTTCGAGGTACGCTTCGAGACGCCGGCGGGCCACCAGGCACAGGTCGACTTCGCCGAGTTCAGGGTCGAGTTCGCCGGCGAGCGCGTCTCGCGCAAGGTGTGGCTGTTTGCGATGGTGCTCGGCCATAGCCGCTATCTCTGGGCGCAGTACGTCATGCACCAGGACCTGCCCACGGTGCTGCGCTGTCACATGGAGGCCTTCGAGCACTTCGCAGGTGTGCCGCGCGAGATCCTGTACGACCGCATGAAGACGGCCGTGCTGGGCGAGCCCGATGAGGACAAGCCCATCATCTACAACGCCAAGCTGCTCGCCTGCGGTGCCCACTACGGCTTCGTGCCGCGCGCCTGCCAGCCGTATCGCGCGCAGACCAAGGGGAAGGTCGAGCGACCATACCGCTACATCCGCGCCGACTTCTTCATGGCCCGGCGCTTCCTCGACCTCGAGGACATGAACCGGCAGTTGCGCCACTGGCTCGACACGGTGGCCAATGTTCGCCTGCATGGCACCACCGACCAGATCGTGGCCGAGCACTTCAGCGAGGAGCGCCCAGCGCTGCAGAGTCTTCCTGCCGGACGCTTCGATGCGGTGATCCGCCAGCAGCGGCGCCTGAGCCACGACGGTTGCGTGAGCGTGGCCGGCAAACCCGAGAGGTCCATGGTCTTGGGCATGTACTGCCTGAGCAGCTCCGAACTGCCGAAACCCCAGGGTCAACTTGTTGACGTTGGTACCTAGGAGATGCGCCAACGCCGGCAAGGTCGGTGGATTTTGCAGGCTTTGCAGCAGAATTTCCTGTACTTGGCGAAGGCGACGCATATCCTTCGGACTGAGCGACGCAATTGGCTGATCATCCTCCTGCTGTTCAACACCCGCCATCACCGTGGCGGTCAACTCCAGCGCCTTATCCGACAGGTAGATGTTGCACATCGCGCCCTGTAAAGGACAGAGCAACATCTGGGAGCCCAGGGCCTGCACGATCTTGTTGGCGCGCCGATCTACGGTCAGGCGCGTTCCCACGGTGTCGCGCCTGTCGAGCCGGCGCGACAAATGCTTCACATCGAAGCCAAATTCGTCGCACAGTGTGCTGGAGGGCATGCGCACTGTGATGTACTGCAATGGGCCGTCGTATCAAACCGATGCTGAACCGTGAACGGATCGTCGCTGACCTGAAGACCCTCGAATACGGGAGCCTTTACCTCAAGCACACGCCGAGGCACGATCGACGCCACCGACATCATCATGTCTGTGGAGAAAAGTCTTGACCACTTTGCGGGCAGCATAAATATAAATTAAATGAGAATCGTTCTCATATGGTACCTGGGCAGGCAACTTGCCATTGTGGGCACCCCGTGTTCAGCCTATCGACAGGCCGTATTTCCGACCAAAGCTCCACGTAACCGAAGATTCACGTACCACCGCGGATAGCCGCTGGCCCATCCGCTGCTCGATCACCGGTCGCCACGGCACCAGGCTGAAGCCCATGCCGTCGTCGAGCATGGCGAAGCGGCCGCTGGCGAGTTGGATGGACTGGCGGTAGACGCCGCTGGTTTGCCGGCCGTCCTGCAGCGGGCGATGGGTCTGGCCGGTCTGGTCCTGCAGGGTCTTGCCCACGGACGCCAACTCGCGGTCGCGCAAAGTCGCCAGCAGGTTGCGGGCGAGCACTACACGCTGGCCCCGACGTTCGGCCAGCCCATGCTCTGCCAGAAAGTCCACGCGCCCGCGTATTGCCTCACGCACTTGGGCACCGAAGCCCTGCGGCGCCAAGTCCTTGCCATCACCCACGAGTTGCCGATCCAGCCACGTCGCGCCCATGGCGCGCACCTGCTGCTCGATCGGCAGGTGCGAGCGCAGTTCGATGGAAGCGCCCGCCGATTTCTCGCGGTCATGTTGCTGCGCTTTCTTCAACAGATCCGGCGGGACCTGCCAGACGCCATCGGCGATACGCTCCACGGTACCCGTGCGGCGCAGCGCTTCGAGCCGGCGCACGTGGGCGTCGACGGTGGCCCGCGGATCGCGGTCTCCGGCCTGCCGGAGTTGGGCCAGATGACTGGTCGTGCTGTAGATGCCGTCTTTCGATACCGCCAGGATGTTGCGGTCCACCGCCTTCTTCTGCCCGGCCGGCTTTGCTTCCACGATCCCGCCCACCGGCAACTGCGTCAGGTCAGCCCCGGCTGACAGCTTCAAGTAGTGCGCCCGGCCATCGATGCCATCGACCACCAGATAGCCTCGGTCGTTCAATTCATCAGCCAACCCTTTGCCCGCGATGCGCCCGATCACCGACGAGGCCGGTGCATCCATCGCCAGTTCCCGCCTTTCACCCTTCATCGTCCGGTGCATGGTACGCAGGATGTCCCCGCGCTCGCCCATGGCGGCCAGGGTCTGCTCCATGCCCGGCGTCAGCCGCCAATGGTTGGCATCGATCTTCTCGGCCAGTGCCATGGCTTCGAGCCGCTGCAGCCGGGCGCGCAACACATTCATACGCTGCCGGCTCTCGGGCGTGGCACGTGATTCCGTCAGATCCACGATGTCCACAGTCGCCTGCTTCAGCAATGCCCGGTCCAGGCTGGTGAGCCGCTGCTGATCCGCCTCCCGCAGCAGGCTCTGACGCATCTCGGCCTCAGTGCGCGGTCCCATCCACTCGGTGGCGAGCTCGGCAGCGCGCAGGCGCATGCCGTTGGCCATGTAGTCGGGTGCGATCACCAGGTCCTGTCCCTTGCGCTCGCTGCCGGCCCAGCCGCGCAGGACGATGTGGGTGTGCGGGTTGTCCGTGTCCCAGTGGTCGACGGCCACCCAGTCCAACCGGGCCTCCAAGTCGATCTCCATGCGACGCATCAACTGGCGGGTGAAGCCCTTCAGATCCTCCAGCTCTGCTGCATCCTCGGCCGAGACGATGAAGCGGAATTGGTGGCGGTCGCCCCGGCCGCGTTCCTCGAAGGATTTCAGGTCCAAGGTATCCGCATCCGGCCCGTAGGCTTGGCCCTTCTGCCCGTCGCGGGTGACACCATCGCGCTCGATGTAGCGCAGGTGGGTGGATACCGAGGTGGCGCCAGCCCGCTTGAGCACGACGAAGCGGCTCTTGATGACCACGCGCCGGGCATTGGCGCCCAGGTTTCGGCCGGCCAGGGTGGCAGCCACTCTGCCGCGGCCGAAGGTGGATGCCGGCCGCGCTCCGCGCGCCCCCGAAGCACGAGCTCCGGACTTGGAGACGGCCTTCAGGACCTGCGAGACGAAGCCCTTTGTGGACGGCCCAGAGCGGGCCTTCGGCGCGGCTGGCCGAACGCGGAAGCGGTCAGCATTACCCGACTCTCTACGCGTTGCCATGGCGAAGACTCCAGCGCACCGTGGCGCAGCAGGTGGGGGACGGCACACGGGCGCACCAGGCGCCACGCGCGAAGTTGTGTTCGCACGGCACACGCGCCTGCACGCGCGGTGCCGCGCCAAACCCACGTGCAGACTGGCTCGGCGGGCGAAGGCGTGCCGGCCCTTTTTTCTTGCCCTCAGCCTCCGCCTTCCGCATCCGCTCCCGGCTCCGACCTGCCGCCAGCCGCGCACGGGGTGCGCAGCGCAGCCTGCAAGGCCGCGCGGGTGCAGCAGGTGCTGCACGCTGGCGCCGGGCTCCCTGCACGTCGGCGTGCGCGCGAAACACCGTTTCGGCCGCAGTTCGGCGGCATGTCTGGCGCTCGTATGGATACAGCATCGGCGCACCAACGGTGCAAGCTCGGCGCATGCATGAACGCGTGGCCGGCGCCAGTTCGGACGCAGGCGTGGTGCAACGGCAGCGCGCGGTTGGATACGTCAACAGGCACGACCTCATGACGTGCGCCATGTCCACAACGGCGTCGCGATACCGAGCACGGCGGACGTGTCGATAGGACCGAAGTAGCGGCTGTCGAAAGACGCCAGATTCGTGTCGCTGAGCAGGAACAGCTCTGTCTCGCCGAGGGAGCGGCATTGCGTCCACGCGGACAGCGGACGACGCGCGCCATCGTGCAATCGGGCCGTCGCGACGGCATCGCCGTCAATGCGCACGACCTGTTCCCGAACACACACCGACTGCGGCGCGAGCGCGCCGATGCGCTTGAGGATCGGCAGGCCCGCAGGCAAATAGCCACGCTGCGCCGCGAACGCGGCCACGTCGGAAGGAAGCCGTGCCAGCACGATGCTGCCGACGTGCAACGAGTTGGAGCTGACTGCGGGGGTGATGCGGTACCAGCCGCGCGCGACGCTGTCGCTCGGGTTGTAGACGATGCGGGCTTGAACCAGCCACAAGGTCGGCATGCCGAGCCCCACCAAGCCGATGCCCATGCAGGCCAGCAACGCGAGTCGCCTCATGGGCGGGGTCATTGCAGCGCTCCGCGCGCCAGATGCGCCGCATGGCGCTCGGACGTGTACGCCGGCAGATGCTCGCGTGCAGCCAGTCGGTTGCCGACCGTGCGCCAATAGGTGGGCGCGGCATCACAAGGTTCGATGCCCACTGCCTCAATCTCGTCGATCATTTCGAGCACCGCCTTGACCTGCGACTCACCGTCGGCTCGCAGCAGGATGCGCGCGCCAGGCGACACGCCAGCAACACGCTGCATGTCGTCGAACGGCATCGGCGCCTGCAGCACCATGAGCTGCCAGAGCGCGGTGCCGTAGTCGTTGCCGATCCATTTGATGCGGCAGCAGACCGCGCCCGACGCGAACACGGCGACGCGCCGCCAGCGATCCAGCGTGATCTCGCGCACGGGCTGGCCGAAGCGCAGGTAGAGGTTCACGCGATGCTCGACGAAGGCGAGCGAGACCTTCATGTGGATCGGTCGCGGCGGCAACACCGTCTGCGGCAGCCATTGCGTCGATGTGGCAAGGCTCACATGGGGCGTGCTCATGCCTTTCCCTCCGCAAACTCCCGCTCAAGCAACTCCCGCAGCATGTCGGCCGCCGTGATGCCGCGTCCAAACGCGATCACCTTGATGCGCCCGCGTAGCGCAGGGGTCACGTCGATGGTGAGCCGCGCGGTGAAGACCTGGCTCTTCATGTGTTCGGCGGCCACACCGTCCGCGTTCTCCCGATGCACCCAGGCGGTGGCCGGATCGGCTGCAGGCCTGCGGCCGATGGGCGCGCGCCGCGGCTTCTTCGATGGCGTCGGCGTCGTCATCCCAACACCTCCCGCACGGCATGCGTGAGTGCGGCGATTTCGCGCGCGGCCGCGCACTGCGGTGCCACTTCGCTCACCAACCGGCCCGCAGCGACGCTGTCGGCGAACACGATGCGCTGCGAGACTTCGGCGCTCAACGCGGGGAACGGTTGATCGGCCAGCGCCTGCCTGGCCTCGCGCCCGATCACTGTACCGACGACACGCCGGTTGATCACGAAGGCCGCGCGTAGCTGGGGCCGGAAGACTCTCGCCTCTGCAATGAGGCTGACCATCTCCTGCGTCGCCCACACGTCGTAGGCGCTCGGCTGCACCGGGATCAGCACCAGATCCGCGGCCAACAACGCAGAGCGCGCGAGCGCCGCCACCCTTGGCGGCCCGTCAATCACCACGTAATCGGCCTCCAGCGCGATTCCCGGCACTTCCCGATGCAGCGTATCCCTCGCCAGCCCGAACACCCCGTAGAGCCGATCCTGGCCGTTCTGCGCGCGTCGTTGGGCCCAGTCCAGGGCCGAGCCCTGCGGATCGGCGTCGAGCAGCGTCACGCGGCTTCCCTGCATCGCCAATTCGCCCGCCAGGTGCGTGGCGAGCGTGGTCTTGCCGGCGCCGCCTTTCTGGTTCAGCAGGGCGATGACCTTGCCGACGAGGGTGGCCTGTGTTCCTTGTCTTCCTGGAAAGCGGTCTTCACTGCCTTGAATTGCAGCACTGCTGCTTTTTTGAGCAGCGTCGGCTCGCACGCGCGTCTTATTCATTTATGTATCCCTTTAGATGTTTAAGGGGTCCCGAAACCGTTGCTGGGCGCGGCTTCCCGGCCGATCGTTGCGGGCGATCCACCGATAGTTCTGCGGGTGATCCACCGAGGGTCGTGCGGGTGATCCACCGAGCCCGTCCACCGGCCATCCACAGGTTCTTCAACAGAAGCTGTGGATAAGTCGGTGCTTGGCTGATGTGCATCCGGGCGAAAGGCCAACCACTCGATGCCGCCGCTGCGCTCGATCGACAGCCAGTAGCCCGGCAACGCCTGACGCCGCGCCAGTTCGCGCACCTGCAGCGCGAAATCGGAATGGCGCTGCAAACTGCCCGACTTCAGGTGCAGGTGGCGCATGTCGAACCTCCAGCCCGCCGGCTGGCGGCCGCCGTGCTTGCGCACGAGCCGGTACAGCCAGCGCTCGATGCCTCCCGTGAGCTGGAAGTACGTCGGGTCCAGCGTGAGCACCAGGGCGTCGTCCATCACCCCGGAGAAGAACCAGTCGGCCAGGATCAGCTCGATGCCGTCCGAGCGGCCCTGCATCGGGCCGTGAGGCCGCACGTACTCCTTCCACTCGTTGATCCACGAGAAGCGGTGCGTGCGACGGCCGCCGTTGAGGCGTTCGTGCTGGCGCAGCGTCGTGGCAATGGTGGTGGACTGCAGCCGGTCCAGTGCGGCACGCAGCGCCAGGTAGTCGCTGCGGCCGGTGCCGCGCTGCGCGAAGCGCAGGATCTCGTAGGGCGTAGCCACCATCAGGCGCGAGGGTGCGATGCCCTGCTTCTTCGCCTCGATGATCTGGCTCGCAGCCCAGATCAGCACGTCGGCATCCCAGATGGTGGCGATGCCGTGCTCGGGCACGCCTTCGACCGTGAGCAGCACGCCTCCTGACTCGAAGTGGATCGGCACGGTGCGTCGGGACTTGGCCAGCGAAAAGAACGGGTAGGCCATCAGGTCCTGCGCATCGCGCAGCGCCATGTCCCCCGGCAGCGCGCGGAACAGCGCAAGCTGTTCGCGTTCGCTCGGGCGCTTGGACATGGCAGCTTTCTCCGGCTCGACAAACGGATCAGCGAACGGAGTCGCGGACGACGTAGCCCGGATCGGATGTCATACCGAAGGTGTTGCTATCGGCCCAGGCGCGCAGGTCCACGGCGGCGTAGACGACGCGCGCGCCGAACTTGCGGAAACGCGGACCGCCGCCGAGCACGCGCTGCTTCTCCAGCGTGCGCGGCGACAGGCGCAGCAGCGCGGCCGCCTCGTCGGTGGTCAGGAATTCAGGGTTTGCGGCGCCGGCTGGCACCAACTGCGCCGGAGCGGGCTGCGGCGCAGCCGCTGCAGCGCCGCGCGAAGGGATCGAATGTCCGACTGCCATGGAGGCCTCCATCTCGGTGGATGGGCCGCAAACCATTCGCAGCCCGATGGAGGAAGTCTGGGCAAAGGGGGCAGCGCTGCGAAGGGAGATTCGGTTTTGAGATCCGTCTCCGTGGGCGGGCGCTAATGTGGGCGGACCCGAGCAAGCTCCAGATAGCCGCCGCGCATCCAGGCTTCGGCACGACTGAGGATGTGGCGCACCTGCGCGCGCAACTCGCTGTCGGCATGCCAATGGTCGGCCACGGCGTCGGCGCCGAACAGCGCTTCGGCCACTTCGCGCTGGCCGAGCCCGGCCTGTCGCGCGTCGAGCGCCTGCATGGCGCGCAGGTGCAGCACAGCCGAGCGCGAGGCGCCGCGAAATGCTGGTGCCGGCAGGTCATCCAGGATGTGGCGGGCTTGCACGCCGAGTGCCGCGGCATCGCCATTGAAAGGCATGGAGAGGCGGCAGGCCATTCCGTCGCGCAGTTCGGGCGCAAGGCAGGCCCGCGCCAGATTCGGGCCGTATTCGGCCGACAGGATCAGCTCGGCCCCGGCATGCAGCAGGCGCTTGCGCCCGCGCACTTGCCAGAGGCCGAAGACTTGGCCGCGTGGCACGCCGCGGGCCGATGCCGGCCGCACGTGTGGCATGGCGTCCTCGGCGCAGATCCACAGCGGATGCGCGTCGCGCGCATCCAGGCTTGGGTCAAGGTCAACATCGCAAACCCCACCGAACAGCCATGGCATGTCGCCGCCGGCGAGATGCCCGCAGCCAGTCGGTACGGTAGCCGGGATGGCGGCGCAGGTACTCCCAGGCCAGCGCGGGACCGTCCAGATCCAGCGCGTAGAGATAAGCAGCGCCAGCGCACCAGGGCGCTGCAGATGCACCGGGATCGTGAGAGGTCGTCATGGCGGCATGCTCCTTCGGTCGAGGAGCCAGGCTGCCACAGATCCAGGCCCGGAATGAGGATGATTCGTCGAGGACTTGAGGCGCACTCAACCGGCATCTGCGATAAACGTCCGAACGGAGAGCAAGGTGTCAAATATCTACAACTCGTACAAGCCCCTTCGGAACATGATGCGGCAACGCAATCTGGAGGCATCGCTCGTCGACGTGTGGCAGCTTTCCCGGCACATCATGAACGACGCGAAGGCACCAGTTCAAACCGGAATGCCGCCCTACTCGCTTAAGCAATATCTGTATCCATGGGACCTGCCAACGATCGCTCGCGAAGTCGTTCTCAACGCGGACCGAATGGGTAAGAAGCGGCTGAACTCCCTGAATGCGATGCGTGCTGTGGTCAACACCATTCGCGAAACTGAAGAGGCGGGCGCAAAGGAACGCCTCGATGTCGAGGATGTGATGAAGGAGTTGCACCGGATCAGCCATCGCCAGTTTCCGTGGCAGCAGCAGCACGGGTTGGTTGGCCTGCTGCGCTATCTCAAGATTTTCGGATCGCCTGAAGTCGAGCCGATCCTGATGCAGACGACTGGCTTCAACATCCGCGAATACTTCCTGCTCGGCTTGTGGCTGACCTCCCACCTGCAACAGCGGTTCGACATCAACGCTCAGCAGGATTTCACAGCCTTCGGTATCAGCCGAGATCAGTCCCTCGGATTTTTCATGAAACTGGCTTCGCCAGTCGAAGAACTTCGAGAAGAAATGATCGGTCTACAGAAATATGACGAGAACTGGGAATACACATGGAATCCTCTCGAGGCGAAGCCACTCATTTCCCTTGATCCGAACAATCGGCATCGACTCTACTGCCCCGTGCCCGACCTTCTGCTGCGACGGTTCAGCCACGGCATGTACTACGACCTTGTCAAAGCGCCGGGCTTCAGTTCGGCGTTCGGAACCGCATTCCAGAACTACGTTGGAGCCGTGCTCTGTGCGGTTTTCAGTCCGCCCGATTTCGTCGTATACGAAGAGCAGGAATACCACGTGGGCAAGGACCTGCACCACGGTGCCGATTGGATATTGACGGGTGCGGACGCGAACCTGTTCATTGAATGCAAGACCAAGCGAATGATCCAGGCCGCCAAGTTCTCCGTGCACGGGCCGGACCTCGCCGGCGAGATCGGCGTCATTGCCGATGCAGTGGTACAGCTTTACAAGAACATTCAGGAAGCCGAAATGGGCAAGTCGAAGTGGGCGCCCAACGGGTTGCCGAGCTTTCCACTGGTGATCACGTTGGAAGACTGGTTCCTGTTCGGTCCCTTGCCACAGAGCCTGTTGAGAACAGCGGTGGAAGAGCGCATGACGACGGAGAGCCTCAGTCTAGAGAAGCTCGAAGCGATGCCGTACGCGATCGCATCGTCGCGCGAGTTCGAACGCTTCACCGGCGTCATCAAGGAAGTGGGCATTCGATCATTCTTCGAGGGAAAGAAGCATGCTGACTATCAGCGCTGGATGTGGGAGGAGTACTCACGAGAAATGTTCCCAGACGCCAGACGCATGAACCTGCAAGTTCTGTTCAGAGAGGACTGGCGGCGCATCATTCCTGCGGAGGCAATGCCTGATGAATCGTTGCTCCCTACCTAGCCACGTGTCTGCGCTTGCCCCGAGATCGATCGGCTATGACTGCGAGCCGGTCAGTCAGTAATCATCCCGATGCGCTGCGCATCAGCCACATAGGCAGCCAGTCGCTTACGCGGCTTGTAGCCAGGCTCGATCGCCACCGGCAAGCCGCGCGGCCCCTTGATGCCAGCAAGCATCGGCAGGCTGACCAGGCCCAGTTCGGTAAACCCGGTGCCAATATCGATGAGCCCATAGGCCGTGTCTCCATCTGCATCGAGGGCGGTCAACACCCAGGATGCGCCGGCATCAGGCGTATAGAGCTTGAGCACCGGATAGGGATCGATCTCTTCGCCTCGTGCGCGGGCCTCGCCATTGGCGAGCATCTGGCGGCGCTGTTCGTCTGTCAGGAAGGGCATGGGGCCTCCAGAAGTTCAGGCCCGCCGCCCCCTTCGTAAGGGCATCCGGTCAGGCCGATAGGCATGGGTCGGCTGCGCGCCTGCCCGTGCATTTGCCGGGAATTCTAGGCCGCACCGCTGCTGCGCGCCAAGCATAGAGTTATCTTTAACGTGGTTTTAATAGCCATGCAAGACGACGCTTGGGCCCATGCAAGCCAAGCGTGCGATCCAGCGAGGAAGGCCTGCCGGTGCCACGACATTCGATGCCGTGCCGGCGCTCGCCTTCGGCGCCGCTGTGCGCGCGATTCGCACCGAGGACGGCATCGCCCAGGAAGCCCTCGCCCATCTTGCCGGCATCGAACGCTCTCACATGGGCAAGATCGAGCGCGGCGAGCACATGCCCACGCTCGCTCTGGTGTTCAAGATCGCACGCGCGCTGCAGCGCAGCGCGGGCGAACTGGTGCTAGAGGCGGAAGCGCGGCTTCCGAAGGAATGGCGCGAGCCGCCGGCGCGGTAGCCGACGGCTCAGACACGCAGTCCACCCGGAAGGCTACGCAACGATGCGCCCGGCCATCCGGGCTTCCCGCGCATAGGCGCTGATGGACTTGTCGGCCTGGAAGTACAGATCGCGTTCCACCGGCAGTCGCAGCGGCCCGCGCAGGGCAGCCAGCTCGGCCAGGCTTATCCAGCCGAGCTCAGGAAACCCCAGATTCAAATCGGCGAGTCCGAACGCATGATCGTCGTCATGCGGATCGATGCTTGAGATCAGCCAGGTCGCTCCGGCATCGGGCGTGAATAGCTTGACCACCGGATACGGATTGAAATCCGGATTCTCGATGGACTTCCAGCCGTTGGCCAGCAGTTGCGCACGTTGTTCTTCATTGATGAGCTTCGTCATGTCGTTCTCCTTGAACGGAATCAGGGCGGGATTGCCCGAGACCGCAAAAAGGCACGGCGCAGCGCAGCAGTCCAGGTTCGAAGACGGCCGCCAGGACGCCAGCGTGCGGAGCACGCGCAGACCTCGACGGCGAGAACGCCGTGACACGATGAAGGTCACAGCAAGCCAGCCCTACACACCACCTGCTTTGGCAAGCGCAACGCGCAGGCGTCAGTGATCGGCGCCCGAAGGGGCGAGACACCATGGGTGGCTCGATGCGCAGCACAAGAGCGCGGTCCGGCTTTGCCGGAGACGCCCGTATTCCCGTGGAACTTCAAATGCGCTTCTGCTCGAAACCGAGGAAGCACAAATCCTCTTCTGTTCCTTTACGCCGATCCGTGGAAGCACACAAGAACGAAAGCAGCTTTACGACGAAGCACGGATGAACAGAACAGACCGAACGGGGCGCGGCCCACACCGGCGCGGGCCGATGCGGTCGACGACGACAGTGAACAGGCAAAAGCCCCGCCGAGAGGCGGGGCCGGCAGGGTCGACGCTCAGTCGCCCCGGCTGCGCGACCAGATCAGGTTGTGCACGCCGTCCTCGCCTTCGACCAGGCGGGCGTAGATCGTCGCTGGGAACGACGGGTCATCCAGCGTCACTGAGACGTACGGACGGTCTGCACGGCTGAGCTTTTTCCAGCCCGCGCCGATGTCGAATCCACCGGCCGCGACGATGCGGTAGTCTGGTGCGTTCTCGCTGCCCTTGTCGTTGGGCACGATCTTGACCTTCACGTTCAGCGTGAGGGTGCGAACCGTGCCGGTGAAGCTGTTGTTCTGTGCGGTGAAAGTGCCGATGTGAGCCATGATTGAAAAGTCCTTCGAGGTTGAGCCTGGTTCCGCGCCCATCGCGGCCTTGGCGTGAACCGGACGGCGCGGGTCCGGGCGCGCCGCACCCGCAATGCAATGAAGGGCCGCAACGCGAGTGGAGGACCGGCAGGCCCGGGAGATTTGCCTCGCGAGGAATGCGCGCAGCGCAGGGGAAATCTCTTGGGCAGGCCGGTTGCGGCGAACAAGCCCGAGGCGCATCGACCGCAGGGAGCATGCGTCGTGCCCGCGCCAGGATTCACGGCAAATACAAGGCCGAGGGAGTGGACCTGCCCTCGCAAAGGACGAATCGCATGGCCCAGGCACGCCCACCGCAGCAACAGCGTTCTGTCCGCTGCGCCGCACGTCAAGCCGGTTGACCACAAGACAATTCAGGACGCACTGCCGCATCGCTGCGGCCGACCGAAGTCTTGTCGCTACGGCAAAAGTCAGCATGCTGTCCGCCTGTCGGTGAACTGCCGTCGCCCCGGCGGAATCTGCCGGCGTCGAGGACGGCATGCCCATCACAAGCTCCCGCAGCACTGGCGGTCGCACGTCCGCGCACCGAGCAGGCGGGGCGTCATGCCTGAAAGCTCGGGCAACGCCCGCTGGAATCCAGAAGTCAAAGCGCGCGCGGCACACCTGCCGCGCGCGTCGCGCCGATGGAATCGGCCGAAGCATAGGAGAGAGCCCCGACCGAAGCCGGGGCTCACGCTCACGCGGTAGCGTTCGTCTCTGAGTAGTCTTCAACCGCAACGCCGCCCGCCTCGACCGCGACCTCCGGGTGTTCGTCGGCGATCACCACCACCGGCTTGTCGAACATCACCGGCAGCCATCCCGACCCCATCGCCAGCCGCTCGGCCTCGCTGGCGATCTGCGCCTTCTTGAGTTTGGCCAGCCGATTCACTTCACCGGGTGCGAACACCTGTACCGCTTCCAGCGCCTTGGCCTTCGACACGTGATCGAAGTACCCGGCAGCAGTCGGCGTCCACCAGTCGTGCATGTCGAGGTTCACGGCCCGCGCGAGCGCGGCAGCGGGAATCTCGCTCTCCTGCGATGCGATGGCTGAGACGGTGTAGCCCACGCACACGGCCAGCAGTGACAGCAGTTCGCTCTGCGGCATCGCCAGCAGTTCAGCGAACAGCGCGTCCGGGCCACTGGGCAGGCGTGCCGCCCAGGCCTCCCGCACTTCGCGCATGCCCACAGTAGCCGGGGCCTCGTCCACGTCCGGCGCGTGGTGCGTCAGCCGATTCTGCGGGAATGCCGTGATGTTGAGGGGAGTATTGCCGTAGCCGTCGAGGATGACGCGGTGCGCCAGTTGATGCACCACGGCCACCAGCGCCACATGCGGGTGCCGGGCGACCTCCGCCTGCAACGCAGCCGTGCGGTGCGCGCTCAGGCGCTTCGCCAATTTCTCCGAGATACCGGGCTTGGCCGGTTCGGCACCCTCTGTATCCGTCCCTGTGCCGCTGGCGTTACCGGCGCCCTGCCGCTCCTGCGTCCGCAGCGCCTTGGCCTGTTCCTCGCGCAGCAGCCCGCGATGTACGACCACACCGCCCATGTGATCAACCGACACCACAGCACCAGCCACCGGCACCACACCCGGCGCGTAGACCATGAAGGTCTGCTCGATGGCGTCCAGTTCGTTGCCGAGCCGGTCGAGTTCTTCACGCAGGGCGTGCACATCGTCATCGGACAGGTCGGCATCCTCGTCGTCGAGCTTGTCCTGAATCCTGTTCTGCTCGGCTTCCAGCTTGGCAAGGCGCTTGGCCTCGGCCCTGTTCGGCTCCCGGCGCGTGCGGCGCGCCCGCTGGAACGCATGCAGTTCGGATGCCGTGGCACGTGGGGCAACTTCCACCCAGCCCCAGCCTTCCAACTGCGCCGATTCAGCAGCGGCGGTGAGCTTGTCGCGCGCCAGCGCGTCCAGCAATCCCGCATCGGTGAGGAACACCCCGTTCTGCTCGTCCGAGAACAGATCGCGCCGGATGCCACCGCCCGCCGCCTCGTAGGCGTCCACGCCGACGAAGCGCGCCACCGCATCGCGGCTGGCATCGATCTCTTCATGGGTCAGGTGATCGCGCAGCGACTCCGGGCTGCGCTGCCATTGCGGGGACTCATACCAAGCCGCTTCTTGCGCCGCATGGTCGTCCGTGATGGCCAGCGCCATCAACTGCTCCAGCGAGACGGCATCGGCTTGGTAGTCGGCCAGCAATCGCGGCGAGACGTTGGCGAGTTTGAGGCGACGCTTCACGACCAACGGCGTGACCCCGAAATCCGCCGCAATGTCTTCAAGCGCCCGGCCCTCGGCAGCAAGCGCCTTCCATGCGAACAGTTCATCCACCGGCGACATGGATTCCCTGTGCACGTTCTCGGTCAGGCTCACGGTGCGTGCCGACGAATCAGGAACCAGCAGGCAGGGCACGGGATGGTTCTTGTCCAGCTTGCGACGCTTCGCCAGTAGCTTCAACGCAGCGAGTCGCCGCTTGCCCGCGACCACCTCGAAGTGCTCGCCATCGGGCGATGCAATCACGGTGAGGTTCTGCAGCAGGCCGACGCGGAGGATGGACGATGCCAGTTCTGGAATCGCGGTGCCGCCGCTCTTGCGCACGTTGCGGTTCGACGGCCGCAGCTTCGACAGGGCGATCAAGTGCAGTTCGTAGGGCGCGACCACCGGAATGGTGATGGCTTCGTCTGCGGTGCCGAGGCTGGCAGCGGCGGCGACTGCCGCAGCAGCAGCCACGGCGTGCAGGGCTTGGACTTCGGAATGGGTAGCGGTGTTCATGGTGAAACTCCTGTCCCGCTCGGGGACGTTCAAAAGAAGAGAGGAAGAGAACGAAATTTCTGGTGTTGGCTCATGGCTTGGGTCTTCGCATAGGCACGCTCCTGTGGTTTTGAAAGCTCACCGGACTCCCAGATTCGGAGCCCGTTGTGGCTTTCGTTGGTTCGGCGCATGGACCTGGGCCGGTCCCTGTTCGCCGCCGTCTTTCCCGAGTTCATCGCCCGCGAAGAACCGGGACCGCGGGGACGGGCCGTCAAGGAGGAAGCGCAGGGAGTGGTGCGGCCCGCAGCCGAAGGCGAGGACACGGCCCTGTGCGCCTTGACGGACAGGCAGCGCGGGCTACGGTCGCGGGAAAAGCGATGAAGGAAGGGAAAGACGATCAGCGGCCTCAGGGCCAGGGGATGCGTCGAAGCCAACGCCGCGCGGCGAGCGCCCCTGCGTGCCGAAGGCACGCCTGGCTGGGAGGGAGCAGAGCGCGCAGCGCGTCATCGGCACGGTGCACAGGCCGATCAGGCGCAGCCTGTTCGGCAGGCTTCCCGGGGTGCCAAGTGCAACGCGGCGGGGTGGGCCAAAGGCCGACCTCTGGAGTCAGGACACGCGCGAAGCGCGCATGCCGAAGAAGAAAACAAAGAGGGCCGAAGCCCTCGATGCCTACATGAGTCCCTTCTCGGCCATCGACAGGATCGAGTCGCCCGCCACGATCAGGTGATCCAGCACCCGCACGTCGACCAACGCCGCCGCCGACTTCAGCGTCTGCGTCAGATGCTCGTCCGCCCGCGACGGCTCCGGCGACCCACTGGGATGGTTGTGTACCAGTAGCAGAGCGCTGGAATTCCGGCTCAGCGCGTCCTTGACCACCTCCCGCGGATACACCGATGTCTGGCTCACCGTGCCCCGGAACATCTCCACGTAGTCGAGCACCCGGTGCTGTGCATCCAGATGGACCACCGCGAAGATCTCATGCGGCAGATTCCCCATCCGTGTCCGCAGGAAGTCCTTGACCACCGCCGGCGACGTCAGCACGTCGGTCCCACGGACCCGGCCCGCGAGCACCCGCTGTGCGGCCTGCAGCACCTCGTCGGCCTCGGCAGGACGGTATTCGCCCGCGACATCGCGAACGAGCAGTGAAGATGCAGCAGAGGAAACTGCAACGAAGGAATCGAGGGAAGAGAACAGATCGTGCGACATGGCGAACTCCAGTGATCGGGCGGGATTGCCCGAGACCGGAACCGGCACGCCGCAGCGCAGCTGTCACAGGTTCGAAGACGGCCGGCAAGACGCCAGCGTGCGCAGCACGCGCAGACCTTGACCGCGAGAACGGTGTGCAAGGATGAAGGGAACAGCAAGCCAGCCGCCCACAGCCCACCACGCCCGCATCGGCAAGCGCAGCGCGCAGCGGCATTGCTGCGGAGGCATCAGCGATGGGAGCCGAAGGGTCGAGACGCCAACGGCGGCTTGATGCGCAGCACGGACAGCGCGGCCCGGCTTCGCCGGGGAGGCACGGATTCGGCTACTGGATCGACCCAACGAGCACAGAGTCGTGCGCGCAACGTCTGAGCACCAACTTCTTGTTTTTCTCCCTTATTTAAGGTATAAAAACCGGAAGTTGAACCCACACTCGTACGAAAGCAGAGGACATGACCCAGATTTACATGGAAGCTGAAGCCATCGATGACCGGCTGGCCCAAATGGGTCTTGAAGAGAACAGGCTCGCAGAGATTGTGCGCCGCGGTTATCTCGCCTTCGCCTCGTGCACGCCGAACGATCCACCGCTTTACCCGGGGTTCAGCGCTTGGGCCGCCATGGTCCGGGCCCTCAGGGAGTATCTTCTTCCGCAATGGGCGCGCTGCGACGAAAACAACTACTCATTGGTCATCAATCCAAGCGGCGCCATGGCGATTGCCGTTGCGACTGGCGACGACGCCACTGGACGCACGGACGCCAGCCCGACAACGAAGTCTTCAAAAGGGCCGAGCACCATCGATGCTGTTGCCTCCAATCAGATGCAGTTGGAACTTCCCTATGTTTTCGATGCGGCTCCAGTTCCTGAAGTCGGCGATAGCCTTGAAGAGAAGCGCATGACATGGATTCTTCTGGTTCACCGCGCACGCGGTGAGGTCCGGTGCGAACTCTCGTTGCCAACGTCGATGGGGTCGGATGGGCGCGTTGATGGCTGGCGCGAGCGGATCATCTTGAAGGCCATCCCAACCGACCCCGAACTCGTGGAGATCACGCCGCCTCAACCTGTGCAGCCGGACATCTCCGTCGACGTCAAGCGTCGAGCATGATTGCGAATAGCCATTTCAACCCCTCCAGGCTGACCTTAGCGCGTAAACGCCGAGGATTGACGATGACCAAACTGGCCACCGCCGTCGGCGTTGAGCCGCGTTCAGTCTCCGCGTACGAAAAGGGAGAGTTTGGTCCGGACACTGAACGCCTGGCCAGTTTGGCATCGGTACTGGGGTTTCCCGAGTCGTTCTTCTTCGGCGACGATCTGGATGAGCCTACGCCTGATATCGCCAGTTTTCGCGCACTGTCGAAGATGACCGCGGGTCAACGGGACACCGCTCTTGGCTCTGGCGCAATTGCACTGATGCTCAACGCGTGGATCGAAGCACGTTTTGAGCTCCCGTCACCAGATCTGCCAGATTTGAGCCGCGAAGGCGACCCGGAAGCTGCCGCCCGCGCATTGCGTCAGCAGTGGGGGCTGGGCGAGCTTCCCGTCAAGAACATGATCCACTTGCTTGAAGCGAGAGGGGTCAGAGTCTTTTCGCTGTCGGTGGACGCCGCTGAAGTCGATGCTTTTTCCATGTGGCGACAGAGCACCCCTTTCGTGTTCCTGAACACGAAGAAGTCGGCCGAACACAGCCGGTTCGATGCCGCGCATGAACTGGGGCACTTGGTCTTACATCGCCATGGGTCACCACAAGGCCGCGAAGCCGAGCGCGAAGCAAACACCTTTGCTTCAGCCTTCCTGATGCCCAGCGCCAGTGTCTTGGCCTATGCGCCCCGCATGGCCACCATCGAGCACCTGATCCAACTCAAGAAGCTCTGGAGCGTGTCTGTTGCGGCTCTGACATATCGGCTCCACGCGATTGGCGTACTCAGTGATTGGCACTATCAGTCGCTGTACATCGAGTTGTCATCCAGGGGCTACCGGAAGAAGGAGCCCGATGAAGGTTTGCGGGAAACCTCACAGGTACTCCAGAAAGTCTTTGCGGCCTTGCGGGATGAAAGCATTTCCCGGGGCGATATCGCGGGAGAACTTTGCGTCCCGGTGACGGAACTAGATCAACTGGTGTTTGGGCTCGCACTCACGGGGCTCAACGGTGGCGGAGGCGGCGGAGATGGCAAGAACAAAAAAACGCCTCAGCTTCATGTCGTGAGCTCACAAAAGGAGATTCGGAAATGACCAAGAAAGATATTCACGTGGTACCGCATGAAGACGGCTGGGCCACAAAGAAGGAAGGCGCGGGACGTGCCGGCGTCGTGGTGGACACACAAAAGGAAGCCATTGAGCGTGCACGTGACCAGGCCATACGGGAGCGGGTGGAGGTCGTGATTCACAAGCGCGACGGAACAATTCGTGACAGCGACAGCTATGGAAATGATCCCAGCCCGCCTAAGGACAAAAAACACTGACCGGCAAACGAGAACGATTTCCTCGTATGCCCCCGAAAATTGCTTGCGCCAGCGCACGTTCGCCGGACTCGGCCCAGTTGCAGCTCGGCCTGCTTCAGAACGCCCGCCAATTCGGGGGTTTTCGTGATTTCATAGCTGGCGCAAGACCTCACATTTGGACGACTCACAGTCGTTCACGGTGGACATTCCATGACTTTTTCGGGCAGCCCGTCGCGGCAGCGGCACGCGCGGAAAGGCATGCGTTTTGACGCAGCGGCTGCGCTTTCTTCTCGACACCAATGTGTTGATTCCGCTCCAGGATTCCTTCCAGGTCCTAGAGAAAAATCTCGCGAATTTCGTCCGCTTGGCGAATGTCGGCGGTCACTCCTTGTTGTACCACCCAGCGCCGATAACGGATTTCGAGCGTGACGGCGATGCACAACGCCGGGAACGCAGTTTGCAGCGCATCAAGCAGTATCCGGCCTTAGAAAACGTGGCGCCGTGCCCCTGGAATACATCAGCCACCAGCGCAAATGATGCATGTGACAATGAAATCCTCTATGCGCTCGAATGCGATGCGGTGCATGCGCTTGTTACCGAGGATCGACGCCTCCACGCCAAAGCACGCATTCATGGACTCGGGGACCGGATCTACACGATCCAGACGGCTGAAGATTGGCTTCGCCGTTTGCACGAACCTCGACAAGTCTTCCTGCCAAACATCCAGGACGTACCGCTTCATAGCCTGACACCCCTGCTGGCATCCGCGTTCTTTGACAGTCTTCGCGAAGGCTATGGCGGCTTCGATACCTGGTTTCGAAGCAAAGCACGAGAGAACCGCATGGCATGGGTCTACCGGGATGAAAATGACATCCTGGCCGCAATCTGCATCTACGCCTCGCAAGCCGATCAGAAGATCAACGACTCAGGTGAGCAGCTTTCAGGTCAAGCCTTGAAGCTGTGCACCTTCAAGGTGGGCGAGACCGTCAGAGGGCGGAAGATTGGCGAGCTATTTCTCAAAGCAGCTTTCCGTTATGCAACGGAGAATGCCTGTGAACATGTGTTCATTCATGCCGATCCTGATCGACATGACTACCTGATCAGACTTCTCCAAGACTTTGGCTTCGAGGCGCGCGGCATGTACGCCGGCGATCTCGTACTGGTGAAACCGCACCCCAAAATAGCGCCCTTGGATAACGCGGCATCGCCCCTTGACTACACCCGCCGATTCTTTCCGCATTTCCGGCAGGATGCCCAGGTTCAGAAGTTCTTGATCCCAATCCAACCAGCCTTCCACGAGACCCTCTTTCCAGACTACAGCCCTCAACAGCAGCGACTTTTCGGTGTAATCGGAAACGTGGGCAACGCTATCAAGCTCGCCTACCTGTGTCACGCCCCGACCAACGCAATCCATCCCGGCGATATTGTTCTCTTCTATCGCACGGAAGACGAGAAAGCTGTCACGTCGATCGGGGTAGTAGATAGGTTCGAAATTCTGGAAGACGCAGCGAAGATCGCAAGTTTGGTCAGTCGCAGAACTGTGTATGCCCTCGATCAGATCGAGGAAATGGCCAAGCGAAAAACCAAGGTGATCCTCTTTCGGCTCGTGGAACACCTACCGCATTCCGTGCCCTACGACCGCCTCACTCGTGAGCACGTTGTTACCGGCCCTATTCAATCCATTCGCAAAGTTTCTGATGTCGCTTTTTCCAGAGTGCTCGCTGCCGCCGGGCGGTAGAGCAATCCTGCTATCTGTCAAACCCAAATACGCGGACCTCATTCTGTCCGGTAGCAAGCGCGTCGAATTCCGGCGAACCTGGGCCGCCGATGAGGTGAACCTCATTGCCATCTATGCAAGTTCTCCTGTCCAACGAATAGTTGCTCTCGTGGAAATTGAAGACGTAGTGCAGGGGTCACCCACTACGCTTTGGACCCACTGCACCAGCAGGGGTGGTGCACTGACGCGTCGCGAACTCTTCGACTACTTTGACGGCAAGAAACAAGGGTGCGCCATCTTGCTAGGTGCCGTGCGGACGCTGCAAAAGCCACTTGATCCCAAATCGCTGTTCAAGGCCTTCGCGCCACCGCAGTCGTTCCGATACCTTACGCTGGGCGAGCTCGGAAAGATCGAGAAGAAGGCGGCAACCGACAAGGTCTTGATATGACGATTTTTATCGCCGGCATCCATGGCGTCGGTAAGACCTACCTAGCAAAGCCGGCAGCAGATCGTGTGGGACTGAGATACGCCACAGCCAGTCAACTGATCCGAGAGGAACGCGGGCACGCATCGTGGGACGCGGCCAAGAAAGTCGATGAAGTGGCAGACAACCAAGCAGCCCTGATAAAAGCAGTCGAGAGGATCAATGCCAGCGGGCAAACGTTGTTGCTGGATGGACATCTCGTTCTTAGAAAGGCAATCGGCGAACATGAGCGACTGCCAGATGTGGTTTTTCGAGATCTTGACTGCAGCGCGATCATTTTGCTGACCTGTCCTGTGTCTACCGTTCTGCAGAGGCTTTCGGCAAGAGGCGATGTGTCGTGGAGTGAGGTCGAAATACGTGCCTTCGCCAACGCAGAGCACGAGCAGGCGGAAGCGGTCGCCAGTTCATTGCGCATCCCGCTGACCGTCTTGAAAGCGCCTTCGAACGACGAGTTCGATTCCAACCTGCGGCACATACTCCATTTGGAATAAATGAGTCAATCAACCGGTCTGGTTGGAAGATCGCCTTCAGCTTGGTGGCGAATCGCATGAACAAGGAAACCCCGTATGCCCGTCTCGGACGAAAAAATTCCCTTGGCGTTCTTGCAGTATGCCGCCGACATCTTGGGAGACACCAACATGGGTCTCTCAGGCACCACGCTGATGAAGGCGTTGAACGGCTATGCCGTTGATTTCGACGTTGCACTGCCAGTCCCGCGAATCGAAGGCACCGCCATCAACAAGCGGACGGTACTTCTGCGCAACGTCGAAGCCCTTTTCGCCATCCCAGCAATACGTCATCCTCAAGGCGCTCGCCAGACATTCTTCGTTCTCTTTCGTGCCCAACGCCGAGCGGGAAGAACTGATCCACCGACTGGTCACTCGATATGGGCACCTCGATCCGCACGATGCTCCGGCCGAAGTCAATCTCGCGTTGATCGAAGAGACGAAGCACTGGCTCGACGGTTACCCGCCATCTCTAGCACTCTACGAGAGTGCCCTTCAAAAATACGACCTGCAGGCGTATGAGCGCAACCTGCTCGATGATTTGCGCCTCGCTCTTGAATTGCTGCTGAAGAGCCTTTTCGCCAATGAAAAATCGCTCGAAAACCAGCTCACCAACATCGGTCAATTCATCAAGGTAAAGGGCGGCTCGGCTGAGTTCTCGAACATGTTTGGGAAGCTCCTCGATTACTACGCCAAGTACCAGAATAACTACGTCAAGCACGACGATGCGGTCATCGCGGAGGAGATCGAGTTCGTCATGGAGATCACCTCCTCGTTCATGAAGCACCTGGTACGCCTAGCCGGTCACTAAAATCGCGGCCTTGGCTGTGGCCGGGCTGCGCGGGCGACCTCCGCCGGGAAACCACACTCTACCCAGGACAACGTCTCGCGCTTCGCATGCTGATGGGTTGCGGTGCAGTGGATTGCGCTCCCGTGTTCAGGTGGCCATTGCGCTTGCAGCAAGTCTCGCAACCGCGTCTGCGTCGTCGAGTACCGGACGCAGCGTTGTACGCCGAAGCGGCGAAGTCAGCAGCACTGTGTCGGCAGTCCGGCGCCTCGGTGTCGCGCCTAGTGCGTGAGTGCGGCGTCAATGCCGCCCAGGTTAGCCAGTTCATATGGGAGCATCGGGAGGCTTGATCCCGTAGGCGCAATTCAATGCATCGAGAGCACGCGTCTCGATATGGGCGAGTCGCACGGGAAACCGATCCCCATCTGGTTGCAGATGAAGTTCTCTGCGCGGCGCACTGACCAGCTTCACGATGGTCTGCTGCACCGGTTGCATGTTCACCGCCAGAGCGCATGCGATACGCGCTCATACTTCAATCGCGATCTGCTGCGCGATCGCGTTGTATAGGTCGACATCCATCTGCTCGGTCCGAATCGAAACAATCAAGCTGTAGCGGGCCGGCAGCTCGTAGCGCTCCAGCGCTGGCCGCGTCCGCCACCACCCAGCCGCAGGGTAGACCGCGATGAATCCCCGGCTGGCAAGCTCGGCGGCCGTCCCTTCCCATACGTCCTGGTGCAGCGAGCCACGGTGGCGCTGCCGCTCGCCCAGGTACCAGTCCGGGTCCTTCGGATTGACCGGATCGCCGTCGTCGTCGCGCGCCGCAGCTGCATTGACGCGGGCCACAAAATCTTCTGTGCTCGCATCCAAAGGCCGTTGAACGTCGAAGCGCAGACGGTGCGACGGGTAGTAGAACTTCGAGGCGGTTCCGCGTGCGGACGGATTGGGTTCGACGAAGTAGGACAACGTGATGCGCATCTGCACCTTGGCGTCCTGCAGCGCCTCCAATTGCTCTTTGGGCCACGGCAGCGCGTGCAGATTCATGTCGCGGCTCACCACCCCCTTCTTCTTGTCCTTCACATAGGGATGGACGACATCCTCGACGACGAGTGTCAACGAATTACCCGCGCTCCAAAGCGCCCGATCCAGGTCCGGTGTTCCCCATCCACAGTGGCGGATCAGATCGACGTAGTCGTTCTTGGTCGGCGACCCATGCGCGGGCAGGTACATCGCACGCATCGCGTCCGTCCATTCCGCTGAGTGGACGATCAGCGCTCGGATCGTTTCGGGGCGAAGCTCCGGGTAGGCGCTCATGAGCTGCGCGGCCATGCGCGCGCACAGCGCGGACGCGGCACTGGTCGCATTGGTTGTAGTGAGCAAGCGTTCGTCCGGACGGTGGTTCGTCGTGAGCAGGTTGAGGCTCGGCATGCCTGCCGCGCCCCGTGCATCCCTGCCCACATTGCCGCCTTCCAACACCACATCTGGCTTCAAGGGCCATGCACCGTCCCACGTACGCGACGTGGTGGTGTAGGGGCTGAGTCCACCTTCGGCGGCGACGGCTTCGACGTCGGCATTCTCCGTATCGATCTTTTCGGTACACGCGCCCACGGTGAGGGCGTTCCACGCCTGTCCGGGATCATGGACCAGGTTCGTGGACAGGCTGGCGGGGTAAGTCATCCAAGCGCCGTGCTCTCGCGTGTTTCCCGCAGAGAGGATGAAGAGCCGCGGAAACTGCCCGGCGCCATCGGCATCGGCCGCCAGGCGGTCAACGGCGGATGACCAGGACGATGGGCGGCCGCGATCCCGGTAGTCCGAGGCAGTCACGGCCGATGCGAAGACTCGGCGGCGCTGCGGCGCGGCGATCTCGGGACGGCTCACGCCCTCGGCGAAGAGGTAGGCGTGATGTTTGGCCGTGCCCGCATTGGCACCGTCGTCCGGCGTCAGCTTGACGGACTCAAGGCGATGGCCCGACTGAAAGAGGTCATTCGCAGCGAGCCGCACGGTCAGGTCGCCATGCGCGACCAAGCCGGCCAATCCGGTGCCATGGTTCGCGCGATCGTCGACGCCCCACGCCGGCTCGACGGTGTGCAGATCAGCAGCATCCAACAGCGGCGCCAGCAAGGGGTGGCCGCGATTGACACCCGAATCCAGAAGGCAAACACGCGGCACGTCGTCGCCATCGCCTGCGAACTGCGTGCGTCCCAGCAAGTCATCCACCCATTGCCGCTGCTCGTCGACGCCCATGCCGTCAAAGAACTCGGCGGTGTCTTTCGCCTTGCGCAGCTCCGCGACGCAGTTGAGCGTCATGACTGAAGCGGAGAACTGTTGCTGCGAGCCGTACATCAACAGCACCGTGCGTTCCGGAAAATCGGCTTGCGTGGGGTTGACAACGCAGCCGGCCAATTCTGCGACCTTCTTGAAGTCCGCCACCACGTTCTGCCGTTGGCCGGGGCCGCGCGTTGGAAGCCAGACCTCCCACCAGAATGCCGTCGCAGGGTCCGCTGGCAGCAGAGAGGGATCATCTGTCCACAGGGCACGCAACTCGGCGCTGCGGATGGACGCGATGGTGTCGAGCAGCGGCCTGTGATCGATGGCGCCGCCGTTCTTGTTCTTCTTCTCTTCCAGGTACTCGACGACGTATTTCTCGAAGTGATCGAGGCCGCCATCGGGAACGAACACGTTCGCGAAAGTATTGCTCCCCTCTTGGCGCACGCTGAGCAGCTCGATTTTCTTGGGGCCGTTGGCCAAGCTCTCGAAAGCAAGCTCGACATTCGGCTGGCTGACGAACTGGATCTGCAGGCCCAATCCGCTTTCCAGCCCTTGCTCCTGCTGCGCGGCGACAGCCGCGGCGGCAACGGGTCTCAACGCGGCAAGCTGGTTTTGTAGCGACTGGCCATGCTGTTGCCGAGGCAGTTCGGGCACGGTCTTTTGGCCCCCGCCATTGGGCGTATGTGCCGTGAAGGCGAGCGGCTTGGCCGTGTTGTGCAGTACGAGGTGCGGGCGCTTATCTTGCGGTTGATCCGGCATGGCTCGACGTTGTCTTGTTGTTCTTCGTCAGCTTTTGGCTGAGTTGCCGGCGCTCGTGCAGGGCAAGGCTCAGACGCTCCTGCGTGACACGTTCTTCGTCGTGCATGACCGCTTCCTTGATCGCGTCGTCCACCGCATGACGGATCTCGGCGTAGCTGAGCCCTTCGGCTTTGGCGGCGAGCGCCTTAAGCAGAAACGGTTTGGGCACAAAACCGCTCAACCGCGAGCGTATCAACTCGCCCGCCTGCGCGGCCGTCGGCAGGTGGTACTCGATCATGTCGTCGAAGCGACGGAACAAGGCGTGGTCCAGGATTTCGGGATGGTTGGTCGCGGCGATGATGAGACTGTTCGACTGGTCGTGCTCGATCATCTGCAGGAAGCTGTTGAGCACGCGCCGGATTTCACCGACATCGTTGGCCAGCCCTCGCTGCGATCCGATGGCGTCGAACTCATCGAAGAAGTACACCCCGCGTACCTCGGCAATCGCATCGAAGACTTGACGCAGCTTCGCCGCGGTCTCCCCCATGAACTTGGTGATGAGCGCATCCAGGCGCACTAGGAAAAGAGGCACGCCCAGTTCGCCAGCCAGAACCGAGGCCGTCATCGTTTTGCCTGTGCCCGGCGGCCCAACCAGCAGCAGCTTGCGGCGCGGCGACAAGCCGTGCTCACGGATGCGCGCGAACAGGCGTTGCTCCTTCAGGATGCGATGGAGTTGCGCCGAGGCCTGGGCATCGAGGACCATGTCGGCCAACCGATTCTTCGGATAGGAAACACCCAGTAAGTTGGCAAGCTCGCCGCGCGGACGGGCAAGCGGCACCAACTTGCCCGGTTCGCTTGGTACGGCGCGTGTCTTCGCTGCGTCGATCATGTCGCGCAGTTCCTCCGCCAGCTTGCCGTGTCCAACCTTGGCCTCATGAGCTGCCACCTGCATGGCAACGGAATAGAACTGTCCGTCATCCCGGCTGATGTGGGACTTCACCAGGGCCTTCAACTGTTCCGCACTAGCCATGCTGCCTCCCTCGGAATGTCCGCACACGCGCGATTCCGCGAGCGCGCTCCCAACCCGCGCAATGCAGCGGGACCTTCACGCGGCCACCGTAATGCCGGCAGGCACAGTGCGGCGCGCAGGTCGAACCACGATCTCGACATGCTGGTCGAGTGACACAAGCGCCTGCATCAGGCGTTCGAGCGAGATGTTCTGGAGCTTGTGCCGGCGGACCTGCGACACCTTCGGCTGTGTCATGCCAGTGATGCCCGCGACCTCAGTCTGACTCAGGCCCCGCTTTTCGATCAACTCGTTGAGCTTTACCGCAAGCACGGCTTTTGCCGATAGCTCATCCGCGTCCTCAAGCCCGAGATCGTTCAGGACATTAACTACGCACTTGTGTCCATCATTGCTACGCATTGCTATCTCCTACCGAGCCCGTAACGGGCAAGCAGCCTTCGATCGTTTCGACAGCTTCTTCGTCCGGCCGAGGTGCGGCGATGCCGGACCTAAATTCCTTCTGTCTGGACTGCAGGCAGGACAGAAGATGTCGTCACGGCTGCATGGAAACTCTTGAGCTCGTTTTCTCGGTGCCATTTCGAAGCAACCACCTGCGCTCACAATTTTTTGATTATACCCGTACGGATATGGGCCGACAATAACGTGCCAATGGCGCGGGCACCCGCCCAGCGCTTGGACGGGACCAAGCAGGCCCTGGATGCCAAGGTGACCGCCATTCACCCAGCCAGCCGTCGAAGCTGGGCAACCTCTGGTATCGGTCAAAGCCTGCGGCAGCAGGGCGCATCGTCAGCGCCGAGCAGGCTTGCAAGAGCCTGTCACGCAAGGGTCCGGGGACGGTGTACAGAAACACTCTTCGTGTTGACCACCGAATCGACCCATCGCCTGCCGGCGGCCCCCAACCTGCTGAATCGCGCTTCGATGGCTTGCAGCCCGATCAAGCCTAGGTGGGGGACATCACCGACGTGCTCACCTGCGAGGGATGGCTGTCTTGCGGCGGCAATGGGCTTCCCCCGATATCCCGGACGGTTTGCTTAGCCCATTAAGCCTTGCTCAAAGTCGATTGGGCTGAGGAAGTCTAGCTTCGAGTGTTTGCGCACCGGGTTGTAGAAGCGCTCGATGTAATCGAACACGTCACACCTGGCGTCTTCCCTTGTCCGGTAGACCTTGCGGCTGAGCCGTTCGGTCTTCATCGACGAGAAGAAGCTCTCCATTGCGGCGTTGTCCCAGCATTCACCGCGGCGACTCATGCTGCAGGTGATTCCTTGTGCCTTGAGCAACTGTTGGAAGGCCGCGCACGCGTCTGCGGCCTCGACGGGCCAGCTCATGTTGATCGCGGTGACGCCGCGCTGCAGTTCAATGCGGATGGCGGCTGCAGCGCCTGGGGCGGGCAACTGCATCGGGACAAAGGCTGGAGCCACCGTCTTCGCTGGAGCCTGGGAGAGCGTCAGCGGCCGTGGTCGCTCGGCCTCTCGGCCGAGCTCGGCTTCGTGTACCCAACGGCGCAGCAGGTTGGCCGGCACGCCACCCAGGTCTTGCCACCGGGCGCCAGCCCTCCACCGGGCACGATGCCGTGCACGTGCGGATGTCCACCTTGCGCTCCAGCAGGTGTGTCGCGAACCCGTGGGGCAAGCTGTGCGTGGAGATTCGCTTGTCGATGCCGGCGGCCTCAGCGGCGGCGTGCACGGCGCGGTTGAGCTGGCGCGGCGTCAGGGGGTCGGTCGGGTCCAGGCCTGGGAACAGCCAGCCGCCGGGCAGCATGCGGCCCTGCCTGTTGGCAATGCGCCACCACGAACGCAGGCGCTGCAGCAGCACCGGGCTGAGCATGGCGTAGCGGTCCTTGCGGCCCTTGCCTTGCTCCACCCGCAGCGTCATGCGCTCGCTGTCCACGTCGGTGACCTTCAGGTGGATGACTTCGCTGGCACGCAGGCCGGCGCCGTAGGCCACCGACAGCGCCGCCTGGTGCTTGATGTTGGAGGCAGCAGCGATCAGGCGCGAGACCTCCTGCGGGCTGAGCACCACTGGCAGTTTGTGCGGCAGCTTGACCGGGTGCATGCGGGCCATCAGTTCCAGCCGCTGCAGCGTGACGTCGAAGAAGAAGCGCAGGCCGGTGAGCGTGACGTTCAGCGTCATGGGCGAAGTGCCCGCGTCGACCAGGTAGAGCTGGAAGTTGCGCAGGTCCTTCACGGTGGCCGTGTCGGGCGAGCGATGCAGGAACGCAGCCAGCTTGCGCACGGCGCGGATGTAAGCCTCCTGGGTGCGGGGCTCCAGCTTGCGCAGGCGCATGTCTTCGAGCATGCGCTGACGCAGTGGCGTGACCGCCGGGTTGATGGTGTCCATGGTTGCGGCTCCGTCGATGAACGAGGCGGGATTGCCTCGACATCAACGGTGGCACCAACTGAGCCGCAACGCACCTGCGCTTCGCCCTCGCGCGAAGCGCGCTACCGCGCGAGCGGTTTAGTCCACCGGTGCTCAGCGGACATCGGTCGACGATGGGAAAACGATGTCGCCTACCGGGACGGGCGTGTGACTACCGATGTCGGTGCGCCGTTATAGGCAGTAAAACCCGTCTTAACCCAAATAGACTCGTTTAAAACCTGTTCGAATCAGATTCAAAAGCACGGCGGTGTGTTAATCTGGTTACACCCAGATGATTGTAGGGTTCGACATGGACGACCGTTGGCTTTCGGTTGATGAGATCGCGGAATATCTCGGCATCGCCAGCAGCTCCTCATCAATCCGGCGGTGATGGCTGGAGATCGGTGAGGACCAGCAGCGCCGCCTCTCAGAACCCTTTGAGCGCGGGCAGACGCGCGACGGCGAGTCCGTGCCCATCCCGCAGCTTCGTGCGGACCGTGACGCCTGCGAGGAGCGCCTGCGCAAAGCCGTCGCGGAGGTGCGCCGCATTATCGACGGCGAACGTCTCGTCACCATAAGCGTAGGCAGCTACTTCGCCGAGGGAATCGAGACGGACGAACAGCTCGAAGCAGCGCTGGACGGCATTCGGGAGGAGTGCTCTCGTCTCATCGGCGCCGGCAAAAAGGTCGTCGTCCAGTAGGCACCTCAATGACGATCTCGGAACCGACCATCACTGAAGCCGTCGCGCGCTACCAGCGCGAATACGATAGGTATCTGAAGCTGTGCGCACGAGTGGCCGACATCTGCAGGTACGAGATCGTCGAGGCGAACGCGATTCGCGCTCATGTCACCTTTCGTGCCAAAGGACTCAAAAGCCTGGAGACGAAGCTTCGGAAATTTGCACAGACAGGCAGAAAGTCGATGCCGACCGTCGACGCCGTGTTCGACCAAGTGCGCGACCTAGCTGCTGTCCGAGTCGCAACCTACGTGCAAACGGACGAGCGCAAAGTCACCGAAGCGATCGCTAAGCGCTTTGCTGGTGGAAACGGCGCTGCAGTTGCGATCGACCTGAAAGACAAACACGGGACCGATCCGCAGAACTTCTACAGAGCGACGCACTTCGAGGTCTACTTGCGGGCCCAAGACATCGTCGGCACCTACTCGAACGTAGATGGAGTACCGTGCGAAATTCAAGTCTGCAGCATGATGGCTCACGTCTGGAACGAGATCGAGCACGACATCGCCTATAAACCCACGGGCGAACTCTCTGACCTTGAGAAGAACACCCTGGTCAACATCGGCCACCTGACGCGCTCGGGCGATGGAATGATCAGTCAGCTACTGGCGGCCACGGACGCTCGAAATTCGGAGCAGGTCACGGCCTTCACTGACGTCTACGACTTTGTTGCACGTGCACGGAGCTGGTTTCCGTCGACCGACTTCGCTATAAATGCCGGTCCGCTCTTCGAGGAGCTGCGGCTCCTTCGTCTCAACACTCCCGCCGGAATTTTGAAGCAGATCGGTGACCTTGCGTCCGTCGGCGAACGCTCGCTAGCGGAGCTCACGGCTCTTAGCGTTTCGCTGCAGCAGCGTGGCGAGACGCGATACGAACTCGAAGAGAACTCCGCGGACCGTTTATTGGTTTTGCTCTTGCCCAAGGTCGCCCAGCACATCGTCAGCAACCATCCGACAGGGCGCGGTGTCGGCGGTCCGACCCGGATAAGCTGGTTCGCAAGTCGCTACGTCGACGCCGCATCATCGAGTGCGACCGCATCATCCGGCCAGGAACCCCTGTGAACAAGGACACACGCAACGCCATTGAACGCGCGACCCAGCGCGCGAGGAAGCTCCTCGAGGAGGATTTCGCCGCGCAACTTGCGGGTGACTTCGATGTGCAACAGGATGGCGCTCTTGCCGCCAAGGCTGGTGGCCACCTCTCGGCCCGTCAGGCCTTCCAACGCGAGCGCATCGTCGCTGGCATTGAGCACAAGCGCGCGGCCGGAATGTCCGCTGGCGACTCCGTCGCTGACTACCTGCGGGACGCCGCCTTCACCACGCTCAATCGCTTCGTTGCGCTCAAGATGCTGGAGGCGCGCGAGCTGGTGCACGAGTGCATAACAAGGGGCGAGCAGTCGGCGGGCTACCGCGAATTCTCCGGCATGGCGCCGGGCCTGCCACTTCTGCCTGGCAGTGCGGGCTACCGGTTGTATATCGAGTCGCTGTTCGACGAGTTGTCGACCGAGGTGAAGGTGCTCTTCGATCGGCGCGATCCATCGTCGGTGCTCTGGCCAAAGCGCGCGACATTCGAGCAGCTCCTAGAGATCCTGAACGCCACCGAGCTCGCCCGCGTGTGGGGTGAGGACGAGACGATCGGATGGGTCTACCAGTTCTTCAACGGAAAGGAAGAGCGCGCAGCTATGCGCGACGTGAAGCAAGGAGGCTCGCAAGCGCCGCGCAATAGCCGCGAGCTCGCCGTGCGCAACCAGTTCTTCACGCCCCGCTACGTCGTGCAGTTCCTCACCGACAACACGCTGGGACGCACCTGGTACGAGATGCGGGCCACGAACACTGTGCTCGCCGAGCGGTGCGCGTACATGTTCCGCAAGTCCGGGGAGGAGTTCGCGACCCGTGCGAAGAAAGATCCACGCGACCTCCGCGTGCTTGATCCGGCGTGCGGTAGCGGACACTTCCTGCTCTACGCGTTCGACCTGCTTCTCGCCGTCTACGAGGAGGCGCACGCCGACTCCGAGAGCCCGAAAAGCGACAAGACGGGCAATACGCTCGCCGAGGACTACCCAAGCCTCGAAGCGCTCCGAAAAGCATGCCCGGGTCTCATTCTCGCGCACAACCTCCACGGCGTGGACATCGACCCGCGCTGCGCGCAGATCGCGCAGCTCGCTTTGTGGATGCGTGCGCAGAAGGCGTTCCGAGACTTTGGCATCCGGCGCGCGGAGCGCGCACAGATCCGTCGCTCGAACATCGTCGTGGCCGAGCCGCTCGTTGCGGACGAGCTAATCGCCAAGGAGTTCATCGCGAAGCTCGGCGACACCGAACTCGAACGCGTGTTTACCAGCCTCGTCGAGTCGCTGAATCTTGCGGGAGACCTGGGGCTACTCTTGCGCCTAGAACAGCTCGTCGGGCGGCAGGCGAAGCGCGGCCAGACTGGTGCCCTTTTCGCGCCGCCGGACGAACGCATCCGGGCCGCGCTCGCCCGCTTCATGAGCGGCGAAGCCGGGATCACGAACACGCGACGGCGACTCTTCGCCGACGATGCCGCCCACGGAGTCGCTCTGCTCGGCTTGGCCGAGATGAAGTTCGACGTGGTGCTCATGAACCCACCATTCGGGCTTGCAACGCCCGCCGGGCAGCAACTGCTTGCCACGGAATATGCTGGTGCACACAACGATATCTTCGCTGCGTTCATTAGGCGTGGCCGAGAACTTTGCGACGGCGGATACGTCGGAGCAATCTCGTCGCGGTCGTTTCTGGTCGCCCGACGGCTTGAGCGCTTTCGTCGCGACGATTTTCTGCCCAACGTTGCGTTGCTGTGGGACTTGGGTTTGGCGGTCATGGACGCCGCGTTTGTTGAAAGCGCGGCCTACGTTCTCGGTCCTCGATTCGCCTCCACGGATATGTTCCTCGCCCATGACGGCAAGCAGGAAAGCGCTGCGGAAAGCCGGAGCTTGCCGGCTGAGTGGGTCACCGTTGATCGCGGTCGTCTGGCTAAGCTTCCGCTCGCTAAGGTTCTCTACAAACTCCCGGAGCGTATCCACGAACTTCTTGCATCGAAGTCGCGGTTTGAGCCGATGATCGGAACCGCACGGGAGGGCATGAAATCCTTCCAGAACTATCGCTTCGTCCGCCTGTGGTGGGAGGTAGACCCTCAGGCTATTGGGGTCGGGTGGCAGTGGTTCGCAAAAGGCGGAGCTCACGCATTCCTCTATCAGGACCAGCTCCTCCTCCTCGACTGGCGGGATGATGGCGCGGCGCTTCGGGCGATCAACATCTCGATCAACGGCTCGACGTCGCAGGTCCGGCAGGCCTCGGACTATTGGTTCCGAGCTGGCGCCACGTACTCGCGACGCAGCGCTCGCGGATTCAGTGCGCGCTTGCTGCCTGCTGGTTTCGTGTTCTCGGATAAGGGACCGGCAGTCCTCCTCAACGCGAACAGCCCTCTCCCTCGTGAGTACCTGTTGGGCTGGCTGAACTCTCGCCTCATTCGCGCGCTTGTCCACGTGCAGGCGAATGCGTCGGACTTTCTTACGGGCATTCTAAAGTCCTTACCCTGGAAGGAGCCGAGTCCCGAGGTGCTCGCTGATGTAAGTGGTTCAGTAGGCGCTGCGATCCAAGAACTTCAGGCGCTCGCCGCCGAACGTGAGCGGTCGCCGCTGTTTGTTCTGCGCCGACGCAACGCATCGACGTTCGATGAGATCCTCGCTGCATCGGCGGCTTCCGCGCTGCGGGGAAAATTGGTGCTTGGAGAGGCGCTCGCGGTCTGCGATCGGCAGATTGATTCGCTCTACAGCGATGACTCGTCGCGCTGGAGTGATGACGTCTTTGCCAAGGAGGAAGCTTCGGACGTCGAGGAGGATGAAGACGACGATGCTTCGGAAGGCAGTTCGGATCGTGCCACCATCTCCTGGGAAGTGCTGTCTAAGTGTATTGGCGTGGCGCTCGGACGCTTTCGGCCTACGGACGACACCAGCGCGGCGCCTAGCGATTGTTTTTCCCCGCTTCATCCCTATGCGTCGGGTTCGGCGGAATGGCAGCGGTCCTATGCCGTCGATGACGAGGGTCACCAGAGGGACTTGGCCACGCTTGTCCGCGATGCCGCTCAACCCCTGTTCGGACTTTCAGGCGATGCATTCGAGCGTGGCGTTGTCGACGCACTTGGATCGCGAAGCCTACGCGAGTTCCTCACTGAGTCGGGACCCGAGTCTGCGTGGGGCAGACATCTCCGTGACTACTCAGGCGCACGACGGAAGGCACCTGTGTACTGGAGGCTCGCAACTCCTTCTGGGAGCTACTCCGTCTGGCTCGCATACCACGCACTCGGGCAAGACGTCTGGTTCAAGCTGGTTTCTGACGTCATTGCTCCGCGTATCGCGCTTGAGGAACGCCGCATGGGCGAGGCGATTGAGGTTGGACAAGGCGCAGCAGGTCGCAAGCGCGTTGCGGCTCACGACAGGTTGCTCGGAGAGTTGAAGCAGCTCGCAGAGCTGCTTCGCCTGCTTGGTCGAGTCTGGGTGCTCAACCGAACTGATGGGGTCGCGCTTTCGGCAGCTCCGCTATGGCCCCTCTTCGGACACCACAAGCCCTGGCAGAAGGAACTGAAGTCCAATTGGGAAGCTCTCGTTGCGGGCGAGCACGACTGGGCGCACCTTGCGATGCACCTCTGGCCCGAGCGCGTCGTGCCGAAGTGCGCGAAGGATCGCAGCCTCGCCATCGCCCACGGTCTCGAGGACGTGTTCTGGGGCAAAGGGACAGACGGCAAGTGGACCGCTCGCACGACCCCCAGGCGCACCGTCGATGAGCTGGTGCAAGAGCGAACATCGCCTGCTGTGAAGTCCGCGCTCAAGAGTCTGCTCGACGCGCCCGCCACCACGGGCAACGCAGGGCATGGTCGAGGCGGTCGTCGCAAGGCTGCAGCCGAAGGAGGAAACCCCTGATGCACCCGCTTCATGACTACGTGGCGAAGCAGCTCGCCGACAAGCTACGCTCCCGTCGTGTCGTCGTCTGGTACGACGAGCGCGCCGAGTTCCTGCCCTTCGTCGACGAGGTGTGCGGCGGCCCTCGCACGTCCAGCGAACCCATCCCGGTCTCTGTTGGCGGCGCGAGCGCGCATCTCGCCGCGTACGCGGGCTCGATGTTCGAACTGCGTGCGGTCGTCGAGCCGCTCGTGAGCAGCGACGCGCCCGCAACGGTCGTCGTCTACATGCCAAACGTCGCGCGCGACCGCCACGCCTCCGTCCTGATGGAGCTCGAAAAGGCTGGCACGACATGGGAGCCGCAGCTCAAACAGCTCGCGAAAAACGTTCTCCTCCAGAAATACACTCTGGGAGTCGTCGACGAGATGCTGCCATTCGACCGCAGAGTCTCCTATGAGGACCTTGCGCGCGCAGCAGGCAACTCCGGCGCGGAGCCGCCGTCGATTCTGAAGAGCATCTTCCACGACGCGAGCGGCAACGATGGGCTCATCACGTCATGGCTCGCGAGCGACGCACGCGATGCCGACATCATGAACAAGGAGGCGACGCGCGAGCTGACCAAACTCGTGAAGGCACGCCTCGGCCTCGACCTGCACGCCGACGCGGCGCTCGGGAAAGTGCGTGCCATTACGCTGCGCTATGTGTTGGCAGGGGAGTTTCGGCTCGACCTCACCTGTGAAGCGCCCGCGCTGCTTGACGGCGTCGCGAAGCCATCGACGAAGGACGAGGAGTCGGCCGTGCGCGAGATCGCGCGACGCCTCCGCACGGGGCACGCCGATGCGTACGCGGCGCTCGCTGACCGCGTCGAAGCAGAGCTGGGGGTGAAGAACGCGAAGCTCCCGCCCGGCGCGCTCGGCGCCATCGATACCTTCCGTTTCGAAGAACGCGCGCTGCTGCGCCATGCGGACGAACTCATCTCGAACAGGAAGTTCGGCGAGGCGCTCGCGCTAGTGGCCTCGAGAGAGCAGAACTTCTGGCTTGACCGGGACGTCAGCAGGAAGGCCCAGTGGGAAGCCACTCGGCGCATGGCCGAGCTCGGCAATGTGGCGGTGGATGTGCGAAAAGCGGTCGACAAAACCTCGGGGGACGCGGCCGCGTGGTTCGACGCCTACGTGTCGAAGGATGGGTGGTTCCGTCTCGACCAGGCCCAGCGCCGCCTCGAAGCGTGGATTGCGAACCTTGACGAAGAGCCCGAGGAACGCCCGCTGGGCGTGGTCCGCCGCGCCCACGAAGACACCTGCCACGCGATGGCCGAGGGCTTCACCAAGGCACTCGTGAAGGCCGGGTGGGCCGTTCCCGGCGCTCTCCACCAGACGCGCATCTGGAGCGAGGTGGTTGCCGACAAGCCAAAGCCAGTCGCCTACTTCCTGGTTGATGCAATGCGGTTCGAGATGGGCGTCGAGCTCGCCGAGCGCCTGCCGAAGACTTCCGAGGTCTCGGTCCGCCCGGCCGTTGGCGCGCTGCCCAGCATCACGCCCATCGGCATGGCGGCGCTCATGCCCGGCGCATCGGCGAGTTTCTCGGTCGTTGAGGAAGGCGCCAGGCTCGGCGCGCGCATCAACGACAGCTTCCTGCCGGACCTTGCGAGTCGAAAGAAGTTGGCCGCCGCGCGCGTGCCGAAGTTGGTCGACGTTGCGCTCGACGAGCTCTTGAGCCTCCAGCCTTCGAAGCTCGCCAAGAAGCTCGACGGTGCACAAACCGTCGTCGTTCGCTCGCAGGAGATCGACCACGCGGGCGAGACAGGCTTTACATTCCAGGCGCGGCAGGTGATGGACACGGTTATTGACAACCTTGCGCGCGCGATCCGCAAGCTTGCGGCGGCGGGCATCGAGCACGCCGTGGTGAGCGCCGACCACGGCCATCTGTTCTTCGCCAACGACCGCGACGAATCGATGCGTACGGACGCGCCTGGTGGCGACACCGTGGAGCTGCACCGCCGCTGCTGGATCGGTCGCGGCGGTGCCACGCCCCCAGGGTGCGTGCGCGTGCCCGCCTCGTCGCTTGGTTATGCCTCAGACCTCGATCTCGTGTTCCCTGCGGCCGCAGGTGTCTTCAGGGCGGGCGGCGATCTCGCGTTTCATCACGGTGGGCCGTCGCTACAGGAGATGGTCATCCCGGTGCTGACCGTGCGAACGAAGGCGCGGGAATCGGCCCGTCCGTCGGTGGGAGCGATCACTGCCGCTGCACTTCCCGACGCGATCACGAACCGCATCTTCAGCGTGACATTTACGTTTGGCGCAAGGCAGATGATGCTCGGAGCGACGGACATTCAGGTTCGACCGATGCTGATGGCGTCGGGCAAACAGGTCGGAGCCGTTGGGATGGCCGTCGACGCGCAGTTCGATCGTGCAACAGGATGCGTAACGCTGGATCCAAGCAGACCGGTGACGGTCGCGTTCCTTCTGAGCGATGAAAGCGTTGCGTCACTGCGGGTCGTTGTCCAGGACCCGACTACCGATGCGGAACTGTATCGCTCGCCAACCGACATTCCGATTCGACTGGGGCTATAGGCTATGAGTAACGGAACAGCTCTCGCGCGTGACACGCTCGACGACAAGGTCAATCGCGTATTCGCCGGCAAGGTCGTCCGCAAGGATCTTGTTCGCAAGGTAAAGGTCGGCGCCAACGTGCCGGTGTTTGTCCTTGAGTTCTTGCTGGGCAAATACTGTGCGTCGTCCGACGAGGTCGCCATCCAGATGGGACTACAGGTCGTCAACGACACGCTGGCCAACAACTACATCCGCTCCGATGAGTCGATGAAGGCGCAGGCAACGGTGAAGGACCGCGGCAAGCACACCTTCATCGACAAGGTAAAAGTGCGCATCGTCGATTCCGACTATTGGGCGGAGGTCAGTAACTTCGGTCATAAGAACGTCCACATCCCCGAGCACTATGTGCGCGACTATGAACGCCTCGTCATGGGGGGGGTGTGGGCGCAAGTGGACATGCGCTTTGAGTACGACGAGGAGACCCGAGGCAAGAATCCGTTCTGGATCGACAAGCTCACACCGATCCAGATCGCTACCTTCGACCTGGACGAGTACCGGCGATTGCGCAATGAGTTCACCACCGACGAGTGGTTGAATCTCATGCTGCGAAGCATGGGCTATGAACCAAGCGAGATGTCACGCCGGCTCAAGTTGCTGTTCTTGGTGCGGCTGATCCCGCTTGCGGAACGCAACTACAACCTCGTGGAGCTCGGCCCGCGTGGCACGGGCAAAAGCTACGTGGTGCAGGAGGTTTCACCGTACTCAGCGCTGCTCACGGGCGGCACGACGGTTGCGAACCTATTCGGCCACATGTCAGGCCGCCAGAAGGGCATGGTGCAAATATGGGACGTTGTCGGTTTCGACGAAGTTGCCGATCTGCAGAAGATGCCAAAGGAGGTCATCACGACGATGAAGACCTTCTGCGAGTCTGGAAGCTTCCAGCGAGGGCAGGAAGCGGTGTCGGGCGACGCCAGCATTGCGATGTTCGGCAACACGAATCAGCCTATCGACGTGATGGTTCAGACCGGCCACCTGTTTGCGCCGATGCCCGACATCATCCGTGACGACATGGCGTTCATCGATCGTCTGCACTTTTATCTTCCCGGCTGGGAGATCCCGAAGATGCAGAACGACATGTTCACGAACCACTACGGATTTGTTGTCGACTATCTGGCCGAAGCGCTGCGCGAGATGCGCAAGCACAACTTCACCGAGATCATTGACCGACATTTTTCCCTTGGCGCGCACCTAAATGCGCGCGACCGAAAAGCTGTGCGCAAGACAGTGTCCGGCTTGATGAAGATCCTTTTTCCGCACGGAGAGGTCAACCAGGATGAACTCGCCGAAATCCTTGAGTTCGCGATTGAGGGGCGCCGCCGCGTTAAGGAACAGCTCAAGAAGATGGGATCGTTCGAGTACTACCAAACCTCGTTCAGCTACACGTTGCAGGAGACCGGCGAGGAGAAGTTTGTGGGGGTGCCTGAGCAAGGTGGCCGCGATCTCATTTCCACCGATCCGCTGTCGCCCGGAACGGTCTATGCAGCGGGCGTCACGTCAGACGGAACCGTCGGCTTGTACCGGGTCGAGGTCTCGATCTCAACTGGCGCCGGGAAACTCAAGCTAGCAGGTGGGGTGGCTGGAGCTATGAAGGAATCGGTCCAGAGGGCTTTCAGCTACCTGCAGGCGAAGAAGAGCGAGTTGGGCATCGCGCGCGACTTCGACACTTCGGACCTTCACGTCGAGGTCATCGACTTGCTGGCCAACCGAGTCGAGGCTGAACTCGGCGTGGCCTTCTTCGTGGCCTGCTACTCCGCGATTCGGAAAGCGCCTGTGAGCCCTGCGCTGCTTGTCTTGGGCGATATGAGTGTGCAAGGGAACATCAAGCCACTTCGGTCCTTGACAGAGCCACTGCAGGTAGCCAAGGACAACGGCGCGAAACGCGCTCTGATCCCGATCGAGAACAAGCGCAATTTCCTAGACGTCAGCGCTGACATCATGGAACACGTTGATCCGATCTTCTTCGGCGATCCGAAAACAGCGGCGATGAAGGTTCTGGGCCTAGTCTGACAGCCGATGCTTGAAGTTCTAGGCGCGCGAGACCCTCAATTGGGTGAGGCCGCGCTTATCGCCATGTTCCTCGCGTGCGTACTGTTCCCATAAGTGTTCCCACGGCGTGGGCAAAGAAAAACGGGTTGCGGCATTTCTGCTGCAACCCGTTGATTTTATTGGCGGAGTGGACGGGACTCGAACCCGCGACCCCCGGCGTGACAGGCCGGTATATGAGCAATATTGCGGCACTTTATGGGACGACTTGAAATCAAAAAATCCTTTTAAATCAAAAGACTATGAGCTAAAATTCGTTCAACCTAGTTTCCAGTCGGCCACTGTGGGGCCGTCATGACATGGCCCCCAGCATGGCCCCTAAGGAGTCTTCAGGAGATTGGAGAACGGAGAATGGCAACGCAATATCCCAAGGGTGGTAAGGGCCGCCGATGGACCGTGAGAGAGCTGGCAACCATCCCATCCGAATGGCACGGGGACACGCTGCGCGATGGCGATGGGCTGATCGGCGAAGTGCGCATCATCGGGGGTGCTGCGTCCGTGCGCTGGCGCTTCGAATTCTGGTGGCTGGGCAAGAAGGCGCGTCACTATTGTGGAACATGGCCAGGCGAAAGTCTGGAGGACATCCGCAAGGAACGTGACCGAGCAAAGACAGTGCGGGATGGGGGAACACATCCCACCGCGCACCGCCAGGCTTCCCGTATCGAGGCGCAGGCCAAGCTCGAAGCCACGATTGCCGAGGCCGAACGGCTTAAGGCTGAAGACCGCACTTGGCGCGAGATGTACGAGGAGTGGCTTGCTCAGGGCGTGCATCGTGCCAACGACAACGCCGAAATCAAACAGGGGTTCGAAAAACACCTTCTGCCGGCGCTGGAAAAGAAGCCGGTGCGTGTGGTGGGCCACAGGACACTCGTCGCGCCGCTGCGTGCGGTCGGGATCGAGCACAACCATCCGCGTACCGCTGAAAAGCTTGCCGGCCAGATTCGCCAGTTGTGCAAGTGGGCGGCGAAGCGCCAACCGTGGCGCGGACTGATGAAGGACGGCAATCCGGCCGATCTGCTCGAGCCGACGGACTATCTGCCAAGCGGCTACGAGCCGGGTGTGCGCGATCGGGTGCTGTCGCCGAGCGAACTGGTCGAGTTGCGCGACAAGTTGACGAGCATCGAAGAAGCCTATGCCACCGCGCCGCCGGGTGGGAAGTATGCCGTCGCGCGCCCACTCAAGAAGGAGACGCAGCTTGCGCTGTGGATCTCCCTTGGCACGTCATGCCGCATCGGCGAGTTGCTCAAGGCGCGATGGGCTAACGTCGATCTGGCGGCAGGCACGTGGCGCGTGCCAAAAGCCGACACGAAGACCAAGCTGGATTGGATCGTGTACCTGTCCCCCTTCGTGCTGCGGCATTTCAGAGCATTGCACCGGCTGACGGGAGAAGGCGAATGGTGCTTTCCAGCCCGTCGGAAAGGACGCGCTCGAGCAGGTGCGGCGCCAGCCCAGACGCATGTGCACGAAAAGAGCGTGACCAAGCAGGTTGGCGACCGGCAGCTTCAATTCATGGCGCGCAAGAAGGCGCTGGCCCGTCGTGCGAACGACAACACGCTGGTGCTGGCAGACGGCGCAAACGGGGAATGGACGCCCCACGACATGCGCCGCACTGCGTCGACGATGATGCAGGAACTCGGTGTGCTGCCAGAAATCATCGATCGCTGCCAGAACCACAAGATGCCTGGCGACGACCAAGCACGCAAGATGCAGCGCGTACGCAAACACTACCAGCACTACGACTATGCAAGAGAGAAGCGCGACGCGTGGGACAGACTCGGACGGCAATTGGACGAAATCCTGTTTGCAACCGAGACGACGCCAAGAGAGGCTTCGAAAGAGTTGGAGCACCAGTAGAGATCGGTCGCCGGGCATGTTCGCATGTGCCGGTGGCCGCGCACTTGCTGTTTGCCACCTCATGCTAAACTAGTCACCTGACTGGTCATAAGGAGCTCATCATGAAAACATGGCCCGTACAAGACGCGAAAGCCCGCTTCAGCGAGTTCCTCGATGCCTGCCTGTCGGAGGGACCGCAAATGGTCACGCGGCGCGGCGCCGAGGCCGCTGTGTTGGTGCCTGCCGCCCAGTGGCAGCAAATGAAAGTCGCCGCACGCCCCTCTCTCAAGGAACTGCTGCTGTCCAAGGATGCACGCACCGATCGGTTGGTACCCGAACGCTCGCACGAACGAGGCAAAGCCCGCCGCCGCCGGGTTGAAGCGCTGCGCTGAGCGCTGCTCGACGGGTCTTCGCCATGTACCTGCTGGATACCAACGTCATTTCGGAGCTGCGTCGGCCCAAACCACACGGCGCGGTGCTGGCCTGGCTTCAATCGGTGCCCGACAGCGACCTGCGCATTTCCGCCGTGAGCCTGGGAGAGATCCAGGCTGGCATCGAACTCACCCGAGAGCAGGACTCGCATAAGGCCGCCGAGATCGAACGATGGGCCGACCGCGTGGCCGCTTCATACAACGTGCTGGCCATGGACACCGACAGCTTTCGCATCTGGGCCCGGTTGATGCATCGCCGCTCCGACACGCTCTACGAAGACGCCATGATCGCGGCCACCGCGCTCCAACACCGTCTGACCGTCGTGACCCGCAACGTCTCTGACTTCTTGCACTTCGATGTGGAGTTGCTCAATCCCTTCGAATCAGGGGCGCAGCGATAGCCAGTCAGGGGACCCCATGAAAATGAAAAGGGCCTGCCGAGCGGCGCATTCTCGGCAACGGCAATCCCTGGTCGCACCCGCCGCACGACGATGGTTCGTACGAGAATGGCTCGTTTGATCGTTTCGCCATCGACGCGCGTGCCGCACGGCCGCTGACTCCACACTCGATCCCGTATCCGAAGACCATGTTCGACCCTTTCCGACCCCAACCTGGACCTGTCCTGGCCATCTATGAAGCATTCCAGGCAGAGGCCTCCAAACGCAAGACGAGACCAGGCCTCACCTGGCTTGAGCTCGAGCGTGCTGCGGTCTATTCGGCCACGTGCGAGCAGGCGCGCTTGTGTGATTGGCCGATTCCTGATTTGGCCGCTGTCCAGTTCGCAGAGCGTTGCGCGCGTGGACATGTGGACTACGGCAGCAAGTGGAGCCACTACATTGTTGATCACATGAAGCGTTCTGCGGCCGAGCTCGCAGCCGCCAAATAACGGACCCGAATGCACCACTCTGCTGGCACTCCCTCTCGAATGGATGGGAAGTTCGACTTGCGATCGCATTCCGTGTTTCTTGAATAACCGAGTCCAGCTTTGGGTAACCCTACCTTCTTCGTGCAGAACAATCTGGTCGAACGCGGCACGTTGCCCGTTGCGCTGTACGCCCGTGAGCGTGGTATTGATCTCCAGGACCGGTCGTCGACGTCGGAGTTCAATCCGGACCAATGCGGCATCGACTGGACAACATGGAATCCAGTGCTGCCCTTCGGGTCCGTGCAGTTCCTGCGACGCTTGAGGCACTCTTCGCTTGCGCGCTACGTGTGGCACGATGAAGAGAGTTTCAGTGCTCGGACTTGGTCAGATCGCCTGGGCACGCGGCTCCTGAACAGTCGCGGGACATTGGCACGAGCGACCGACGTTGCTGACTGTCTTTCCCGAGAATCGATGCATGTCCGTCCGCTGTCTCAGGACAAGGCGTTCAACGCGATGGTTTTCGATGCGGTTGCCTGGGGCGCCATGTTGTCCGATCGTCCCCTGGACCCAGCGCTGGAGTGTTGGGTGAGCCCCCTGCAGGACATCACTGCTGAGTGGCGCTGTTGGATAGTTGGCGGCCGAATGGTCGCAGCAACCCAATACCGCAAGGATGGTCAGATGCACCTGCTGCCTGGAGCGCCGCCCGAGGTGGGGGCTTTCGTCAACGACGTGGCGAAAGACTGGTTGCCGGCACCGTGCGTCGTCGTGGATGTGGCGCTGAGCTCAAGGGAGTTGCGCGTGTTGGAGTTCAACCCATTCCAGAGCTCCGGATGGTACGCCGTAGACATTCCCACCGTGCTGGACGCATGGCTGGCCTGGTCCGTCGAGCACTTCCGCTGACTGCAAGAATGCGACTTCCGATACCGTGGTGCATCGTCGACGCACCGTCAGAATCGCCGTAGGACTGGGTTCAACTCGAGGGGAGCGCACCGGCCGCAGACCAGCCAGCACCACTCGCGTCCTGGTCTCGCACGTCGAACTCCAGTGACGGACACATCCGTGTGCAGCCACAGCCTCTATTCAGACTTGAATCTTCTAAAGCGGTTGGTGCTGGCCTGAGCCAGCATCGCCACTAAGGGCGACAGAGCGATTCAAGGAGTCGGCGTACCTTCGGGATACGTTCGATGTAGGCAGCGACGCTGCCAATCAGAAAGCCCAGAAGCAGCGCCGCGATCACCCGATTGGCCAGCAGGCTGCCCCGCGTCCACACGCGGTCCGGGTCTTCGAGCCCCCCAAAAGAACTGACAACGTCAGTCACCGATACGTTCGGGCGTGCGAGCACCTCCTCCTCTACGTCTGGCTTGTATGAAAAGCCACCAAGAACGACCTTGCCCTCTCTTGAATGAACGAATTGGGAATGAAACCCTACATAGAGGACCACGGCAACTGCGGCAAGGAGAAAGTGGGCCCTGTGAGAAATTCGCCCTTGTCTTCTCCTCGGATTCACGTGAACGACGAGGTATCCAAAGACGACAGCGCCAAATGCCAACCCAAGAAGCCACGAAATCGGATGGGGCAACACCCAGCCGAATGCCTGACTCAACATATCGTAGAGCTTGACGAGAGTGTCCATCAGATTCACTCAAATGGGTATAGCGGAAGATCGACCTGAGGGTCAAAATCAGCGCGAATCTTTAGCGTCTTGATGTTTGAACGTCGGGTGTGGGGCCCATCCTTCCATTCGGCCCACACTCCGTAGAAGGCGCCCACATCAAGAACTTGCATACCTCGTCGGCAGTTCGATGTTTCGAAATCCGACGTGTGCTCTGGCCGCACGACATGCCCTTTCCACGTGTAGCCTTCGTACGCATATCGCAGCCGGCAACCCACTGGGATAGCCCCTCCCGGCGGTTCGGTCCCCGATATCTGGATCATCTTCTTGTTCGTCTTGCCCATCCGCGCATTCGAACTGGCCTCATCGACCGCCACGCTCATTTCTTGAGCAAGGGCAGCAGTGCGACGCACTTCTTCCAGATCACCAAGAGCATTCAAGCTCAGCAACGATTGGCCGGCTCTCTGCAGCGCATCGATCGAACTGGCGCTGAGCCCTGTATCTGCTCTTGCAGCAACCTCCATGGACGAGGCCAGCGCCCGAAAGGCTTGTTGGCTGCCTGCCTCCTCCGTCTGCTGAGCACGTAGCAACAGCTGGTCTTTGACCCGGTTCAGCCGGTATACGCCTACCGGGGCACCGAGAAAGACACGCGTGTCGAGCTCCGGAGCTCCCGCCAGCTCTGGCACTGCCATTTGAAACCCGGCCCGGATGTCGTTCACATCTTTGATGTCCGGGTTCGCATCGAGCACCAGTCCCATCGCGCGCGGCGTCGGAGCGATTTGACGCGACATCAGTATGGACTCAACGGTCTCCCCGGGTTGCACCGTGTGGTCCTTGATCTGCAATACCAGTCTTTGATCTTTCAGTTCACTGGGAACGCTTACCAACCGGTACTCAGAGCTGATCCCGCCAGCCGTCACTCGCACTTGCTGGGCGACCCCGCCCAGCGGCAAGGTGCAGAGTGCGAACACAAGTGCCATCCGACTTTTCATGCTGCCCTCCCGAGCCCCGCCACCGGCCACAACGATGAGAATGAACTCAACCCAATCACCCACCCGACCGCCAAGGCGGTTGATGCATATGTAACATTTTGCACGGAATGTATGCCTTTTGACCAGTGCTTCCAGAATTGCACACGGCGCCCCGGAATACCACTTTGGTCAGGTTGGAACCGCACCTGTTCTGGCGCCTCGACCGCAAACTGCATCGAGGCCTTCGAGGTGCGTGTGGTACGTGCGGATGGTCCGCCATAGCAACTTGCAGTCGCCTCATACCCTGCAGCTAGATCTCATCGATTCGGGAAGCTTGCTGGCAATCTGCCTAAGCAACTGGCATAGTTCGACCAAATCTGGGGAGGCACGTCATGCGCTTGGCCGTCTACAACGTGGAAAACCTGTTCGACCGGCCGAAGGCCATGAACCTCGGCTCATGGAGCGAGGGCAAGGTCATCCTGCAGGACTTCGCCGCCCTGAGCACGCTGCTGGGCGAACTGACGTACACGGCCGCGCGCAAGAAGCGCATGAGCGAGTTGATGATCCGCCTCGGCCTGGAGAAGCAGGACGAAGGAAAGTTCGTCATCTTGCGCCGCAACCGCGGGCAGCTCCTGCGCAGACCCAAAACAGGTGGTATCGAGATCGTGGCCGAAGGCCGTGCTGACTGGGCAGGCTCGCTCGAACTCAAGGACGAGCCCGTGGACGAGATCGCCATGCTCAACACCGCGCGCGTGATCCACGACCTGGGTGCCGACGTTCTGGCTGTCGTCGAGGCCGAGAGCCGCCCCGTGCTGGAGCAATACAACCAGCAGATCCTGAAAGCCGTCGGCGGCCAGCCGATGCGCCACGTGATGGTCATCGATGGGAACGACAGCCGGGGCATCGACGTCGGCCTGATGACAGGCAAGAACCACCCCATCGGCCTCATGCGCAGCCACGTCGACGACCGCGACAGCAAGGGCAACGACGTTTTCTCGCGCGACTGCCCGGAATTCTGTGTTCACCTACCCAGCGGTGGAACGCTTTGGGTGCTCGTCAACCACTTGAAGAGCAAGGGCTACGGCAGCAAGGCCAGCTCCGATCTCAAGCGCAAGACCCAGGCCCGGCGCATCAAGACGATCTACGAGGAACTGACCGCGGCGGGGCACACCCGTGTAGCGATCCTCGGCGATCTCAACGACACGCCGGACAGCGACCCCTTGTCCCCTCTCTTGAAGCAGACCGACCTCAAGGATGTGTTCGAACATCCCTCGTTCGACGACGGCGGTTATCCAGGAACCTACGGACTGTGCAATGCGGGCAACAAGATCGACTACATCCTGCTGTCGCCGGAACTGTTCGGTCTTGTCAAGGCGGGCGGGGTGATGCGCCAGGGCATGTGGCCCGGCTCCCGCCCGAAGCGCTGGGACATCTATGAGGATCTCGACCACCCGAAGAATGCTGCATCCGATCACGCCGCCTTGTGGGTCGACCTCGAACTCTGAACACGGCCATCCTCGGGCCAGCCGACCAAGCTTGCGCGGGCGAGGTCTAGATCGCGCTGGACCCTGCAGGGCAGCGCTCACGCTGGGTACAGCTGCGGCACAGATGGGGCGCGCCGTTGGCACGCGGCGCGGCCTCCCCCGTGAGCAGCCGAGACCGGCGCCGGGCCAGTTCGAGCACTGCTCCGTCCGACAGCAGCTTCACGCGGCGGCAGGCCAGTTGCCGTCCATCCGGTCCTTGGATGAGCACATAGCCGTGCTCCGCGACCGGCGAGCGCGTCTCGGCTGCCAGCGCGATCCGCTGGGCGGAAAGCTCGATCACGTCCGAGAGGTAGACCTTCGCGCGCGCTCGCGTCTTGAGTTCCAGCAGCACGAACACGCCATCGCGCCTGCGATAGGCTCGGTCGACCTTCGCAGGCAGGACCACCGAACCTACCGCACGAAACTGCTGTTCGGCGTAGACCAGCTCTGCCCTGCGCAGTTCGATGGGAAGGTGAGTTGCGCCGTGGTGCGGGCGAAGCCTCCAGGCCGCGAGCGCCAGCAGCGCCAAAGCGGCAAGGGCAAGACCCAACCAGTGTTCAATCGCCATGACTCTGTCTCCCCTGACAGTTCCGCCGGCTTGCAAATGCGACCAGCGGCCGCAGACCCCGGCGCAGCAAGGTGCGCAGCAAGGTGCACAGCAATGGGAACCGCGCGAGCCACCTGCAGCATCCCGGCGCAAGCCGGTAGTAGCAGAGGATGAACATCCTGCCCGCCGCGCTCGCGCGAAGCACGCGGTCCCGGTAGGCTCTCAGCGCCTGGGTTTCTGGCGCGTCGGGGCCGAAGACGTGGGAGGCGATGAAGCACCGCCCGGACCTGGGCCTGTCGGCGGTCTGCGCTTGCGCAAGGAACTCGGCATGCAGCTTCAAGCCGCGCGCGACGGCAAGCCGCTGCGCCTCGGACAGCCGCCGGCCGTGCCGATGTTCAAGCACAATCCGCATCTCGCATGCGCCCATGCTCGCCAGCTCCGATGCGCTCACGTGGAGATGCTGATCCCGATTTTTGATCTTGGGCATGATCGGGCTCCTCAGCCGGCAAGAGGCTCACTGAACATCGGGACGGTCACGTCACCCGATCCGGCATCGACCCTGCCAGCGCTCCGGGGCGTCCCACCCGCCGCGGCCGGCATCGCAGCGCTGCCCGTCGCCTGGAAGCTCAGGGACCGCAGCCCTTCGTGCGCCAGCAGGCGCAGCCGGTTGACGCGCTTCGATCCCTTGCTGAAGCGGACCAGGTCGTCGTAGAGCGGGGGGTTGTCCTCGCGCGCCATCTCGAACAGCAACCGGATCGTTCCGTCGTTGCGGCTTTCCTCGCTCATCGCGCACCTCCCCTCACCATCACCCGGGCCCCGGAACTCGCATCGCTTTCCGTGCCGACCATTCCGATGACGGACCTGGTGTGTCCGAATCCGACGCCCACGGCTTTCACCATTGCGTTCATGTTTCTCTCCTGTGTCAGGTTCGATCCTGGCGCCGCGAAGTCCCGCGGCGCCCCGTCGGATTGCGCACACCGCCCCGCAGCGGCAAGCAGCCCGGCGCGATCCTGGAGCGACCACGCTCTCAGCTCGCACCACGCCACCCCATCCGGTGGCAAGAAGGCGCAATCCGTCTCGCCACGGTCTCACGGGAGTCGCGGTCGTCAAGGGCGCATGCCGGCGCGTGCCACCTCACGTTCCGGGGAACGTCACTCGTCCAGCGCCGGCCCGAAAACACCCTCTGTCACGCTCGGATCGAGGACGGCAAGCTCGCGCCGCTCCCCGTCAAGGTCATCCCCTGGCTGCTGTGGCGGCACCTGCCCCTGGTCTGCTGGCGCCCCGGCCGCGAGGGACTTCGCCGCGAGCAGGCCGTCGTGGGCGAGCGTGCGAAGCCGGGCCACCCTCCTTCGCCCCTTCTTCAGCGACACGAGGGCATCGAAGAGCAGCGGGTCGTCGCTCCTGCTGAGCTCCAGCGTCACCCTGATGCGATCGCCGTCGTCGCCATCGGACGGGTCAGCGCTCCGCGTCATGGTCGGTCGACTCCACACCCTCCGCCTTCAACAGGTTGGCGCCGGCGATCTGGAAGCCCTTCACGTTCGCGAACATCGGCTCCTTGACAACGTAGATCTTGTGCTTCGGGAACGCGGCCTTGACCGCATCCCTGAACATGAAAGCACCCCCGCCGACCAGGATCACGTTCTGGATGCTGTAGTCCTCGGTGATCCACTCCATCATCGAGGAGACGGCCCGGCGCGCGACCGCCCGGGCTGTCGGCAGGATCGGCGCCAGGTCGTAGGGCTTCTGGTAGATCATCAGCGGCTTGCCGGTGCGCAGCGCCAGGTCGATCGCAGGCAGGTCGCTGTAGGGACGGCCGATGTCCGCGCTGATCTCCTGCGCGATCGTCTTCAGGACGTCGGACATGCCCCGGTTGACCGAGTTGCTCACCTTCAGGACGAGGCGCATGCCGCGCGACAGCAGCCAGTCGAAGGTCCGCGATCCCGGGTCGATGATGAGGCTCTGCTCGTGCTCGATGGTCTTCTGCTTGTGGTACGCCGCCGCGTAGTACACGAGCGCCCCCTGCGGCTGGGCGACCGCGACGGCCCTCTTAACCTCCACGATCTTGCCGCCACCCAGCTCGTGCACGCCCATCATCGCCCGCTCCAGGAAGCCCTTGCGCGACTGGAACGAAGCGACGGGCAGGCCCACGATCAGCAGGTCGATCACGCCGACCTTCATGAATCTCATCGCGCCGCGCGCGAGCGCCATGTATTCCGGTGTCTCCACGTACTGGTCATGGAGCTGGGTGGCCCGAAACGTGTCGGCGGCCAGTTGGACGTCGGGTCCGACCTCGTAGAAGGTGCCATCGATCGGTATGGCCACCGTCTTGCGGCGCTCCGCCGTCGCGCGGCCGCCCGGGTCCTTGGCGCTCGTGTAGGCCAGGGAGGGGAAGGCGGCACACTTGATCTCCTGGTCCGTATGCCCGACCACGAATTTCGTGTTGCCGAACCCGACGTCGATTGCCCGCACGACTTTGCTCATCGCCCGCTCCTTGTCCTTGCCTGCCGATGCGATGAGCGTCCGCGATGGCCGCTATACGGGCAAGGCGAAATGGGCGCGATGTTGGGCTGATTTCGACGGCAGGTCTCAAAGGTGTTTGAAGAAGGCTTGAACCGCCGACCTCCCCTGCCCCCCGTGCTGCTGGCGCACTTCAACAATCCTTCAAGTCCGGCCGGTGGCCCACTTCGTCCCATGTCGCCCCGCGCAAAAACTTCAAGGTCGGATTCACAACCAGAGGCCATTCGGTCCGTTGTCAACCCCGTCGGCGGCGAGGCGGCGACGGCGCGATCACAAGATAGAGCCACCTCAATGGCGGGCGTGAACGCCACCCCGAAAGCCGTGCGAAGCCTTGACGGGCCGCGGGGGACGGGTGTCCACTGAGGGCTCCCGAAGGCTCCTTGCCCTGGCTCCCATCCGTGGGTCCGAAAAGGCGCAGCGGTCGTTACCCGCCCTTCATGTCCCGGCCTTGAGCCAGGACCGAGCCCTGCCACAGAGCAGGCGCTGCAGAGGGACTTCGTCGTAATCCATGCCCGCGACTTGCCAGCCCCAGCGGTTGGGCGTTCTTCAAGGACGCGTCGCGGCGCACGTCAAGCTGTGCTGGGCACCAGATGCCCAGCCACTGACCCGCCACCTTCGAGCACGCGCTTCGCGCGGCACACGGACGTGTTTGCCCTTATGGGCTCCACGTGTGCACCCGCTCGCACATCTGACGCTTCCTGGCTCCGGTCAGGGAAGCTCCCAGCAGATGGGTGGCGCTACGAACCCAGCACTGATCCCGCAGACGGGCGCCCGGCCAGACCGGCGCGCTCGCGTGCATGACCCCCGAGGTCGTGCCGCACCCCACCCTGTGAACTCGCGGAAACGCGCGCACAGGTCGGATCAAACGTGTTTCATTTTTAAGACCGACCGCGCCGCATGCCTCCCACGAGGCGGGACGGCGAAACCCTGGGTAGGCGTTGCGCGTGGTGGCCCCGCGCGGCGCTGAATGTTCTTGGCCACTGGCGAGCGCAGGCGATGGGATCCGCCTGGGCTGGCGACAAGCCTGGATTCCCCTCGACAACACCGGCCCACGTTCGGGACGTGAGCCGCCGCTACAGGAGCACACCGTGTCAGCCACTACCTCTATGCCTTCCCGGCCTGCGCGCAGGTCGGCCTCACCGCGCCACCCGAGGCGCCGAAACCGCAACTGGTCGGGCCTGAGCGCCACCGACGTGCTGCAGCGGCACCCGCCCGGCAAGACGCCCCCCGAGCAGGTGCTGGACATCCTGCTGGATCTGTTCAACGAGCAGCACACCGCCCGCCACAAGAGCGTGTCGCACAAGACGCGCCACGACCGGGCGGTGTTCCTGCGGCGCTTCCTGCGCGACCTGCAGGGCAAGGCCGGCTTCGCCACGGTTCCGGACCCACGCAACCTGGGCGGGCGCCACATCCAGGCGATGATCGACATCTGGCGCCGGGACCGTCTCGCGGCGGCGACCATCCAGACCTACCTGAGTTTCCTTCGGGGGCTGGCGGGCTGGATCGGCAAGCCCGGCCTGGTGCGCAAGCCTGCGGCCTACGGCCTGGACATCGCCGAGTACCAGCGGCACGAGATCGCCCAGCGCGACCGCAGCTGGTCCGGCGCGGGCATCGACATCGACCCCCTGATCGCGGAGGTCTGCGCCTACGACCGCCACGTGGGAGCGGCCCTGCGGCTGATTCGGGCGTTCGGCCTGCGCAGGAAGGAAGCCATCATGATGCGGCCCACGGCGTGCATGGTGCCTTTCTCGGCCACCGGACTGCCGGCTGAGCGCAGGCAAGCCGATGCGTACCTGTGGGTCTGCCAGGGCAGCAAGGGCGGCAGGCCGCGCTTCCTGCCGGTGACCTCGCCCAGACAGCAGGCCGCGCTGGCGTTCGCGCAGGGCGTGGCGGGTGGCGCGCACGCCCACCTCGGTTCACCCGACAGGGACCTCAAGCAGAACCTCAACCGCTTCAGCTACGTGGTCCGGCGCTTTGGCCTGTCCCTCAAGGAACGCGGCGCCACCGCGCACGGCCTGCGCCACGAGGTGTTCGTCGAGGTGTGGGTGGATGCCACGGGCACGGCGCCCCCGGTGCGCGGTGGCACCCCGCCGCCCAAGGAACTGGAAGATGCGGCACGCCAGCGAATCGTGGAGGTGGCGGGGCACGCGCGCAAGCGCGCGGCGGGGGCGTACATCGGATCGGTCCGCGCGGCCCGGCCTGCGCAGGCCTTGCCCGCCGAAGGGAGCGCGCAGGGCGTCACGGCGCCGAGCCGCCGCACGACGGACGCGGCCACAACATGAGCCGCAGGCGACGCCGGTGGCATCCCCGTCCGGGTGACGGCCCGGCGCGCCGCCAACAAAAAGCCCCCGGCGTCCTTGCGGGACTGCCGGGGGCATCTGCCTGGCGTCTGTGCGGCGGATCCGCAGTGGTTGCATCCAGATTCAGCCGAGCGGGGATACCTCGAAATCCTCGTCCGGGTAGATCGCCGCCCCGCGCAGGCGCACCCCGCCGGCGGCAAGTTCATCCTCGGTCACGCCGTAGCGCGACAGGGCCGCGCAGCGTGCGAGCGGCTCGCTCGTCTCGCTGACCTGGCCAATCTCCACGAAGCCGCCCTCGCGAGCGACGCGGACCAACCAATCTCTCATTCTCATGTGCATGCGGTTCTCTCCATGCTGGCCCCAACGGGGCGGGTGTATGCGTGCAGCCGGGGAAGGGGCGTCCAGTGCCCCTACCCTGGCCTCCTTTTTCTGTCTGCAAGCGGGCCGCCAGCCCCACACGTCGCGAGGCGGCAGCCCCCCGGATGCCCTGCGCTCAGGCCGCGATGGCCTGCGGCTCGCCGGCAGGCTCGTCCTGCGTGCCGGCCGGTGCGGCGTCGGCGCCTGCATCCGGATCCCCGTGCGGATCGGGATCGGTATCCGGGCCTGCATCGTCGCTGGCACCGGGGATGCGCACGCGCAGGATGGTGGGCAGCCAGCCGGTCGAGGCCACCGCCTGTTCGGCCCCTCTGGCAGCGCCGTCCTTCTTGAGCGACTGCAAGGGAGCGGCTGCCTGCGCGCCCGCCGCTTCCGTGACGACTTCGGTGATGCGGGCTTTCGACACGTGGTTGAAGTACGAAGCCGCCGTGGCCCGCCACCACCTGGTCATGTCGAGCCCCAGGGCCAGCGCGAGGCCATCCGTGCGCTGCTTCTCCGGCTCGGCGGTGTAGACGCCCGTCACGGTGATGGCGACCAGGAAGGTCAGCAACTGCGCCACGGTGTCCTGGCTCTGTTCCAGCACCCAGGGCAGCACCGCGTCGACCTTCTGCGGGATACGGGTCCGCCACGCCTCGCGTTCGGCGGCCAGGGCCTCCCATGCGGCGCTCGCCTTCATGTCCTGCGCATCGGAGGGCAGCGTGCAATGGGTGTCGGTCACGCTGAGCGTGAGCGGGTCGCCGCTGCTGCAGATATGCCGGTAGCCGTCGGTCAGCAGCTTGGAGGCCAGTTGCGCCGTCAGCACCGCGATGGCGACATCGGGACGTCCCAGCAGTTCGGCCTGGATCGCCGCCACGCGGTGGGCGCTCAGGCTGCGCACGAGGCGTTCGGAGTGCACGGGGCGGGTCTTGGGCGTGGGCAGCGACACCAGCGCCCCGCCGCCTTGTCCCGAGGCCTCCGCGCTCTCCCGGGCCGCCTGTGCCATGTCGCTGCGGTCCTCCGGGCGGATCAGGCCGAAGCGGACCGCCGGCGCGGCGTCGGTGCCGACGTAGACCACGCAGCCGGCTTGGGCCATGAGTTCGGGCGGCCAGACCGCGAGCGTCTCTTCGAGGGCAACGACCTGCGTCGACAGGTCGTCGCACTCGGCTTCGAGGCGCGCGTATTCTTCCTCGTCGCCGTCTTGCTCGGAGATCTCGTCCATCTTGCGCGTGCGTTCTTCCACCTGCGCGTGCAGCGCATCTAACTGCGCGGCCTCGGCCTCGTTGGGCTCGCGGGCGGTCTTGCGCAGTTCGCCGTGCTTGCCGTATTCGTCGTTCACGAAGCGCGCGCGCACGTCCACCCACTTCCAGCCCTCGGCGGCGACCTGCTTGGCCTTGCGCTGCAGCTTGGCCACCGCCAGCTGGTCGAGCAGCATGGGGTCGAGCAGGTAGACCTTCTTTTCGTCGTCGCTGAACAGGTCGCGCCGCGTCGGCCCGCCGGCCTTCTCGTAGGCCTTGACCGTCACGTACTTGGCGACCGGGCTGCGGTCGGATTCGATTTCGCCTTGGGTGAGGATGCGGCGCAGGTGCTCGGGGTGGCGGTTCCACGAGTCGACCCCCGCCCACGCCTGTTCCTGGCGTTCGTGCTCGTCCACCGAGGCCAGCACCATCAGGCATTCGAGGTCGATCTTCTTCTCGCGGTACTGCGCCATGAGCTTGGGCGAAACCGCCGCGAGCTTCATGCGGCGCTTGACCACCAGCGGCGTGACGCCGAACGCCGCTGCGACATCCTCGACGGACTGGCCCTGTGCGATGAGCTTGCCGAAAGCCACGAACTCGTCGGCCGGGTGCATGGGCAGGTGGAAGGCGTTCTCGGTGAGGCTGGCGATCAGCGCGCGGTCGGCGGGCACGATGAGCACCGGCATGGGGAAGTTCTCCGCGAAGTCCCCGGCCGAGACCAGCAGGCCGGTGGCTTCGAGTCGGCGCCCGCCCGCGCAGACCTCGTAGGTGTTGCGCGGACCCTTGACGACGATGAGGTTCTGCAGCACGCCGCCGCATGCCTTGATGGAAGCGGCCAGCTCGGTGATGCTCATCTTCGACGTGCTGCCGGCCGTGCGGGCCTGGTAGTCCACCGAGAGAACCAGCTGGTTGAAGGGAACGAAGGTGCGGGGGGAAGCCTCGATGATGGCTTCGATTTCCGCTTTGGACATTTTCATGAATGGGGACTCCTGTGAAGTTGGGGCGGAGCGAGCACGCCGGCTTGCCCCGCGAATTCAGGATCGCATCGGACGGCCGTCCATCAAGGGCACGTCGTGCTCGGATCCGAGTCCGGGTCCGGTATCGCGCCCTTGCGGTGGGATCGGACGAGCCGCTGCGGCGGCATCGCACAAGCAGTTGCCGCCAGGATGCATCGCCACGGTCAGGCGCGAGAGCGGATCGCCGACACCCACGCCCGCAGCGCCAGCGCCTGCTCGGCGCGCGCCGCTTTGTCGCGCGAACGGAAGGTCACGTCGCCGGGCTCGTTCAAGTTCAGCCGACGCTGGTCGCAGACGATGCGCCACTTCCTGTCGGGATAGTTGCTGCTCACGCATCCGCAGGCTCCGCTCGGATAGCGCACGCCGCCCACGTACCAGCCGCCGTGCCGCCACCGCTCGTAGCTGAAGGGACGGGAGAGGTCCGCGAGGCGCAGTGCTCCCTCGAAGGCCTCGGCCGCCGTGCATGGGCTCTGCGCCAGGATCGTTTCGACCATGCCTTCGAGAACTTCGGCCGAACAGCCCAAGGTCGCGCTGGCGCCAACGACCCGGTCCACGATCGCTTCGATGTCGAGGCCCCCGAGGGGGCCGCGATTCTCGGCCTGGCGCTGGCTGAGGTCTCTCGCGACCAGGGCGGCGACCGTTGCAGTGAGATTGGTTGTCATCGTTCATGCTCCTTGAAATCCATGCAGCCATCGTCACGCGGCGACAGGGGTCTTCAAGGGCGAGCGCGACGAGGTACGCCAGCGCGTTGCCGCGCCGATACCGCGTCTGCGCGGCCAGGCCCGCTTCGGTCAAGATCAAGGCTCAAGGCGCGCGCTCAAGAAGCTGAAAGGTTCGGCCCCCGAGCCCGAATCCGGCCTCGGCGGCGAGTCCGGCCGCGAGTCTGCCATCGGGCCGCCGCCCCGGCTTCGAGTCCGGGCGGGTCCTCACGGCGGCATCGGGCCCGCAGTTGCCGGGGCCCGCTCGGAGCGGCTGCGGCCCACAAACCGCTCCAGCCGCTGCCGCAGCTCGTGGCAGTCCTCCGGGGACCGCGACAGGTTCGGATTCTCGGCCTCCTGGCCCCACCAGAGGGACGAGTAGCCGTAGGCGATGCCGTTGTAACCCCTGTCCGGGCCGTCTTTCTCGAAGGCCGCGCACATGAGGCGCAACGCCTCCCGGTGCGACAGGCGCCGAACACCGACCACGACCGAGGGGTTCCACAGCACCCACACATTGCCGCCGTAAGAGGACACGGCATCCATGCCGGATCGGACGAAGAACTGGTCCCAGGCGTGGAACTTGGTTGCCCGCCCGCCCTCTTCATCGATCCGATCCGTCCAGCGGGTGTCTGGTGCCAGCCAGGCCTCCAGCACGCAGCCTCCCCACTCGTACTCGCCGTACTCGTAGGCCAGGGTCAGGGATTCACTCAGGCAGATGCCGGTGCCGGTGTAGCTGCAATCCGGTGCGCGCCGGAAGCCCGTGCGCAGGATGTTGCGTGCGCGGTGCTCGCGCGTGCCGTGGTAGAGCGGCCCGATGGGTAATGGTGTTGTGGTGGTGTTCATCCGCCCAGCTTCTCATCGCTGGCCGCCGCTTCAAGGGCGCGTGCGCGCCACGGGAGCACCGCTGCTGGCCGGCACGTGCATGGCGCGCAAGTCGCGCGTCAGGCCGTTGCAGCCACCTTGCGCTGCCCCATCAACTCCTGGTAGCGCGCCAGCACGGCGTTGCCGTCAAGAAAGCCGACCTCGATGCCCACGGCCTCGGCCACGCGACGGCGCACGGTGGCCAGGTGCCTGGCTTCCTGCGGCGTCGGCAGACAGGTCGGCCAGCCCGCCGTGTAGTAGAGGTGTTTGGGGATTTCGGACTCGGCGGCCAGCCTCGCCTGCGCGCGCTCCTTCGCCTCTCCCAGATCGGCCCGCAGTGCGGCATCCAGCAGAGACGGCGCCACGTCGCCGAGCCAGTATCCCGGCTGGAACGAGAAGGTGCTGCGCGCCTCCAACCGAACGAGCTCGCGGTAGACATCCGCGTTGTCCTCGCATCGGCTCGCCGCGCGCAGGTCACCGCGCGAAGCCAACACACAGAAGGCACAGGACACGCGCGTGCTGCCGTAGATCCGGTACGCCTCGTGCAGCACGCCACCGCGCTGGCGGATGTACGCCAGGACATCGGCGCGTGCCCAGTCGATGATGGGGTTCCAGGACCAGCCGATGCCACGCGCGCGCGACAGCGTGGCATCCTGCTTGGCGATGGGGCGCAGCGCGCGCGCCTTGCTCTCCTCCCGCCGCAACCCCACGGCCGAGACCACCGGCCCGACGGGGTGACGCGCCCGGATGGCGCGCGCGAGAACGATCGACTTCATTTCGCTGGTATTAGGGCGACCGTGGCTGACTTGTGTCAACAACCGCTCGAACCTCATTGATTCAAGCCCGAGGTTCGCGTGTTAACGCTGTCGTAGGCACAGGTCGATAGCCCGTAGTTATGGGGTACTTTGTGCCACCTGTTAACTCCGAGTCCCTTCCCTTGACCGCGCGCATCAGATCCTTCCCTACAAGACACCTTCTCTCAAACCATCGAGTCCGTACCATCCTCTTCGCCAGTGGAGAGCGCATGCCCGCGCTGGTCCATGCAGACACCGGCCTGCCGGTGTTCGATGCGTGCGTCTATGCCCTGACGGAGGTCCGGCCTCGCAGTGGCTCATCAGCGACCATCGAGCAGGCCCTGCGCGGCGTGCAGTTCCTTCTTGCCTTTGCAGACCTGCGCGACATCGACCTGCGAGACCGATTCACCACGGGCCGCTTCCTGGACCAGCATGAACTGGATGACCTGGTCGCGCTGTCGCATCTGCCGCTGCAGAGCGGCCAGACCAGAACGACAGCGCGAACAGTAGCCCTCGGCACTGTCAGCATCCGGCTGCACTATGTGCGTGCCTATCTGTCGTGGCTTGGGCAAGCCATCGCCTCTCGCACATGCGACACCCCGGAACGCCGCACGAACTACACGGCCATGCTGCGAGAGTTCCTGGCTCGGCTGAAGTCCCGGACGCCCGTTACCCGCACCACCCATCACCGGGCAGGCTTGGACCCCACGGCGAAGGCCGAACTGCTTCGGATCATCGACCCAGCGACTGCAGAGAACCCCTGGTCGACACCGTTTCTCCGCGACCGCAACCGGCTGTTCCTATTCTGGGGTCTGGGCGTCGGCATCCGGCGCGGGGAATTGCTGGGGTTGCGCATACGCGGCATCGACTTTCGTCGCAACATGGCCGACATCGTTCGGCGACCTGACGACAGGGCCGATCCCCGGCTAGCACAGCCCAACACCAAGACGCGCGAGCGCAGCATCGGCATCAGCGAGGAACTCGCCTACCTGACGCACCAGCACATCGTCCAGCACCGGGCCAGGATCGCCGGCGCGCGCAAGCACGATTTTCTGTTCGTCACGCCCCAGGGTGCCCCCCTGTCGCTGTCCGCGGTCACCAAGCTGTTCAAAGGCCTGCGTCTTCAGTTTCCCGCGCTCGGCGACGCATTTTCTTCGCACGTCCTGCGGCACACATGGAACGAAGACTTCTCCGAAGTCGCGGACATGGCCAAGATGTCGCCGGGTGATGAGCGCAGGGCACGCAACCACGCCATGGGCTGGTCGGAGGCTTCGCACAGCGCCGACACCTACCTTCATCGCCGAACACGCCGCTTGGCGACCCAGGCTTCTATCGAGATCCAGCGTGGCGTGCTGGCCGAGGAGCTGCTTCATGGGGCCTAACCGCAACCGAAGCCGCGCCTGGGCATCTTCGCGACGCGCCCTGTCCCGCACCCTTGACGGCTTCCCCTTCGACGCCGCCGAGGACCTCTGGCGGGTGCCCACACCCACCGGTCTGGCCTCTTTCAACTTCCACAACCTGCCCGGCGCATCAGAGCGTCTGCGGCAATGCATCAAGGAAGTCAGTGCAGCCCTGCTGGCATCGATCTCACCGAAGCGAGCAGAACAGGCCCTCTCTGCGTTTCGGGTCCTGGTTCGCGAATCGAGTGCAGGGGGCACCCTCGACAGCATTGCCCTGAACGACGTGGTGCGCTTCGGTGAATCCCTTGGAGCCCGCCAGCTCTACCAGCTGCGCCGGTTGAAGGAACACCTGCTTCTATGGGTGGACCTCGGCATCCCGGGGTTGGAGCGTGACCTTCAGAATGTCCTGCCGCGCCTGGCAACCGAGCGTCACGAGATCGGCAATGCCGTCCGCACGATGGACGCCGATCGCGGCCCCCTGACGGACCTGGAATTCGAGGCTGTGGTTACTGCCATGCGCAGCGAGTTCGCCACCGGCAGGATCGGTCTGGGCGACTACACCCTGATGACCTTGGCGCTGACCTTGGGTGCCCGGCCACAGCAGCTCGCCACGATGAAGTGCAAGGACTTCACCGTGACACCCCGCCGACAGGGCGGCAACGTGTTCATCCTGCAGGTCACCCGTCTCAAGCAGGGCAAGGGCATCCGACCTCGCACACTCTTCCGGCCACGTGAACTGTCGGCCGGCGTCGGTGCCCTCGTGCAGAAGCAATGCAAGATGGCGGTGCGGTGGGCAAAGGAGCATGGCGTAGACGCTGGCGAGGCGCCGATCTTCCCTTCGCCCGGGTACAGTAAGTCTGAGGGCATGCTGGACATCGGCCTGTTCGGCCACTACGCAGGCAGAGGCATCAGCGACAAGCTATTCCGCCTGTTCCAGCGATTGCAGGTGCGCTCCCATCGCACCGGGAAGCCCCTCGAACTGGCGCCGGTTCGGCTGCGCCGCACGCTCGGCACTCGCGCGGCAGCCGAGGGGTGCTCGGCGCCCGTCATCGCGGACCTGATGGACCACAGCTGGATCGACTCGAGCCTGGTCTACATCGAGACACGACCCACCATGATCGAGCGAATTGACAAAGCGCTGGCGCTACAGATCGCCCCGCTCGCCCAGGCCTTCACCGGAATCCTGACACCACGTGACGACGCCGGCCCAGGCCGCATCATTCACCACGCCACGATCACCGCATTCGATTCGATCGGCCGGTGCGGCAAGCACGACTTCTGCAGACTCGCTGCGCCGCTGGCGTGCTACACGTGCGTCTATTTCCACCCTTGGGTCGATGCTCCGCACGAAGCCCTTCTTGACGGCCTGCTGAGCGAACGCGAGGCGCTGTTGAAGGCCACTGACTTGCGCATCGCGGCGGTCAACGACCTGACCATCCTCGCGGTAGCCGATGTCGTCCGGCGGTGCCACGAGGCTAGTCAGGGAGGCACGGCATGAGCGCTGCGACGCCCTTCAAACCGAAGGCTCTGCGCCAAGCGCAGACGAACCTTGATGCCTTCATCGCCCATGCGCAGTTCGAACTCACAGCCTTTGGCCCATCTCTGGACTTTGATGCGGACTGCTGGGACGTCACTACCCACTGCCTGGCACGCGGAGATCGGCGGGCAAAGCAGTCGCGCACGCGGCTGTATTTCGCCGAGATAAGCGGCGCCGGAGGTCGGATGCTGTCCCAAAGCGTACGATCGCTCGCGAAGGCCTACGTACGCAGCGAGGTGTCTCATCTCACGTTCACGGCGATGGCCCGGTCCATTCGGGCGTTCCATGCGCTCGGCGCCGCCATGGACAAGCAGGGGCTGGGCTCCGTGGCGCAGTGCGAAAGAACTACCTTCGATTCGGCCGCTGCCGAGTTGGTCGGCAGCGCCGGCGACGCCACGGTCGACGCGGTCGGTCCCCGGCTGGGCAAGATCGCCCGCTTCCTCGATGACAGGATGTTGTGCGTCCATCCGACCGGGCTCTGGCGGTACCAGAAGCGGCTGCCCAGCATCCAAGGCCGAGTCGGTGAGGCCTTCGAGGCGCGGCGCCGCAAGCTCATGCCCGACCCTGCCGCCCTCGATGCGTTGGCACGCGCTTTCCACCTGGCCTCCGATCCGAGAGATGTGCTCATCACTTCCGTGGCCGCCATCCTGTGTTCTGCGCCGGAGCGCTTCAACGAGGTGCTGGCGTTGCCTGCTGACTGCGAAGTGGAGAGCTTGGGCAAGGACGGGAAGACATACCTCGGTCTGCGATGGTCCGGCTCGAAGGGGTACGACGCCCACGTCAAGCTACTCCTGCCTGGAATGTCGGACGTGGTGCGAGAAGCCCTGCGTCGGGTTCGCGCCATCACAGATCCCGCTCGCGCCCTCGCTCGCTGGTACGCGGCGAATCCAACCCGGCTCTACCTGCCACCCGGGTACGAGCATCTGCGCAGGCGTGAATTCATCGACTTCGAAGACATGGCGGAACTGTTTGGAAACCACGGCGCCAAACGCGACAGCGCACGCCGTTGGGTTAGCAAGGCAGGAATTCCCGTCTCGAAGGTGGTACGCGTAGCTGGGCACACTCCCGCGTCTGTGGTTCGTTTTGCGGACTTCGAGCGGCACATGATCGGGCAATTGCCCCCTCAGTTCCCGACCGTGGATGCGAAGACAGGGCTGAAGTACGCCGATGCGCTGCTAGTCGTTCCGGCGGGATTCTTCAGGCGCGGTGTGGGCAGCCTGTGCATGCTTGAACCGCTGAAGTACCACCATGTCTGCAACGGACTCGGCCAGAACGCCGTGGCTGGCAGCACAACGGTGTTCCAGCGCGTCGGGCTCGACCCGGAGCGCACGCTGTCCATCAAGAGCCATCAGTTCCGGCACTGGCTCAACACCTTGGCGCAGGGCGCGAATCTGTCCCAGGTGGACATCGCCAAATGGAGCTGCCGCAAGGACATCCGCCAGAACGAGGCCTACGACCACGTCTCCAGCCACGAGATTGTGACGCACATCCGTTCCGTGGTGGGCGACCAAGCGAGGGCCATCGGCCCGCTGGCGGAGATTCCCAAGCACTTGCCGGTGTCGCGTGACGAGTACGCGGCGATGGCCGTTCCAACGGCGCACACGACGCTGTACGGGTTCTGCATCCACGACTTCGCCTCGGCGCCCTGCGAGATGTTCCGCAACTGCCTGGACTGCCGAGAGCACGTGTGCATCAAGGGGATCAACGGCAAGACCGGTCGCGTGGCCGCCGCGTTGGAGCAGGCGTCGGCCCAGCTCAGGACCGCGCAGGCCGCCGCTGCCGAAGGGGTGTACGGCGCGGCGGACTGGGTTGCCACCCACCTGGCCACCGTCGAGCGGCTGGAGCAGTTGCTGAACATCTTGCGGGACCCTGCGATCGAGGACGGTGCTGTGATCCAGCTCAGCACCGACGGCACCGATTCCCTTTCCGAGAGCGCCGCCCGCGATCGGCTGGCCGGCATCGACGCGTTGCAGTTCGCGGCACCGACCGGCGCAGTTCCCTCCCCCTCATCCAGCAAATCCCAATCATGAAACGACGTTCCCCCAACCTCACGCCCGAGCGCGTCGAGGCCATCGTGACGATGGTCCGCGCCTGGGAAGGTCGCCTAACCTGGCCGATGCTCATCCGGGCCGCCGAGGACCGGCTCGGCTGCGCCTACACGCGACAGGCCCTGTTCAAGCACAATCCCATCCGCGTCGCGTATGACGTCTACCGCAACGCGGCTCCGGCGTCAGCACGTGGCAAGCTGAGCCGGCCGGTATCCGCCGCCTTGCAGGCTGCGATGGATCGAGTTCACCGCCTGCAACAGGAGAACGCGGAACTTCGCAAGCGCGAGATGCTGCTGCTGGAGCAATTCCACCGATGGGCCTACCAAGCCAGTTCGCGCGGCCTGACCCGGGAGTTTCTAGACCAACCGTTGCCACCACTGAACCGCAGAGGAAATCGTGCCTCAACTCGCAAAGCAGCCCCTCATGAAGCTGAATAGCTACCTCTTCCTCGATCTCTTGTGGAAGCTCAGCACTCCGTCCAATTCCTTCAATCCGTCATCCTCCTGCGACGGTGGACCGCTCCAGTTCTGCACCGGCTCCTCCGGGCCGCTGTCCTGCTCGAACCAGAGTAACGAAAAGGTCTCCTCGAAATCGGGGTAGTGCTTCGCCAACTCGACAAGGTCATAGCCTTTGGGCCAATCCCGGAACCATACATCCTGAGATATGCCTGAGTCTTCGCCGGACCACTCGCCTTCTTGAATCAATCTAGCTGCTACCGATCCCACCGGGATCGGTGCTCGCATTTCCACCCAGGCATTGAGCTCACGAAGCGCCTTCGAGCGCGACGCATATCGCACCATTGTGCTGCTCATGAAGACGAAGGCACACGGGTAGTCAGTGACGGCAGCCAAGCGCGAAGCGCAGGCGGCAAAGGACACCACGTACTTGTCCCGCAAGCGCTCCACCAGCTCGAACGACGGCTCTTCCTGATCTACATCGCGTTTGAACGCGTCGAAGGGCATCAGTAGCTCCGAGGCGAAGATGTCACACGCGATCTCGTTGTCGTCCCGCTTGGCGTACGACCAGCTCGGCGTCTCTTGATGGTTCGAAGCAAGGCCCAACACCAAGTGGCCCACCTCGTGGCACGCCGAGAACCGCTGCCGCTCTCTTCGCTCCAGCTCGTTGACCACGATGGACGACTTTCCGTTGCGCCGCGTGATGGTGTAGCCGGACTCTCCTCCCTCCATCTCCTCGGTGGAGAGTTTGGCGTTGACCTTTTCCACGTAGACCGATAGATCCTCGTGGATGTGGGAGAGATCAAGACCTGCCATGAACTGGCGCGCCTTCATGCGGATCGCCAGTTCGTCAATCATTCGTCGTCTTCCAGGGCTTTGCGGACGCGTGCCTCGATCGCTTCCATGTCGGGCCGCCCTCCGCCACGGTGTCGCATCGTGGCACCCATCTCAAACATTTCAGCCGTCATGTCCGTGGCCAGGACATGCTCGACCCAGTCCGGATTGACGTCGTTGTTCAGCATGAACTGCGCCATCTCGACCTCTCGGGACTTCGCCTTCAGCACCCGCAGCAGTCTGGCAAGCAGTTCCTCGGAGGGCGATTGCTTTTCGCCGGTCTCCAGGCGGTAGATATAGGTGTGGTCAATCTCCGCGAGCTGGCCCAACTCGCGCGACGACAGGTCTCGGGCTTCGCGCAACTTGCGCAACAGCAACCCCAAGCCGGACTGCGCCATGAAAAATCTTCCTTCCGTAGGGAAATCGTGTAAAGTGTTGCCTGCGCAGGCAACAGAAATCTATCTCCGCTCATCACTCCTCTTCTGGGTGGAGGCTGCTTCCGTTGCCTGTTCAGACAGCGACTATGCCAGCCAAGGCGCGCATCCGCAAGCACCAGGCAGAGACCGAAGCACCGCCTCGTGGCTCTGCAGCTCGGGCGCCAGACCTGCGGTCCGAGTACTTCATCCACATCACTGCCTTTTGTAACTGCCAAGAAGGAGTCCACTGTGAATCGCGATCCTCTCCCAGCGCCAACGAAACGGCAGTTCTCCAGACCGACCGGACACAAGTTCTTCGGACTGGTCGATGCCGTGGCCAAGTACAACGAGCCGACGCAGTCCCAACTGGATGCCTTGGAGCGCTCCTACAACTCGACGGCCGAGTACGTAATGAATTCCGAAGAGTTTCGGGATCTGACCGCGACGGTGCATGCCCAGGGGTCACGCGCGCTCGGCACCATCATCCGACCGATGCGCTTCAGGCCCGAAGGCTTCGACATCGATATCGTCGTTCGACTGCATCGTGCGGCCATGCGGAAGTACGGCAACGATCCCGTCGCCCTGATCAACGACCTGCACACCGTGATCAAGCGCTACGCGGCCATGCACGGCTTGGAGGTCACGCGCTGGGAGCGCTGCATCACCCTGCAGTACGCCGACGGCATGTGTGTAGACATTGCGCCGATCATCGAAGATGAAAGGATCGGCATTCCCTACGGCGAAACGCACGCCCGCGTCCCGGACCGCAGTCTCAAGCTGTTCGAGCCAACCAACCCGAAGGGCTTGGCCAATGCTTTCTCGGACGCTGCCCGTGTCCAGGCCCTCTTCAGAGTCACCGAAGCGTTGAGCTTCGAGGAGGCGCAGATCCGGGCGGACCTTCAACCGCTGCCGGCCATGGCAGACGTACAGAGCCGCCTGCTGAGTCGCCTCGTGCAACTGCTGAAGCTGCATCGCAACGTCGCCTTCGGCGACGTCGGTGCGGGACCCGACTTCTCCCCGCGGTCCGTCTTCGTCACAGATCTGGCTGCCACGGCCTACGCGACGCGGGCCCCCATTGCCCATGACAGCCCGCTCGATCTGCTCCTTGACATCGTTGACACCATGCCGATGTTCATCCAGCGGCACCCCCTGGGTGGCGGCGGCGAACACTGGGTGCTTCCCAATATGACCGCCCCAGGTGACAACCTTGCCAGCGGCATGAACACCCCCGAGCGTCAGAAAGCGTATTTTGAGTGGCATGTTCGCCTCAAGTCGGACCTGGAATTGCTCCTGCAGTGCATCGAGCAACGGCAAGGCCTCGATCAGTTGCTCAAGATCGTCCAGTCCGCCTTCGGGTCGCGCGCCGCCAAGGCGGTTCAGGAGTTGGAGGCCCCTCGGCAGGTTCAGCCCATGAACCGCCGGATCGTCACGGTCGGCACGGCAGCTGCGGCTACGGCCATCTCGATGCCGGCACGCAGCCACAGTTTCTACGGAGACTGAATGTGAAGGGCAAGAGGCTTCCGCCCACGCCGATTCCCACGTTGGCGCAGCGCGCCCTGGAGCTGAAAGGCCTGGGGCTGCCTGATGCGACCCTGGGCTACAGCGGCCGCATCTTGAACTACAGGGCGAGCATCTCCCCGGGAGCATTCGGACGTCTGTACCAATGCTTGCTGAAGGTGAAGCCCGACGGCCAGCAGCCCGACGTCATCGTCCTGGAACCTGACCTGCGCACGCTGGCGGACGGCAAGAGGATTCCGCACACGTATGCCTACGACGGCAAGGGCACGAGACTGTGCCTCTGGTGGCCTAAGGGGCGCGACTGGCTGCCGAGTATGAAACTGGTCGACACCTTTGTGCCGTGGACCGCGGAATGGTTGTACTTTTTCGAGTTGTGGTTGCTGACAGGCGAATGGTCGGGCGGCGGCCAGCATCCAGATCCGAGACCCAAGCGCTGGGCCCGACCCCTCATCCTGCCCCAGCGCGCCCCGGACGCGAATGCCGATGGATCAACTCCTTCACCAGCGGTCGAGCACGAGATCTCCGCCACCCTTGACACGCCTTGCCAGCCGCATCGAGGGCAGCACAGCAGCGCCGCGCAGGAGTAGGAAGATGCCACGATCGATCGAGGAGGGATTCTCCGATTTTCTCGCCAAGTTGAAGGCAACCGCTCCGGAAGTCGAAGCGGCAAAGCAGCATCGTGCCTCCATTGAGGCGTGCTTGAGAAACAACTTCGGCCTGCTGCGCTTCACGCGCATCGGGTCTTTTGGCAATGGAACCAGTGTTTCCGGCTATAGCGACGTCGACTACCTAGCCTCAATTCCCACATCGAAGTTGACCGCTTCGTCGAGCTACTCCCTGATGAAGGTACGAGATGCACTAGACGCCCGATTTCCCTCGACGGGCGTGCGAGTCAACAGCCCCGCTGTCAGCGTCCCCTTCGGGAAGTACAGATCCGAGGACACGGAGGTCGTACCAGCCGACTACATCGAAGAAGTGAACGGATTCAAGATCTACGAGATCGCCGACGGCAATGGAGACTGGATGCGAATAAGCCCGGACTCGCACAACGCCTACGTCGCCCGAGTGGACGCGGCGCTGTCCGGCCGCCTGAAACCGTTGATCCGCTTCATCAAGGCGTGGAAGTTCCTGTGCAACGTGCCAATTTCATCGTTCTATCTCGAGATGCGGGTTGCGAAATATGCAGAAGGCGAATCAACCATCATCTATGACATCGACATCAAGCGGGTGTTGCGCGGCCTGTGGGACCACCAACTGGCGCGTATGCAGGATCCAACTGGGTTTTCCGGATACATCTCAGCTTGCAAGACCAAGGCGCAAGAACAAGATGCTCTGTCCAAGTTGAGTACCGCTGTCGTCCGAGCCGAGAAAGCCTACAACGCCAGGGCGAATGGGGCGATCGCAGATGCGTTCGACTGGTGGCGTTTGGTCTACGCAGATGCGTTTCCGACGTATTACTACTAGGCCGCCACTGCATAGAAAACCGAGGAGTTCACTGATGTCTCGTTCAGACCCCATCCGCGCTCGCTACTACGACGCCGTCGAACTTGCCGACAAGGCCTCCGACTGGCTCTTTTACATCGGCGCTGCGTTGTCGATTGTGACACTGCTGGTTGAGAGGGAAGCGCATCCGACCGTCTACGAGTGGCTGCTGATCTTCTTCGCGATCGCGGTGGTGGCCTTGTTTGCCATCGGGTTGGCCAGTCGCCTCTATCTCACTCCGCGAGCGGAGGACAAGCGCCGACAGGACTTTTTCAGCAGCGCATGTGGGGTGAGTCTCACCCACGACAAAACAGACGGGTACTACAACAACGACTTCACCGAGCCCATCAAGCGCATGGCCGCTCAGGTTCTGGAGAACAGCCATTTCAGCAAGGCGATCGCGCTTCGTATGGCGAAAGTTGAGCGGGCCAAAGTTATTGCCTATTTCCTCATTTGGCTGATCTGCCTTCTCAATCGCCAGACAGACCTCGGCCTCGTAGTGGCCGCGTCGCAAGCGGTTTTCAGTGAGCAAGTCATCTCACGGTGGCTGCGGCTCGAATGGCTGCGTATGCGCTTCGAGAAGACCTACGAGGATGTCTATAGGCTCTTCCAGTCGAAACCTGTTGCTTCGAAGTTCAATGCCATGACCTTGGAGTCCCTTGGCATGTATGAAACAGCCAAGGCAAACGGCGCGATCACCCTTTCTTCACGCGTGTTTAGCGAAATGAATGATGAGCTTTCTATAGAGTGGGATCGGATCAAGGCGGAGTTGCAGATCTGATTGCTCTACCTTGGCAACGCCGATGATCAGCAGAAGCGGCGTTTACAATGTCGTGGTCCCCATAAGAGGTGCAGAAGCGAGCGGATGCCGAACTCCAGGGCATGATCAGCTTGACACAAGACAGTGCGCGGTAGCGCTCCAGGTTCGCGGCCCAGCGCGAATGCCAGCGGTCCAGCATGTCGCCGGCCGGCCGGCGCACGGTCAGCAGTTCCCAGCCAAGGCGTTCGGCCAGCCGCTCGCACACGGGCGCCGAGTCGCGCCATTCGATGCGCCCGAGATCGGCGTGGATCAGTGCGCGCACGCCGGCGTGGCCGGTCGCGTCGAGGTGCTCCTGCACGCGGTAGGCCAGCGCCTGCGAGTCCTTGCCGCCACTCACACCGACGTAGACCGGCGCCGTGGCCGCGAGCGCGGCGTCGATGCCCTGATCGCGGGCGATGCCAAAGCGCCCCACCGTCGAAGACGGGACCGGCACGCCAGCGCCGTTGGCGCCGCACCGCCACGGCACGAGCTCGGGGCCGGCTGCCACGCGCATCATGGCGCCACGCCCAGCGCCACGACCACCGCGGCCGTCATCGCCTTGTTGAGCGACAGCGGCACGCCGAAGGTTTCGTGCAGCGCGTTCATCGCATGGAACAGTCTGTGGAGCACGCGGTCCAGTTGTTCGGGATCGCGCAGCTGGTAGCCGATCTCCGCGCGCTGTCGCGGCAGCGGAGCCACGTCCGCCAGCAGCAGGAGGATGAGGTTCAACTGGTCGGGCAGCGGCAGCAGGAAGTGCAGCCAGTAGTTCCATTGCGCATCGACGGCGCGGAAGAAGCGCACGCATTCGGGGATCAGCAGCAGCGGCCGGGGATCGTCGTCGTAGCCCTCGACCAGAACCACCATGCGCCCGGCGAAGCGCATCACCTGCGTGGCATCGTCGCTGAGCAGCATAAGCCGCTCGACCGTGCTGCCGACCTTGAAGGCCTCGATGTCGGCGCGGGCGATGACGACGAAGACCAGGTCCGTCTTGGCCGAAAGCCGGTCGAAGCCATCGGCGTCGGTGATATGGATTTCCATGATGAGACTCCTTGGTTGCATCGGCGGTGTTGCGCCCGCTCAGTCCGCGGCCTCGGCCGCGGATGCAGCCCGGCCCCCGACATGGGCCAAGGGCCGCTGCCTGGCACCCACCGCCGCCGCGGCCGGCGCACCCATCACCTCCCGCGTGCGGAACCCGACCGGCAGCCGCACCTTCGGGTCGGCGAACACCCACAGATGGAACTGGTTGGCCGTGTCCACGAGCCGCGACTCGGCCGGATAGACCTCGAAGCCCTCGTGTTCCTCGCCGATGAGGGCGTTCTTGATCGCCTGCAGATCGCGCCAGTCGTGGATGGGCTCACGGTCGCGGCGCTTGATGGACAGCCAGACCATGTCGCCGGTGTGCGGCCCGAACGGCGCCGGGATGCGCTGGACATTGACCTGGTAGCGTTCGTTCATGAAGACCGCTTGGCGCCGAAGCTCCTCGGTCTGCACGCGCGCGGCTTCGACCGTGATGCCGAGCCGCGCCGCGAGCGCGACCGGGTCGAACGCCTCATCGGGCAGGTGCGCGGCCTGGAACGGCCCCATCGGCGGCGGGGCGTCCTCGCGCAGATCCAGCGCGATCGCGCTGTTCGCGAGCCGGTGCGCGAGTGCCGACGCCCAGGCCTCGCGTTCGTCGGTGACCGTCGGGCCGACCTCGGCGCTGGCCATGCCCGGCCGCATCCAGGTGAACCAACAGGCGCCGGCCAGATCGGCTCCGTCCTGCGGCTGGCCACGGTGGACCTCGTAGCCATCGGCCTGCAGCAGGCGGCGCGCTTCTTCGAAGAATGGGATCGTGTTCATGATGGTGGTGGTGTATGGTGGGATGGGCAGTCGCATCGCTGCCATGTCCCAAGCATCCCGCGCTTGGCTGCGCGTTCAACCCCGCACAGCGGCGGCCTCCACCCGCCTTCGGGGCGCCTCAGTCCCCGAACAGCAGCATCTGGGCATTCGCGCGCAAGGCTTGCGCCACCGCGTCCTGCGGGCGGCCGGCCGCAGTGGCATGCGGCGGCGCGGGCGAAGGCGCGTGGCCGTGATCCTCGGCCCCGGGTGAGGGTTCATCGGCGGTCGCGGTGCTGGCCGCTTCTGCCATGAGACCGGATGCCTGCTCGCCTGCGTGCCGTCGCTCGATGCGTCGCCGCCAGCCCCCGAGCACATGGGCCGGCGTGTACCACCGGCTCCAGACCTCCAGGCTCAGCGCGTTGCCATGGATCACGACGGCCGGGATGTGCAGCAGGGACAGCTGCAAGTAGCACATGTGAACGCAGCGCGCATCGATGTCGATGCAGGTGGCGTGCATGGCCTGCTGGTGGTTGAGGCCCGCCTGCCGCAGCGCGTCGGCCGTCGCGATCACCATGCCGCCCGCGCCGCAGGCGGGCTCCAGCACGTCGAGGAAACCCCTCGCCCGCGCCTCGGCGCCATCGCCCACCAGCATGCGTGCGATGAATTGCGACAGTTGGTAAGGCGTGAAGAACTGTCCCGCACCTTCGTTGCCGATGCCGAGCTGCATGTAGATCGCGCCCAGCACCTCTTCGAGCTCGCCGGTGGCGTGGCACTGTTCCATCGCGACGGTCAGACACCCCAGCATTCGGGGGAATCGCTCGAGGTCTTCGCGCGGGTACTTCTTCGCGATCTCGAGGTAGAGGGCCTCGCGGGCGGCGAACTGCGCCTTGTCCACCGCGTTGCTGATCGAGAGGCACGAGAGTTCCAGGAAGTCGGCGAACACCTCGTGGCGGCCCCAGCGCGGTGCCGCGTCCTCGATCATCCTGGCCAGGGCCCGGCGCGGGTCCTCGTCGCCCAGGCCGCCGCGGCCTGCTTTCTTGTCGGTCATGTGGGTTCTCCTTCGCGCTCGCGGGGCGAGGCGTCAGAGACAGGATCGAAGACAAAGGGGCCGGGTCAACCCCGTGTGCCGCCGCCCGCGCGGCAGTGGCGCCTTACCATGCGCGGACCGTCCGGGGACTCGCCGCCGGTGGCGGCTCAGGGGTCCGGTGCCCGAACCAGTGATGAACCGAGATCGGTCAGCGGGATGCGGGGTGGGTGCGCTTCCCACGCCTGTGGCGCTCGTACAGGTCGCTGTACCCCTGCTCGCTGAAATACGCCGGGTCGATGCCCAGCACCTCGGCAGCCTTCGCGCGCTGCCAGTGATCTTCGATGTCCCAGAACACCAGGTCTTCGGGGTCCAGCAGCCAGGCACCCCGGACTCGATCATCCAGCGCCCGGGCGATCATGTCCCCCAGCGCCCAGATCGGCGACAAGCTGTCGGGGCCGTCGTCCCCTTCCTCGATGCCCGGCTCGACGGCCTTGAACCAGGACTCGGTGCGCGCCGTGAGGTCCACCCACTCGATGGCATAGGGGGTGCACCCCTTGGGGATGGCCACCTCGATGCGCTGAGGAATCTGCGTTGTCCAGGCGGCTTCGCGAAGCACATCCACCCCGATCCGGATGCACCGCGGGTAGGCCCGCTTGAGCGCGCGCAGCGGATTGACCTGGCGATTCACCAGCAGGTTCATGTGGACGTCGCTGCGACCGCCCAACGAACGCACGAAGCCGGCCTTGCGCCAGTTGGCCAGGTAGGTGGAGGTTACACCGGAAGTCCAGCCGAACGTCAGTGCCGCTTCCGAGCCGGTGAACACCTCGGGCAGTGCGAGGAGGCGCTGCGAGGCGGACTGGTACCGCTTTTCACCGGCACCGCTCATGGCTGGGCCCGGCCTTCGACGCGGCGCCCCCCATCGGCGGAAACCCCCTCGCCCAGGATCGCCATCCCCCGCTCCAGGCCTTCTGTCGCCACCTGCAGCATCGCCGTCGCGGTGGCATCGCCCATGGGCAGGCTCGAAGGCACCCAGCGGCGCAAGTCCTCCGCGACGATACCCACCGTCTGCGGCGCGCGCAGGACATCGAGGCGTTCCTGCGCGCTCGCCCTCCATGCAGCCGCGCGATCGCCCGCGCTCTTGTGCCCATCCGGGTAGATCCGCAACCGCGCGATCAATGCAGGCGGCTCCAGTTGCACCTGCGGGTGGTTCTGGCGAAGCCACCACAGGTCAAAAACGTCGCGCGGTTTCACCCGATCGCGCGCGCCCAGGGCAAAGACCTTGTCGGCCATCAACTCGGGAAGGGACAGAACGGGCACCACCGCGCCGTGCCCTTGCGGGGATGCCACCGAGCGAACCAGCAGGTGCAGGCCAGCCAGCACATCCTGGGGCGTCTGCCACAGCTCGACCTTGACCTTGGCCGAGCCGATGACCCCCTCGCCGCCCAGGCTGACCATGAAGGCGTGGGGATTGCGATCGTCCTTCGCCGGCGAGACGCTCACCGCCATGTCGGCCGGGAAGCCTCGCACGCCGCGCAGTTGCTCCAGGATGCCCTTGCCCAAGCCGTTCAGGCTCAGACCGCCGCGCACCATGAAGTCCAGGTCCTCGCTGAACCGTGGCGATCCGTGCGCCAGGCGCAGGCAGGTGCCCCCCTGGAACGCCAGGTCGCCCGGCTCCCAGCGGCGGGAGTCCATGAGCGCGGCCAGCGTGGCGGCCTGCAGCTGATCACGCAGGCGGCGCTGCTCATCCGGGGTGAGGGTTCGTTTCTTGGCCATGGGTATATGCGATAGGTTGATGCAAATTATTTTACATTAACTATGCATGTTTTGGCAGACCACTGCGGCGCCTCCGCCGCGTTGCCGAGCGCGAGACGCGACGGCTCGTGAAGCGGGCGAACGGGCCCCGGGTTCCGGCACCGGTCATGCACGCCCGGTCAGCTCGGCCGCGAGCCATTCGGGCCGCTATGCGCGGTGCAGGCGCACGTGTTGCCAGTACCGCCGCGCCCGGGCGCGCACGGCTTCCCGGTGGTAGCGCCAGTGGCCAGAGGCACCGCGCCGGCTCAGTTCACCGGCGGCTGCCCAGTGCTGGATGGTGGTGGCGCTGACGCCCGCCTCCTGCGCCGCCTGCCCCAGCGCCAGCCAGTCGCTGCCCGGCAGTTCCTGGCGCTGCGGCGTGGGGTTGCGCAGCGCCTCGCGCAGGCGTTGCATCATCGGTCCGTGAGGTACTGCCGCCGCCGGTCCCAGGGAGCCTGGGCCACGTGCACCGTGCCGTCGCGCTTGCGCGCCTTCACCCAGGCCAAGGGGCATGCCCAGCACCGCCGCCGCAGCGTCCAGCGTGTAGCCCTCCTGCGACTCCCGGCGCTTGATCGCTGCCTGCACCGTGGCCAGCGGGATGCCGTCGGCCTGGCGCCAGGCCAATCCCTCCAGCAGCACCCGCAGGCGCTCGACCGTCACGCCCACGCGGCGCGCGGCCTCCGCCTCGGTGAAGCCGAGCCGTTCGCGCAACTGCGCGCACTGCTGGCGCAGCACGTAGTCGATGCCCCGCATGGCGCCTTCGGTCCCGCGCTTGGTCTTCAACTCCCCCGCGTCGATGCGCCGGCGCAGTTCGCGCAGCGTGAACAGGTACTGGCTGCAGGCCGACGCCAGGGACAGCCACGACTTCCCGCCCTCGCCGCTGGGGCAACCGCGCGCGATCCAGCGGGTGGCGTCGGTGCGCGTGACATGGAGCTTGCCGCCGTGCTCGGTCGATGCCGCCAGCACGCCGTTGGCAATGGCCCGGCGCACATGCGGATCGCCGCGACACGCCTGCTGAGCGACCTCGGCCACGGTCAATCCCGCGGTCCGGGGCCTCGTCAGGTGGCGTTTCGCCTCATGCGCCAGGGTCGGATAGCGCGCGGCGTACTCCTCGAAGCCCTCCGGCTCACCCGCCTCGCCCCATATCTCCCGGCAGACGGCACACGACATCGGATGGCGCCTAAGAATCAGGGCTCACCCTCGAAAACTCTCGGCTATCTGAAGTAGGTGCGGTCCAGCTACTTCTATGGGGAGAATAACTCTCTTCCCCTTCGATTGAAGAAAAGAAGGCGCCCCTCAGGGCCCTTCTTCCCCATCCAGCCGGCGCGCGGCTGGACGCTCCGCATGCCGCATGCTCACTGGCAGTTGCGTATCTCGTAAACCTCCAAATCCGCCGCATTGACCCGCCCCAGCACTGTCCCGGCCTTGGGCTCACCCTCAAAGGGGTCAGAGATCAGTGAAATTCAACACTCGCGCGAAAAACCGGCCGCGCAGTGCGAAGACCTGCTGTCGACCAGCCAGGCCTTCGATGAACGTGTTAGTGCCGAGATGGCGATCGATGAAACCGGTCGCATCCTCGGGCTCAAGGCTGATGTGGTAGGTGATGTCGGCGCGTACTCCATATGCCCATGGACGGCTGGGATCGAGCCTGTGCAGCTGATCAGCATCGACAATTGGGCAGCCTCTTCCTAGACTCGGTCTGGAGGTGAAACCTCATTGCCGCTCGCGGCAAAAACTATTACTCGGCAGATTCGAAGTTTCTTAGCGCGGTGATGTCCTTGACCACAATGCCGCCATACTGAGTCGTGAGGTGACCTCGAGTTTCGAGGTGCTTGAGGGCCGCCCCAATACTCTGGCGACCGAGCCCGACAAGCTCACCCAGTTCCGAGTGAGACATCGGCAAGACAGTGGTCATGCGAGGATACAAAACTGGGTCGAAAAGCACAGCAATCATCCTCGCAACTCGCTCTACAGGATCAGAGCTTCGGTCTATTTCCACCATGGTGATGTACTGGGACAGTCGCTCATTTAGCTGCGTGATGATTGCATGGTTGAATTCAAAGCTTGTGTCGAGCAACCACCGAAAGGTTGATGCCGGAATGTGAACTAAGCGTGACTCCCGCATGGCGACAATCTCGTACCTGCGCAACTCTCGCTTCACTACAGCCCCTTCCCCTATCCATCCCCCGTGCGACACGCTCGTCAGGATCTGCATTCGGCCCGAATGGCTAATCCCCACTACCTTCAGCAGCCCTTGAGCCACACCGATCCACGAGTGGGCGGCGTCTCCGATTCGAACGACGCTCCCGCCCCTTGGGTGAGACGTCTCGAAGGAATCTTGAAGAACCCGATCTCGTGCAGTCGACGGTAGTCGCTGGAACCATTCGACCTCATCGAAGAACATGTCAGTACGTTTTGGCGTGGGGCAGCGTGCGGTAACAACTGTGGACTCACGCAGGTCGGTCGCGCCAGTCCACTTGAGGTTTCGCCTAGGAAGGCATGTAGAGCTATTGCTGAACAGAGACGCTTGGAAGCGGTCGCCCTCCCGGGCCGTCCTTGAACGTCGTCAACTCAGAGTCCGATTGGCCAACACCAGGCCTGGACCAGTCGCACACGCCGGAGCCAAAGATGTTCATCATCCTGCCTTGTTGTTGGGTTGTGAACGTTACGCCACCGTAAGCTGAGTCACTTGCATCGAAGGGCTTAAGCTGGCACTTGAACACGTTCTCCGCCATCGGCCCCCCCGCCGCCACCCGGGGAGAAGTCAGCGCAAATTGCTGAGGACAGGCAGTAGACCCGAAGCCAACATCCTGAGATACATCCACCTCGGCATCGATATCGCCTGCGGTCGTGAAGCAGGCGTTGACAACATCTGCGGGCTTGTTACGGACCACCTTGACCTCAATCGGGTCCGACGATCCATCAGCCTCAACAGCGGTCAACCAGCGGTCCATCATGCGGAAGGATTGACGAATGCCAGCAGCTCCTGGCATAAGACCTGGATTACGAACAAAGGTACGGATCACTTGATTATTGGAGTGACCGTTCGCTCGAATCAGCCTGTCTTGGGCAGAGAGTGTGCGCCAAGCCATGTGAATATCAGGCGCGCCGGTGTCTTGACGCAGGTCAATGATGGCGACCTTCGCGAGCCGCTTTCCATCTGCAAGAATTCCGCTCTTGTAGATAGTGGGAAGGAGGTCGGACTGCGCAACGCCCCGAGAGGCAACCACGACGGGTGTTGCGGGAGTACCTCCCGACCAGTTCATATCGGCGTCGTACCCGCCCACGCCTTCATTCAACTGCACAAACTGTTCCGGCGAAATGACTCCGTCCCTGAGCGCCTTGAGGCCGTACTGAACGCCGACGTTGTCGTACGGCCATTTCGTCTTGACATTGCCATCGGCGGCAACAAACGTTCCCCACTGGCTACGCTGGACGTCGTTCAGCGTGCACCTCACCCCGCTCCTTCGCGTCACTGGGTCATAGACGATGGTCGCTGGAAATCCACTGCCACAGTTCGTACTCACTCTTGGGTTGAGCGCATTTAGGAAGCTGGTCACCCAAGTATTGCAGTACGCCCCGCCGTCTGCACCGACCGGGTGACCGGTAATAGCGGCGCGTTGTTCACTGGTCAGCGCCGAACCGCTTGGAGTGGTGAAGTAGTTGCCACGCAAGAGCCCGCAGTCCAAAGTTTCTATCCAAGTGCTGACGGCATCTGGGTAGCTTGCGGCTGGCTGGATCCCGTTCAGCAAGCCAGGCATCACGGTGGCGATCACGGTTTGCATCATCGACCCGCCGGATTGGCCGTCGCTCATGGTAAAGCGCACCGGTCCGTAGGATTCGATGATGCGCTCTTTGACCATCATCAACGTCTCCGCGGCTAGAAATTCGTTGTTGTTAGGGGTGTGGTCCGTGTGATTTGTGTTCACGACCATATGCCCCGCGCTCAGTGCATTCGCGTCAAAAACTGTGTTGATAGAGGGAGCGCTTTGAAAGCGATTTGACGACGTCCCGGCACCCATCTTCACGTGCAACTTTCCGTTCCACCCCGCTTGTGGCGCCCAGGGCTCCCATGGATGAGCGGGATCGAAGTAAACCAGCACGTTGTAGATGGCCCGGTTGATGGTTCCTCGCTCCAATCTGAGCATGCTCTTCACGGTAGCGCCACGATCATTGGTGAAGTCCGCAATATCAGCGTCGTCGGGGCGCGCGCCGGGGTTGTATACGACGAAGCATGGATTCGCCCCAGCAATGGTTAGCGTGCAACCCGTCCCGACTCTGGCTGCCGGCTGGTAATAGTAAGTGTATTCCACCGGAGTGGTGCAATCGCTGTCAGTTGGATCGGAAGAAAGTCCGCTGACTCGCGTGGTAGCGGTGCCAGTGAGTGACGGATCGTCCGGTGCGCTGACGGTCACCGCCGTAGCCGTCGTACGCGCGCATATCCAAGGCGAAAGACGGGTGCCAGAGAAGACCGGTCCGCTGAGCGGGTGATTGGTGATCTCCTTGGTGCTGGACCTTCCTGTAACCAACACGTCAAGTTGATTCCGCCCTTCCCTCAAGCCAGTCAGCAAGCCCATGACCCGACCATTCGATCGCATCTCGAACGTGTTTGGAGGAAGTTCAACACCATTCAATCGAGCAGGAACTCGAAGAACCCCATTCGCTGTCATTGAGGACGCAGCCTCACTCGACAGCTGGACTTCATGAAGTCCCCTCGAAAACCTGAACCAGTTGGAAGTAGAGAATTCCCTCAGCAGGAGTCTCTACATGAAGAAGTCCAGATTCAGTGAAGCGCAGATGGTCGGCATCCTCAAGGAGGTCGAGCTTGGCGCGAAGGTGGCCGAG
>QFCS01000192.1_pt1 | contig 76762 bp, 79 predicted proteins | sample 3576561 | NCBI WGS metagenome assembly QFCS01 | reverse complement strand
CGCGGTTATTCCTTCGTCTCGATGAGCCACCACACGGCACGCGGCAAGGCGCGGCCCGTGATGGGGTGAATGTCGGTGAGGTCGGCGCGGGCCGACCAGCCCGAGGGCGGGCGGTAGCCGCGCACGTCGCCATCGTCGTGCCAGCGGCGAGCGCGTACCGTGCTGGGCGCGTAGATCGCCGCCATGCGCGGGCGGCTGCTGGTGATGCGGGTCATGGGGGCTTCTCCTTGCAGCGAAGCGCCCCGGTCGAGGCCGGGGCGCTTGCCTTCGGCGCGGGTCAAGCGGCCAGCGCCTCGGCGGGTTCATCCGCCATTGCCTCGGCATCCTCCGGGGCATCCTGCGCCTGCGTTTCCTGCGGCGCAGCTTCCGGGCCTTCGGTCTTGAAGATGGCAGGCATCCAGCCCGTGCCATCGGCCAACCGCTCGGCTTCGCTGGCAATGTCGGCCTTCTTCAACTTCGCCAGTCGCGTGACGTGCTCGGGCGCGTACTGGCCCACGGCTTCCAGAATCACGGCCTTGGAAACGTGCTTGAAGTAGCCTTCTGCGGTCGGCTTCCACCATGCAGCCATGTCGAGGCCCACGGCCTGCGCCAGTTCCTCGCCGGGCTGGTGCGGTGTGGCACGGGGCGTCACCACGTCCACCGTGGAAGCCACGCACACGGCCAGCAGCCGCACCAGTTCATCTTGCGGCTTCGCCAGCAGCGCGGCAAACAGTTCGGCGCTGTCCTCCGGCAAGGCTTCGCCCGCCACCTGTTGCAATTCGCACAGCGCCACGGCGGCGGGAGTTTCCGGCCAGTCCGGGGCCATGCCTTCCAGCCGGTCTTGCACTTTGAGGCCCACGCCCAGCGGCAGAGAATCACGGCTGCGGCCGTAGCGGCGTTCCTGCAAGACGGTCTGCACCATGCCATGCACCACGGCGGCCAGCGCGGCTTGCGGATGCCGGGCGACTTCGATTTGTAGCGCGGCGGTGCGGTGGGCGCTCAAGCGTTGCGCCAGCCGGTCGGACATGGCGGCGGTCTTGGGTGGCTCGTCGTCCTCGCCTTCGTCGTCGTTCGCGGCTTCGCCTTCGCTGCCGAAACCTTGGCGCAGCCTTTCCAGCGTGCGCAGCGCCTTGGCCTCGGCCTCGCGCATCAAGCCGCGATGAATCACGGCTTCGCCGTTGCGGTCGATGGTGACGATGGCACCGGCTGCGGCCTTCACGGTCGCGCCGTAGTCCTGCAAGCCATCTTCCAGCACCTGCAACTGCTCGCCCAGGGTTTCGCCTTCCTCCTGCAAGGCGTCGGCCTTTTCCTCATCGTCAGCGTCCAGCGCAGCATCCACGGCTTCGGCCAGTTCGTGCATCTTGGTTTGCAGCTTCTCGATGCGTGCGGCTTCACGCTTGTTCGGTTCGCGCCGCTCCTTCGGCGCACGCTGGAAGGCGTGCAGGTCGGCATGGGTCACGCCTGGCGTGGCATCCACCCATGCCCAGCCTTCGGCCTTCACCTCGGCAGCAATGCCCGTCAGCTTATTGAACGCCAGCCCTTCCAGCAGCGCGGCATCGGTCAGATACACGCCCGCGTCATCTTCGGCGAACAGGTCACGGCGGATGCCACCGCCTGCGGCCTCGTAGCTGTCCAGCCCGACGAAGCGCACCAGCGGATGCCGGTAGGCGTCGATTTCCCTTTCGGTGAGGCGTTCGCGCAGGTTGGACGGGTGACGCTGCCAGGTTGGCGCATCGTAGAACGCGCTTTCCTGCGCGGCGTGGTCATCGGTGATGGCAAGGGCCATCAACTGGTCAAGGCTCACGGCATCGGCGCGATAGTCGGCCATGAGGCGGGGCGACACGTTCGCCAGCTTCAAGCGGCGCTGCACCACCAGCGGCGTAACGGAGAAATCCGCCGCAATGTCCTCGATGGGGCGGCCTTCGGCCACCAGCGCCGCGAAGGCTTCAAACTGGTCTGCCGGGTGCATGGCTTCGCGCTGCACGTTCTCGGTGAGGCTGGCGGTGCGGGCGGTGCCATCGGCCACCAGCAGGCAAGGCACTTCCCATTCCTTGCTGATTCGGTGCTTTTTCGCCAGCAGCTTGAGGGCTGCGAGGCGACGGCCACCGGCCACGACTTCGTAATGCTCGCCATCGGCGGATGCAATCACGATCAGGTTTTGCAGCAGGCCGACACGCTGGATGCTTGCGGCAAGTTCGGGGATGGACATGCGCGGGGTCTTGCGCACGTTGCGGCCCGTGGGGCGCAGCACCAGCCGCGACAGTGGAACCAGAATCAGGTTCTTGGTCGGGTCGGCGGCTTCCAACGGGATAGCGGCGGCGGTATTGACGGCGCGGGCTTCGGTTTGGGTAACGGCGTTCATGGTGAATCTCCAATCGAGTGAAACAAGGGAATGGAGGGGAACCGCCCCTCCGGCGGGGAAACGGTTCAGGCTTTCAACTGGCGCAGGCCATCGGCCAGCATCCAGAGGGCGCGATTGAGGCGCACATCGGAATCAATGCCCTGCACCGGGCGGGTCTGCTGGCGGCGTCCGTTGGCGCTGCGGCCATGCAATCCGCCTTTGGTCAGGTTTTCCTGCGTGCGGTTGAACACGCTCCACAGGTCGGGGCGGCGGTCGTCGAACCGGCGCGGCATCAAGATTTGCGATTCGGTGATGGGCGCGGGCTTCTTGTCGGTGGGGTCGTACTTGAGGGCCAGCGCGGAACGGGCGAACACTTCGGCTTCGCCTTCATCCAGCGTGATAGCGCGCATGGCATCGCGGGAATCCTTCACCCGCTCGAAGCCGCTCAACACCTCGAAAGCGCCTTCGATGACGGAACCGGCTACGTCGCCCTTATGGGGTACGCGCACGTCCGCCACGGTGTCGCCGCACACAAGACCATTGCTGCAAACGAAGCGGAACATTCCGGCCAGCATCTGATAGCTGCTGGTGCCGTCATGCGAGTTCAGCAGCACGATTTCGTTGGCCTCTGCGCCGTTGATCTGGCTGGCGTGGCGCAGGCGCAGCATGTGTTTCGTGTGCTCGCGCTTGCCTTCATCGCGCACGCGGGTCTGCGTCACCATGAAGGGTTGAAATCCCTCCTTGCGAAGCTCGGTCAGCACGGCGGCGGTGGGGATATAGGCGTACCGCTGCGAACGGCTTTCGTGCGGGGCATCCGCGAAGATGGACGGGGCCACGCGATGAATCTGGTCATCGGACAGCGGGTAGTCACTGCGCAGCGAAGGGGAGCGGGAAGCGAAACGGGATGCGAGTTGCATGTCTTTCTCCTGAACAAAAAGGCTGTTGAAGAAAACCGCACACCGGATTCCTAGATTCGGAGCCCAGCCTTTCGGCTGTTCGGTGCGGTCGGCACGAGGAACCCGGTTGGCCCTGTTGCCACCGTCTTTCCTGAGTTCATCGCCCGCGACGGTCAGGAGCGCGCGAACGGGCGCCGTCAAGGAGGCAAGCGCAGGGTTGGTGCGGCCCGCAGGCGCAGCCGAGGACACGGCCCTGCGCGCCTTGACGGCACACGGGCGCGGGCTACAGTCGCGGTGAAGGTGATGAAGTCAGGGGAGACGGCTGGACAAGGCAACGGCCTTCCCCACACGCCGACCGCACGGCAAGCGAAGCGCGCAGGCCCGAAGCTGGAAGCCGGGCCGGAGGCGTCAGCCGAGCGGAGCGAGGGAACGATGGAAGCCCGTCAGGGGCGAGACGCCGCAGGCGGCTCGATGCGCAGCACGACAGCGCGACCGGCCATCTCCCAGGTGGCCGGGGACGCCCATGCAGTTTGGGCATCGCGGGATTTGTCTTCGGCGGATTTTTCGCGGACAATGTGGGCAAGGCCCTGTCCGCCTGAGCTTCGAGCGGCTCAATCAAGACTGCGTTCTGCTTTCCCCCCGTATTTCTTGCCACCACCATGCGATATCGCCTGGGCGTAGGCCAAGTAATCGCTCGATTGGCCTGCGCTGAAATCAGGAGAATCGTATGCCCATCGGCATTTCCGACCTTGCCCATTCTGTTCGCAAGAACAGCGTTTCTGTGGCCGCCCCTGTGCAGCTTGGCCATGCGCAGCAAATCATTGTTGCTGCACTCGGCTACAAGAGCCTTGCCGCCTACCAGGCCGCCCAGGTAGCCGCACTCGAACCCAAAGACTTGAGCAATGTCTACCACGTTGTACTCGACTACGACTCGCTCGATAGGCGCGCCAGCGAACTTGGCGCAGCCCCCGCGCCAAGCCAACTGCATGAGCTGATCGACGCAGCCTTCAAGGAACGAGCACCCCACACACACATTCACGCCTCTCACGCAGGCTTCGATAACTATCTGCGTGAGCATGTGGATCAGGTGGTCATCGAAGACGATGACGTGAACAGCGAGATGGCCAACGCCAATTACGATGGCATTGATGAGGTCTATTTCGATTTCGAGGTTGAGTCTGAAAACGTCCCCGTTGGCAGCTCGCTGGAAATCGACCTGGATGGCCATGTTGGCTTGGGCATCGACACTGAGCGTCCCTACGCGGGCCACATCGTGAATGTGGAGGGCACTTTGAGCGTGGAGCGATTGGGCAGCCAGTGCTTTGGGTCAGTGGACTGCCAAGTCACCAAAGCGGAACTCGATACGAACTGGGGGGATGACGACCACGACGGCGAGCCACCGCCGCGCAGCGTATCGCAATCCTATGCCGAACTGCTGGGCCTCGAACTGCATGAGGTTGGCAATCTCGCCGATGTAGAAGCAATGGAGTTGGACGGCAGTAGCGGTGAAATGGTCTACGGCTACCTCCTCGACTTCACGGACTACGCATCGCCCGAGATAGCGCAGAAGATCTTGCGCCGTCACTCTTCACTGCGTATCGAAGTCGGCCCTGGCTTCTTTGAAGGCGTTCGTAGCGACGACTGGCCTCGCTGACGATGCAGTAAGCGCATCCCGATACGGGATGCGCTGCTGGGCCATCCGCCCAAGGCCGAGTCAGACAGCTATCCGCCCGCTCAGCCGCGCCTCGCGCGCGTAGGCGCTCAACCGCTTCTCAGCGCGGAAAGACAGGTCGCGCTCGATCGGCAAGCCCAGCCCGCCGCGCACGATCGCCAACTCGCCCAGGCTGACCCAGCCGATTTCCGGCGCCCCCAGGCCCAGGTCGCAAAGACCAAAAGCGTGGTCGTGGTCGTCAGGATCAATCTCGGTCAGCAGCCAGGTCGCGCCGGCGTCCGGCGTGAACAGCTTGACCACGGGGGCCGGATCAAAGTCCGGGTTCTCCAAGGATTCGCGGCCGTTGGCCAGCAGTACGATGCGCTGCTCGTCAGTGATGAGTGCGTTGTTCATGGTGAACTCCTGCAAGGATGCCGGGCGGAATTGCCCGACCCTTCCGGGGCACGGCGCAGCGCAAGCAGTCAGGGGTCGCAGACGGCCGACAGGACGCAAGCGCGCATGGCGCGCGCCGCCCTTGACGGCGAGAACGCCGTGATACGGTGAAGGGAACAGCAAGACTGCCCACACCCGCCCGCTGCACACACTCGGCTTTTAGGGCAAGCGGAACGCGCAGGCTCGAAAGGGCCGGAGGCGTCAGGGGGCAAAGCCGAATGGCCGCGATTCGGCACGAAGCGCGGGGCGCAGCCCTCGAACCCGGCGGCGGCACGCCGGGACGCAATGAAGACTGTCAGATAGAATAAATAGGCATCGCGTCGACGAAAGATCCCCGTGCAGCGATGCTATTCTTTTCTTCGCTGCGATCATTCACGGCTCACAGCGTTGACACGATCGGAGATACGGCATGACGTTCAAAGCGGACAAGTACAACCGGTCGGTCTGTCTGAATTGCCCAACGTGCGGTGGCACTGAGTTTTCACACGACGGCGCTGATGGGCAGACGAGCGAACTGTTCACCTGCGGCAACTGTGGGTTGCAGATTTCCAAGGATGATCTCATCCGAGCCAACGATGAGAACGTGCAAGCGCATGCCAAGGAGATCGGGAAAGCCGTCGTCAAAGATCTTCAGAAGGAACTGCACGAATCGCTGAAGAGGGCATTCCGCGGCAGCAAGAACATCAAGATCCGATGATGCCCTTCCCAATCAGTGTTGGTGATGCCATCGCCATAGGCGCTCTTTTGCTGTCCGCGTACGCCACTTGGACGACGTTCAGATTCAATCAGAAACAGAACAAGTTGATTGAGAGCCAGGATCGACTGAACAAGCTACTTCTGGAAAAAGAAGCCACTGAAATCCTCAACATTAAGAAAGCGGACCTCGGCGCGACGTTCATCAAGATCGGCAGCAACAACCGACGGCTGAAAATCTGGAACAAGGGGAAATCGGCCGCGCGCAACGTGTCGCTGTCGTTTCCCGATGGCAACGACTGCCTGGTTCAATCGGACATCGACTCGAAATTTCCGCTAGAGACACTGGACACGCTCCAGTCGGTGGAATTGATTGCGTCCATATCACTGGGTAGCAAAAGCAAGCACTCCATCAAGCTGACGTGGAGCGACGATTTCAGCGATCACAACGAGAAGGTGGTCTACCCGACGATCTGAAAAGATGCCTGCGCAAGGCCACTGGCTAGGAATAGAGCTGGCCGTCGGGACAAAGCAGACCAAACCACCGCTGCAGTTTCTTTTCTCGCGTGGCGAACGATCCTTCCAGTGTTCCCAACAGGAGGTAGTGCGCGTCGAGAACATCGTGCTCGATTTTCTCGTAGGCTTTTCCGCTCAGTGTGTCGGGAACACGTCCACCATAACGACAATATGCGTCCAGCGCGAAAAGCAACTGGACCTGCTGCCAACGAAATAGTGCCCAATCCCGGGTCATGATCGTGGCAGGCGGTAGTGGAAGTTCGCCCGAAGGGACTTCCAGGCTCCCGTAGAACTTCAACATTGCATCGGTATTGGTCGCGATGACCTCCTCGGCGGCCTCCCGCAGTGACTGTCGCTCCGCGCTGGTGCCTTCCAGAAGATTTGGGATTAGGGTCGGAATCAAGCGCACCCGGTCAAGAAATCGTTCGACATCTTCACGAAGTTCCGCCGTCTGCTCCTGAAGCGCCTCAGCCGCCGAAGGCGGCAGCGCGTAGTTCGCGCCGGTCAGCGCCTCGTTGAATTGGAAGCGGATATCCTCGTACCGCGTAGAGGGCTTGCCGCAGGCTTCGTGCGACTCTATCTCCTGTTTCAGCAGCGCCCCTACGTGATTGACCAAGATCACCGGGTTCTCGATCTTGGGAAACTTGGCGAAGCAGCGCGAGCGTCCCGGTTCGGACGACGAGATCAACTCGTAGAAAAGTACGTCGGCCATCAGCAACTGGTGCGACTGCGCGAGTTGCAGCATGTGCGCCGCCGTCGATCCTTGCAGGTAGTTCTTGTCGAGAACAATCGTGGGCTTTGCCATTGAAGTCCGGATCAGCTAAAGGTCGCCGCCTGGGGCTTGGCTTTCTCCCATGCCTTGCGCGCTGTGTTGTACTCAGCCTTGATGCGGTCCATCTGTGCCAATTCGTCAACCACGAAATCAATCGTCAACGGCACTTCGTGGAAGTCTGGCGAGTGGGAGTGAGCATCGATGTATCGGGATAACATCACCATGCGCGTGTGAACCTGTGCAGCAATGCCTTCATCAAAATACACCTGACTGAGGGTGAAGGTGATGTTCTCCCGCCAGCGGCGCACGACATTGCCGAACAGCTTTCGCTGAATGAAGTCCTCATAGGCGGTACGCAGGCTGCCACACGCCTTCTCCAGGCTGTCGCGCTGCTTGTCGCCATCCAGCGTGCGGGCGACGTCAAGGTGCTTTCGTGCGCGATCGTGTGCAGCACCTTCGTAATGTTCGTGAGGGAAGGCCAGGCTGTCGATGACACCTGGCTCTTCGGCCTCGCCACGCCACACGGTCCGGCCCGCGAAATCGACACCCTTTTCCACCGCAGCCGTCGCCAGATAGTTCGTAAACAGGATGTCGTGCGTAAAGACGATCACCTGCCGCTTGGCGGCTTCGTCCACCAGGCGTTGTGCGATCGCCTCTTTGCGTACATGGTCCATCGAGGTCACGGGGTCATCGAACACCACGCCCAAACAGGAACCGTTGAGTTCCACTTCAGTGAGAAAGTCGGCCAATGCCGCGGCGGTCTGTTCGCCCTCGCTCAGCACCGAAGACGGGTCGATGCCGGCCACGCTGGCGTTGGCAATCTCGATTTTGCGATCAGTCGTTCCAGCATCGCCCGCGAAGCGGAATTGCACCGGCAGCTTGAGCTGCAGGGCGGCGCAGTTCTCCGTGAATCGCGCGATGAAGCCCTGCGCCACCAGTTCTGTGGCCAGCGCTTTCTGCTTGCTGGTCACTTCGCGTTGGGATACGGCAAAGCCGCGGATGCACGAATTGGCCTTCACCACCCATTTGAGGTCTGCCACCGCCGCAGCGATGGCATCGTACTGGCCGGAGAGCACCTGGCGATCGAGTAACAATCGCTCCTCTGCCATCAACGACCCCATCAGTACCTTGGGGTCCTTCTGTCGCAAGGCATCGTTGTCGGATTTCAGGCGCTCAACCAACTCCGTGATGCGTACCGAGACCGGGTCATGGTCCAACATGCTCAAGCCAGGGTCGAAGGCACCGGCAACCGCCCGCGCCAATGCTCCGATGACTTCCCGATAGCCTTCGACATGACTGGAAACCGCCGCGGCCATTGCGGCATCCACCTCGGTCAAGGTCCGGCGCGCGACACTGCCCTCGTCGAAGAAGGCGAGACTGATCTTCGACAACTTCGTGCCATACCCTGCGAGCGTTGTCTTGGCCTGGCCAAGCTGCGCTTCGACACCACTGGTTGCGAACTGATAGAAGCGGGTCAATCGTGCAATGCCGTCTTCGTCGAGAACCTGATGGCAAAGCACGCATCGGGCCGCATCCGCCTTCGGTGGAAACGCCTCGTCAGGATAGGCTTCGGCGTTGTAAGCAATGGCCGCAGCCAGCAGGTCACGCCATGCTGCTGTGCCGATGGGCTGCACCGGCTCCTCGCCCAACTGTGCCGCTGAGAGCGCTGACGCCTTTTCCGTCAGCGTCTGAATCTGCTTGACGGCATTGGTGATCTGTTCCGCGACTGCAGGCGATACAGCCATGTGCAAACCTGAGATCGATGCTTTCAGTGCGTCCAGATCGATGATGCGCTGCTCATTCTGGCGAATGATCTCCTTGGGATCGGTGGTCCTGAGTGTCGCGAGTTGCTGGACAACCGATTCCAGGCGCGCGCGCTCCTCGTCGCCGAAGGCGGCCAATGCCTGCAAGCCAACGAGGTCCGTCTGTGCCGTCAGGGTGATCAGCAGCGAAGCGACTTCGGACGTGCTGCCTGGAATCGCGAACTTGTCCGTAGCGTGGGAACGTAGAGCGATGTCATCGCGCAGCTTGCGCTGGAGCTTTCCGAAGACCTCCACCATGCGGGGAAAAACATCGAACAGATAAGGCATGACTTGGAAGGCATTGCGCTCATCCAGATGGACACGCACGCAGGTCGAGTCGAACACCGCGAAGTTGTCGCGCAGTCGCTGGCAAGGCTCCTTGTAGACAAATGTCGTGTTGGAGCCGTCGTCGAAGGCAAACGTCGCGCTAGGCGTGGGTTGTTTGTGCTTGGCCAACTTCACATCGCCGAGAATCGCGGTTTGCTTGGAACGGGTGAAGCATGCGGCTTTGAGCACTCGCGCATAGCCGGACTTGCCCGCACCGTTGGGACCATAGATCACAGTGAGCTTGCGCCCGAAAGTCAGTGTTTCACCCGGCGCCAGGGCGTTGACGCCGGTCAGTGCGGTCATGGCGGTCACTACGCTTGAGTCCGTTGTGGGGCCGCCTTGGATCTGGGGCAAGGCGATGTCCCATGTGGCGCGTGGCATCTCCGTGGTGGCCAGTTGCTGGTCCATCAAGTACTCGCGGTAGACCTCATCCAAAGCCTCGTCCGGGAAATCGACGGCGCCAACGAGTTTGACCAGCAGGCACCGCTGCCAGTTGGAAAGCGTCTTGCCCCAAGCGGACAGCGCATCGAAGACATTGAACGCCGCTTGCGACATGAAGATTCCTTGTTTTAAGCCATTTGAATCTCGTTCAACAGGCTGGGACGGTCTATTCAGAGGAGGCAGGTGATTGTCGTATCACGATACAACAATCGATCAGGACGGCGTTGCGACGCCTACGAAAAGGACACTGCCGCTTTCTGCACGCCATCCAGTTTTCTATGGATCAGTGAAACCAGCGTCAAGATGTCGAGCGCATCCTGCTCAGACATAGGCCAATTCGTCTTCGGGGCATGGGCCAAGGGATTGCGCACGGCGCCGAACAGACCGATTAGCAAGTTCGCAAATCCTCTCTGCTCGCTCTTTTCGGACTCGGTGCTCAGTGGTCCCAAGACCAAGATTGGCTGCTGACCCGCGAACGCCTTGTTCACCAAGTCGGCACCATCGCCGGTCAACCCCGACAGTATGCGAATTCGCTCGGCGACACCCTTGCTCGCCTCGAAGACCGCATGAAAATAGTTCTCGTCCAACAGCTCGGCTCGGCAGTAATTCAAGACCTCCGCATGGACGACTCTGCTTTCCAGCGCCGCCTTGAGACGTCCAGCGCGTGCGCGGGCTGCATCCAACGTCGTCGCCTTGTCGGCATATCCCACCTTGCCATCGTCGCGAACATAGAAGCCAGAGAACGCCAGCACGACATTGAGTTCATCCCGCAGCCAAGCAAATGTTCCAGGATCGCGCACGTAGTTCACCGGGTTCATTGCGCGGTTGATGAACATAATCAGATGGTTGCCTCGCTGATGCTTGTTCTGCAACTCGGCGAGCGCGTTGAACAACCGCTTCCACTTCGTCATGCCCGGCGATGGGTCGATCACTTCCATCTCTTGCAGCAGCCTCCCAATCTGTGTGCCACTCAAGCCGCGCTCGGTGTCTGCAAGCACACGGCAGGCAGCTTCAAGATGCTGAGAACTGAACAGGTCAATTTGCGCCGCCATTGCCGACCTCTCCGCGTTTAGCGGACGACAACATCGAACGGTGCATGCACCGAGCGAAAGGTAGCGAGGATGCGGTCACGGGCGCAATCCAGTTCGTCCGCTACACGAGAACTGAGCATGTAGGTGGGGCAGTCCGCCTTGCCGCATTCACAATGCCGGATCTCGCCTTCTCGGAGGCGAGAGACGAAGATGCGGCGCAGTTCATCGACTTGACGCACAACCTGGGCCAGCACCTTGCGAACACGCTGATCTCTGATGTGATGGATCGATGGAATGCGCCGAATTTCGGTGCCTTCACGTGTTCTCCACGCTCCGGTGTTGAGTGCTCGAATGGTGTCCTCAACAGCTTGCTGGAAGGCGGGTAGCGAACTTTCCTGTTGAAAAGGTGTGCGAAAAGCAGGCCGGTCGAATACGGCAGCCATCAAACCCAGCGCCTCGGCGTCGGATAAGCCAGGGAAGTCATCAACGAATTTTCGGATCTCAGCTTCGGCTTCGGGGAACTCGACTCCCTGGACGAAGCGGTGCAAGAGGTATTCGCCACGCAAACGCAGGTTCTCCTCGAACTCGACGCTCGACCAGATCGTCACATGCGCTACGCCAAGTGCAGCAGCGCTATCGCTGATCCGTGTTCTGCTGGCGTCAGAGACTGCACCACGACAGATGAATTTGAAAGCATCTGGCGTACCGCCAGTAGCCTCGACAGCCTTCTCCATATCGGTTCGGGCTTTCGCCAGGGTCAGCATGTCACGATTAGCGCACTGGATAATCGTCTTGCGCGAAGGTCGATCGTCAAACTCCTCGATTCCGAAGATGTCTCGTCCCTGGTCGCTACCCGATTGGCCGTGCCAGATCAGGTCGCGCCAGCCGGTACGAACGTGATAAGCAAAAGCAAGGCGCTCAAATTGAACGCCGCTGTAGTCTTCAAAGTGAATCGGATGAACGATGCTTGCCATAGGCATCGAACATCAAGCCGCGTGCGCCGAGGGCGCAGAAGCCAGCGGCTGCACAGCCAAGCGTAGGCCCATCGTCTTGAGGATGGCGGTCAAGCTGTTCAGGGCGGGATTGCCCTTCGGCGACAACGTGCGGTAAAGCTGCGTCGGGTTAAGGTGAGCCTGTTCGGCCACCGCCTGCACGCCGCCGACTGTCTGCGCAAGCTGGCGCAGCACGGTCATCAGTTCGGCTTGGTCGCCATCGGCCAGGATGTTGTTGATGACTTCAAGTGCGAGCGCCGGATCGTTGCGGTACAGCTCGGCCATCGCCTCGTCATGGGATTTGCCTCTCATTCGTCGATTCTCCGTTGCCAGTCCTGCCAATAGCCCACCGCCCGGTCAATGTCCGCATCCTGGGTGCGCTTGTCGCCACCACACAGCAGCAGCACCAACCGTTGCCCCGCTAGGCCGTAATAAACCCGATAGCCAGGCCCCGCGTCGATGCGCAGCTCCCACACGCCATCTCGGCAAAACTTGTGGTCGCCGAAGTTGCCTTGCTCGATACGGGCCACGCGGCGGATGACCGCCACCTTGGCTTGTGCATCACGCAAGCGCCGCAGCCAGTCGGTGTAGAGATCCTTCTGTACGTCGGCCGAGAGGTAGTGCTCGATTCGGTACATTGTTATTTTCGTTTATAGACGAATGGAAGTCAAGGAGAAGGGGCGAGCCCGCGTCCACATTTCCGAGACACTGTCTCGGATTTCCCGGGTGGGCCTCCTTCTCATGCTTCGACCTCCGCCTGGCGTTGCGCACCCGTGATCGTCTTGCGCCGGGCCGCCACTAGTTCGGCCGCTTGCCGCACCGGATCGTCCTCGGTATGGACGTAGCGCATGAACATCGCCGCGGTCTTGTGCGCTGTCAGCGCCATGCCGACCTTTAGGGGAACGCCCGAATTGGCAATGTCGGTCGCCGAGCGGTGGCGGATACCGTGAGTGCCGACCTTCGGCACACCGGCACGGTCAAGGATGCGCCGCCACGCCTGATAGTAGGTGTGGGTGCTGAGGGGCTTGCTGTGGTCGAGGATCGCCGGGCAGACATAGGGCGAATCGCCGTAGCGAGGAGCATTGGTCAGCCGCCGGCGGGCTTCCTCACTCAAGGGCTTGGACATATCGCCGGTCTTGCTGTCCGGCCAGACCACCCGGCCGTTGGGTAGGTCGAGCCAATCCCACTGCAAGAGCAGGACTTCCGACATGCGTGCGGCGAACTCGAATTGCAGCCGGACTGCCAGCAGGTGGGTGGGATGCTCCAAGCCTTCGGCCTCGGCCTTCTCCAGATAGGTGAACAGCTTGGTCATCTGGTCGTCGGTGATGAGCCGGGTCGAACCCTTTTCCGGGTACTTGGGGACGTGGCGGCACGGGTTGGAGCCATCGGGCCGGTAGCCCCACAGCTCGGCCAGGTTGAACATCTTGCGGACGAGCGACAGCACCCGGTTAGCCTGGGTGGGCGACTTCTCCATGCGCTTCATCAGCGCGGTGATGTCGTGGCGTGTGACCTCGTGAACCTTCTTGCTGCCGAAGGCCGGGATGACGAAGCTGTCGATCTGGTACTGGTAGCCGGCCTGTGTGCTGGGCTTGTTGTGCGGCTTGGAGTGGTCGTCCATGAACCGGCCGCACAGCTCCTTGACCGTCGGCGCCTTGCGGGATTCGGCCTTGTCGAGTCCGGGATCGCCCCCGCGCCGGACTTCGGCCAGCCAGTCTTGCGCAAGCAATCGCGCCTGTTCGACCGTCAGTTCGCCGAACTGGCCGATTGCCGGCTTGCGCCGCACGCCGGAGTTCGTGCGGTACTGAACCATGAAGACCTTGCGGCCCGTTGGTGTAATCTTGCACAAGAAGCCCGGAACGAGCGTATCCCGGAGTTCCACGTCGCAGGTTTGAGCCTGCGATGTGTCAACGACGGACTTGGTGAGTTTGACCTTCGCCATGAGGTGCTCCTGAAAGGCCCCGATTCCAGGGGCCGGCTAGGAGCCAGGCGGAGGGGAACCGGGGCGGTTTGCATCGCGCACCGGGATATGATCGAAGGCACTGGCCTCGGGGAAAACCTGCTGCAGCAAGCCTCATCCAAGCCCATCCTTAGTCCGGTGCGGATGCCATGCTCAGGCTTAAAATCCCCCGTCGCGAGACTTAGCGGTTCGAGTCCGCTTCGAGGCACCACCTCTAGGTTTTTTGCGGTTTCGCCGCTACAGTGAGTTTTCCATGACCCGATACAACGCGCCCTTCGAGATCCACGTGCACGGCGACGTGCCGTTGCGCGAGGATGTGGCCTACGGCCAGATCCAGGATGCGCTCAAACCCTTGTGGCAGTACGCGGGCGCTCGCTCGCTGGCGGCGGCGGCCGAGAGCAGCTACGAAGACGAGCCGGGCATCCGTTTCGACGCCGAGGCCCATGTGCTGCAGATCTGCTGGACGGTGCCGGGCGACGAGGATTTCCGCCAGGTGATCGAAGAGGCCTGCATGGGCCTGAACGACATCGCGTCGGCCGGGGCACCGCTGGAAGTGTCGTTCTACGACGCCGAGTACGACGAAGAAGAGGGTGCGCCCGACGAGGAAGCGCGCGACGACTTCCTGATGTGCTTCGTGGGCCCCACGCCGGCCGCCATCATGCAGGTGCAACGCGACCTGCTGGTGCAGGACGTGCTGCACGTCATGGAGCGCCACTTCGACCAGGCCGAACTGGGCGACGTCGTGGGCGCGATCGACAAGCTCTTCAACCAGCGCTTCGAGTCGCTGGTGAATTCGATGCAGCTGGGCAAGCCGCCGCGCGGCCATGGCGGCCCCTCGCACGGTGGCCCGCGCAAGCCGCGCCACCTGCACTGACGGTCCGGTCACGGGCGCGTAATAGACTTCAGAGCGCGAGCACCTGGCCTCGCCCTCCGGAGTCCCCATGGCCTTTTTCTCTACCGATGCCCTGAACCCCGGCGTGCGCAAGCGCGAGGTGTTCGGCTGGGCGATGTTCGACTTCGCGAACTCCGGCTACACCACGGTGGTGATCACCGCGGTGTTCGCGGCCTATTTCGTGGGGGCGGTGGCCGGTGGCGCCGAATGGGCGACCTTCGCCTGGACGCTGGCGCTCAGCATTTCGCACCTGATCGTGATGTTCACCATCCCCGCCATGGGCGCGTGGGCGGACCGCCACGCGGCCAAGAAGCGGCTGCTCATGATGACCACGCTGGGCTGTGTGCTGGCCACGGCCGCACTGGGCATGGTGGGGCCGGGGGCGGTGGTGCTGGGCATGGTGCTCATCGTCGTGTCCAACGTGTTCTTTGCCTGGGGCGAGTCGCTCATTGCCGCGTTCCTGCCCGAGCTGGCGAAACCCGAGGCCATGGGGCGGGTGAGCGGCTGGGGCTGGAGCCTGGGCTATGTGGGTGGCATGCTGGCGCTGGGGCTGAGCCTGGGCTATGTGCTCTGGGCCCAGGCGCAGGGCCAGAAAGCCGAGCAGTTCGTGCCGGTGACGATGGGGATCACGGCGGCGGTGTTCGCGGTGGCGGCGCTGTTCACGCTGGGTTTGCTGCGCGAGCGCGCCCAGCCCCAGACCGGGCCCGCCGGCGCGGCGGGCTGGCGCGAATCGCTGCGCCAGCTGCACCGCACCTTCCAGCAGGCGCGCCGTTACCGCGATTTCATGTGGCTGCTGGCCTGCGTGGCGGCCTACCAGGGCGGCGTGGCAGTGGCCATCACCCTGGCGGCGATCTACGCGGAGCAGGTGATCGGCTTCGTGCAGCAGGAGACCATGGTGCTGATCTTCGTGCTCAACATCGCGGCCGCGCTCGGGGCTCTGGCCTTCGGCTACTGGCAGGACCGCCTGGGCCACAAGCTGGCGCTGGGCATCACGCTGGTGGGCTGGGTGGCGACCTGCATCATCGCGGCGCTCACCACCACCAAGGGCGGCTTCTGGTACGCCGCGGCCATCGCGGGCGTGTGCATGGGTGCGAGCCAGTCTTCGGGCCGTGCCATGGCCGGCATGCTGGCGCCACCGGCGCAACTGGCCGAGTTCTTCGGCCTGTGGACCTTCGCCACGCGGGTGGCCAGCATCATCGGTCCGCTGAGCTATGGCGCCATCACCTGGATGACCGGGGGCAACCAGCGCCTGGCCATCGGCTTCACGGCCGTGCTGTTCGTGGCCGGCCTGGCCTTGCTGTTGCCGGTGAATATGCAGCGCGGGCGCGCGGCCGCGCTGCAGGGCTAGAGGCTTCGCGCTTCGACCGCCAGGCCCAACCAGCGCTGGGCGGCCTGGGCCAGGGCCGAGGGGTTGCCGCTGGACAGCAGCAAGGGCGGCACGGCGGGCGCGCCCGGGAGCAGGGGCAGGCCCAGCACGTCGCGGGTGCGGCGCGCGACGGGGGCGCCGGTGTCCACCAGCGTCACATCGTGGCCGCACAGGCGGCCCAGCAACTCGGCCGCGAACGGGTAGTGCGTGCAACCAAGCACCAGGGTGTCGATGGGGTGGTCGCCTTGGGGGCCTTGCAGCAGCTCCTTCACATAGCGCGTGCTCAAGGCCTCGATGGTCGGCAGCTCGTGCCGCTCGATGGCCGCCGCCAGGCCATCGCAGGGCTGACTGATGAACCGCAGGGGACGGGGCGCGGCGGCGATCAGCCGGTCGCGCAGCTGGGCGAAACGCGCGCTCTCGAGCGTGCCGCGCGTGGCCAGCACGCCGATGCCGCCGCTGCGGCTCAGGGCGGCGGCGGGCTTGAGGGCAGGTTCCACGCCCACGATGGGCATGTCGGGGTAGGCCTTGCGCAGGTCGTCGATGGCATGCGCTGTGGCGGTGTTGCAGGCGACCACCAGGGCGTCGATGCCGTGCTGCTCACGCAGCTGGGCGGTGATGCGGTGCGTGCGCGCCGACACGTCCTGCGCCGTGCGCTCGCCGTAGGGCGCGTGCGCGCTGTCGGCGGCGTAGACGAAGCGCGTGCCCGGCAGCTCGGCGAGCAGGGCGCGCAGCACGCTCAGGCCGCCGACCCCGCTGTCGAACACCCCGACGGTTTTCAAGCGGCGGCGACCTCGATGCCCTTGAACTCGCCAGTGGCGATGCGCTTCTGCCACTCGGCCGGGCCGGTGATGTGCGCGCTGGTGCCGCCCGCGTCCACGGCCACGGTCACGGGCATGTCGACCACGTCGAATTCGTAGATGGCTTCCATGCCCAGGTCGGCGAAACCCAGCACCTTCGCGGTCTTGATGGCCTTGGAGACCAGGTAGGCTGCGCCGCCCACGGCCATGAGGTAGGCGCTCTTGTGCTTCTTGATGGCCTCGATGGCGACCGGGCCGCGCTCGGACTTGCCGATCATCGCGATCAGGCCGGTCTCGGCCAGCATCATTTCGGTGAAGCCGTCCATGCGGGTGGCGGTGGTGGGGCCGGCCGGGCCCACGGCCTCGTCGCGCACCGGGTCGACCGGGCCGACGTAATAGATCACACGGTTGGTGAAGTCCACCGGCAGTTTCTCGCCCTTGGCCAGCATGTCCTTGATGCGCTTGTGCGCCGCGTCGCGGCCCGTGAGCATCTTGCCGTTGAGCAGCAGGGTGTCGCCGGGCTTCCAGCTGGCGACTTCTTCCTTGGTCAGCGTGTTGAGGTCGACGCGCTTGCTCTTCTGCGTGTCGGGCACCCAGTTCACGTTGGGCCAGAGGTCCAGGCTCGGCGCGTCCAGGTAGACCGGGCCGCTGCCGTCCATCACGAAGTGCGCGTGGCGCGTGGCCGCGCAGTTGGGGATCATGGCCACGGGCTTGCTGGCCGCGTGCGTGGGGTACATCTTGATCTTGACGTCGAGCACGGTGGTCAGGCCGCCCAGGCCTTGCGCGCCGATGCCCAGGGCATTGACCTTCTCGTACAGCTCCAGGCGCAGTTCCTCGACCTGGTCGAGCTTCTCGCCCTTCGAGGCCTTGGCCTGCAGCTCGTACATGTCGATGTCGTCCATCAGGCTTTCCTTGGCCATCAGCACCGCCTTCTCGGCCGTGCCGCCGATGCCGATGCCCAGCATGCCCGGCGGGCACCAGCCGGCCCCCATGGTGGGCACGGTCTTGAGCACCCAGTCGACCACCGAGTCGCCGGGGTTGAGCATGATCATCTTGCTCTTGTTCTCGCTGCCGCCGCCCTTGGCGGCCACGGTCACTTCCACGGTGTCGCCCGGCACCAGCTCGGTGACGATCACGGCGGGGGTGTTGTCCTTGGTGTTCTTGCGGGCGAACTGCGGGTCGGCCACGACGGAGGCGCGCAGCGTGTTGTCGGGGTGGTTGTAGCCGCGGCGCACGCCTTCGTTGATGGCGTCGTCCAGGCTGCCGGTGAAGCCTTCCCAGCGCACGTTCATGCCGACCTTGAGGAAGACGTTGACGATGCCGGTGTCCTGGCAGATCGGGCGCTGGCCGGTGGCGCTCATCTTGCTGTTGGTCAGGATCTGCGCGATCGCGTCCTTGGCCGCCGGGCTCTGCTCGCGCTGGTAGGCGCGGGCCAGGTGGGCGATGTAGTCGGCGGGGTGGTAGTAGCTGATGTACTGCAACGCGGCCGCGATGGATTCGATGAGGTCGGCCTGGCGGATGGTGGTCGTCATGGTGTCGTGGGCGTAGGGGGCAAATCGCGTCGGCGGCCGGGGCAAGGCGTCAAGTGGCCATCAGATGAGAATTGCTTTTATTTGGAGCTATGCTGGAGGGCCTTGGGGCTTGGCTTCTCCAGCCCTCTATTTTGACAGGTCACGCCACACCATGAACACCCGCCCGGCCACCCGCTCCGAACGCGACACCTTCGGCCCCATCGACGTCCCGGCCGACCGCCTCTGGGGCGCCCAGACGCAGCGCTCGCTGCAGAACTTCGACATCTCGGGCGAGCGACAGCCGCGCGAGATGATCCGCGCCCTGGCGCAGGTCAAGCGCGCCTCGGCCGTGGTCAACCACGCGCTGGGCCTGCAGGACGAGAAGAAGACCGAGGCCATCGCGAAAGCGGCCGACGAGGTGATCGCCGGCGGCCACGAGGTGGAGTTCCCGCTGGTGGTCTGGCAGACCGGCTCGGGCACGCAGACCAACATGAACGTGAACGAGGTGCTGGCCAACCGCGCGAGCGAGCTGCTGGGCGGCGAGCGCGGCGAAGGGCGCCTGGTGCACCCGAACGACGACGTGAACCGCAGCCAGTCGAGCAACGACGTGTTCCCGACCGCCATGCACGTGGCGGCGGTGGAGGCCCTCACGCACCGCCTGCTGCCGGCGCTGGCGCTGCTGCGCGGCACGCTGGAGAAGAAGGCGCGCGACTTCGACGGCATCGTCAAGATCGGCCGCACCCACCTGCAGGACGCCACGCCGCTCACGCTGGGGCAGGAGTTCTCGGGCTGGGTGGCGCAGCTCGCGCACGGCGAGGCGCATGTGCGCGCGGCCTTGCCGCACCTGTGCGAGCTGGCGCTGGGCGGCACGGCGGTGGGTACCGGCCTGAACGCGCCCAAGGGCTATGCCGAGCAGGTGGCGGCCGAGCTGGCCCGACTCACCGGCCTGCCTTTCGTGACCGCGCCCAACAAGTTCGAGGCCATGGCCAGCGTCGATGCCCTGGTGCACGCGCACGGCGCGCTCAAGACGCTCGCGGCCAGCCTCATGAAGATCGCCAACGACGTGCGCTGGCTCGCCAGCGGCCCGCGCAGTGGCATCGGCGAGCTCAGCATTCCCGAGAACGAGCCCGGCTCGTCCATCATGCCGGGCAAGGTCAACCCGACCCAGAGCGAGGCCGTCACCATGCTGGCGGCCCAGGTGTTCGGCAACGACGTGGCGATCAACTTCGGCGGCGCCTCGGGCAATTTCGAGCTCAATGTGTTCAGGCCGATGGTGGCGCACAACTTCCTGCAGAGCGTGCGCCTGCTGGCCGATGGCATGAAGAGCTTCAACGACCACTGCGCCGTGGGCATCGAGCCCAACCGCGCGCGCATCACCGAGCTGGTGGACCGCTCGCTCATGCTGGTGACGGCGCTGAACACGCACATCGGCTACGACAAGGCCGCGCAGATCGCCAAGAAGGCGCACAAGGAGGGCACCACGCTGCGCGAGGCTGCGCTGGCGCTGGGCCACGTGACGGCCGAGCAGTTCGACCAGTGGGTGGTGCCGGAGAAGATGACGGGGCGTTGACCGCTACCATGGCGCCATGATCCTGTTCCCCTGGCGCACCAGCTTCCTCGTCGATCCTTTCGCCAGCTTCACGCTCGCCATCCTGCTGCTCTTCGTCGGCAAGTGGCTCACGCAGCGCCACGCCTGGCTGCAGCGCTACAACATCCCGGAGGCCGTGGTGGGCGGGGTGGTGTGCGCGCTGGTCGTGTGCTCGCTGTACTACACGCTGGATGTGCGGGTGGTGTTCGAGCTCGGCGCGCGGGACATGCTGCTGCTGTACTTTTTCGCCGCCATCGGCCTGGGCACGGACGTGCGCACGCTGCGCCAGGGCGGGCGCTCGCTGGTGGTGCTGCTGGTGCTGGCCATCGGCTTCATGCTGCTGCAGAACGGGGTCGGCATGGCGGCGGCCAGCGCGTTCGGCATGGACGCGCGGGCGGGTCTCATGGCCGGCTCGATCTCGCTCACCGGCGGGGTCGGCACCACGCTGGCCTGGACGCCGCACTTCGTCGACCGCCTGGGCATCGCCAACGCGGGCGAGCTGGGCCTGGCGGCCAACATGGTGGGCATGATCGCGGCCTGTCTGGTGGGCGGGCCGCTGGCGGCGTGGTTGATGCGCCGCCACCGCATCGTGCCCTCGGGCTCGGCCGACGTGGAGGTCGGCACGCGCTACCAGGACGAAGCCCACCTGCGGCTCGACTACCACGGCGTGCTGATGGCCTTGCTCTGGCTCAACCTGGCCCTGATGCTGGGGCAGGGCGTCAACGAGCTGGTCGCGCTCACGGGGCTGCACCTGCCGGCCTTCGTGGGCTGCCTGATGGCGGGCATCGGCCTGCGCAGCGCCGGGCAGTGGCTGGCGCCCGAAGGCGGTCGCCTGTGGAACTGGCCGAGCATGCGGCTGGGCGTGGCGCTGATCTCCGACCTGAGCCTGGGCCTGTTCCTCACCATGGCGCTCATGGGCCTGCGCCTGTGGGAGCTGGAGCCGGTGTTGGGTTTCATGGCTGTGACCATGACGCTGCAGGTGCTGCTCGCGGTGGCGTTCACGGCTTTCGTCGTGTTCCGCTTCATGGGGCGCGACTACGAAGCGGCCGTCATCTGCTCGGGCTTCGGTGGCATCGCGCTGGGCTCGACCGCCACGGCCATCGCCAACATGAGCGCGGTGGTGCGGGCCTACGGCGCGGCGCCCCGGGCCTTCATCGTGGTGCCGCTGGTGTGCGGGTTCTTCATCGACCTCGCCAACGCGCTGGTGATCGGCTTGCTGGCGCGTTGAGCGCATGAAAAAGCCCGGCAGGCCGGGCTTTTTCAGGGGGGCGGCGCCTTAGCGTTTCGCGGCCGACAGGGCCTGGGAGATCCAGCCGTCAAAGGTCTTCTGGTGGGCCTTGATCCAGGCGTCGGTGTGGCGCTCCACGTCCTGCGGCTTGTTCTGGCCTTCGCGCATGCGCAGGTTCTGGGCGTTGATGTCGGCCACCGGCAGCGCCATCACCTCGAACAGCCGCGTGGCCGCCGGGTTCTGCTCGGTGAACTGCCGGTTGGCCACGATGCGCTGCGTGTTGAGCACGAAGCCGTAGTTCTGGCCATTGGGCAGCTGGGTGTCGAGCTTGGATTGCTCCCCAGGCAGCGAGGAGAACGGCACCTGCAGCCACACCACTTCCTGGCCGGGGCGCAGCACGCCGCTGACCCAGTAGGGCGTCCAGGTGTAGTACAGCACCGGCTGGCCCTGCTTGAGGCGCGTGATGGTGTCGGCGATCAGCGCGGCGTAGCTGCCCTGCTGGTGCGTCACCGTGTCGCGCAGCTTGTAGGCGTCGAGGTGGTGCTCGATCACCGCCTCGCAGCCCCAGCCGGGGTTGCAGCCCGTCAGGTCGGCCTTGCCGTCGCCGTTGTGGTCGAACAGCTTGGCGATCGCCGGGTCCTTGAGCTGGTCCACGCGCGTGATCTTGTGGGCCTCGGCGGTCTTGCGGTCGATCAGGTAGCCCTGGGCCGCGCCGGGCGAGTAGGCGCCCTGGCGGTAGAGCTTGGCGTCGCCGCCGGCGTTCTTGTAGAAGTCCGCGTGCAGCGGGTCCCAGTGGTCGGCCATGAAGGTGGCGTCGCCGTTGGCGATGGCCACGTGGGCGGTCGGGTACTCCACTTCCTTGATCGGCTTCACGTCGTAACCCAGTTTGGCCAGCGCGCGCGACACCAGCAGGGTCTGGAAGGTCTCTTCGGCGATGGAGCTTTGCAGCGGCTGCACGGCAATGCCTTTGCCGGGCAGGTTCTGCGCCTGGGCCGGGCCCGTGAGGGCGAGGGCCATGAGGCCGCCGCCGAGCAGGGTGCGCCACAGAGGGGTGGGCGAGGGGAAGGTCATCGGTTTCCTTTCGATGGTGGGTGGGAGGGCCTGGGCGCGAACGCTCAGGAGGTGGAAAGGGGGGTGGTGGCGGGCAGGGCGGCCGGGGCCGCCTGGCGGGCGGGCGCGGGGCGCAGCAGCCGCACGACCAGGCCCGCGGGGCCTTGCTGCCACCAGTGGCGCGTGCCCCGGCCGGGCCGGCCCAGGGCCTGGGTGATGCGGTCCAGCGCGATCGCCAGCAGCACGATGCCCAGGCCGCCGACGGTGGCCATGCCCATGTCCAGGCGGCCAATGCCGCGCAGCACCATCTGCCCCAGGCCGCCGACGGCGATCATCGAAGCGATGACCACCATGGACAGCGAGAGCATCAGCGCCTGGTTGATGCCCGCCATGATGGAAGGCAGGGCCAGCGGCAACTGCACCTTGGCCAGCATCTGCCAGCGCGAGGCGCCGTAGGCGCGCGCTGCCTCGATCAGGTCGGGCCGCACCTGGCGGATGCCCAGGTCGGTCAGGCGCACCAGCGGGGGCAGGGCGAAGACGATGGTGACGATGACGCCGGGCACGTTGCCGATGCCGAACAGCATCACCACCGGCACCAGGTAGACGAAGGCCGGGGTGGTCTGCATCGCGTCGAGCACTGGGCGAAGCAGGCGCTGCGTGCGGTCGCTGCTCGCCAGCAGGATGCCCAGCGGCAGGCCGATGGCGATGCAGAACACCAGCGAGGTCAGCACCAGCGAGAGCGTGACCATGGCCTCGGGCCAGATGCCCAGCATGCCCACCAGCAGCAGCGAGATCACGGTGCCGATGGCGATGGCGCGGCCGGCGAACTGCCAGGCCAGCAGGCCCATCAGCGTGACCATGGCCAGCATCGGCACGCTCAACAGCAGCTGTTCCACGCTGGTGAGCGTGGTGTCGATGGGCGCGCGCACGGTCTGGAAGAACGGGCGGAAGTGGCCCACCGTCCAGCTCAGGGCGTCGTTGATCCAGTTCTCGACGGGCAGCGAGCCGTCCCACAGCTGGCTGAGGCGAAAGCCTTCGTCGGCCATCGGGGTGGTGGTGTCGCTGAGCGCGGTGGTGTCGAGCCAGTTGTCGCTGGCGGCCGCGGTGGACGCGCCCCACGCGTCGGTGGTGGCGGGGCTTGCGGTGATCTCGATGTCGGTGTCGTTCATGTTCTCTCCAGTGGGGGGCGGCCTCAAGCTGCCGCGCGGTCCAGGAACTTCAGCAGCGTGTTCTTGCTGATGGCGCCGCGGTAGCGGCCGTGGGCGTCCACGACGGGCAGCGGGTAGGGCGCGTTCGCGGCCTGGCCGAAGAGTTCGGCCACCGGGTGGGCGGCGTTGACCACCTGCACGTCGGGCAGGTAGGCGCGCGCGAGGCCCAGCGGGCCGTCGTGGTCCTGCAGCGCATGGCGCAGGGAATCCGCCGACACCAGGCCGAGGTAGCGCTGGTCGGGGCTGACGACGTAGGCCCAGTCGCGGTCCTTGTCTTCGAGCAGCTTGAGCGCGGCGCGCGCGCCCTTGTTCGGGTGCTCGGCCACCACGACCTGCGTCTGCCGGGCGATGTCGCCGGCCTTGAACACCGCCGCCGCGTCGACGCCGCGCACGAAGTTGCGCACGTAGTCGTCGGCCGGCTGGCGCAGGATGTCTTCCGGCGTGCCGACCTGCACCACCTGGCCGTCCTTCATGATGGCGATGCGGTCGCCGATGCGCATGGCCTCGTCGAGGTCGTGCGAGATGAAGACGATGGTGCGGCGGCGCACCTGCTGCAGGCGCAGCAGCTCGCTCTGCATCTCGGTGCGGATGATCGGGTCCAGCGCCGAGAAGGCCTCGTCCATCAGCAGGATGGACGGGTCCGAAGCCAGCGCGCGCGCCAGGCCCACGCGCTGCTGCATGCCGCCGGAGAGCTCGTCGGGGTAGCTGTCGCCCCAGCCAGCCAGGCCCACCTGTTCGAGGGCCTGGTCGGCCAGCGCCAGGCGCTGCGCGGGCTTGACGCCCGCGAGTTCGAGGCCGAAGGCGGTGTTGTCGCGCACGGTCATGTGCGGCATCAGCGCGAACGACTGGAACACCATGCTGATGTCCTTGCGCCGCAGGGCGCGCAGGCCGGCGTCCGAGAGGTCGTTGATGTTCTGGCCGTTGACCAGGATGCGGCCGGCCGTGGGTTCGATCAGCCGGTTGAGCAGGCGCACCAGCGTCGATTTGCCCGAGCCCGACAGGCCCATGATGACGAAGATCTCGCCGGCCTCGATTTCGAAATGGGCGTCGAAGACCCCGATGGATTGCCCGGTTTCGGCGAGGATCTCCTGCTTGCTGCGGCCTTCGCGGACGAGATCGAGGGCGGCCTCGGGCTGGTCGCCGAACACCTTGAAGACGTGTTCGATGGAAATGGGTTGGGCCATGGGTGGTGCTGCCTCCTGTGCAAGTTGGACAAGGCACCGCGAACGGTCTTGAAGCAGGGGGCACGCGCGTGCCCGACCGGGTCATTCAAGACCGCAGACAGACACTGACAGCGACGAATCGGCAAACCCAGCGCCTGCCATCACGCAAGCCCGGTCAGCGGGCCCTGTCTGGGGGGCTGGCACGGTGCGGGAGTGACGCGGCGTCGAGGCCGGAAGACCGGCCATTGAAATCTCTGTGCCGCGACGGGATGCAGGGCGATCCGCGAGTAGCACATGAGCGCCACCCGGCCAGGGGCCGGATGGCTGAGGCGTCAATTATAACTTTTGTGCATGGATGGCCCATGCCGGGGCGCAGAAAACCCCACAAGGCGCCCGAAGGCGCGCTGTCAGTGGCCGTTGTCCGCCGGGTGGGCCATCAGCCGGTCGGTCATGGCGATGGCCATGGCGCTGAGCAGGAAGACCACATGGATGATGGTCTGCCACATCAGGACCTTCACGTCGTAGTTGGCGGCGTTGATGAAGGTCTTGAGCAGGTGGATCGAGCTGATGCCGATGATGGCCGTGGCCAGCTTCACCTTGAGCACCGAGGCGTTCACGTGGCTGAGCCACTCGGGCTGGTCGGGGTGGTTTTCCAGGTGCATGCGGCTCACGAAGGTCTCGTAGCCGCCCACGATCACCATGATCAGCAGGTTGGAGATCATCACCACGTCGATCAGGGCGAGCACCACCAGCATGATGATGGTCTCGTTCAGGCCGGTGAGCTGCACGTCGCTCTTGTAGCCGATGCTGGTGACCAGCTTGGCCAGCGCCACGTCGTTGCCGAACGCGGCCTCGATCAGGTGGACCAGTTCGACCCAGAAATGGAAGACATAGATGGCCTGTGCCGCGATCAGGCCGATGTAGAGCGGCAACTGCAGCCAGCGGCTGGCGAAGATCAGGTTGGGCAGCGCGCGGATCGGGGCTTGGACTTTGACGGGGTCGCTCATGGATGGTGACACAATGTACCGAGCCCCCGGGATGGGCGGCCAGACGGCAGGCGGTATTGTAGGTCTGCGCCCTTTTCTGTAAGAGACTCGTAAGAGCCCTTCAGCACAGTCCCGGCCTGTCATCTGCCCACAACATTTAGGAGACTTTCATGTCCGCGCCTTCGTCGACGATCGAATCCACCCTGGTCGAAAACCGCGTCTTTGAGCCCTCGGCCGCCACCGTGAAGGCCGCGCGGGTCTCGGGCATGGAGGCCTACCAGGCGCTGTGCGCCGAGGCCGACAAGGACTTCGAAGGCTTCTGGGCCCGGCTGGCGCGCGAAACCCTGAGCTGGCACAAGCCCTTCACCAAGACGCTCGACAGCAGCAAGGCGCCGTTCTACAAGTGGTTCGAGGACGGCGAGCTCAACGCCTCGTACAACTGCCTGGACCGCCACATGGGCACGCCGGTCGAGAACAAGACCGCCATCATCTTCGAGGCCGACAACGGCGACGTGACCAAGGTCACCTACAAGGAACTGCTGGCCAAGGTCTCGCAGTTCGCCAACGCGCTCAAGGCGCGCGGCGTGAAGAAGGGCGACCGCGTCGTCATCTACATGCCCATGACGGTGGAGGGTGTGGTGGCCATGCAGGCCTGCGCGCGCATCGGCGCCACGCACAGCGTGGTGTTCGGCGGCTTCTCGGCCAAGGCCTTGCAGGAGCGCATCCAGGACGCGGGCGCCGTGGCCGTCATCACCGCCAACTACCAGCTGCGCGGCGGCAAGGAGCTGCCGCTCAAGGCCATCGTGGACGAAGGCATCGCCATGGGCGGCTGCGACTCCATCAAGAACGTGATCGTGTTCCAGCGCACCCCCACGGCCTGCAACATGGTCGCGGGCCGCGACACCTTCATGCACGACGCCATGGCCGAGCAGTCCACCAGCTGCCCGGCGGAAATGGTGAGCGCCGAGCACCCCCTGTTCGTGCTCTACACCTCGGGCTCCACCGGCAAGCCCAAGGGCGTGCAGCACAGCACCGGCGGCTACCTGCTGTGGGCGCAGCTCACCATGAACTGGACCTTCGACCTGAGGCCCGAAGACATCTTCTGGTGCACGGCCGACATCGGCTGGATCACCGGCCACACCTACGTCACCTACGGCCCGCTGGCCGCGGGCGCCACGCAGGTCGTGTTCGAGGGCGTGCCCACCTACCCGAACGCCGGGCGCTTCTGGCAGATGATCGAGAAGCACAAGGTCACGATCTTCTACACCGCACCCACGGCCATCCGCTCGCTGATCAAGGCCGCCGAGGGCGACGAAAAGGTGCACCCCGCGCGCTCCGATCTGTCCAGCCTGCGCCTGCTCGGCTCGGTGGGCGAGCCCATCAACCCCGAGGCCTGGATGTGGTACTACAAGCACGTGGGCGGCGAGCGCTGCCCCATCGTGGACACCTTCTGGCAGACCGAGACTGGCGGCCACATGATCACCCCGTTGCCGGGCGCCACGCCGCTGGTGCCGGGCTCGTGCACGCTGCCCCTGCCGGGCATTGCCGCAGCCATCGTCGATGAGGCCGGCAACGACGTGCCCAACGGCGCGGGCGGCATCCTGGTGGTGAAGAAGCCCTGGCCGTCCATGATCCGCACCATCTGGGGCGACCCGGAGCGTTTCAAGAAGAGCTACTTCCCCGAGGAACTCAAGGGCTACTACCTGGCGGGTGACGGCGCGGTGCGCAGCGCCGACCGGGGCTACTTCCGCATCACCGGCCGCATCGACGACGTGCTCAACGTCTCGGGCCACCGCATGGGCACGATGGAGATCGAGTCCGCGCTGGTGGGCAAGACGGACCTGGTGGCCGAAGCCGCCGTGGTGGGCCGCCCGGACGACCTCACGGGCGAGGCCATCGTGGCCTTCGTGGTGCTCAAGCGCAGCCGCCCCACGGGCGAGGAGGCCAAGGCCATCGCCAAGCAGTTGCGCGACTGGGTGGGCAAGGAAATCGGCCCGATCGCCAAGCCCAAGGACATCCGCTTCGGCGACAACCTGCCCAAGACCCGCAGCGGCAAGATCATGCGCCGCCTGCTGCGCTCCATCGCCAAGGGCGAGGCCATCACGCAGGACACCTCGACCCTGGAGAACCCGGCCATCCTCGAACAGCTGGCCGAGACCAACTGAAGGTCCCATGCCGGCGCCGTGCCGGCAACAAAAAACCCGCTGGACTCCAGCGGGTTTTTTTGTGGGTGAGCAGGCAGGTGGCTTACTTGATGCTCAGCACCCAGGCCGCCAGCTTCTTGGCCTCGGCTTCGCTGACCTGCGGGTTGGGCGGCATGGGCACCGCACCCCAGTTGCCCTTGCCCACTTCGGAGCCCTTGACGATCTTGGCGGCCAGTGCGTCCACGGCCTTGGCGTCGCCCGCATACTTCTTGGCCACGTCCTTGTAGGAGGGGCCCACCAGCTTCTTGTCCACGGCATGGCAGGCCATGCAGTTCTTGCTCTTGGCGAGGGCTTCGTCGGCGATGGCCGGAGCGGCCAGCGTCGTCATGGCGGCCATAATCAGGAGAGCGCGTTTCATGGGGTGTCCTTGTCGATGAATGCGGGAGAGTGTCACGCGATCGATTCTACCGAGCCGCACCCGCCCAGAAACGAACGCTTACAGTTTCTTGCCCGCTTCACGGGGCCTTTACCGGAGTTTGTGATGTATTTGCTGATCGCAGGCGTCGTGCTGTCGTTGTTGAAGTACCTGGAGTTCGGCGTGGTGGCCGAATGGTCCTGGTGGTGGGTGCTGTCGCCGTTCGCCCTGGCCGTGGCCTGGTGGGCCTGGGCCGACGCCACCGGCTACACCAAGCGCAAGGCGATGGAGAAGATGGATCAGAAGAAGAAAGACCGCATCGACAAGCAGCGCGAGGCGCTGGGCATCAAGCCCAAGCGCCCCTCGCGCTGACCAATCCGCGCGGGCGGATCAGTAGTTGTCGAGCACGGCGCCCTTGCTGGCGCTGGCCGCGTTGAAAGCGAACTTGGCCTGCACGCCGCGCGTGTAGCGCGGTGCCGGCGGCGTCCAGCCTTCGCGGCGCTGGGCGATCTCCGCCTCGGGCACGTTGAGCTCCAGCTTGAGCTGGTGGGCGTCGATGGTGATCGAGTCGCCTTCCTTGACGAAGGCGATCGTGCCACCTGCGGCGGCTTCGGGCGCCACGTGGCCCACCACCATGCCCCAGGTGCCGCCGGAGAAGCGGCCGTCGGTGATCAGGCCCACGCTCTCGCCCAGGCCCGCGCCGATCAGCGCACCGGTGGGGGCGAGCATCTCGGGCATGCCGGGGCCGCCCTTGGGGCCCAGGTAGCGCAGCACCATCACGTCGCCCGCGACGATCTTGCCGTCCAGGATCGCCTGGAGCGCGGACTGTTCGTCGTCGAACACGCGCGCCGGGCCGGTGATGACGGGGTTCTTCAGGCCGGTGATCTTGGCCACCGCGCCCTCGGGCGACAGGTTGCCCTTGAGGATGGCCAGGTGGCCTTCCGCGTACATGGGCTTGTCGATGGGGCGGATCACGTCCTGGTCGGCGCGCGGCGCATCGGGCACGTCCTTGAGCACCTCGGCCACGGTCTGGCCGGTGATGGTGAGGCAGTCGCCGTGCAGCAGGCCGGCCTTGAGCAGCACCTTCATGACCTGCGGGATGCCCCCGGCCTGGTGCAGGTCGACTGCGAGGTACTTGCCCGAGGGCTTGAGGTCGCACAGCACGGGGGTCTTCTTGCGGATGCGCTCGAAATCGTCGATGGACCATTCCACGCCGGCCGCGTGCGCGATGGCCAGGAAGTGCAGCACCGCGTTGGTGGAGCCGCCGGTGGCCATGATCACGGCCACGGCGTTTTCCAGCGACTTCCTGGTCACGATGTCGCGCGGCTTGATGTCCTTCTTGATCGCCTCGATCAGCACCTTGGCCGATTCCTTGGCCGAGTTCTGCTTCTCGTCGTGCGGGTTGGCCATGGTGCTGGAGTACGCCAGCGACAGGCCCAGGGCCTCGAAGGACGAGGACATGGTGTTGGCGGTGTACATGCCGCCGCACGAGCCGGAGCCGGGGATGGCGCGCATCTCGATCTCGCGCAGGTCTTCGTCGCTCAGGTTGCCGGCGGCGTTCTGGCCCACGGCCTCGAACACGCTGACGATGTTGAGGTCCTGGCCCTTGTAGCGGCCGGGCAGGATGGTGCCGCCGTACACGTAGATGGCCGGCACGTTGGCGCGCAGCATGCCCATCATGCCGCCGGGCATGTTCTTGTCGCAGCCGCCGACCACGACCACGCCGTCCATCCACTGGCCCTGCACGCAGGTCTCGATGCAGTCGGAGATCACCTCGCGGCTGACCAGCGAGTACTTCATGCCTTCGGTGCCCATGGCCATGCCGTCGGAGATGGTGGGCGTGCCGAAGATCTGGGCGTTGCCGCCGGCTTCCTCGATGCCGGCCACCGCCGCGTCGGCCAGCTTCTGCAGGCCGCTGTTGCAGGGGGTGATGGTGCTGTGGCCGTTGGCCACGCCCACCATGGGCTTCTTGAAGTCGCTTTCCTCGTAGCCCATGGCGTAGTACATGGAGCGGTTGGGCGCGCGCGACTTGCCTTGCGTGATGTTGGCGCTGCGGCTGTTGATGGGCTTGATGGAGATGGTTTTGTTGTCGGCCATGGAGGTCTCTTCGTGGGGAGGGTGCGGGAAGTATGCGTCAGGCCGGCGGCCGTTTCCAATTGCTTTGGCGGCTTCCATTAATATGCTGGGCATATGAGTGATGCCGTGAAAACGCTGCGCATTGAATTGCGCCAGTGGCGCCAGTTCGCGGCGCTGGCCGAAGAGCTGCACTTCGGCCGGGCCGCCGCGCGCCTGCACATGACGCAGCCGCCGCTCACCCAGGCCATTGCGGGGCTGGAGCAGGCGCTGGGCGTGCGCCTGTTCGACCGCACCAAGCGCAGCGTGGCGCTCACGCCCGCGGGCCGGGCCTTGCTGCCCGAGGTGCGCGACCTGCTGGGCCGGGCGCAGGCGCTGCCCGAGCTGGCGCGCGCGGCCGCCGCGGGCGAGCTGGGCCGGTTGCGGCTGGCCTTCGTGTCCACCGTGGGATTCGAATTGCTGCCGCGCTGGGTGCGCGCCTTTCGCCAGCGCTGGCCGCAGGTGGCGCTGGAGCTGATCGAGGCCACGGGCGACGTGCAGCTGGAGCTGCTCGCGCGGGGCGAGGTGGACGCGGGCATGGTGCTGCATTCCCCGGGGTTCCAGGCGCCGGGCCTGGCGCACGCGCGCATCGCCAGCGAGCCCTTCGTGGTCGCGCTGCCCGAGTCGCACCCGCTGGCCGCGCGGGATCACCCGGGGCTGGCGGCGCTGCTGGCCGAGCCGCTGGTGATCTTTCCGCGGCGCATCCTGCCGACCTTGCACGACGCCATCTTCGCGCTGTACCACGCGGCGGGCCGCGCGCCGCAGGTGGCGCAGGAAGCGATCCAGATGCAGACCATCGTCAACCTGGTGTCGGCCGGGCTGGGGCTGGCCTGGGTGCCGCAGAGCGTGCGGCAGTTCCAGCGCCCCGGCGTGGTCTATCGCAGTCCCAGGCCCTCGCGCGGGCGGGCCGCGCTGGCGTGCGAGACCAGCCTGGTCTGGCGCGCCGACGCGGTCACGCCGGCGCTGGCCCATTTCATCGAATTCGCCCGCACACAAGCTGGACCACAATAGAACCATGCTCCAACATCCCCAGATCGACCCCGTCGCCCTCCAGATCGGCCCGCTGGCCATTCACTGGTATGGCCTGACCTACCTGCTGGCCTTCGGCCTGTTCCTGCTGCTGGCCAACGCGCGCCTGCGCCATCCCCCGTTCGCCAGCGTGACCCAGCCGCCCTGGACGCGCCGCGACGTGGAGGACATCCTGTTCCTCGGCGTGCTGGGCGTGGTGGCCGGTGGGCGCATCGGCTACTGCCTGTTCTACAAACCCGCGTACTACCTCGCCAACCCATTGGAGATCTTTGCGGTGTGGCAGGGCGGCATGAGCTTCCACGGCGGCCTGCTGGGCGTGATGCTGGCCATGGTCTGGTACGCGCGCAGCCGCCAGCGGCCCTTCATGCAGGTGATGGACTTCGTGGCCCCTTGCGTGCCCACGGGCCTCGCCGCGGGGCGGCTGGGCAACTTCATCAACGGCGAGCTCTGGGGTCGCGTGGCCGATCCCTCGCTGCCCTGGGGCATGGTGTTCCGCGGCGCGGGCGATCTGCCGCGCCATCCCTCGCAGGTGTACCAGTTCCTGCTCGAAGGCGTGTTGCTGTTCGTTCTGCTGTGGTTCTACGCCCGCAAGGAGCATGCGCGTGGCCAGGTCTCGGCCGTGTTCCTGTTCGGCTACGGCGTGTTCCGCTTCATCGCCGAGTTCTTCCGCGAGCCCGACGCCCACCTGGGCCTGCTCTCGCTGGGCATGAGCATGGGCCAGTGGCTGTGTGTGCCCATGATCCTGGCCGGCGCGTTCATGTGGTGGTGGTTCGGCCGGAGAGGCTGACACCCCCTGCGCCGCTTCGCGGCTTCCGCCTCTCTGGCGCCTTCGGCTGGGAGGGGGACGGCACCTTGGGCCGGCGGAGCCGGACCCTTGTTGCCCCTGGTCCTGCTCAATACACGAGGTGCGCGCGCGCCTGGCAGTTGAGGGTCCGCAGGTGCACGTCGATCTGGCCCAGGTGCAGGCCCAGCACGTCGTGCAGGATGGGGGTGAGCACACTGTTCCCGATGCCGTCGAGCAACGGACGCAGCACCTGCAGCAGGTAGCCGGTGAGGGCGGTGATGGCGTTGGGCACGGTATCGCCGCCGCCGGACGAGTTGCCGTTCAGGCTGTTGGCGATCTCGTTGACGCAGGCCGCGTCGTTGGAGCCGATGAGCGCGCTGCACCCTCCGATCACGCCGCCGAGCACGGCCCCCAGGATGTCGCCCACGCTGGTCAGCAGCCCGCCGACGAGGTTGCCCACCCCGGTCAACAGGCCTTGCAGGTTGAGTGACAGGGTGTGGCTGAGCAGGGCCAGCACCTCGCTGCTCAGCCCGCCCAGGAAACCACCGAGGCCGTTGGTGGTGTTCTCGATGTTGGCCTTGATGGTGGCCAGGCGGCCCACGCGGCAGGCCCGGCTGCCGCAGGCGGCACCTTGCGCGTTCCACAGGTCCTGCGCTGAGGCCTGGCGCTGCGCCAGGGTCAGGGCCGGCCCCCGATCGAGCGTTTCCACCAGCAGGGTGGCCAGCAGCGCGTCGGTGATGTTCTTGACGGTGCTGCCCAGCAACAGGTCGTTGCCCACCGTGCCGGTTTCGCCAGCCGCCAGGGTCACGCTCGCCTGCAGCGGCAGCGCGTCCATCTTGAGGTGCGTGCGCAGGCTCACCAGGTTCACGGGCCCCAGGCCCAGGCGCAGCAGGTCTTCGTCGGACAGGTTCTGGTCGCAGCTCGCGCTGGTGGAGAAGATTTCATTTTCATTGGCCGGGTTGGCACCCGGCCGGCCCACGCAGACCTTGACGATGGAGGCGTTCACCGCGATGGATGCGCGCTCCGTGCCGTCGGGTTTGCGCAGCGCGGGTGTGCACATCTCGGTGAGCGTGCCCCGGCCGTTGACCAGGTCGACCATGATGGGCAGCTTGATCTGCGCGAACTGGTTGATCACCGGCAGGTTGCTGGTGCTGATCTCGATCCAGGTGCGCAACTGGGCGGTGTAGGCCGTGGCGCCCACGCCGCCGATGGCCACGGAGGGCGGCTCGATCAGCACGGTCTTCGCGCTCACCAGGCCGGCCAGGCTCAGGCCGTTGACGGCCACCGCGTGCTTCTGCGTGGCCACGCCGATGGCCGAGTACAGCAGGTCCAGCGCGTTCACGCCCACGTTGAGCGCCGAGGCGGCGTTGGCGCCGGGGGCGATGATCTCGGCGAACAGGCCCGAGGGCCCGCTGGCCAGGCTGCCGAGCTGCACCTCCAGGTTCGGCACGCCCAGGCGGGTGGCCACGGCATTGAGCAGCGCGGCGTTGCTCGCCAGCAGCGTGTCCTGCCCACCGGCCGTGACGATGGCGTTGAGCAGCGGCCCCAGTTGCACGGTCTCGGCCGCGAGCAGGGTATTGAGTTCGCCCACGCCGATGTCGGTGGCCACCGGGATGCCCAGGGCTTGCAGCAGCCCGGCGGGGGTGATCTGCACTTGCGCCAGGCCGTCGTAGCCCACCAGCGAGGTGCCGGTGAGGTCGAGCCCGATGCCCTTGAGCAGGTCGCCCAGCACCGAGTCTCCGGTGCGCAGCAGGGTGCTGCCCACCGAGAACGAAGCCAGCGGGTCGGTGGCGGCGGCGATCGCTTCGGCCCGCAGGCTGCGCTCGCCCGGAAAGAAGGCGAGCAGGGGCGGTGGCGCGCCTTCGATCACCACGTGCATGGCGTTGAAGGCGGTCTGACCAGCGGTGAAGTGGCGTTCCGTGCCCTGCGCCGGGTCCCAGCGGCCGCAGGCCACCACGGGCGTGAAGCCGGCGAGGTTCTGGCCGGCGTTGTTGAGAGCCGCCGCGCGGGCCGCGGTGCAATCGGCCGGCAGCACGGCCGAGGCGCCGGCGATGGCCGCGAGGTCGGCCGTCTTCTGCAGCTCGCGCTTCATGAAAAACAGGTAGCCCAGTTCGGTGCCCACGAGCGCGATCACGATCAGGCTGAGCGCGATGGCCGTGTGGATGACGATCGAACCGGACTGGCGGCGTGGCATGGTCAGAGCGCGGCGATGGCGCGGCTGGTGAGCGTGCCGGGCAGCCACTGGCTGGTGTCGAGCAGCGGCACCCAGGGCAGCAGGCGGCCGGCGGTGTAGGGGAAGGACACCGTCACGGTGAGCGTGGTGTTGGGGGTGGCGACGTTCACGCTCGCGGTCTGAGTGAGCCAGGCGCGGCGCATGGCCGGCGTGTTGCTGTGCGCCAGCGGCACGATGACCGAGCCGCTCAGCGAGTCCCAGACCACGCTCTCGATGTGCGACTTGGCCGTGGCGAGCTCGGGGCCGGTGGCGGTGCGCAACTGGGGAAACATCTGCGCCGCGCGCGCACCGTCCGCCGCCGCGCGCGACAAGGCCTGCTGTGTGTAGAGCACGACGCCGAAGGTGGCGATGCCGTAGAACGCCAGCAGCAGGCCCAGCAGCACGAAGGCGAATTCGATCGCCGCCACGCCGCGCTGCCGGCGGTTCACAGCGCGCTCCCGTCGAGCAGCACGCTGGCCCGGCCCACCAGTTCGTTGGGCAGGGCAAAGGACGGGAAGGGTGGCAGCACCTGGTGCAGGCCGCCCAGCCGCACGGTGACGCTCACCTGGCAGCGCAGCGCCCACGAGGTGCCGCAGGGCAGTGTGCCGGCGGGCTGCAGGCAGGTGCCGGTGGCGGTCTGGCAGACCTCGGGCAACGGGATGGTGAGCACCGCGGCCGTGGGCTTCCAGCCCAGGGAGCGGTCTTCGGCCACCTGCTGTGCCTTGAGCTGCCGCGCGGCCAGGCTGTTCTGGTGCCGCAGGGCCGCGCGCGCGCCGTCTTCGGCCGCGTTCTGCAGCCCGAAGCGGAAGGTGAACAGGATGCTGTAGCAGACGATCGAATAGACGAGGCCGAAGAAGAGCAGGAAGGCCATGGCGTACTCGATGGCGTACACACCGCGCTGGCGCCGGTGTCGGCGAAGGAGGGCCTGGGCCGGGCGCATGGCCGTGAACCGCTGGCCTTACTTGGTCTGCAGCCGCGAGCCGAACCAGACCGGCAGTGGCTGCTCGAAGCTCTTCATGTAGCGCTGGTGGCTGGCCTCGGCCACCGCACCGTCGATGGGCCGTGGCGTGGCCGAGGCCTCGCGCCCCTCGCGCTGGCGCTGCAGCAGCTCATGGGTGGCGTCCCCCACGCGCGCGGAAGGCGCGGCCGGGGTGGCTGGCGCCGGGGCCGATTGCGCCCACAGCGGCGGCACCACCGCGAGCGCGGCCCACAGGGCCAGGCATCGCAGCGGGCGCGGGCGGTGCGTTCTTGTTTTCATGGAACCTCCTGAGGGTGTGACAGCGTGAGAGATCAGGGCGTGGCCAGGGCCGGGGGCGTGGTGAGCATCGGGCTCAACCGCAGGCCGGTCTGCACCGCCAGGGTGCCCGCCAGCGGGCGGTGCGGCGCGAGTTCCTGGGCCAGTTGTTCGATCGCCTGGCGCGTGGCGCCGCTGAAGCGGGCTTCGTCCATCACCTGGCGGGCCTGCTCGGTCTGGCCCTGGGTGAGCAGGTACAGCGCGAGGTTGCTGCGCACCCGGGGGTGGGTGGGCAGCAGCTGCGCGGCCTGTTGCACCGGCAGGCGCGCGGCGTCGAAGCGCTGCGCGCGCAGCAGGGCGTAGCCCAGGTCGCTGAGCAGCAGGCCGTCGGCCGGCAGCACCTGGCGCGCGCGCTCGAACATCTCGGCCGCGCGCGCGTAGTCGTCGCCGGCGCCGGCGAGCAGGCCCAGGCCCCGGTAGGCGGCGGCGCGCTCGGGGGTGTCGAGCAGCTTGTCGTACAGCGCCGCGCTGGGCCCGGGCTGGCCGGTCTGGCGCAGGGCGTCGGCGCGCAGCAGGCGGGTTTCGGAACTGACCCCCCAGCGCTGCTCCAGCGCGTCGATGTGGGCGAGCGAGGCGAACCACATGCCGTTGCCCTGCATCTGGCGCACCAGCGACAGGTAGGTGGGCCGGTTGTCCAGCGTGGGTTCGCGGGCAGCGGCCTGCGCGGCTTCGAGCTGCGCCGCGTCGGGCAGCGAGGCGCAGGCGCCCAGCGCCAGGGCGCCGGCACCGAGCAGCAGGCTGCCGCAGGCGCGGCCGAGCGAAGAGAGGCGGGTGGAGGCGGTGGTGTTCATGATCCGGTCATGCTCCCGACGGAGCGGATGATGGCGAGGAAACCGGGACCCGCGGTGATGATCACCAGCGCGGGCAGGAGGGTGGTGACCATCACGACGGTCATCTTCACGGTGATCTTTCCGATGAGCGCCTTCATGCCGGCCTTGCGGTGCACGCGCAGGCGCTCGCTGAACTGGCGGATCGGTTCCTGGATGGCGCCGCCGTGTTTGTCGACCTGGTTGATCAGGGCGACGAAGTCCATCAGGTGCTGGTTGTCGTGCAGGCCGGCCATGCGCTGGTAGGCCTGCTCGCGCGTGCGGCCCTGGCTGTACTGGCGGTTGGCCTGCGCCACTTCCGCGCCGAGCACCGGCAGCACGTGCTGGAAGTCGCTGGCGATCACCTGCAGGCTCTGGTCCAGGCTCAGGCCCACGCTCTGCAGCAGGCCCAGCATGTCCACGAACAGGGGCAGTTCGTGCGCCACGCGCTCGCGGCGCTGGCCGGCGCGGTGCTTGAGCAGCCACTTGGGGCCCATGAAGCCCACGGCGAAGGCCGCCGCGGACCACAACAAGGCGTTGCCCGAATGGCCCCAGGCGAGGTGGCCCAGCACGGGCAGGCCCAGCGCCAGCACGGCGCGCGAGATCAGCAGGGTGAGCTGGGCGCGCACTGGCGGCAGGCCGCATTGCTGGATGAGGCGGCGGTCCTCATCGGCCACGAGCAGCCGGCCCAGGCGGCTTTCCAGCCAGCGCGCGGGCCAGTGGCTGCCTTGCAGGAAGGCCAGTTCGTCGGGCAGGGCATGGGCCGGTGTGGCGTTCTCGCCCAGGGCCCGCTGGATGACCTGCGCCGTGGTCTGGCGCTGCGCGTGCTGGTGCAGCAGCAGGCCGGCGGCCATCGCCAGGGCCAGGGCCAGCAGCAGCACGGCCAGGATGGACAGGGGCAGGGCGCTCATGGTGGGTTGCCTCGGATCAGGACAGCCGCGCCAGCCGGTAGAGCAGCAGCGCGCCGAACGCCTGCAGGCCGATGGCACCGAACACCATGGCCTGCCCCGTGGGATCGCTCCACATGCGCGCGAAGTAGTCGCCGTTGGTGGTGACGATCGCCCCCCCGACCACCACCGGCAGCAGGCCCAGGATCCAGGCCGAGAAGCGCGTTTCGGCCGACATCGCCACCAGCTCCTGTTCGGCCTCCTCGTGGTCGCGCATGAAGTGGGCGACGCGTTCGAGCAGCACGTCGGAGCGGCCGCCATAGCGCATGCCCAGGCCGAGGATGGAGGCCAGCAGGAAGATCTCTTCGATGTGCACCTTGCGCGCGATCTGCAGCAGCGCCTGGTCGATGTTCACGCCGGCCTTGATCAGGCCCATGGCGTTGTCCATGTGGCCGCGCAGCGGCTGCTTGGTGGTGGCCGCGGCGGTCTGGAACGCGGCCTGGGTGGAGTGGCCCATCACGATCAGGCGCACGATCACGTCGAGAAAGCCGGGCAGTTGCCGGATGATCTGGCGCCGCATGCGCTGCACCCGAAGCCAGATGAAGAAGGCGCCACCGATGAGCAGCACCGCGAGCAGGCCCAACGCGCTCACGGCGCCCGAGCTCAGCGCGGTGACGCCGACCGAGACGGTGGTGGCGGCCAGCCCGCCCAGCAGCGCGCCGGGCGGCACCGCGCCCAGCAGCCAGCCCGGCAGGCGCACGGCGGGCTTGCGGGCGGTGGTCGAGGAGGGCAGCGGCACCACCGGTGGGGGCGCGCCAAACCGCAGCGAACCCGAGGGCAGCGGGTTGGCGGCCACCGGGTCGATGCGGTCGGCCAGGTGGCGCTGGGCCAGCTGGCGGCGCTGGCGCCGCACCGAAGCGGCCCACAGCAGCACGCCGACGGCGGCCAGCAGCAGGGCCACGGCGAGGGCGACGGCGCTGCGTTCAGGCATGGCCGCGCTCCGTGAGCTGGGCCTGCAGGCTCTGGCGCAGGCGCGCAATCTTGGGGGAGTGCGGCACCACGCCCATGGCGATCCAGCGATCGCCTTCCTGGCCATCGGGCTGCGTCACCGGTTCGTGGCGGAACAGTTCCTGCATCGCGACCACGCTGTCGTTCAGGCCGGTGATCTCGCTGATGGAGAGGATGCGGCGCGTGCCGTTGGGCAGGCGGCCGATCTGCACGATGAAGTCGATCGCGTTGGCGATCTGGCGGCGCAGGCTGAGTTCGCTGCCCTGGTAACCCCCGAAGCCCGCGAGCATCTCCAGGCGGTACAGGCATTCGCGCGGCGAACTGGCGTGGATGGTGCCCATGGAGCCGTCGTGCCCGGTGTTCATGGCCTGCAGCATTTCGATCACCTCGCCGCCACGCACCTCGCCCACGATGATGCGGTCGGGCCGCATGCGCAGGCTGTTGCGCAGCAGGTCGCGGATGGCCACGCTGCCCGAGCCGTCGTAGCCGCCGGGGCGGCTCTCCAGCCGCACCACGTGGGGGTGGTTGAGAGCGAGTTCGGCGGTGTCTTCGATGGTGACCACGCGCTCGGTGTCGGGCGCGAAGTTGGCCAGCGCGTTGAGCAGCGAGGTCTTGCCCGAGCTGGTGCCGCCGCTGACCAGAATGTTGCAGCGCGAGCGCACCGCCATCTCCAGCAGGTGGCCCATGGCCTGGTCGAAGGTGCCGAGTTCGAACAGCTCCTCGGGGCTCAGCGGGTCCTTGCGGAACTTGCGGATGGACACCGCCGGGCCGTTGATCACCAGGGGCTCGATCACCACGTTGATGCGGCCGCCGTCGCTCAGGCGCGCGTCGACCATGGGGTTGGACTCGTCGAGCCGGCGGCCGATGGGCGCGAGGATGCGGCGGATGATGCGCATCAGGTGCTCGTTGTCGGTGAAGGCCACGTGCTCCTTCTGCAGCATGCCGCGGCGCGACACGTAGACCAGCTTGCTGCCGTTGATGAGGATGTCCTCCACGCTCGGGTCGTTCAACAGGTCTTCCAGCGGGCCGAAGCCGGCGAATTCCTTGGTGAGGGCATCGGCGAGCAGCTGGGTTTCGCGCGCGTTGATCGGTACGCGGTGCAGGCGCACCTGGCTCTCGCATTCGAGGTTGACGAACTGCTGCACCGAGCTGCGCGACCAGCGCCCGAACTCGGCACCGAGTTCCTCGATGCGGTTGAGCAGGTGTTCGTGGATGAAGGTCTTGACGGTCTGGAACTCGTTGGAGTTCAGGAAGGCCTGCTGGTTGTCGGAAAACTCGACGTGGTTCGTCATGGCCTGTTACCTCCGGTGGATCCACTTGTTGAGCATCTGCGCCACGCGCGGCGTCCACGGTGGGGGCTCGCCGCCGTCGGGCGGCGCGCTGCCATCGATCCACGGCAGCAGGCCGCGCACCATCTGGCCGACCGCCTGCACGTAGGGGTCGTTGCGCGCGGATCGCGCCAGCAGCTGGCCCTGGCACGAGGCCGCCAGCAGGGCGCTGGCGCGCGCCGGCAGCACGTGGCTCAAGGGCAGGCCGAGCTGGTGGGCGATGTCCAGCGCGGGCAGGTTCACGAACGGCTCGAACTTGTTGACCACCAGCGAGAGCCGCTGCATGTTGACGTCGTGTTCCCGCAGCTCGCGCAACAGCGCGGCGGTGGAGACGATGCCGCCGATGCTCTGGTCGCAGACCACCCAGACCTGGTCGGCGTTGCGCGCGACCTGGGCCACGAAGTCGATCGACGAGAAGCCGCCGAGGTCGGCGATCTGCACGTCGAAGAAATCGGTCAGGCGCTGGACCAGCGAGACCGACTCGGCGTGCGAGATCTCGCGGATCTGCGCCAGGCTGGCCGGCAGGGGCAGCACCGCCGCGCCGCTGGCGTGTTGCACCAGCGCGGTCTGCAGCAGGGTCGGGTCCAGGCGGTGCAGGTTGTGCACGCCGTCCACGAAGCTGAACTCGCTCTTGAGGCCGAGGTAGAGCAGGGCGTCGCGCGCGGGCAGCCCCAGGTCGAGCAAGGCCACGCCCTGGCGGTGGACCACGCGTCCGGGCACGCGGGCCAGGGCGGCCGCGCGCTGCTCCTGCAGCATCGCGGCGAGGTTGCAGGCCAGCGTGCTGACGCCCAGGCCGACGCGCGCGCCGAGCAGGGCGATGCTGCGGCCCTTGACCTGCGGCGAGCGCTGGCCCTGGCGCCGCGCCATCAGGTCCTGCAGCACCGCCAGCACCTCGGTGGTCGGGCCGTCGAGGTCGAGGAAGTCGTCCACGCCCGCGCGCAGGGCGGCGAGCGTGGTGTTGGTTTCGTTCGCGTGGCCGGTGCCGATCAGCAGCAGCTCCGGCCAGTCGCGCCGCAGGGCGGTGGCCAGGCGCGTGCTGCGCAGGGCCTGGGCGCCGGAGAAGTCCAGGAACAGGGTGCGGGGTTGGGCCGTGGCGATGCGTTCGCCCAGCGCGGCTTCGTCGAGCGTGACCACCGTGACCTGGCCGAGTTGCCCCAGGGCCGCGTTCAGCCAGCCTGTGTGTTCGCCGTTGTCCGACGCGTACAGGTAGACGTTGCGGCTCTGGACCGTGGTGTGCAGGGGGGTGGGCATGGTGCTCATGGCGGGTGGCCGGGCGTCACCGGGAAAAACCGGGCAGGGCGTCGTCGGCGCCGTTGCCCACGAGGAAACCGCGCCAGAAGGCGGGGTCGCGCTGCTCGGTGCGACCGGGCAGGGCCGCATCCACCTGGGTACCTTGGGCGAGCGGCTTGACGAGGTGGGGCGTGACCACGATCACCAGCTCGCGTTCGTTCTGCTGGTAGTCCTGGCGCTTGAACATCGTGCCCAGGACCGGCAGGTCGCCGAGCATGGGCACCTTGTCCAGGCTGGAGGTGGTGGTGCGGCTGACCAGGCCACCGATGACGAAGCTCTCACCGTCGCCGAGTTCGACGGTGGTGTCGGCGCGGCGCGTGGTGATCGCGGGCACGGCGACACCGCTGAGCGTGACGGCGTTGGTGTAGTCCAGGTCGCTGGCCTCGGGCGCTACCTTGAGCACGATGCGCTGGTTGGACAGCACGGTGGGCGAGACGGTCAGCCCGATGCCGAAGGGTTTGTATTCGATGCTGGTGGTGCCCAGGCCTTGCGCCACGGGCACCGGAATCTCGCCCCCGGCGAGGAAGTTCGCGCTCTGGCCCGAGAGCGCCACCAGCGTGGGTTCGGCCAGCACGCGGGCCAGGCCGTTGCCTTCGAGCAGGCCCAGGTTCAGGCCGATGTTGGCCTTGCCGAAGCTCAGCAGCAGGCCGAAGGCCTGCGCGAGAGGCGAGGTTATCTCGCCTTTGATCACACCGTCGCGCTCGAACCCGAAGGACTGGAGCGAGCTGGGCGAGAACACGCCGAAGCTGAAGCCGTGCTTGTTCGGCGCGGTGCTGAAGATGTTCAGCCCGGCCTGTTTGAGCACGCGCTTGTTGAATTCCACGATCTTGACTTCGACCTGCACGGTCTGGCTCTTCACGCTCAGCGTGGAGCGGTCGGCCAGCGGGGCCTTGTCGGGCTGCAGCGCCAGGGCCGCCTCGCGCCCCTGCTGGTGCTCGGCGGCCGTCGGGAAGGCGCCTTGCAGCACCGCGCCGTCGCGCTGCACGTGGATGGTGTAGGTGGTGGCGGCGTCGCTGCCCCGCTCCCACACCAGCAGCGAGGTGCTGCCCGGGGCCTTGCCGGTGATGATGAGGCGCGCGCCCGGTGCACCCGATGCCGCGCGCGCCTTGCGCGTGACCATGACCGAGGCGACCTGCTCGTTGGCGATGGCGATGCGGTCCACCCCCTTGTCGATCACCAGTTCCTGCTGTGTGCCCGCGGTCAGCCGCAGGAGCCGGTCGGTGCTCGCGCTGGCCGATGCGTCGCTCGCCGGTTGCGCGAACAGGCCACCCGAGGTGGCGGTGATCAACAGGCCGGCCAGCAGCGCCAGGCGGGGCCAGCGCGACGGGCGGGCAAGGGCGGGGGGTGTGGGCTTGAACATCATGCGGAGCACCTGGTGGGTTGACGCGCGTGGTCTCAATAGCGCACGGTGTCGCGGCGGTCGCCGCGGATGATCTCGACCTCGTGGCCCGTGGGGGCCGCGGTCGCCAGCACCGCGCGGGGCGCGGCGCCCGGCTGTGCCGGCCGGCGGGTGCCCGCCGCGCCGCCACCGGCCGCGAGGTCCTGGGTGGTCAGGCCGGCGAGCGCGCGGTCCATGCCGGTGAGCGCACCGCCGCTGCGGCGGGCCGGCTGCAAGGCGGTCTGCAGCTCGGCGAACAGGGTGGGATCGGGTTCGGCGGTGTCGTTCGGGTGGCGCAGCGCCAGCAGCAGGCGGCCGTTGGCCTCGCCCAATGCGAGCCGGTTCACGTCTTCCACCGGCACGGCGAGCACGGCGGTGCGCGCGGGTTGCTGGTTGCCTGCCTGAGGTTTCTGGTTGCCGCGGCCCTCGCCGCTGGTGGGCATGCCGTCCACCGATGCCGTGCCGAAGGCCAGCACGCGCTTGCGCGCCAGCAGCAGGCGCGACTGGCTGCGGTCCACGTCCCGGCCGTCGGCCTTGAGGGCGAAGAACACATCGACGAAATCGCCCGGGCGCACGCTGTTGGCCACCCCCATGACCTCATCGGCCTTCACGGCCACGGCGCGTTCGCCGGGCTCCAGGCGCAGGGCCAGGCCCGACACCAGCTGGTTCTCGAGCAGTGGCGCGCCGGTGCCCAGGTCGAACACCGGCACGCGGCCGACCGCCTCGGCCACCGCCATGAAGGCGCCAGCCGGGTTGATGGGAAGTTGCGCCACGCGCAGCGCGCCGGCTTCAATGGCCTGGCCCGCCGGCAGCGGTTTGGTGGCCACCACCACCGGGAAAGTGGCCTCGGCCGGCGCGAGCTGCACAACCGGCTGCGGGGCGGCGACCGGCGGGGGTGGTTTGCGGCTGAGCATCCACGCATAGCCGATCAGCAGGAGCGCCAGCAACACCAGGACGCCAGCGATGATTTGGGTGAATCGGATCATGGTGTCGGGCCTTTGAAGGGATGGGTCGGTGTCCGCGGCGCTTCAGCCGCCAGCGCGCCAGGCCATGAAGGCGATGGTCGAGACGGCGAGATACGCCGCCAGGGGGATCGGGCGTGCGCGCGACCCGGCGCCACGCGGCCGGCCCGAGAGCGCCAGCGCCAGGCGCGGCGCCAGGGGCCAGCGCTGCAGCGCGAGCCAGAGCAGGCCGTGCAGCCCGGCCAGCAGGCTGGCGGCGACCCAGATGGGCAGCAGCGGCTGCAGACCCACCCACAGGCCCAGGGCGCCCGCGAACTTGACGTCGCCCGCACCCATGAGTCCGAAGGCATAGAAACAGAGCAGGCCGCCGAACGCGGTGGCACCGCCCAGCAAAGCCTGCGGCCAGGTCAGGCCGAAGGGCTGCAGGTCCAGGGCCAGGGCGGCCAGCGCCAGTGCGATGCCCGCCAGCACCAGCCCGTTGCGCACCCGGCGCTCGAGGCCATCGTGAACGATGGCGATCAGCAGCCAGAGCAGCAGGACCAGTTTCATGGCGGGCAACCTCGGCCAAGTGGTGAGGTCAGGGGGTGGCCGCGCCGGTGGTGGCCACCGTTTTCACGTGCGCAAAGATGGCGTTCAGCGTGCCCTTGACGCCGGCGTCGCTGTTGAAAACGGCGAGCAGGATGACCGCCATCAGGCCGGCGATGATGCCGTATTCGATTGCGGTGGCGCCTTCTTCGTCGCGCAGGAAACGGGTGATGGCTGCTTTCATGATGAACTCCTGTAGGGAAAACTGGATTGAGAACTTTGGATCGACTATCAATTGATCGGTCTTGCCGATCGGCTGGAAATGAGGCCCTTGGTTTTCATCACCGAACGGTTAATCGGTGAGGGCAGATGGGTGGTTTCGATAATTCAACCTCCTTGTATGAAAGCCAATCCGATGCGGCACCGGAAAGGCAATCCAACATTCCCTACACGCTTTTGGGTGTCGGCCCGAGAGCGCGCTGTGGTACTGCGTTTCCGCGGTGTTCAGCCCGTTGGGGTGATTTCCAGACGGATTCGCTTCGATCTGGCAATCGTATCGACGGGGCGATTGAATAATGAAGGGAAGTTAGGGGTTTGCACCGCCTATTAATTCGGTTTGACGCAATTGCCGTGAGGTATTGCGCAGGCAATGCAAAGTAATTGGGTCTGTATTTTGACCAAATGGTCTTGCTTTTGAACAGAGGGCAGGGCGCGGCGTGTCCCGGCATGCAAAGATTTGCATGGGGACGGGCATTCGATTGCATCGATGGGCGAAATGGCTGGCAACCCGGGATGCCGATCCGCAGCCGCCCATGCCCGGCCTCGGCGGTACTTCGGGTAAGTCCGGGGTGTCGGGGGCCCGACGGGTGGTCTTAGAATTACGCGTAATTACAGATAATTTTGCAAGCGACCGATGCTCAACTCCCTGCATGACGAAGTGGCCACGAAGCTGCGCGAGCGCATCTTCGCGGGGGTGCTCGCCCCGGGCAGCTTCGTCGACGAACCCGCGCTGTGCGCGGAACTGGCCATCTCGCGCACGCCGCTGCGCGAAGCCCTGAAGGTGCTGACCGCCGAAGGCCTGGTGCGGCACGAACCCCGGCGCGGCTGTTTCGTGAGCGAGGTCACCGAGCGCGATCTCGACGAGATCTTTCCCGTCATCGCGCTGCTCGAAGGGCGGTGCGCCTTCGAGGCCGCGAACAACGCGAGCGATGCCGACCTCGCGGCCCTGGAGCAACTGCACGACCGGCTCAACCGCAGCGCCCGGGCCCGGCTCATCAACGAGTACTACGACGCCAACTTCAAGATCCACGAGGCCATCATCACGCTGGCGAACAACCGCTGGCTGGCCCAGGTGATCGGCGACCTGCGCAAAATCGTCAAGCTCGCGCGCCTGCAGCAGCTGCACGCGCCGGGGCGGCTGGACCAGAGCCTGTCCGAGCACATGGCGGTGTTCGCCGCGCTCAAGGCGCGCGACGCCGAGGGTGCCGAAGCCGCCATGCGCACCCACCTCACGCGCCAGCGCGTGGCCTTGCGGGAACTGGCCCGCAATCAGACATCGAGGCTTTCGGCATGACCCCACCCGACTGGTTGGCGCAAGGCGTCTCCCTCCTGCGCCCGACGGCGAAAGCCGCTGGCCCACGCTCGACCCAGGAGCGGCTCGATGCCACCTTGCGGCAGGACGAAGAGGCCATGTCGCCGCGCATGCTGCGCCAGTCCCTCCGGGACCTGCAAGCCATCGTGGACCCGTTGGTGAGCGAGGTCGAGGGCGGGCGCCGCGCGCAGGCCATGATGGACTGGTACGCCAGTGCCTCGCCGCCGCACCGGCGCGACCTCTGGCTGCTCATGAGCGAGCGCTTCGTGGCCGACCCCCAGCGCGTCAAGAAGGCGCAGGCCCAGTTCGCCGCCGCCGTGGGCACGCCCGACGAGGCCGCGGCCGAGGTGCTCTACCGGCGCGCCACCGTCTCGCCCCGGCGCCGCCTGCTGCAGCGCTTCAGCGCCAACCCCGAGGGTGTGCGCTTCCTGGTGGACATGCGCGCCGAGCTGCAGCCGCAGCTGCGCAGCGACAAGCGCCTGTTCGCGCTGGACGTGGAGATGGAGTACATGTTCTCCACCTGGTTCGACGTGGGCTTTCTCGACCTGCGCCGCATCACCTGGGACTCGCCGGCCTCGCTGGTGGAAAAGCTCATCAAGTACGAGGCGGTGCACGACATCCGCAGCTGGGCCGACGTGAAGAACCGGCTCGACAGCGACCGCCGCTGCTACGGCTTCTTCCACCCGCGCCTGCCCGAGGAGCCGCTGATCTTCGTCGAGGTGGCGCTGATGAACGAGATCGCCGCCAGCATCACGCCGCTGCTCGACGAGGCGGCCGCGCCGGCCGACCTGGGCAAGGCCACCACCGCCATCTTCTATTCGATCAGCAACACGCAGACCGGCCTCAAGGGTGTGAGCTTCGGGGACTCGCTCATCAAGCGCGTGGTCGAGACGCTCAAGCAGGAGTTCCCCCGCCTCAAGACCTTCGCCACCCTCTCGCCCATTCCGGCCCTGCGTGGCTGGCTCACGAAGAACGCCCCGGCCGAGATGCTCAAGGCCTGGGAGCGCGTGGACGAGCTGGCCGAAAACGCGCCCGAGCGCCGCGCGCTCATGGGCTGGGCCGCGCGTTACCTGGGCGACGAACTGAACGAGGGCAAACCGCTGGACCCGGTGGCGCGCTTCCACCTGGGCAACGGCGCGCGGGTCGAGCGCCTGAACTGGGCCGCTGATCCGTCGGCCAAGGGGCTGAAACAGTCCTACGGCCTGATGGTGAACTACCTCTACGATCTCAAGCGACTGGACAAGCACCGCGCCTCGCTCGCGCAGGGAAAGATCCCGATAGCCGCGGCCATCAAGGACCTCTATCTTTGAAGCCGCCATTTCAACCACAAGGAGACAACAGCATGACCGAGAGCCTGAATCGACGAGACATCCTGCGCGCGGCCGTGGCCGGCGCCACCCTCTATGCCACGGCGGGCCATGCCCAGTCCACCTGGCCCACCAAGCCGGTGACCCTGATCGTGCCGTTCCCGGCAGGGGGTGGCACCGATGCGTTTGCCCGGCCCATGGCCGCGCAGTTCGCGCGGCTCTCGGGCAAGAGCCTGGTGATCGACAACCGGGGCGGTGCGGGCGGCACGCTGGGCGCCAGCATCGCGGCCAAGGCCGCGCCCGACGGCTACACCCTGTTCATGGGCGCGGTGCACCATGCGATCGCGCCCAGCATGTACCCCAAGCTCGACTACGACATCGACAAGGACCTGGTGCCGCTGATCCTGGTGGCCAGCGTGCCGCAGGTGGTGGTGGTCAACCCCAAGCGCGTGACCTCCGCCAACTTCAAGGAATTCCTCGCCATGGCCAAGGCCAACCCGGGCAAGCTCAACTACGCCTCGGCCGGCAGCGGCACCTCGCACCACCTCGCGGGCGAACTCTTCAAGCAGCAGACCAAGACCTTCATCACCCACATTCCCTACCGTGGCGCGGGCCCGGCGCTCAACGACCTGATCGCCGGCCAGGTGGACGTGATGTTCGACGGCCTGGGCTCGTCGGCCGCGCACATCAAGGGCGGGCGCATCAAGGCACTGATGGTGTCGGGCAAGCAGCGCAGCCCGGCCTTGCCGGACGTGCCCTGCGCGGCCGAGATGGGCCTGCCGGACTACAACGTGACCACCTGGTACGGCGTGTGGGCGCCCAAGGGCACGCCGGCGGACGCGCAGAAAGGCGCGATCGATGAAATCCGCAAAGCCGTGAGCACGGACGAAGCGAAAGCGGTCTGGGCCAACCAGGGTGCGGAATTCGCCAACGTGAGTGGCCCGCAGTTCGATGCCTTCGTCAAGGGCGAAATCCAGAAGTGGGCGCAGGTGGTCAAGGCCTCGGGCGCCACGCTCGAATGAGCGGCCGGGTTCACCTGGCCATCGATCACGCGCTGGCGCGCGTGACGCTGTCCCACCCGGGAAAGTTCAACGCCATGTCGCGCGCGATGTGGCGCGAGCTGAAGGTGGTCTTCACCGAGCTGCAGGCGCGCACCGAGTTGCGCGGCGTGATCGTGGCGGGCGAGGGCGGGCACTTCTGCGCCGGTGGCGACATCGCCGAGTACCCGGGCTTTCGCTTCGATGCCGACGCGCTGCGCGACTTCCACGAGAACGACGTGTGGGGCGGCCTGGGCGCCATGCTGGCCTGCGACCTGCCGCTGCTGGCGCAGATCGAGGGCAACTGCATGGGCGCGGGCGTGGAGATCGCCAGCTGCTGCGACATCCGCGTGGCCGGCGAGGGCGCGCGCTTCGGCGCGCCCATCGCCCGCCTGGGTTTTCCCATGGCCCCGCGCGAAGCCCAGCTGGTGGCGCGCGAGGCCGGCCTGGCGACCGCGCGCGAGATGCTGCTGGAAGCCGCCGTGCTCGATGCGCACGAGATGAAGGCGCGCGGTTTCCTGCAGGCGGTGCGGCCCGATGCCGAGCTGAGCGCCGAAGTGCAGGCCCGCGCGCAGCGCATCGCGCGCCTGGCGCCGCAGGCCGCGCGCCAGAACAAGCAGACCCTGCGCGCGCTCGGCGCGGGCCAGCCGGTGCAGGCCGTGGTCGAGCAGGCCTACCATTACGCCGCCCAGGCCGAACACCGCGAAGGCATCGCCGCCTTCCTGGCCAAGCGCCAACCCGTTTTCTGAATCCTTTCTTCTCTTCGTTGCGTTCCCACACCATGAACCACAACCTGTACGCCGCGTTGCGCGCGGCCTTTCCCGCCGATCTGGACAGCACCGCCGTGGAGACGGTGGGCGGCGCCCATGCCGGCCTGCGCTACTCCTGGCGCGACCTGGACCGCGCCAGCGCCATGATGGCCAACCTGCTCGATTCGATGAAGCTGCCCGAAGGCTCGCGCATCGCGGTGCAGGTGGAGAAGTCGGTCGAGGCCCTGGTGCTGTACCTCGCCACCTTGCGCGCGGGCCACGTGTTCCTGCCGCTCAACACGGCCTACCAGGCCGGTGAGATCGAGTACTTCATCGGCAACGCCGAACCCGCCGTGGTGGTCTGCAGCCCGGCCAACTTCGGCTGGGTGTCCAAGATCGCCTTCAAGGCCGGTACGCGCCACGTGTTCACGCTGGGCGACGACCGCACCGGCAGCCTGCTGGAGCGCGCCGCGCACCACAGCGCCGAGCACACGCCAGCACACAGCCGCGCCGAAGACCTGGGCGTGATCATCTACACCAGCGGCACCACCGGCCGCAGCAAAGGGGCGATGCTGTCGCACGGCAACATGCTGAGCAACGCGCAAGTGCTGCGCGAATACTGGGGCTGGAAACCGGGCGACGTGCTGATCCACGCGCTGCCGATCTTCCACGTGCACGGCCTGTTCGTGGCCATCCACGGCGCGCTGATCAACGGCAGCCCGATGTTGTGGCTCAACAAGTTCGAGCCGCGCGCGGTGCTGGAGCTGTTCCCGCGCGCCACGGTGTTCATGGGTGTGCCCACGCTGTACGTGCGCCTGCTCGCCGAACCGGGCCTCACGAAACAGCAGGTGGCCCACATGCGCCTGTTCATCTCGGGCTCCGCGCCCTTGCTGATCGAGACCTTCGAGGAGTGGAAGACCCGCACGGGCCACACCATCCTGGAGCGTTACGGCATGAGCGAGACGGTGATGATCACCTCCAACCCCTATGCGGCGGACGCGCGCTTCGGTGGCGAGAGCGAGCGGCGCGGCGGCACGGTGGGCTTTCCCCTGCCGGGCAACGAGCTGCGGGTGGTGGACGAGGACACGAAGGCGGTGCGGGTGGGCGAGATCGGTGCGATCCAGGTGCGCGGGCCCAATGTGTTCAAGGGCTACTGGCGCATGCCGGAGAAGACGGCCGAGGAGTTCACCGCCGATGGGTTCTTCAAGACGGGCGATGTGGGGCGCATCGACGAGCGGGGCTATGTGAGCATCGTCGGGCGCAGCAAGGACCTGATCATTTCCGGGGGGTACAACGTCTACCCGGCCGAGATCGAGGGCTACATCAACGAGATGCCGGGCGTGGCCGAGAGCGCGGTGGTGGGGGTGCCACACCCGGACTTCGGCGAGGTGGGGGTGGCGGTGGTGATCACCAAGCCCGGGGCTTCGGTGAAGCCTGATGAGGTGGTCTCTTCCCTCAAGGCGCGGCTGGCCAACTTCAAGATCCCCAAGCGCTGTGTGGTGGTGGCGGAGCTGCCGCGCAACACCATGGGGAAGGTGCAGAAAAACCTCTTGCGGGATCAGTACAAGGGCTTGTTCGCCTGACTGTTTTCTCCGGCCGCAGCGGTCCTCGGCGACCGGGGTGGCCGGCTCCGCTCATGTCCCCCGAACCGGCTTCGCCGGTTCTCCTCCTTGACTTCGCTGCGCCGGCCACCCCGATCACCGAGGACCTGCGGGTGGTTCGGAACGTTGGCACGCCGATGCTTTTGCGGAGTCAGGGGCAGTGGGCTCTGCGCAGCGGGGTAAAGGAGGAGGCGGCACCAGCCGCCGGGGGACACCCGCGGAGCAGAGCCCACTGCCCCTGACTCCCGCGAGGTATCACCCCAAAAAAACGTCAGCGCAGAACAAGCACAGGAATGTGCGAATGCGTCAGCACCTGCTGCGTCTCACTGCCCAGCAAAAGGCGCTTGATGCCCCGACGCCCATGCGAAGCCATCACGATCAGATCGCACTTGTTGCGCTTGGCCGCCGCGATGATCGCCTCGGCCACCAGATCGGACTTCACCGTCACCGGCTTCACCTTCACCTCACGCAACTGCCCGGCCGACTTCACCGCATTCACCGCCACCAGCGCCTCTTCCTGCCATTGTTTCTCGATGCGGGCCACCTCGGCCGCCGCCAACGCCACACCACCCTCGAAATAGGTTTGCGGGTAACGCGGAATCACCTTGAGTGCCACCACCTCGGCACCCGTCAGATCGGCCAGATTCAGACCATGCTCCACCGCCTTCTGCGACAGCTTCGAACCATCGGTCGCCACGAGAATTCGCTTGTACATTGTTGATCTCCTTGTGTGGTTGAACTCGGAACCCTCAGGGTAACAAAGCAGGGGCCTGAGGTGTTGACCTATGTCAATGGCCCGAAGCACGGCGTGGAATACGCTCCCACCATGAACCCGGCCGCCTCAGCGCTCGTGGCAAGCCACGTGCCTGCCCCTCCCGCGCCCGCCGTCCCGCCCCCTGCGGCAGGCGAGGCCACGCCATGGCCGCCGCGCGCCGACTGGCTGGGCACCCACCGCGGCTCCCTCACGGTCACCGACGACTTCGCCGTCCTGGACGACCCCGTCGAACAGGAGACCTTCACGCGCGCCCTCGCGCCCGATGGCGAGGGCGCCGGTGCCGAATCCGTGCTGGTGGTGCAGGGCATGTACTGCGCCGCCTGCGCCGACACGGTCGAGTCGGTGCTGCAGCACCTGCCCGGCGTGCAGCGCGCCCAGGTGCACGCCGCCACGCGGCGCCTCACGCTGCGCTGGGACCCGACGCGCACGCGCCTCTCCAGCCTGGCCCGCGCGCTGGGCGACACCGGCTACCGCCTGCTGCCCATGCAGCACGCGCTCTCGGTCAGCGAACGCCTGCGCGAAACCCGCCAGGCGCTGTGGCGCCTCTTCGTGGCCGGCTTCTGCATGATGCAGGTGATGATGTACGCGTGGCCCGCGTACGTGACCGCGCCCGGCGAGATCCCGCCCGACATCACCCAGCTGCTGCGCTGGGCCAGCTGGGTGATCAGCCTGCCCGTGGTGTTCTTCGCCAGCGGCCCCTTCTTCGCCAGCGCCTGGCGCGACCTGAAGCACGGCCGCGTGGGCATGGACACGCCGGTGTCCATCGGCATCCTCGTCACCTTCCTCGTCAGCTCGGCCGCCACCTTCGACCCCACCGGCCCCTGGGGCGCCGAGGTCTGGTTCGACTCGCTGACCATGTTCGTGTTCTTCCTGCTGGGCGGGCGCTACCTGGAGCACAAGGCGCGCGACCGCACGGCCGGCGCGCTCGACGGCCTCATGAACCGGCTGCCCGAGGTCTGCGAGCGGCAGAAGCCCGACGGCGGCTATGAGTCCGTCTCGCTGCGCCGCCTGCGCGTGGGCGACACCGTGCGCGTGCAGGCCGGCCAGGCGTTCCCGGCCGACGGCGAATTGCTCGATGGCCTGGCCACGGTGGACGAAGCCCTGCTGACCGGCGAGTCGCACCCGGTGTCGCTCCAGGCCGGGCAGGGCGTGGTGGCCGGCAGCTTCAACCTCGGCGGCCCGGTGCGGGTGCGCATCGACCGCCTCGGCGCCGACACGCGCTTCGCGCAGATCGTCCAGCTGATGGAGCGGGCCTCGACCGAGAAGCCCCGCCTGGCCGTGCTGGCCGACCGCGTCGCGGCGCCTTTCCTCGTCTGCGTGCTGCTCGCGGCCACCGTGGCCGGCTTCTACTGGTGGCAGATCGACCACACGCAGGCCCTCGCGGTGGCGGTGGCCGTGCTCATCGTCACCTGCCCCTGCGCGCTGTCGCTGGCCACGCCGACGGCCATGCTGGCCTCGGCCGGCGCGCTGGCGCGGCGCGGCGTGCTGGTGCGCCGGCTGCAGGCCTTCGAGGCGCTGGCGGGCATCGACGCGGTGGTGTTCGACAAGACCGGCACGCTCACGCACGACCGCCTGGCGCTGCAGAAGGTCACCCTCCGGGAAGGTGCAAGCCTCTCGGAAGCGTGGGCGCTGGCGGGCGCCCTCGCCGAAGGCTCGCTGCACCCCGTGTCCCGGATGATCGCGCGCGAGGCCATGGCGCGCCAGCCCGACCTGGCTCCACTGGCGGGGCATACCGAGCGGGCAGGGCAGGGCATGCAGGCCTTGCGGCCCGACGGAAGCTGGGTGCGCCTGGGCTCGGCCGGGTACTGCGGCCTCCCGCCTTCGGTGGCCGGTGAGCAGCTGCCTGCCGTTCACCTGAGCGACGCCCGCGGCTGGATCGCGAGCTTTGTTCTGCAAGAAAGTTTGCGCGACGACGCGGTGGCCGCCGTGGCCGCGCTGCGCGCGCTCGGTGTGCGCACCTGGCTGCTGTCGGGCGACCGCGAGACCGCCGCGCGGCAGGTGGCCCAGGTGGTGGGCGTGGACCACGTGATCGCGGGCGCATCGCCCGAGCAGAAACTGGCCGAGATCGCGGCGCTGCAGGCGCGCGGCCTGAAGGTGGCGATGGTGGGCGACGGCCTCAACGACGGGCCCGTGCTCGCGCGCGCCGACACCTCCTTCGCGCTCGGCCACGCGGCACCGCTGGCGCAGTCGCAGTCGGACTTCATCGTGCAGGGCGGCCAGGTCATGGACGTGGTCAACACCCTCACGCAGGCGCGCGCCACGCTGCGCACCGTGCGGCAGAACCTGGCCTGGGCCGCGGCCTACAACGTGGTCAGCGTGCCGCTCGCGCTGGCCGGCTACATGCCGCCCTGGCTGGCCGGCCTGGGCATGGCGGCGAGTTCGCTGCTGGTGATCGGCAACGCCCTGCGCCTGGCGCGGCACTGAAGGCTTTCGATGGACATCCTCTACCTCCTGATCCCGCTGTCCGTGCTGCTCGTGTTCGGCATCATCGGCGTGTTCTGGTGGGCGCTCCAGGCGGGGCAGTTCGACAACATCGAACGCGAAGGCGAGCGCATCCTCAAGGGCGATTGAGGGCGCGCTTGACCTAGGTCAAGGCCAAACAGGAACTCCCTGCGCACACTGTCGGCAGTGACATTGGCAAGGAGTATGTGTATGTCCGTGACCAACAGGGCCAGCCAGTCGGCGGTCTACAACGACAAAGTCGTTCGGCAGTTCGCCATCATGACGGTGGTCTGGGGCGTGGTGGGGATGCTGGTGGGCGTGATCATCGCCGCGCAGCTGACCTGGCCGGCGCTCAACCTGGGCGTCGAGTGGCTGTCCTACGGCCGCCTGCGGCCGCTGCACACCAACGCGGTGATCTTCGCCTTCGGCGGTTGCGGCCTGTTCGCCGCCAGCTACTACGTGGTGCAGCGCACCTGCCAGGTGCGGCTGTTCGGCGGGCAGCTCGCCGCCTTCTCCTTCTGGGGCTGGCAGGCGGTGATCCTGCTGGCGGTGGTCTCGCTGCCGCTGGGCATGACCTCCGGCAAGGAGTACGCCGAACTGGAGTGGCCGATCGACGTGCTCATCACCCTCGTCTGGGTGGCCTACGCGATCGTGTTCTTCGGCACCATCGGCGTGCGCAAGGTGCGCCACATCTACGTGGCCAACTGGTTCTTCGGCGCCTTCATCCTGGCCGTGGCGGTGCTGCACATCGTCAACAGCGCCGCGCTGCCGGTGGACATCTTCAAGAGCTACTCGGCCTACGCCGGCGTGCAGGACGCGATGGTGCAGTGGTGGTACGGCCACAACGCCGTGGGCTTCTTCCTCACCGCAGGCTTCCTCGGGATGATGTACTACTTCATCCCCAAGCAGGCGGAGCGCCCGGTGTACTCGTACCGCCTGTCCATCGTGCACTTCTGGGCCCTGATCTTCACCTACATGTGGGCCGGCCCGCACCACCTGCACTACACCGCGCTGCCGGACTGGACGCAATCGGTGGGCATGGTGTTCTCGCTCATCCTGCTCGCGCCCAGCTGGGGCGGCATGATCAACGGCATCATGACGCTCTCGGGCGCCTGGCACAAACTGCGCGACGACCCCATCCTGCGCTTCCTGATCGTCTCGCTCTCGTTCTACGGCATGTCGACCTTCGAGGGTCCGATGATGTCGATCAAGACGGTCAACGCGCTCTCGCACTACACCGACTGGACCATCGGCCACGTGCACTCCGGCGCCCTCGGCTGGGTGGGCCTGGTGACCATGGGTTCCATGTACTACCTGATCCCGCGCCTGTACGGCCAGAAGAAGATGTACTCGGTGCCAGCCATCGAACTGCACTTCTGGATCGCGACCCTGGGCATCGTGCTCTACATCGCCGCGATGTGGATTGCTGGTGTGATGCAGGGCCTGATGTGGCGCGCCGTCAACCCCGACGGCAGCCTGACCTACACCTTCGTCGAATCGGTCAAGGCCACCTTCCCGTTCTACGTCATCCGCCTGCTCGGTGGCGTGCTGTACCTGGCCGGCATGGGCGTGATGCTGTGGAACACGGTGATGACCGCGCGCAACGGCCGCGTGGAAGACGTCCGCATTCCCGCTCTCAACCCCGTCCACGCCTGAGGAGCCACAACCATGGCCGACAACAACAAGCCCCAGGGTTTCACCCACGAGCGGATCGAGACCAACAACTTCCTGATGATCGTGCTCATCGTGCTGGTGATCGCGGTCGGTGGCCTGGTCGAGATCGTTCCGCTGTTCTTCCAGAAGTCCACCACGCAGCCGGTGGAGGGCCTCAAGCCCTACAGCGCGCTGCAGATCGCCGGGCGCGACGTGTACGTGCGCGAGGGCTGCTACAACTGCCACTCGCAGATGATCCGCCCCTTCCAGGCCGAGACGCTGCGCTACGGCCACTACTCGGTGGCCGGCGAATTCGTCTACGACCGGCCCTTCCAGTGGGGCAGCAAGCGCACCGGCCCCGACCTGGCGCGCGTGGGCGGGCGCTACAGCGATGAATGGCACCGCATCCACCTGAACAACCCGCGCGATCTCGTGCCCGAGTCCAACATGCCGGCCTACCCCTGGCTGGAGAAGAAGACCGTGAACGAGGCCGGCCTGCCCAAGCGCATGGAAGTGCTGCGCACCCTGGGCGCGCCCTACACCGACGAAGAGATCGCCGCATCCCAGGTCGACGTGAAGGGCAAGACCGAGATGGAAGCCCTCATCGCCTACCTGCAGGTGCTGGGCACCGCCATCAAGTGAGTGCCAAGGAGAACATCACATGGACATCAATGACCTGCGCAGCGCCGTCACCGTGATCAGCCTGATGACCTTCCTGGGCATCGTGGCCTGGGCCTGGGCCCGGCGCAACCAGTCCCGCTTCGACGAGGCAGCGATGCTGCCGTTCCAGGACGAAGCCACCACCGACAGCACGAAAGAACCGTCATGAGCGACTTCACCAGCGAATTCTGGAACTGGTACGTGGCCGTGCTGACCGTGGTCAGCATCATCGCCTGCCTGATCCTGCTCTGGATCAGCGGCACCACCAAGGTCAAGGCCACGGCCGACAACACCACCGGCCACGTGTGGGATGGCGACCTGCGCGAGATGAACAACCCGCTGCCCAAGTGGTGGGTCTACCTCTTCATCATCACCTGCGTGTTCTCGATCGCCTACGGCCTGCTGTACCCGACCTTCGGCAAGTACCAGGGCCTGCTGGGCTGGTCGTCCGACGGCCAGCACAAGGCCGAGGTGGCCAAGGTCGAGAAGGCCATCGCACCGATCTACGCGCAGTTCAACGGCATGACGCCGCAGCAGCTTTCCGGCGATGCCTCGGCCATGGCCATCGGCGAGCGCCTGTTCATGAACAACTGCGCCCAGTGCCACGGCTCGGACGCGCGCGGCGCGCGCAGCTTCCCCAACCTGACCGACCGCGACTGGCTCTGGGGCGGTGAGCCCGAGGCGATCAAGGCCACCATCACCCAGGGCCGCAACGGCGTCATGCCGCCCATGGCCGCCGCCGTGGGCACGCCGGACGACGTGCGCAACGTCGCCCACTTCGTGCTCAGCCTCTCGGGCAGCCCGCACGACTCGGTGCGCGCTGCGCTGGGCCGCGCCGGCTTTGCCGCCTGTGCGGCCTGCCACGGTGCGGACGGCAAAGGCAATACCGCCATGGGCGCGCCCAACCTGAGCGACAACACCTGGCTGCACGGCTGGGGCGAAGACGCCGTGGTGCGCGCCATCACCAAGGGCTTCAACAACCAGATGCCGGCACAGGCCGGCAAGCTCAACGCGGACCAGATCCATGTGCTGAGCGCCTACGTCTGGGGCCTGTCCAACAAGGCCGGCGCAACCGCCGCCGCCGCCGGCAACTGATCGATTCGCACCTGCTCCCCAGCCAGCCCACGTGACCATTCCGTCCAGCAAGCCCAGAGCCTCCATTCCCATCGTCCCCGTCGATGACGAGACGATGGTGTCCCTCTACGCGTCGCGCGAGAAGATCCAGCCGAGATCGGTCCAGGGCCTGTTCGCCAACTGGCGCTGGGTCATGGTCTGGATCACGCAGCTCGTTTTCTACGGGCTGCCCTGGCTGGAGTGGAACGCGCGCCAGGCCGTGCTGTTCGACCTGGAGGCGCGCCGCTTCTACATCTTCGGGCTGGTGCTCTACCCGCAGGACTTCATCTACCTCACCGGCCTGCTGGTCATCTGCGCCTTCGCGCTGTTCCTGTTCACCGCCGTGGCCGGTCGCCTGTGGTGCGGCTTCGCCTGCCCGCAGACGGTCTACACCGAAATCTTCCTGTGGATCGAGAAGAAGGTGGAGGGCGACCGCTCGGCCCGCCTGCGGCTGGACCAGTCCGCCCTGTCCGCCAGCAAGCTGGGCAAGCGCTCGCTCAAGCACGCGCTGTGGATCGCTTTCTCGCTCTGGACCGGCTTCACCTTCGTCGGCTACTTCACGCCCATCCGAGAGCTGGGCGCGCTCTCGGTGGCCGCCGCGCTGGGGCCCTGGCAGCTGTTCTGGATCTTCTTCTACGGCTTCGCCACCTACGGCAACGCCGGCTTCCTGCGCGAGCAGGTCTGCAAGTACATGTGCCCCTACGCGCGCTTCCAGAGCGCGATGTTCGACCGGGACACCATGATCGTCACCTACGACACGCGGCGCGGTGAACCGCGCGGCCCGCGCTCGAAGAAGGCCGACCCCAAGGCCCTCGGCCTGGGCTCGTGCGTGGACTGCACGCTGTGCGTGCAGGTGTGCCCCACCGGCATCGACATCCGCAACGGCCTGCAGTCCGACTGCATCGGCTGCGCGGCCTGCATCGACGTGTGCGACGACGTGATGGACAAGGTGGGCTACCCGCGTGGGCTGATCCGCTTCTCCACCGAGAACGGCCTGGACAACGGCTGGACCACGCGGCAGATGCTGCGGCGCGCCTTGCGCCCGCGCGTGCTGATCTACACCGCGATCCTCGGCGCCATCACCCTCGCCGTGGGACTGAGCCTTTACATGCGCACGCCACTCAAGGTGGACGTGATCCGCGACCGCGGCGCCCTGGCCCGCATGGTGGAGCAGGGGCGCATCGAGAACGTGTTCCGCCTGCAGATCATGAACGCCACCGAGTCGCCGCAGCGCTACGTCATCGGTGTCTCCGGCCTGCCCGGCATCGCGCTGGACTCCAGCGCCGAGGTGGAGGTGCTCTCCACCGAGGTGCGCGCGGTGGCGGTGCGGGTGCAGATCCCGCCCGATGCCGCGAGCCCGGGCTCGCACCCGATCCATTTCGACATCCGCGCCATCGGCGACGAATCGATCCACGTCTCCGAAAAGGCGGCCTTCCTGGTGCCGCGCTGATCCGATCCATCTTCTCGAAGGAGCTCTCTCATGAACCCATCCAGCTCTCCCGCCGTGGCGGCCCCCGTGCCGCCGGTGTCCTGGTGGCGTGTCCCACACATGTGGCTGGTGGTGGGCGGCCCGCTGGTGGTGGTGGTGGCCAGCCTCATCACCGCCTTCATCGCGGTCAACAACGCCGACCCGGTGCTCGACAAGGCCGTGTTCGAACGCGACCGCGAAGCCGCGCTGGCGCTGGAAGGACAGGCCAAGGCCGAGGCGCTGATCAAGCTGCAGCCCGCGCACCAGGCGCGCAACCACGCGGCTTCGCCGGTGGTGCCTCAACCGGAGCGCTGAGGTGCAGGCGCGCCACTGGATGGGCATCGCCTGGCCGGCTTTCCTGCTCGCGGCGGTGCTGGAGATGCTGGTCTTCGCGATGGTGGACCCGGGCGACCTGCACTGGTTCGGCCAGCCGCTGGACTGGTCGCGCCAGGCGGTCTACACCGTGGCCTTCTTCGTCTTCTGGGGGGTGACGGCGGTGTCGAGCGCGCTGACCGCGCTGCTCGTCATCCGCAAGTCTGAGGATTGACGATGCGGCGCAGGCCGTCGGTGTTCTTGATGTGCACGTAGCGCTGCTTCACATCGATGATGCCGTCCTCCACGAACTTGGAGAAGGTGCGGCTCACCGTCTCGAGCTTCATGCCGAGGTAGCTGCCGATCTCTTCGCGCGTCATGCGCAGCACCAGCTCGGACTGCGAGAAGCCGCGCGCATGCAGGCGCTGCACCAGGTTGAGCAGGAAGGCCGCCAGGCGCTCTTCGGCGCGCATGCTGCCCAGCAGCAGCATCACGCCATGGTCGCGCACGATCTCGCGGCTCATGATCTTGTGCACGTGGTGCTGCAGGGTGGTGAATTCGCGCGAGAGCTCTTCGACCTGGTCGAACGGCATCACGCAGACCTCGGCATCTTCCAGCGCCACCGCGTTGCAGGAATGGTGGTCGCTCACGATGCCGTCCAGGCCGATGATCTCGCCCGTCATCTGGAAGCCCGTCACCTGATCGCGGCCGTCGGCCGTGGTCACGCAGGTCTTGAAGAAGCCCGAGCGCACGGCGTACAGCGACGTGAACTTGTCCCCCACGCTGAACAGCGCCGTGCCGCGCTTGATGCGGCGGCGCTTGGAGATCACCTTGTCCAGCTTGTCCATCTCGTCGGGGTTCAAGCCCATGGGCAAGCACAGCTCGCGCAGGTTGCAGCTCGAGCAGGCGACTTTGATGCTTTGAGCGTCCATTAGAAAAGTCCGGATTCGCAAAAGGTTACAGCATACCCCCCACGGTGTCGACTTCGCGCCCCGGCAGCGGATCAGTTCACCACCTTTTGACCAGGATCAAGGGAATTCCAGACACTCTGTCGCACAGTGAGGGCCTTGATGGAGATTCGATCTTGAGCCACGCCATTTCCGAGGAGCTGCTGAAGCGTTTTGACGTGCCGGGGCCGCGCTACACCTCATACCCCACCGCCGACCGGTTCGTGGAGGCGTTCACCGAGAACGACTACATCCAGGCGCTGCAACAGCGCCGCGCGGGCTCGATGGCCCTTCCGCTGTCCCTGTACGTGCACATCCCGTTCTGCGAATCGGTCTGCTACTACTGCGCCTGCAACAAGGTCATCACCAAACACCATTCGCGCGCGGCCGAGTACCTGCGCTACCTGGCGCGCGAGGTGGAGCTGCAGGTGGCGCACCTGGGCCAGGGCCACAGCGTGTCGCAACTGCACCTGGGCGGCGGCACACCCACCTTCCTCTCCGATGCCGAGCTCGAAGAACTCATGGCCATGCTGCGGCGCCACTTCACGCTGGCGCCCGGCGGCGAGTACTCGGTGGAGGTGGACCCGCGCACCGTGACCGAGGACCGCCTGAAGACCCTGGCCCGCCTGGGCTTCAACCGCCTGAGCTTCGGCGTGCAGGACTTCGACCCCGCGGTGCAGAAGGCCGTGCACCGCGTGCAGCCCGCCGAGCAGGTGTTCGCGCTGGTGGCCGCGGCGCGGCGCATCGGCTTCGAGTCGGTCAACGTGGACCTGATCTACGGCCTGCCGCTGCAGACCCCCGCGTCTTTCGCGCGCACGCTGGCGCAGGTGAACGAGCTGCGGCCCGACCGCATCGCGCTCTACGCCTATGCCCACCTGCCATCGCGCTTCAAACCGCAGCGGCGCATCTCGGCGGCCGAGCTGCCCAGCGCGGGCGACAAGCTCGGCATGCTGTCGATGTCGCTCGATGCGCTGATCGACGCCGGCTATGTCTACGTGGGCATGGACCACTTCGCGCTGCCCAACGACGCGCTCGCGGTGGCCAAGCGCCAGGGGCGCCTGCACCGCAACTTCCAGGGCTACAGCACGCAGCCCGACTGCGACCTGATCGCGCTCGGCGTGTCCGCCATCGGGCGCATCGGCGCCACCTACAGCCAGAACGCCAAGACGCTGGAGGAATACCGCGACCTGCTCGACCAGGGCCGACTGCCCATCGTGCGCGGGCTCGCGCTCACGCGCGACGACCTCCTGCGCCGCGCGGTGATCATGGCGCTCATGTGCCAGGGCGAGGTGCAGTTCGAGTCGATCGAACTCGGCCACCTGATCAGTTTCAAGAACCACTTCGCGCGCGAACTCGAGGTGCTCGAAGGCCTGGCCGCCGAGGGCCTGGTGTGCCTGAGCCCGACCGGCATCCAGGTCACCGAGGCCGGCTGGTTCCTGGTGCGCGCCATCGCCATGGTGTTCGACAAGAACCTGCAGGTCGACCTCGACCGCGCGCGCTTCTCGCGCATCATCTGAGGCCGGCGCGGGCGCCCACCATGCAAACCTCCATGGCGATCACGGCGCTCTTCATGGGCCTGGTGGGCGGCCCGCACTGCGTGGCCATGTGCGGCGCGGCCTGCGCCGGCATCGGCCGCGCGGCTGGCGCGCGCAGCACGCAGGCCCTGCTGGGTTTTCAGGCGAGCCGCATGCTGGGCTACGCGCTGTTCGGCGCCTTCGCGGCCGGCTCGGTGCAGGGCCTGGCCTGGTTGGGCACGAACACCGCGGTGCTGCTGCCGGTGTGGACCATGTTCCATGTGGCCGCGCTGCTCCTGGGCGCGGTGCTGCTCTGGCGCGCGCGCCAACCGGCCTGGATCGAGAACCTTGGGCAGCAGGTGTGGCGCCGCGCCCGGCCCGCCATGGTGAGACTGGGGCCGCGCGCGCCCATGGTGCTGGGCGTGGCCTGGGCGCTCATGCCCTGTGGCCTGCTGTACTCGGCGCTGCTGGTGGCTTCGCTCTCGGCCAACGCGCTGGAAGGCGCGGCCATCATGGCCCTGTTCTCCATCGGCACCTCGGTCTCGCTCACCGCCGGGCCGTGGCTGCTGCTGCGCCTGCGAGGCGCGCGCTCGGGTGGCTGGGGCATCCGCCTGGCCGGGCTGGCCCTGGCCGTCACTTCGGGCTGGGCGCTGTGGATGGGCATCACCCGGCCCACCGGCCTCTGGTGCCTCTGAAAAACGCTCAGGCCTCGGGCGCGGCGCGGCCGGGCAGGGTGGCCAGCACCAGGCCGAGCAGGGCGATGCCGAATGCCACACCCTGCAGGAACGACAGCCGCTCGCCCATGAACAACACGCCGATGGCGGCCGCGCTGATCGGCAGCATCACGGTGAACACACCGGCCTGCGAAGCGGGCACCGTCTTGAGCCCGGTCATCCACAGCCACACCGTCCACACGCTCGCGGCCAGCGCGTAGAACACCAGCAGACCCCAGACGGGCAGGGCGACGGTGGAGAAGTCGAACGTCCACGCCGCCCACAGGCCGAACGGCGTGACCAGCGCGAAACCCCAGAGGTTGATGATGGCCGAGATGCGCTTGGGCCCCAGGCCCTCGGTGAGGTGCTTGCCGATCACCACGTAAGAGGCCTCGCACACCACGGCGGCGAACACCAGCAGGTTGCCCAGCAGCGCCTTGCTGATGCCGAACGGGCCGCTGGTGTCGGCCACCACCGCGCCGGCGTCCACCTTCTGCAATGAAAACAGGCCGATGCCCAGCGCCGCGCAGGCAATGCCGGCCGCGCTGCGCCAGCCGATGCGCTCGCGCAGGAACAGCCAGCTCAGCAAGGCCACCACGGCGGGGATCGACGACATCACCACGCCCGCGGCCACGGCGGTGGTCAGGCTCACGCCGAACAGCATGCAGATGGAGAACAGGAAGTTGCCCAGGAACGATTCGAGGAACAGCAGGCCGCGCGTGCGCGGCGACATCGGCGGTTCGTCGGCCGGCTTCTTCAACCAGTTCCACATCGCCAGGCCGCCGATGCCAAAGCGCAGCCAGGCCAGCAGGAACACAGGGAACACCAGCACCAGGGGCTTGGAAAGGGCCACATAGCTGCCTACCAGCGACATGCTCAAGGCCAGGCACGCATAGGCCCACCAACGGTTCGGGGAAGTCACTTTTTTTGACGGGTGTGCACGAAAGTGGGTCGCATCATGCTTGAAGCGTTTCAGGGTATTCCGGGATGAGAGATGTTTGTTTTGCAATATGAAAACACAAAATGTTGCGGCGCAAGAAAATTTCTCAATGCAAGAAACTGATTCCTGCATTGAGAAATTTGAAGAAAAGTACGTTGAAAAACAACAAGAAATTTTTTATCTTATATAAGACATAAGAGCTTCCAAAACTCTTCTATAAGACTTAAAGTCTTCTCAACGGCACCGCGTTTGCATGCAAGCCAGCCGCCCCGATCCATCAACCTCACGGAGTATTCAAATGCCGCAATCCCTGACCGAGCAACTGAGCCGCGCCCAACAGATCGAAGCCCTGGAAAAAGACTGGGCGACCAACCCGCGCTGGAAGGGTGTGAAGCGCGGCTACAGCGCCGCCGATGTCGTGCGCCTGCGCGGCAGCATGCAGGTGGAGCACACGCTGGCCAAGCGCGGTGCCGAGAAACTGTGGGACAAGGTCAACGGCGGCGCCAAGAAGGGCTACGTGAACGCCTTCGGCGCCATCTCCGCCGGCCAGGCCATGCAGCAGGCCAAGGCCGGCCTGGAAGCCGTGTACCTCTCGGGCTGGCAAGTCGCCGCCGACGGCAACACCTCCGAGACCATGTACCCCGACCAGTCGCTCTACGCCTACGACTCGGTGCCCACCATGGTTCGCCGCATCAACAACACCTTCAAGCGCGCCGACGAAATCCAGTGGGGCCGTGGCATCGAGCCGGGCAGCGCGGAATTCATCGACTACTTCCTGCCCATCGTGGCCGATGCGGAAGCCGGCTTCGGCGGCGTGCTCAACGCCTTCGAACTCATGAAGAACATGATCGCCGCCGGTGCCGCCGGCGTGCACTTCGAAGACCAGCTGGCCGCCGTGAAGAAATGCGGCCACATGGGTGGCAAGGTGCTCGTGCCCACGCAAGAGGCTTGCGAGAAGCTGATCGCCGCGCGCTTCGCCGCCGACGTGATGGGTGTGTCCACCATCGTGCTGGCCCGCACCGACGCCGAAGCCGCCAACCTGATCACCAGCGACCACGACGCCAACGACAAGCCCTTCCTGACCGGCGAGCGCACGCAAGAAGGCTTCTACCGCGTCAAGAACGGCCAGGAGCAAGCCATCAGCCGCGGCGTGGCCTACGCCCCGTACGCCGACCTCGTGTGGTGCGAAACCGGCGTGCCGGATATCGGCTTCGCCCGCGAATTCGCGCAAGCCGTGCAAGCCGCCTGCCCCGGCAAGCTGCTGTCGTACAACTGCTCTCCCTCGTTCAACTGGAAGAAGAACCTCAACGACAAGCAGATCGCCTCGTTCCAGGAAGACCTGGCCGCGCTGGGCTACAAGTACCAGTTCATCACGCTGGCCGGCATCCACATCAACTGGTTCAACACCTTCCAGTTCGCCCACGCCTACGCCCGCGGCGAAGGCATGAAGCACTACACGGAAATGGTGCAGGAACCCGAATTCGCTGCGCGCGACAAGGGCTACACCTTCGTGTCGCACCAGCAGGAAGTGGGCGCGGGTTACTTCGACGACGTGACCACCGTCATCCAGGGCGGTTCTTCGAGCGTGAAGGCGCTGACGGGTTCTACCGAGGAAGAGCAGTTCCACTGATTCGCGCGCGCATTCGGTAGACGACAAGCAGGCCGCCCTTCGGGGCGGCTTTTTTTGTTGGGCGTGTGCCGGTACTGATGTTGGTCGAACTCAGCGTAGCACTATTGTTGAAATTGGACCGCCGGGCGCCAATCACTAGTTGTGGCATTGCTTCCTGTCAAAGTTGCAATGCACTTCCCTGCTTCACAATTTGCCAATCCGAACCGGGTATGCTGCAATCGATGCGGCACTGCAAAAGCCCTGGGCGTGATTCAAATGCTGAGAGGTTGTTAGCTTTCACCATTTTTGCCAAAGCTCCGGTCCTTCTTACGGCGGGCTGTGTTCCGTTAGCCGTAATAAATACTCGGCTGGAGCGGCCTTTAATGCGATTAACATCCTCGGTTCGAGGTAGCTTGCTTCGTGAGAATGGCGTAATAATAGCTAGAGGATTAGGCGACAGCAAGCTGTCCCATATGCCCTCGTGTTCTGCGGTAACTGAACCGTGGTGAGCGATTTTGTAAAGGCTGGCCATCTGCGGCGGCCTCTCCGCACTTCCTATGACGGCACTCCATCCAGTGTGAGAATTTCCATGTTCCTCCAAATCGGACCCAAGCAATACCGAATGTTCGCCGACGCGAAAATGCATCGCCACTGCAAGATGGTTTGGCCCTTTCGCAGGCAAGGTGAATCGATTGGTCCATAGGGGAGGCATCAGTTTGGCGAAGCCTAACAGAGTCTCCGTAACATTTTGCGAGGATGGGCTTAGAGACCACAGCTCCACAGTGCCACCGTTTGCCATGTAAATTCGTTGATTCTGAGTTGCTAGCTTCGGAGGAGTGTTCCTGTCTTTGAGTATCTTTAGTGCGCGCGTTAGTTCGGCCACGCCCGAAGTGAATGGTGCTTCGTCTGAAAGACCGTCTTTATAGACTTGTATGAGTGAAATAAATTCGTCGTGAGCCAGCGCCGTTGACATGCAGAATTTGGCATTTGGAGCTGCAGCCAGAACATCGCTTATGCCTCGAATGTGATCATCATGCCAATGACTGCAAGCGACTATTGCGATTTGTGATGCGTCCACTCCCAACGAAGCCAAATATCGGAGCGCCGCTGGATTCTTGGTTTCTCGATCTATGCAACTATCGATCACAAACCAAGACCCGTCGTAGTGAAGAACAACGCATTCACCTACTCCAGGCCCGATCAATGTTACTTCTAGCTCCGTTGGTTTAGGTGGCGTCATCTGATCTCAACCACTGCAGGTCAATCACTGGGTTCTTTTCGGCCTGTTCCTTCTCTTTACGCGTCCAGAATTTACCGCGCTTGAATCTTAGTGATGACTGAGTGGATCTACGCCCAAACTTGTCAATTTGGTATCCAATGGACCAATAAAAAATCGCTCCAGATCGGATGAGTTCAAGGTCATCTTGAGATATCTCATCAAAAGTGAACTCGGCTGATTCCCTGATGCCAGGATGATTTTCGCTGGCAACTTGGGCATCGAAGACGCGCATTTCGGTATTGACCTCCTCTACAAGGCCGGTCCACGCCTCCAGCAATTGAAATGCGACTACCTCTTCACCCTCTCTGCTAAGTGGTACTGTCTTTCGTACCAGCGCATGTGGTTTTCGATCCTGTGTGCTCCCTGTCACAAGAATCTGATTAAATCCCTCCCAGTCGGGAAGTAGCTCATCTGTAACAGGATGACGGACTTTATCCCCACGGATTTGGGTGCTGGAAGAAAAATCACTCCCCGGGCCCTGAGTGGTTAGCGTGTCAACCAGCAATGACACGGTCATAGACATCCTTAAACAGCTTTTCTGCCATTAGCTTGGAATTAGGCCATTGCTCCCTCACGAAGTTCGCCGCCTCATTTGCACTGAACTTCCCTTGATCCGCGAAACTGTAGTGGTCATTGATAGAGGTGAAAACCCCATTTTTGACTATATTCGATGGCTGAAAGTTGATGTTGACTTTGCCCATTTTTTCATCGAGGCGCTCTAGCTGCAACTGCAAGTTAAGCATTCCGGTGTGTTTCGGCCAGATCTCGTTCCACATTGTTTTCGGAACAAGCTTGTCACCAGCGTTGTGCCAAGATTTTTCTGATTGAGTTGGATAATGCTCCACCCAATTCAATCCAATTTCTTCAACAAAAGTACCTTCAAGTATGTCAAGTACACCGCACATTAAGTCTCGGGCAGGCTCGAAGAGGTTCTCTTGTGACGTACCAATTTGCAATCTATTTGTGCGGACGTCAATATCGAATCCGGCAACTTTGAAGATTGTCGCGTCCGGCGTTACTATCGCGTTCTCTGAGCTTTTGGCTTCCACTTCTCCAAGTAGCTTGAAATGCGCGAACCACCAAGGATGAAAGCTCCCGGGAGAAAAAGCACCGGTAGCAACCGTAGTGAATGCTTTCCTGCTGTCAGCTTGGCTCATGTGCTTGGGTGTAAGTATTTTATCTTAGTTCTACAAAGAGGCTGGGACACGATGCCTGTTCGAAATCACGCCTAGATTGTGTAGATCTCGCTTGCATTGCGACGCTACAGATGTCTGAGGCTACATTGAGTTGAACTGCTCGTCCACCTTGATTCTGAGGCAATTGAGAGCTTTCCCACATTTCTAGACCATTGATGTGCAGCGCATCACATGGTTGGAGGGGGGCGAGAGGCACTCATGCTGGCCGTGCAGACGCCACTCCATCAAAAGTGGGGCCTGTGTAGCGCTAGCTCAGCCAGTTCAGCAAGTCCGCGCCGATGTAGGGGGCGCAACCATGCGAACCCGCTCCGCAAAGGCCACATTGTTGGCCCGCATCTCGTGGCCGTGAGAAAAGTGGTCGCACGCGCCGCTAGACGTCACCCGCTCGCACGATTCGGGCCATCGGACCAGCGATGAAGTGACCTGAGTTGCTCGGCGGTCATGCCGACCTTCTTAAGTTAGTTGAGAACCGCAAGTAGCCATTCGGTTTGCTTCATGTTGCCGTCCGGTGTCTCAACTGGTGTGGCTGGGTGGCGGACCATATTCTGTCGTGGGCCGCACCAAAAACTGGCCGGAGGGGTCGCGCAACCACGCGCCACGGGGGTGTTGATCCCACGGCACCGGCGGTGTTGCCTGGGGTCAACCTGGGGCACCCGAGTGCAACCCCTGGGCAGAGACCGCCGCTAGCGCGGGCCCTGCACCCGCATGCGCCTCTCGATGTCCTTCACGAGGTCCGAGGGCGCTACGTCGAGCGCGTCACACAGCTTGAATATGAGGCGCAGGCTCGGGCTATTCCGCCCCAGCTCGATTTCCGAGATGTGACGTCGGTCCACGTCGGAGCGAAGTGCGAGCTCGGTCTGGCTCCACTTGCGACGTGTACGCAGGCCACGCAATGCCTGCCCGAATGCTTGCTCTGGTTCCACTCTGCTTGTCCTGAAGGATGAGCAAGGGTGGGCTAGAGCACTCCCGTATTTGCCTGAAAATTCCGGCAAAATATTCCTCACACCGCAGGTGGCGAGGGGTAGAGGCGTGGGCGCAAGAAAGTCTTGCCTCACTTTCCATAAATCAAACCTTAGGAACTTGGAGATCTATGCGGAGAATGTTTTGTTTGAGTCTTCTGCCGCTCGTGACGGCGTGCGGGGTCATCTCCCACAACATGGCGGAGAACATGACCGAGTCGAATCGGCTCGACATGCTGCGGGGCCTGAACGATGACCAGCTATGCCGGGGCTACAACAATCAGCTGGTTGGACCGAATACTGAGCGCCAACTGCTGGAGGTGTTGCGAGCGAGGGGAATATCTAAGTGCGAGGCCCTGGGCCGTACTAGGGTCATTTCGCTGGAAACCACGGACGTCGCTGCTGCCCCTGCGCTGAGAGCGGGTGTGCAGGCGGCGCAGAAAGTCGACGATCCTGCCGCTGTCGAACGCGAGCGGCAACGAGTCCTGAGGGATGCGGCGCTTGAACAAGAGAAGCAAATGGCGTTGGATGAGGCCAAGAGCAAGGAAGAAGCACGGGTGCGTGCAGAAGAGCAGGCGCGGAGAGTCGCTAAGGAGCGGGAGAGCGTCCGTCCTACGGGCGAGGCTGCCGCGCTGCAAGAGATATTCGGGCCACTGAGTCCCGCAGAAATTGAGAAGGTAAAGACGGTCCGTCCAGCGACCAACAGCGAGAAGCTTCGAGTTTCTGAGGCAGTGAAGCAATCGCTGATCGACCCTGAGTCAGCGAGGTTCGGCGACGTGTTTGTGCTTCCCAACAAGCATGCATGCATCGCAACAAATGCGAAGAATCAACTCGGGGGATATGTCGGCTTCCGGATGGCCATCGCAAGCATCTTGCAGGGAGCATGGCAACCCCTAGGAATTTACAACGTCACCCTTGAGAAGTGCATTTCAATGATCGCAAAACTGAGCTAACTCGTCACCGTTCCCCCACCACGGCGCTCCTGGAGAAATCCTCGGGCGCTTTTTTACGTCCATTCGAAAGGAGATTTACATGATCTGGATTCCCGTGCTGGCCATCCCGGCGGCACTCGCCATGTTCTGGCTGGGCGCGGCGCTCACCATGGCCTCGACGCTCAAGCTCGCGGTGCTGGTGCTGTGTGTCCTGCTGGCCGCTGCGCTGGTGTGGGCCATCAGTAGGAGACGCCCGAAAACCTAGTTCTCGATCCTCGCAACTACCCCCGATGGGCTCCGGCCGGTTCACTCCGCTGGGGCCCTTTCTGTTTTCACACCAACCAATAGGAGAAATGCACATGCGCGTATTGCGTGATTCGGACTCGATGCGGAGTGCCGGCGTCGACCCAGCGGATCCATCGCTGTCCGTGCTCATCACACGGCTGATTGCGGACCTCGACGACGAGGGATGCGACCTGACCGAGATGGTGCGGATCGTCGTGGTGGAGCCCGGCGATGCCCTTGCAACGATCGACGATGAGCTGGGGTTTCCGCTGCTGGAGCGCCCGCTGGACGTCATCGAGACCCACGATGGTTGGATCGAGCTGACCATGGTACTGAGCGATGACGGCTCCGGCATTGTTGTGTACGTCCCCGTGCGCCCCGATGTCGATCCCCGTCTGCTCACTCATTGTCGGGAGGCAATGTCATGAATGTTGCCCCCGTCCCCCCGCCCACGACCACCCATGAGGTGGTTTTTTTACGTCCGGAGATTGCCCATGAATGACAGCCATCCCATCGTCACCGACTTCGCCGACCTGCTCGACGAGAGCCTGCGCGAGGCCTGGGAGGAGAGGGCGGCCGTCATGCAGTTCGAGGCCGGCATTCCCCGTGATCTGGCGGAGGCGCTTGCGCTGCTGCTGGTCATCCGTCAGTACCCCACCGCCGCCCTTGCGCGGCTCCACACCAACCAATAGGAGCTATCCATGTCCAACGAAGAAACCACAATCAACGAAGCGCCGACCCTCGATGACCTCGTTCAGGTCATGCGCGAGGGCCAATGTCCATCGGTCTCCGGTCGATCCACGCTGTCCTACCACCTGGGCCACATCGGGGAGCGCGAGTTCTTCATTCGCATCTACGAGAACAGTGGTCGGGGAATGTTCGCGCGGGACTGGATCTTCGCCAAGGAGATCGAGGGTGTGATCTCGGGCGATGGTCCGATCACATCCTCCGCCTTCCGCGACCTGTACGCCGGTCGCTCCATCAACACGGGCGGATTCCTCATGGCGGTCCTGCTGTCGCTGGGTGTGCTGGTCCCCATGCCGGAGGGAGCGCGCGGCTATGTACGGAACCCCGACGTGACGCTGGGCTCGCTGTTCACACCAACAGAAGCAACCACCTCCAAGCGCAAGCCACGGGGTGCGGCGTGACGGGCGCTCTGCTGGTCGCCGCGCTGCTCTCGATGCTCTTCGCGAGTACGAGGGCCCTCGGCATCGTCTGCATCGTGCTCCTCTGCTACCTCAAACCCATCCTCGCGGCCTGCCTGATCGTGCTGGCCATGACCTTCGTTCTGTACCTGTTCAAGTAAAGGAAATCACCGTATGTCATACATCGACGCCATCACCGCCGCCGCGCACAGCGTCTCGGATTGGGACGTGCCGCACGAGCTTCTCCCGCTGACCCTGACCAACGAGGCCGCGCGCCTGGCGCACCTGGAGTCGGACCGCATGGGCTGCGCGGGGGCCGAGTAAATGGGGTGGCCTCGCCGGAGCGCTGGCGGGGCCGCCTGGGCCAAACCTGGGTACCCCTTGGGGAACACCCCGGGCGGCTGGTCGGCGCCGACCACCACCGGGCCGCTGAAAACTGACATGTGCGGCCGGAAGCGCGCGATGTACATGGAAAGCGTGGGAAAGCCCGTATCTATAGCGAAAGGCCACGCCCAAGAAAATCTGTTCGCAGGACCCGGATTCCCCGAGGTTTTCGCTTATAGTTCTGCCTCCCTGTCGAAAAGGGGTCGGGCGTGCTGCCATTGTCCGACTCTGACAGCCCGCAAGGGGTCTTGGTAAGGCAATTTGCCGCTAAGACGGAAACCGTGGATCTCCGCGAGGTTCACGAATTCTGAGATGTGCCGCTCGTTCGTAGCGGATCACGCACTCTCAAAGGCGCCAGAGGTGGTTCACCTCGATGGCTGGTTGCCTAGCGGACAGAGCAGGATGCTTTCGCGTCCACTGTCCTGCTGCTGTTCCGTATGTGGACGCGTCTGTTTAAGGACCGTCATGGAATCAGTGTGTCTCGGCGACAAGCTCGCCACCAAAAACCAATCCCCCGTGGCTCACTCGGCTGCCCACTTGCGTCTCAAGTCGGCCGGTTGCGCTCGCCTTCAGTTACCACAGCAGAACACGGTGGACCGGACCCAGTTTTGTTCCGAGGGTGTCGTCTGGGATCTCCCGTTTTCACCGCCGAGGATTGCGCCTCTGGGCGACACAGCATCTAAAAGGTCCCGTTGCGGCATGCACGACGTAGATCTCGGAGGCGAGGAGCACGAAGAGACGCTTCTCCGGGCCGTCTACGGCCAGACCTATGAGTCAGTCTCGTCCGTGTTTGAGGAGGGAGTGCCTTATGCGCATGCTCAACCCCATTGCATTGCCACGGTGTCGGGCACCGCCAAACACTAAACGAGAAAGAAGAACCAAAAATGAAGCGCGAAGATCGACTGAAGAATCTCCCCAGCACGCTCAGCGGCGGTGAACTTGCCCAGTGGCTTTGTGCCCAGGGGCTTTCTGTAGTCCCAGTGCGACCAGGCAGTTCAGTGCCCACTCTCGAAGTGGATCAGTGGCTCGATGGGGATCTCCCTTCGAAGATTGAGCAATATTGGTCGGCTTTCCCCTCCGACGAGGTCGGTATTTACGTCGGCCCGGAGCTCTGCGTTCTCACAGGCTTTGGAGAGGGGGCGCGTGATTCCATGGTTGCAATGGAAGACATGCATGGAACGACCCCCTCAGTCTCCGTGAACACGGGCGAGGGCGGCCAGCACTACTTTCTCTTGTCTCGTGGGGTCTCTGCTCAGCTGGAGGCGCATGTCAGAAGCGAGGGCCTGGACTGAATCCCTGAGCTGCTCCTCGGAGCGCTGCGCATGGGGGGGCGGCTGGGCCGTTCAGACCCTTGCGCGTGGTGCGATGGTTGGGGCGACAAGACGCGGCTAGTAAAACAACAACAAAAAGGAAGACATCACAGATGAACACAACACAACATTCAGCGCTTTCAATCCAGTCAACCCAGGAGCGCTCGCTGAGCCCATCGAGGACCGACTTGTGCGATCCTTCAACCACCCAAGGGTGGGGGGAGGTGGGGGCGGCGGCGCCAACTTTTCCAGTCAAGCCGGTGCTGGAAGGATTTCCAGAGCGGACGCCATATGGACACATCCCGCCAACCACGATCGACAACATCAGATACCTGCTCAAGCAGCACGGGGTTCGGGTTCGGTACAACGTCATAACCAAGAAGACGGAGATTCGAATTCCTGGCCTAGTGACCAGTCTGGAGAACGCGGATAGTTCGGCCATGACGCGCATCGTGAGCATGGCTGCCGGTGCGGGCCTTGGCACGGGACGGATACCAGAATTGGTGCAGGCCATCGCCGATGAGAATCTCTTCAACCCGGCAGCTACGTGGATCAAGAGTAGGGACTGGGATCAAAAAGATCGGCTGCCCGATTTTTATTCCACCCTGACGGTCCGCGAGGGTTTTCCTAACGAGCTCAAGGAGACAGTGATGTATCACTGGATGCTGAGCGCTACCGCTGCCGTGATGCTGCCCGTGGGATTCAAGACTCGTGGTGTGTTGACATTGCAAGGCCCGCAAGGGCTTGGGAAGACCACGTGGATTCAGTCGCTAGTCAACGAATCGACTTTGCGCAGGTCTCTGGTTCGGGGCGAGCACCTCCTCGACACCAGCGAGAAGGACAGCGTCTTAGCTGCACTATCTAGCTGGATCGTGGAACTCGGTGAATTGGAGAGCACCTTCAAGAAGGATATTGGCCGGCTAAAGGCCTTCATCACCAAAGAGAGTGACTTGATTCGACCCGTATATGGATCTGTTGCGCACCACTATCCTAGGAGAACCGTCTTCTGCGCAACTGTCAACGAGGACCAGTTTCTGATCGATCCAACGGGCAACACACGCTGGATGACGCTGCCGGTGGTAGCCATTCGCAAGACGCATGACATCGACATGCAGCAGGTGTTTGCGCAGTTGGCCATCGACTTGGAGAAGAAGGCCGAGTGGTGGCTCCCGGACGCAGATGAAAAGTGGCTGGAGTCGTACAACAAGCAGCACATGGTCACCAGCGCTATCGAGGAGAAGCTGATGAACATCATCGACGGGGACCGCATGCCGACTCACGCGGACCGCTACATGGGGACTGTCGAACTGTTGGCGCTCGCCGGCGTCCACTCGTGGCGCGGTCCTGACACGAAAGAGGCAACGCGAGTACTTAAAGGCCTGTACGGGGAGCCGAAGAAGGTGAACGGCGGCATGAAATGGAGAGTCTGTCTGCGCAGGGCACCTCAGCAAGATCAGACCCTTGCCGAGGAGGTTCGATACTGACAAGCCACCGGGGAAGGGGTGGGGGGAGGTGGGGGGAGATTTCCAAACTCTTTTGGTGTGAGGCCAAGTTCTGGCTCGGTTTTCCCGATGTGCCCCCACCCCCACCCCCCACCCTTGCCCTGGCTTTTTTGGTGTGTGGAGCGCCGCGCCCGCAGCACCGCTTCCCACCCATGGATCCCTTGCCTACGCATCGGCTCACACCAATCAAGGAGATAGATGAACAACTAAACCCGACCAACTAAAGGTCACCCATTCCCAGGCCATGCCTGTGCACTCTCGTGAGTGTGCCGGTGTGGCCTTTTTTTTCGTCTGTACTTTTCCATAGGAGGTCCATCGTGCCCACTGCAACCTTGTCCACCCAACTCGTCAACTCAGCTGTGTGTCCCCCGGGTCGCAGCAAGCTCGATCTCTACGACACCGCAATCCCCGGGTTCATCCTGGAGGTGCGCCCGTCCGGTGGCAAGACCTATCACCTGCGCTACCGCGACCAGTACGGCAAGCAGCGTCAGTACAAGATCGGCGACGCCGCGTCCATCAATTTCTCCAAGGCACGCGACATGGCTCAGCGGGTCCGCTCGCGCGTAGTCGGTGGCGATAGTCCCATGGATGAGCGTCGAGCACTCCGCACGGTGCCCAGCCTCTCGGAGTTCATCCGCGACACCTACATGCCGCACATACGTGTGCATCGTCGGAACTTCCAATCCACCGTGAGCTTCATCCGGCATCACATCGAACCCCGATTCGGCGCGCGGCGTCTCGACGAGATCACACCCAAGATGATCACCGAGGCTCACGATGAACTGAAGGCCCGGGGATATGCACTGGCGACCGCGAACAAGATGCCCATCCTGTTCAAGATCTTCTTCAACCTCGCTCGACGCATGAAGGTGCAGGGCTCCGCAACCAATCCCGCTCAATCGCTGAAGCTCTTCCAGTTGAACAACAACCGGGAGCGGCATCTGTCGGCGGAGGAGGTACAGAGGCTGCGTCGGGTGCTGGAGGAGTGCCCCTATGCGCAGATGAGGGTCATCGTTCCGCTACTGCTGATGCTGGGCTGCCGCAAGAGGGAACTGCTGGAGGCCCGATGGGAGCACGTCGATCTGGAGAGAAGGGTGTGGCACATACCGATGTCCAAGTCGGGGAGGGCGCGCAATGTTCCCCTGTCGTCGTCCGCCGTCGAGGTGCTCCGCTCGCTGGAACGCTGGGAGGGATGCCCCTATGTGGTCCCCAACCCGGCAACACTTCGGCCATGGGGCAACCTACATCATCAGTGGGACGCCATCCGGAAGAGGGCCGGTCTGGATGGTGTGCGCATCCACGATCTGCGGCACAGCTTCGCGAGCAATCTGGTGAATTCCGGCCGGTCCATCTATGAGGTGGGGAGGCTGCTGGGCCACACGCAGGTGAAGACGACGCAACGGTATGCACATCTCTCGGACACTGTGCTCATGTCCGCCATGGAGGAGGCGGCAAATGCGGTCGGGCCGATGTGGAGGGAGCAGGCGTAGAGATCACACCCAGCTCGGCGGCTCACGTTGCTGGGTTGGGTGTGCTTTATATGGAGATGCATGCAATGTTCGGCTCTATCTACTTTCCTCGCGAGTCCTCTTTCCGCGAGGCCTTGCGTGTGAGTCGGGCTGTACCTTCATAGATATCGTCTGACAGTTCAAACGAACTTCTGTTACTACGCCTACAACTGGCATAGCAATGCAGTATCTCCTCGGATGTAGATGCGCACACTAGGTTGCGGAATCGCATGAGTCGATCTTCGTGAACTGGACTAAGAGGAACAAGTGAAAGCACCAATTCCGGGTCGACATTGTGATAACGGATGAGTGGCAGAAGCGACGGCAAGAGAGTACGCACTCCAAAGCTTACGCTCTTAGACCATTCGAGCGTCGCAGGGACGGTCCATGCATGCTTGCTATCGATCTTTTTGCGTTCCCCGTTTGTTACGAGCACCCTGCAACTGAGGGCTTCTAGTATTTGAAGAATCGGCACCTCACGATTGCCAGGCAGGGCGACTGTGCGGAGCACGACCTCCACAGGCGTTGCATGCTCATGACTGAATCTGCTCGCATCCTCGAGATCACCCTTGTTTATACGTCGGGGGCGACGCGAACTAGCTAGCACATCAAGTTCTTCAAGCACAGCCATAGTGACGTAAGCCACCGTGGCTTGATGATCGATGGATTCATCGGCGACTCGGACAAGGCTTTTCACTACCGCTTTGAATTCCGGCACGCGTTCCCCGTGGCCAAGCATGGCCCACTTCATGGGGTGAGTCGAGCGCAGGTGTTCCAAGGTCGTGGCGACGAGTTCCAGTTGCTCGTTGCGATTGAACTCACTGTTAAATAGCTTTGCGATGTCGGGTTGCAAGGTTGGGACTTCCATTTACTCAGGCGAGCAGCGAGTATTCTGCAATCGAGGCAAGCACGGATAGACTGGACCATCCACGCAAAACTGGCCTACGCAGAATCTTCTACGCTGACAACCATGACTGAACGAATTGAAAAAAGTCCGCATGAATTCTGGAAGAAAACGTGCGGTATCAACACATACACGCATGGAAAAAATCTTGCTCGCAAGTACACCCCTTGGAACGGCTTTACGGCAGACGATTCGACGCTGGTAAGTACACTTTGGGAAGACCAAATCGTAAGCGTATTCGACCCCACTCTTGGTGTCACAAGACGGTTCATTCGCCTGGGTGGCACCCGAACCTCTTGGAAGAGTTTGTCGAAGTACCACGGCAAAGAAGCGCAGGAGAACTACGCACGGGCCTTCGAACTGAGGCGCTCGTATTTAGGGTACGAGGCAGAGGTAGATGAGGCCAACTTTGCCAAGGGCCACCGCGTGGTGAAGCACTTTTATCTCGATAGAGCTTGGAAGCTCGAACGTCATGGTGGCGGAAGGGACATCGACCTTATAGAGCGCCTGAAGCTCGCTGATGAGTTCAGGAAAATTCCCCAGGGCGATATTGATGACTACCAGCAACCTTACCTACTCTTTGAGCTGTTGGACAGAGCAGAGAACGCTCCATACGATGACTTGGATGAGGGCAATCTAGACGTAGATGGGGAGCCATCTAGCATCACTGAGCAACATGCTGCGGCGGCGTTGCCCTTTCTCGTTGAGCATGTCTTGAAGCAGCGAGACGGCGTGATGGATAAGCTCACCTATGTGGAGGTGGCGGAGAAGATTGGGCGCCTCAACAGACACGGTAAACCGTGGGCGAGGGGGATGGGAAGAGTGCTCGGGAAAATTACTGAAAACATTGACCGGTTGAAGAGTCCCTGGCCTGAGGTCATTCCTTACCTTACAACTATCGTTGTTGACAGTACTGGGTCGAACAAGGGTTTGCCGGGCGTGGGTGTAGCTGGGAAGTGGAAGGGCTACGACTTGGGCTGCTGCCGGTTTCACAGACACCTTGTTAAGGTGGAAGATGAAACCGGAGGTGGTTCATGGAGAGAAGAAGGACATTCAGCCGAGAGTTCAAGCTCGAGGCGGTCAAACTGGTCACCGAGCGTGGTGTGGCTGTGG